>Ga0335072_10007889_pt1 | contig 15467 bp, 21 predicted proteins | sample Lox_Sample_21_FD_206725 | JGI IMG/M metagenome (GOLD analysis project Ga0335072, IMG submission 206725) | Soil microbial communities from Loxahatchee National Wildlife Refuge, Florida, United States - Lox_Sample_2.1 | ecosystem: Environmental > Terrestrial > Soil > Wetlands | place: USA... | reverse complement strand
CATAACCGGGGCAACCGGCTGACAGGAACAGCTCCGCCTTCTTGCCGTCGCCCACATCGAGGTGAGCGATCACGATGTCGGGCCGGTCCAGCCCGTACCGCAGCGAGACGCGATCCCGCACGACCACACTAGGAAACGTGCGAATGACCGGCAGCCCCTGGGCCGCGAGCCCCTTCAGGGCCTCCTCCACCGAGCGGGGGAACACCAGGAGGCCGACATGGTCGAACCTCATTCCGTAAGGGCCTTCTCTGCCCTCACGCGCGGTCCGCACCATCCGGCGCACACGCTGCACATCGATCTCGTCCAGCACCTGGCGAAGCGCGTCCCGCGCCGTCACCCCTCCAAAATCCACGCGAGGATATTACTCTCAGTGATAATCACAAACCGAGGGTAGCTTAACCGATTGGAGGCCGCTACGCCGGGTAACCAGGTTCGGCATGACCGGACTTATGGACAAGATCCGGGCCGTCCTGGGCCGTGGCGGCCCACAGCCCGATGAGGTTTCTCCCGGCGTGGAGGAACGCGCTTCCGAGGCTCTCGGTTCCCCGTCGACGGTGGGCAGTACCGTCCTGCCGGGCGAGCCAACGCTTGGATCGGCCCGCGGCATGAACGTCACGAAACTCGCCCGGAGGACCGAGGCCCAGTTCGAGCCGGACGGCGGGCCAGCCGATGACGACCTGGACGCGGACGGCCGCTGACTGCGTTTCCCCGCGTTCAGTTTCGCCTAGTTTGCTAGCTCTTGCGGATAGTGGCACGTGGCGCCAGTCTGGCGTCATGAACCGTCCTCCGGACGTCAGGGCCGCTGACGCTTCTGAGCCTCAGCGAGACCGTGCCGCCCGCCTCATGGCCGAGGCAATACGCGGTGTCGAGGCCGCACCTTTTGTCACCGCATTGGCAGCCCCAAGGGCCTGCCTGCAGGCGGCGATCGCGAGGGTACTGGCGGGGATCAACCCGGACCGGGCCGCCCGGCTGGCCAACGACGCCCTACGAACCGGCCGGTCCATCTCCTCTCCCGGCGAGAAGGCTACGGTGCTCATCTACGTCGCGACGGCGCTGACCCGGATCGACCCGGTTCGTGCCGCCCGGCTCGCCGACGAAGCCGAACGGACCGCCCAGTCGATCACCGACGGACGGGTGCGGGCCGACGCGCTGGCAATCGCCGCGGATGCGCTGGCATCGTTCGACCCGGACCGCGCCGTCCGGCTGGCGGCCGAGGCTGAAGACGCCGCCCGGTTCATCACCGATGAATACGCCAGGGCCGGGTTGCTCACCCACCTCGTTGAGACAGTGGCGAAGGCCGACCCGGGCCGCGCTCTCCGGATCGCCGACGAAGCCGAACGCGTCGCCCGATCTGTCACCGATGAAGGCCGGCCGACCACGGCGCCTTACCAGCCCCCGGCCCTGCCCCACCTGGTGAAGGTACTGGCGAAGCTCGACCCAGACCGGGCCGAACACGCTGCTCAGTCCATCGAAGACGAATACGCAAGGGCCGAAGCCCTGGCCCCCGTCACGCAGGCACTGGCCCAGATCGACCCGGACCGCGCCGAGCAGATAGCCCGGTCGTTGCCGAGGAAATACCCGAAGAGCGTCGCGCTCGCCGGCATTGTCAGGGAACTGGCGGCTACCGTCCCGGACCGGGCCGAGCGCGTCGCCCGTCCATCAAGGAAAAGGATTCCAAGAGCGATGCGCTTGTCTGTGTCGCGGAGGCAGTGGCGGCCACTGATCCTGCTCGGGCTGCCCGGCTGGCCGCCGACGCAGAACGCATCGCACAGTCCTACGCCGCCGAAGGCGCCCGGGGCAGGAAGGCCCTTCTGCTCGCCAACATCGTGAGGGTACTAGCCCCGATCGACCCCGGCCACGCGGATCAGCTCGCCGACGAGTCCGAACGCGTCGCCCAGGACATCGTTACGTCCGCGAAGCGCAGCCTTCCTGACGGATCATGAGGTTTCCGCGGTAGCACGGGCGCTGGCCGCCAGCGACCCGGACCGCGCCGTGCGCGTCGCCGGCTTCATGCCCGTGGGAGCCGGGAGGGACCAGGCACTTAGCGCGATCGCTGAGACGCTGGCCGGTACTGATCCGGAGCGAGCCGAGCTTATTGCCCAGTCGATCCAGGACCCGGTATGCCGGGCGTCCCCGCTCATGCAGGTCGCCCTCAGTCTGAGCGACCAGCATGAGGCATGGCAGCCGATCAGCGCCTACGCCGAGAACGCCCTCCTCACGATGTGACCCACGGGGCAGCACGCGACGTGACCGCTAATCCGGGGTCGTGAGATCAGTCAGCAGCGAGGCGACGTCCAGCCCTGTCGTCAGGTAGGCAACGAAGAACCGCAGTTCGGTGAGGCCACGCTGATGTCCTGACGCGATGCCGCTTATGTTGTCCACCACTCTGAGCGCGATGGCATCAGTACTAATCCGTTCCGCGCGCCGCTCTGATTACGGTGCCGAACGCCTGAACCGGCACCTCTTCGCATGAACGCTGGTGTTCGTGCCGCGTTTTGCGGCACAACCACCAGCGTACGCCGGTGCCGGCCTCGCCCGGAGGCGGCATTCGGTCCCCATCCTCGTTCTATCTGTCACGAACATGACAGATACCAGGGTCACCAGACCCAACCCAGCCACCAGCACACAATGTTCGCACCGGGCGCCTTACCGCTACCGTCCACCCTCCGGCACCTGCCATCTCCCTTCTTGCCAGGCGAGGCCCCTGCGGGCACAATGGCACCAATAACAGTAAAAGCCGCGCTTCTGGCGATAGCTGCGGCAGGGGGAACAGGTTTTCAGGGGGACGGGATCAGCATGGCGCAGGACATCAAGGCTGTCCAGGGTAACGACATCAACGCGGACCTCAGCTGGGATACGGAAATGACGCCCAAGCTCATGGGTTCCGGCACGCGCAACCTCAAGGTTGCTAGTTCGGGCGGCCGCCTGAGGCTCACAGGCCGGGTCACGGAAACGGGCACGTTCTCTGTAACCATCACCCAAACGAGAACCACAACAGTCACGATCAAGGTGGGGCCAAGGAAAACCCTTGGTGACATGTCCGTGCTGGAGCACCTCAACAACGCGATCACCGGACAGCGGCCGAAGGCCGACCCCAAGCCCTGAAGGCGCGCGAAACCGCTGGTCAGCACCAGTTGATGCAGGTACGAGCGGAGAGCGTGGTGTCTAGGAGAGCGTGGGATTCGAACCCACGGTGAGGTTGCCCCCACAGGCTCCTTGAACGACGATGATCAGGTGACCGGGCTGCCGAGATGACCAGTCGGCAGCCTGCTCGTGCCCGCTCGGGCCTCGTGGTTCGGCGATTCTCCAGGGATGACCAACGTGCTCATTCCGCCTTGACGTGCCACGCGGGCACGGATTCTGGGGACCACCGCCGGCCACGGCCCGTCCCCTGCGGCGGCTCCGGGGCCACGTACGCTGGCGTTGGTCCCCTGTCCCTCCGGATGGGGACCGCATCGCGCCCGCCGCTGGACCAGGACCCGAATCAGTACCGCGAGAACGGTCCCCACTGCTTGATGGTGAATCCGCTGCCCGAGTTCTCGATCTCCAGGGCGCCGTGGCCGCTGAAGTGCGCAGGCAGCATGAGGGCGCCGTTGTCGGAGGCCCAGCTCAACAGCCTGAGGCGGGTCTCGCGGGACTGGGCCTGGTCTAGGTCGAAGCAGCTGCTCGGGTCCGGGTGCGGGACTTGGAGCGGGGTGTGCAGGATGTCCCCGGCGAACAGAGCCCGGTCGCCGCTGGAATTCAAAATGATGACGCTGGCGCCGGGGGTGTGGCCAGGTGCGGACTCCAGGCGAAGGTTCGAGTCGATCTCGTGGAGTGTCTCCCACAGCTGGACCTGGCCCGTGGCGCGCACCGGGGCGATGCTGTCCTCGAACGCGTTCTCATTGACGCCGCCGGCGATGTTCGGGTTGTTGGCGGGATTCCAGTACTCGAAGTCGATCTTCGGCATCAGGTAGGTGGCGTTCGGGAATGTCGGCACCCACTCGCCGTCAACGAGCCGGGTGTTCCAGCCGATGTGGTCGGTGTGCAGGTGGGTGTTGACCACCAGGTCGACATCCTCGGGGCGGACCCCAGCACGGGCGAGGTTGTCGAGGTAGCCCAGGTTCAGGTGATCCCAGGCCTCGACGGCCGGGCGGGTCTTGTCGTTGCCAATGCCGGTGTCGATCAGGATGGTCCGGCCCTGGCTGCGCAGCACCCAGGTCTGCATGGCAGCGTGGACCATGGTGCCGTCGGCGCCCAGGTGGTCGGGCATGAGCATCGCGCGGTGGTCCTCCCAGAGCTGTGCGGGCATCTCGGGGAAAAACTGGTCAGCCGGCATGATCGGCCCGTGCATCTCCTCGACGCGGCTGATGATTACATCGCCGAGCTTGATCTCCTGGATGTCCTGCATGTTGTTCTCCTTATGCTTCTTATGGGGGTCGAGCCCGGAGCCGACCGGATGCGGTCGGCTCCGTGCGGGTTTCGGTGTGTGTTACTCGTTGAGTTGGGCCGTCGGCTGCGGTCAAGACGATGGAGTGGACGCCGTTCGGCTGGACGAGCGCGACCTCGTTTGTGCCATGGCGATGTTCTCCGGCGTCTGGCCGGTGGCCAGGTTGAAGTGCTCTGCGATCCGCGCGTTGCTCAGCGGCGCGGAGACCGCCGAGGCTGGCAAGGGACTAGCGCAACGCGAGCGGTAGCGACCATGACGCTGGCAGTCGCAGCGAACGTGAGAAGTCTGCTTGTTAGCATATTTCCACTAGTTTTCAGTAATTTCCACTGGTCAGATGTCTCGTTGGCATGACAGTGCATGGGCCATGGGCTGGGATGAAGACAGAAGGTAAAGGGGTGAAGCCAGGCGGTTGCGCGCTAAGGGTGGGCCCGTTCCTGAGCAGGCTCGGCGAAGACCCCAGCCCGCGCGGTGGCCTGGGCGAGCAGGGTGAGTGCCGCCCGGGAGGGCGAGCCGAGTTCCGTGGTGGCGACCACGACGACGGGACCCGGTCCGCTGCTCAGCGTCTGCTGCGTGACGGTGAGCAACCCAACCAGCGGATGGCGCATCTCGTAGTCGGCGATCGTGCACGCCTTGATCCGGTGGTCCGCCCACATCGAGGCGAACTCCGTGCTCTTCGCGGACAACTCGCCCACCAGGGCATGCAGTGCCGCGTCTTCCAAATGTTGCCCAGCCGTCAGGCGCAAACCCCCGACCGCCGCGCGGGCCTTGCTCGGCCAGTCCGCATACAACTCACGGAGATGAGGGTCGAGAAACAGCAGCCTGGACATGTTGGGACGGTCCCCCGGCAGGTCCGGGGCAGCCGGGTCTAGGTGCCCGGCGAACAGCGCGTGCCCCAGCCGGTTCCACGCCAGCACGTCAGTGCGCCGGCCCAGCACGATTGCGGGAACGTCCCCCATCACGTCAAGCAGCTGGCAGGTCGGCTCCGACACGCGTTCCGGCACGGGACGCTTCGGCTTACTGCGCTCCCTGCCCGCACGGGCCAGGTCATGTAGGTACAGCCGCTCGGACTCGTCCAGCTGCAGCGCCCTGGCGAGCGCGTCGAGCACCTCAGGCGACGCGCTCTGCGACTGCCCTTGCTCCAGCCGGGTGTAGTAGGAGGCACTCACCCCGGCCAGCATCGCGAGTTCCTCACGCCGAAGACCCGGCACCCGCCGACGCTCCCCGTAGGTGGGCACCTCGGCGTCCTCGGGACTCAGCTGGGAGCGCCGCGTCTGCAGGAAGTCCCCAAGCGGCGATTTCGCGTTCACGGTTTTCGTATGGACCGACTCGAAGCACGTAGCCTGACCCCGCTATGGGTAGGCAACGGTGGGTCTTCCTTCACCCGGGTTCCTGCTCGTCCATCGATTAAGCTCGCGCGGGATACCGACCAGTTCGCCACCGCCCTGAACGGGGGAGTCTCCGCGGCCGCGTCAGCGTGGCGCCGCACGCGGTCGAGGAACTCGCCCAGCGTGGCACGCGCGTCCACAGTTACGCCCCGGCGAACAGCCTGCAGATCTCGGCTGCACACGAGCGACACCCGACCGAAGCGAGCCACCCAGCGAAACCGCATCAACGGCCAATCAAGCAGGCAGGAGCGGAGAGCGTGGGATTCGAACCCACGGTGAGGTTGCCCCCACAGCGGTTTTCAAGACCGCTTGCGCTGTGGCGCCGGATGACCCGCTGGCCTGGGCGGACATGGATGCTCGTGGTCCTGGTGGTCGTCGTCATCCCGGACATATCCCGTGCCGTGGTTCGGACGCCTGGGCGGTGGCACCAGCCCCCGAGCGTTGGCTTGACCATCGACAGGGCGCACAGCGCCCCAGGACACGAAGCAGGGCGGCAGCTAGTCTTAGAATTGCACTGCAAGACATCAGTCAGCTGACGGATGACGGCTGTGAGGAGCGTGAGGCCATGACTTCCGACGGCGCTGAGCCGTTGCCCGAGAAGTGGGGCACGGCCGAACACGTCCCGCTTGAGGAGCTTCTTCGCCGCCAGGGCATTCGCCCGATCGAGTCGGTAGACGAACTGGCCTGCCCGGACCTCTTCGAGTCCGACGAAGAGGTCGAGGAGTTCATCGCGTTCGTCCGTGCCTCCCGGCATACTGACCTAGCGTGAGCGTCATCGTTCTCGATACCGACGTTGCTTCCACGATCCTGCGCGAGCGCCTGACCGACCCCCTCCGCACTCGCCTGGTGGGTCACTCCCTCTGTATCACCTTCGTGACCCTGGGCGAACTGACTCAGTGGCGGGTTATCCGCGACTGGGGTCCGCGGCGCATGGCGAACTTCGAGGCCTGGCGGCACCGGGTCGGGCTGCTCCCCTACGACGAGGCCGTAGCGATCAAGTGGGGTGAGATCCAGGGCAACGCCCATCTGAGAGGCCGTCCGAGACCGGTCAACGATAGTTGGATCGCCGCATGCTGCCTGGCCAACAACCTTCCGCTGGCCACCTTCAACACGAAGGACTTCGCCGACTACGCCGAGCACGACAGCCTCCACCTCATCGGAACTGAGTCACAGTAGGTCGGCGCCGAACACTGTGTTCTACCCGCCCCACCCGTAAGACTCCAAGCGCTCTCGCGCTCTCGCGCGGTCAGCCTCGGTGAACAGCGGCCCGAACTCCGCGCGCAATACGTGGGCCTCGACGGTAAGGTCCAGGCGACGGTGTTCCCAGAGAGTAGTGAAGCCTTCGGACGGGGTCTCACTCCATAAAAGCCGCCGGGCTGTGGCCAGGCCGCCTTGCTCGCTCAGCATCTGGACGAATCGCGTGGCGTTGTAACCGAGTTCTCGCTTGGCCGTCTCGTAGATGGCGACCATCGCGCCATTGAAGCGTCGCTCAAGCTCGTCCACCACGCCGTACCGCCTCTAGCCTGACTAGCTCCTTCGCCTCGAGAGTAGTTGGTCAATCCGCCGTTAGCACAGGACTCGACGTGGAGAGCGACGCATTACGAGTCAAACGAAGCTTGTACACGGCCGTCCACTCCGGTCCTGGGCGCCTGCTCAGGGACGGTCCCGGTGATCGTCGATTCCAACATCGTCCACGCTCATCTAGAGCTGCTGTTAGCACCCGCGTTAACACACGGGCCACCCCGCTCCACCGTTACTCGCCCAGCTCCGCCTGCGCTCCTCGGTGCCAAGCCATTCCGACCGCGTGACCCGTAACGCCCGAGGGCCGGAGTTGGTACAGCGGCAGTATCTTGACCCGTAGCCGTACGCCGATAACTCACTCGCTCACCGGTTATACCCTTCTCGCAGGTGCCGGTTTCCCGTGCGCGGACGCAGGGTTAGTGGTGGCGCTGATGATTGCGCAGGGGCGCCGGAGGTGCCTGAGGTTGCCGGATGCGAGTCGGATAACGCCAGCAGGTTCCTCAAGGCAGACAGATAATGCCTGGACTTCTGATGTTTCGCGACTTGGAACTTCAGTTCCTTCAGGCGTCGACGAGGGCTTTCCCCTAGATGGAATTGCCGTATCGGGAATATCTCTGAGCGGCCGCCGCGAAACGAATCCCGACTCGCTGGCCAAATACTCTATTGGGTCCTCCAGTCGACCCAATGCTTGCATCAGCTCATCATCACCTTTGCCGATGACAAGCCGATGCAGATCCGCCATAGCCGAAGCAGCCGCTCTAACAGCGGCGGGAGATACGCGGCCATCTCGGTCCATCATGCGCTCGATATTACGTTGAATTCGCCGAAGGGCAAGGCCATCCTGACGCTGAGTGCTGGTAACCTGCTCCATAGTGGTAACAAGTTCTGCAACGTTTCGCTCAACGGCCGTACCGCCCTGCAGATTCCGGACATCTACACTAGTAGCGATAGGACTGTCAACTGCTCCATCGATTGCTTCGCGAAGCTGAGTAACGATGTCTCGCCTGCACTGATCTGCGCTGCGCAGATCAGTGTGGTCAAAGAAGATGGTCCTCATCTGCGCAATATCGAACGGTAGCTTACAATCCTTATCCGCTATAAGCGCCACAGGCAGTCTCGCCGTGTGGCGCACAGCCAGCTCATAGAATACATTGGGATTCAGTCCGGTTAGATCCGCTACCGCGGCCTTCGCCCCCAGGATATGGTTGATAACTTGAAGTGTTATCTGACCCGGTTCGCCCATCTGGTCGGCCCGAACTGCGGTTAGATTCAGCTCCTCGACGGCCCGACTAATTATGAAGTCCAAGACTCCATCAGAGCGATTGCGTTCGGGCGACCCTTCTTTCCCGATGGGCGCGATGAAAAAGCATTCATCATCAAGCGCCGTCGAATCCTTACCCCGATATTCCGAGCTTGGACTCTACCATCGTCGCGCCACAGTTGCGCGGCCAACTCCTTCCATTCCTCGCAAGTTACATAAATGTGACTTACGGCACGCTTGGACCCCTGGTTCTCTTTTTCACATAGCAACGCAATAGTCAGATTCGTGACACTGAGTTAGACGAGACGGTAGAGGAACAGTCGCATCGCGGGTAATTTTGCGATCATCAGCGCTGACCGCTCTCCCTTTGCGCGGACTGGCTGGCGCGACGGCCGGCCCGGAGAGGCCGCACGCCCGGCGTGCCGGGCCGGGCCGCGCGGCGGCACGCGCTAGCGGGCCGCCCTTGATGGCGTAGAGAAAGTTCTCGCAGGGGACGCCCCAAGCGGCCCTGGCCTCGGCCACAATGCAGTCATGGTGCCGACAATCGCAATCCAAGACAGCGAGGACGTCCTGGAACTGGCTCCAACAGCCGATGGCCTCGGTTATACCGCCAGCGTGACAAGAAGGCGTCGCGATGGATCTATCGCCTGGACTGCGACGCCCCCGCGAGGCGAGGTGCAAGATGCTTGGACAGCCGTTGGCGTAGAGGGGCGGCAACTGGTCGCGTACTCGTGGTCGTGCTTCGAGGTGCGGTTCGACCTCGACACCGGCACTGAGATCACCCGGTCGTTCACGAAGTAGCGCAACCTCGGCCCCGGCGGGGAAGACCCGCGCGGCGAGCGGCCTAACGGTCGTTCCCGTGGTCGTCGGGAACTAGTCGCGCGGCCCGGTTCCATTCCGCTGGCTGGCCTCCTCCACGCGGGCGATCACTACCGCCAGTTCTGCGAGCAGGATGTCTAGCTTGTCGCTGAGCGCGTCCAGCTTGCGGTCTATCTCCTTCAAGGCGGGTTCCAGGATGGTCGCGACCGCCTGGGCCACGACCTGCTGGTGTTTGGTGAGCGCCGGACGTTCGTACCTCGGTGCGGCTCCATTCATGACTCGGACTCCACCGGCCTAGGCGAAAGCACGAAGTAGCCGACGCCCGGGTACCGCCTGATCAGGCCGTCGTCTTCCAGGGCCTGCAAGGCCTTGGCGGCCGTCTGGCGGGAGCTTCCCCATTCCTCGCACAGTTGCGCGATCGACACCGAATCTCCGGCTGCTATGGCACCGCTGCTCAGCTTGTCTCTCACGTCCGCAGCGATCCGCACCCATAGTCTCGGATCAGTCATGATGCCGGTTGTCTGCGTCATCTCGGTTCCTCGATCCGTTGAGTGTGACCAACAATCCCCGGATGCAGACCGCCACCAGCCGCCCGGGGACGAGCCATCGGCTCTACGACTGGTGGCGGGTCTCAGAGGGGATCGCGGCCGCGCTGCGGACGGGAGATCCTGGGGTCGTGCCCCGACTGATGGGCGTGACCGGGTGCCATGACGGCGATGATCACGGCGGCGATACTGGCTGCTCCGGCGTCGGTTGCGGCATCGCCTCGGTAGTCCCATTCCATGAGGCCGTCGCGGTCGATGGTGACGCGGCCCCAGTGGGGCTGGCGCGGGTTGGTGATGACCAGCTCGTGTAGCTCGCCGTCCGCGCGGCCGACTGGGCGGACGTCGAGTCCGGCGGCGTGCAGCATGGGGGCGATGACGCGTGACAGGCGGCTCATGATGCCTCCGGCCAGTCAAGGCGTGCCCAGACCACGCGGGTACCGGGTGTGTCGCCAGGTTCCACTCCCCAGTTGCCATCACCGGCCAGGTAGGCCAGGATTCCAAGGCCGCGCCCGTGCTCGTCGTCGTTGGGATCTCGCTCGGCCCACCCGCCGCCCTGGTCCTCGACCTCAAGCCAGGCGTAGTGGCCAGGGTGCACCTCGGCGCGGACCGTGAACTTCTCCCCCGGCCGGCCGGATCGGCTGTGGAGTACCGCGTTCGTCACCAGCTCCGACGCCAGCAATATCAGGTCGTCGGCAGCCGGGAAGCCCGCGACGACTGGGGCCAGGTCGACGCGGACCTGGTGCACCTGTTTCTTCTCTCCTGGATAGGAGCGGTCGAACGTTGTCGCCTTGGGTAGGTCCGTGGCTTCTGGGTGCATGGGGGTGCCTCGCGTCCGCGCGGGTCGCCTAGCTGAATAAGAGGTAATGGTACTCAAAGTACGTGTACGGTACAACGAGTACGTGCAACTTCACGTACGGGAGTGACACAATAGGTACTGGCCAAGATCGCTAAGGAGGAGGCGTCATGTTCGGTCTGAGCGTGCGGTTCACGTGCAAGGACACGGAAAGCGCTGAGGGTTTCGATGAGCTGGTGGCCGAGACAGTCGGGCAGATCAAGCAGCACGAGCCTGGAACGCTCGTCTACGCGGTGCACGCCGTCGAGGGGAAGCCGCTAGAGCGGATCTTCTACGAGCTGTACCGTGACCGGACCGCGTTCGATGCCCACGAGGAGCAGCCGCACACGCGGCGGATGCTGGCCGAGCGGAAGCAGTTCCTTGCCTCGGTTGAGGTCGACTTCCTGACCCTGCAAGTAGGGAAGGGCACGGACGGGTGAGCACTCCTGAGTATCAGGTGGCGCTGGGCCGCAAGATCGCTGACGCGCGGCGGCGGCGGGGCCTGTCTCAGCCTGAGCTTGCCCGGATGATCGACCGGTCGGTGGCCTGGGTGTCGCAGGTAGAGCGCGGCGTGCGGAAGGTCGATCGGATGTCGGTGCTTGAGACGCTCGCCGACGCGCTGGAGGTCCCGCTGGCCGAACTGGCGGCCGAGGCGCCGATCGTCGCGGCCGTCAACGAGGAGCAGCCAGGCGCGGCGGGCCTTCGGCTGGTCCTGTCGGGTACCTGGTCGCTGCGGGCCATGCTCAACGGGCATGACGTGCCGCTGGTGGACGAGATCCGCGGGAAGGTCGAGCGGGCCTGGTCGCTGACCCATGAAGCCCGGTATGCCGACCTGGCCGACCTGCTGCGGAACCTGGTACCTGAGCTGGAGAGTGGCGCGCGGGCCGTGCCCGCCGACGACCGGCCGCAGATGTTTGAGCTACTCGCCGCCGCCTATCAGGCGTGCTCGGCGGCGCTGGCCAAGCTAGACGAGCCAGAGGCGGCCTGGATCGCGGCTGACCGGGGCATGGCGGCGGCCGAGCGGGCAGGTAACCCGCTGCTTGTCGCCGCTGGCGCGTTCCGGCTCGTGATCGTGTTCCTCGGGGCGCGGTACTACGCGCAAGCGGCCGAAGTTTCGCGCACCGCCGCTGACGCGCTATGGCACCTGGCCGACGGGGGCACCCCGGAAGCCAAGTCCATGTGGGGCGCGCTGACCCTGCAACGGGCTATCACCGCGGCGCACCTCGGCGACGCTCAGGAGGCTTACGGGTTCCTCGACCGCGCCCGCCCGGTGGCCGAGCTGGCCGGGCCGGACCGCAACGACTACAACACCGAGTTCGGCCCGGCGAACTTGGCGTTGTACGAGATCGCCGTGGCGGTCGAACTCGGCGACGCGGGCCGGGCGCTGCGGGTCGCCTCGGCGCTCGATTCCTCCGTGCTATCGCCTGAGCGGCGCGCACGGATGCTCATTGATGTGGCTCGCGCGTATGCGCAGCGCCGCCAGGTCGCCGACGCGGTGGCCGCGCTGGTGCAAGCGGAGTCCCTGACTCCCGAGCAGGTGCACGCTCATGCCCTGGTCCGCCAGGTCGTCGCCGACCTGCTGGCCATGCAGGTGCCGCCGAGTCCCGACCTCGCCGCACTTTCCGTGCGGGTAGCCACACTATAAATACTTGCCTAATACTCAGAATGTTGACACGTACTTTTAGTACGTGTCACGTTGTCTTTGTTGGCAAGGCAATGCCAGCAGCACGCGAGATGAGTACACGAGTTCAGGCCGCAGAAACAGATGTGGCCTGAGCGGGAGGCAACCCGCTCAGGCCAGATGCGGCATAGCATCGCTAGTCACGTTCGGATGCTACCGCCTCTGCCCTGGCATGTCTCCTGCGCCCAACGGAAACGGCCCGTGTCCGGGCCTGCGCAGAGGAGCACCAACGTGCGTAACATCCCCATCCCGATCGACACGTCGCGGCTCACGTTCGTCGTGGTCACCGCGCCGCGTCCCCGCCTCGTCAGCCAGGAGACCGGCGAGGTCAAGACCGACAAGAGCGGCCGCACCGTCTACACGGTGGGCCTGTCGGCCGCCGACTCGACCGGCCGCGTCGAGCTGGTTAACGTCAACGTGTCCGGTGAGCCGCCCGTAGCCGTGGGCCAGGTACTTCGCCGCCCTGCGTCCCGCCGAAGCGGTGAATCTCCACAAGGCGGATTGCGAGCTTCCCGCGACCGGTTGGGGCCGCCTCTACGTGGCCCGGACAACACCCGAGGTCGGCAAGCGGTACACCGACAGCGGCGACGCCCACGACGAGAAGGGTCTCAAGCACCGCGCCGACGACGAGGTACGCCCGGTCCCGATTCCGCCCGAACTGGTCGCCATCCTCCGCTGGCACCTCGACGAGTTCGGCACCGCGCCGGACGGCCGCCTGTTTCGCCAGCCCGGTGGCGGCATCGTCGCCTCATCGACCTACACCCAGGTCTGGCGAGCCGCCCGCGCCCTGGCCCTAACTCCCGAGCAAGTCGCCTCGCCCCTGGCCCACCGTCCCTACGACCTACGCCACGCGGCGGTATCCCTCTGGCTCAACGCCGGAGTCCCACCCACCACGATCGCCAACCGCGCCGGACACTCGGTCGACGTGCTCCTTCGCGTCTACGCGAACTGCATCGACGGCGACGAAGAGATAGCCAACCAGCGCATCGGTCAAGCTCTTAGCTAAGTCATAGTGCCCAGCCCAGGTGCGTCAAGCGGCAAATATGCCGAGATTTATCAGACGGAAACCCATGGCGTCGTTACTGACATCGAAACTCTTGGCAAGCTCAGAAATAAGCTCATCACGCGACGGCGTCGCGCCGGCAGTTTTAAGTCTTGAGACGCAATCTTTAACTGCCTCAATCACCATGCCCTTCGGCATCAGAAGAGCCGCGCCAAATGCATTAGCCTCGATTTCCTGCGAATCAGTCCCTAGAGCCGAGACGTCATCCCGATAATCAATCCGCACAGCATGATCGACGATGAGCGGATTGAGGGGATGCAGGAGGACGTGTCCGACCTCATGGGCAATGCTGAATCGCTGCCTCTTTCTGCTCGTACGAGCATTTATTCCTATTATTATCCGTCTACCATCGCGCAGAGTGAAGCCAGATTCCGTACCATCGAAGTAGTTGCGTACGATCAATGCCCCCTCACCTGCAGCGATGTCTTCTACCGGTACCGGTGGGCTATCTATCCCATATTTACGAAGCAGGGCGGCAGCGCGATCTTCCTCTTTGCGCATGTCAGCTTTCTCCCGCCTGCTCGCCTGACACTAGGGCTACAGTCCCCAGCACAAAATCTTGCGTCTTTCCAGTCATGCCAGCAAGGTGCTCGTTCACATGCCCAATAGCAGTAGTTCCAGCGCCCAAAAAGTGGACGTCCGGTACCAGCGTTGTGAATTCAACATGCAGCGCTTCTGCGATGAGAATAAATAGATGCAAAGCGACGCGCTGACGCCCGGCCTCCAGATTCGCCACCGAAGACCTGTTAAATCCAATAATTCGCGCAAGTTTTGACTGGCTCATTTCGGCATTATCTCGGGCAGCTCTAATTTTTTTACCCATGTCGACATAAAACTGATCTAGCTTACTATCGTCGACTTCCGGCAATCGAACCCCTCCTGAAGCCAAGCATGCCCGGAAGCTCATCGTACCACGGGGTTTCTGATGGAAACCCATGACCTCTCATTGACACCAGGTAACAGTTCTGGCGCCCGCAGGAGTCTGGCAGCCCTCGATTTGGGCGGGGAAGCCTGCACCGCCCACGCGATGGGGATGACTGCCCTCCTGCCCGATCTCGCACAGCGAGGCGACACCGAGACGCCTCCTCGGACGTGCTGGGCCGGTGCGACGTTCCGAGACTCCGAGGCGTCACGCGCCCCAATCACGTCATGCATCGCGAAATGCCTAGGTTGCTCCGGCCCTAGGCGAGGAAGTCCGCGAACCCGGACAACCACAACATCTTGACAAGGAACGCGGAGGTTCCCCGCCATCTGGTTGTCGACGCCGCTTGACCCGAGCGTGGCGGGCTCGCTACCGTTGTCGTGTGGCCGAAACCGGTTCACGAATCTAGTTTTTGCAGTAAACGCCTCGGCTAGCGGCGGGAAGATCCCTGCTCGGCTTGTGCGGATGTGGAATGTTTTTTCGAATAAGGAAGGGAGGTGCAATATGGCCAGCAACACAGGCCGCGGATTCCGCCGCGGCGCCGTCCGCGACCGCAGCCAGATCCAGAACCCTCTGACGGGGGTCTGGACTAAGCGGAACGACACAACCGGTCGCTTCACGGACGGCAAGACCAGCGGCGGCCCGTTCAAGGGCGTCCGCCAGGAGAAGAAGAAGTAGCAATCGCTACGGGCGGCTGGGGCTGGTCGATCCCGGCACGGAACAGTCCAGCCTCAGCACGGCCCTTCTTACGAAGAGGATGAGCATGACACAGAAGACCGAAGGAGTCCAGCTCCAACTCACATGGGGCAGGTGCATCGGCAACCGGTGGTGCCGCCTAGACACCGTGGATCTCAGCAACGAGGTCTTCGATGGCCTCGAAGGGGTCTACCTGATCTGGCACGGCGGCAACCAATTCGTCTACGTCGGACAAGGAGACATCCGGGACCGCCTAGGGCGTCACCGCAACGATCCTCGCATCCAGGCTTATGCCGAATCCGGGCTGTACACC
>Ga0335072_10007887_pt1 | contig 15469 bp, 17 predicted proteins | sample Lox_Sample_21_FD_206725 | JGI IMG/M metagenome (GOLD analysis project Ga0335072, IMG submission 206725) | Soil microbial communities from Loxahatchee National Wildlife Refuge, Florida, United States - Lox_Sample_2.1 | ecosystem: Environmental > Terrestrial > Soil > Wetlands | place: USA... | reverse complement strand
TCGTCGCCGGGCGGCATCCGGATGATCTGTCCGCCGCATATCACGGCCTGGACATGGGCGTCGAGCAGGTCGATGTCAGCGACGAGTCCTCGATAGCCGCGCTGGCGGGCCGGATCGCGGCGGTGGACCACGTGGTCTGCACGGCGTCAGCCCGCGCCCGCGGCGCCTACCGGGACTTGACCGCGAGCACGGTGAATGCCTCGTTCGGCACCAAGGTGACCGGACCCCTGTTGCTAGCCAAGCATTTCGCGGGGAGCGTCGCACCGGGCGGGTCGTTCCTGTTCATGTCGGGCGCCACCGCGCTGAAGCCGGCCCCGGGCATGCTCGCCGTCGCCGCCACCAACGCCGCCGTCGACGCCATCACCGCCGGCCTCGCGGTCGAGCTGGCCCCGGTCAGGGTCAATGCCATCGCCCCGGGAACCATTGACACCGGCGCCTACGACGCCCTCGGAGACGAGCGGAAAGCCGCGCTGTTCAAGACCAGGTCCGAGACCGCTCCCGCCCGCCGCATCGGCACCGCCGGCGACATCGCGGCGGTGGCGCTGGCGGTCCTGGCCAACGGATACCTGACCGGGGCATCCATCCCGGTCGACGGCGGCGAGCACCTCGTCTAAGCGAAGGGGCAGGCACCCATGACCGCGATGACCAGTGACTCCGCCACGGACGTACGCCGCGCCATGATGCCGCGGCAGCGATCCGCCGGCCGGGAGGTCCTGCTCGGACGCGACGCCGAGCAGGAGACCATCCGTGACCTGCTGCGGCGCGCCCAGCGGGGGATGGGCGGCGTGATCCTCGTGGATGGTGAACCAGGCATCGGCAAGTCCTGGCTGCTCCGCGACGCCACCGACGAGGCAGCCGAGCTGGGCTTTTCCCTCGCCACGGGAGCGGCGGATCAGCTGGCCCAGGCGATCCCGTTCTGCCCGTTGCGCACGGCCCTGCGTGAGCCATTCGCCGGGCTCGCTGCCGATCATCACGACTCGACGGCGTGGTGGATCGCCGAGATACGAGCGCACCTGGAACAGCGGGCCGCCATCGCGCCGGTCCTGCTATGCCTCGATGACCTGCACTGGGCCAGCCCGGCCACGCTGGCCGTGCTGCGAGCGCTGCCGCGGGACCTGAACCGGCAGCCAGTGGCCTGGCTCCTCGCCAGGTCCACCATGCCCCAGGGCCCGGCGGACTACCTGTTCGATCGGCTAGAGCAGGACGGCGCCGCCCGGGTCACCCTGGCCCCACTGGACCAGGACGCGGTGACGGCTATGCTCGCCGCCGCGTTCGGCGCGCCGCCCGACGAGGCCCTGGCCCGCCTGGCCAGCGGCGCTGCCGGGAACCCCGCGCTGCTGGCCGAGTTGATCGGCGGCCTCCGCGACGATCACGGCGTGCGCGTCGTCGGCGGACGTGCCCTGCTGGCATCGGCGCGTCTGTCGCAGCGGATTCACCGCCTCGCCCAGGAGCGGCTCGATGGCCTCAGCAAAGAGGCACGGCACCTGCTGGTGACGGCCGCGGTGCTGGAGCCCGAGTTCCGGCTGGAAGACGCGGCTGAGATGCTCGGCGAGACCCCGGCCACGCTGCTCCCCGCGGTCGAGGAAGCGATGGACGCCGCGCTCATCACCGCCGCGGAGCACACGTTCGCGTTCCGCCAGCCGCTGCTGCGCCGCGCCGTCGGTGAGATAATCCCGCGGCCTGGCCGCAAGGCACTGCACCGCCAGTACGGCGAGATGCTGCTCACCCGCGGCGAACCGGCGGCCAGGGCCGCCGCTCACCTGCTGCAGGCAGCGCATTCCGGTGACTCCGCGTCGCTGGCCGGGCTGGACCGGGCGGCGACGCAGACGTTGCGTTCGGCGCCGCAGACCGCGGCTGACCTGGTGGTGCGTGCGCTTGAGCTGACGTCGTCTGACGATGCGGGGGCGCTGGCCCGCGGGGTGGCCGCCGCCGAAGCCCTGGCCGCCGCCGGCCGGCTTGACCAGGCCGCCCGGATCACCGCGGACATGCTTTCCAAGCCGCTGCCGTCGGCGGCCGAGAACCGGCTGCGCTGCGCGCTTTCTTCGGTCCTTTGCGCGGCCGGCGATCCTCAGGATGCCGCCGGCCAGGCCCAGCTGGTCCTTGCCCGGCAGGACCTGCCCGGTGACCTGCGGGATCAGGCGCTGACCGCGCGGCTGCAGGCGCTGACCGGGCTGTGCGACAAGCTCGCCGGCCCGGCGGCCGACGCCGTGCTGGCCGCCTCCGGCCGTCACGGCAGTCCCGTCACGGCAGCGGCCCTGGTCGCCCGCGCAGTTGTCGCCCGGGACGATGGACAGGTCAGCGACGCCCTGGACCTGCTCCGCGATGCCGCGCGCCGCGACGGCGGGATCTCCGCCGATGCCCGTGACACACAGCCGCTGCTCGCGCTCGCCGCCGCCCTGATCGACCTGCGCGAGCTCGAGGAAGCCGGCAGCATCCTGCGCGCCGCCGACCAGCCGGCGTTGCAGGGCATCCCGGCCCAGGCGGCACTGGCCATCTTGCGCGCCCGCGTCCACCTGGCCGCCGGACGGCTGGCCGACGCCGCCGCCGACGGCCACGCCGCGCTGGACATCGCCGTGGGCGCCGGCGCGCACGGGTACGTCACGACCGCCCACAGCGTGCTGAGCATGATCGAGTTGCGCCGTGGCGACATCGTGGCGGCGGCGCAGCAGCTCGCCCGCCGGCCGGCGGCGGGTCCGCAATTCACCGACCTCTACGCCCGCCCGGAAACCACGCTGGCGGAGGCAAAGATCATCGAAGCGCGCGACGGGGCGGCCGCCGCGCTCGGCCACATCTCGCGGCTGTGCGCGGACCTCAGGGCCCGGCCGGGGCTCCTGATCGGCGACCCTGCGCTAGCGGCCTGGCTGGTTCGCACCGCAAAGACGGCGGGCGACAGACAGCTGGCCGCCGACGTTAGCCGCTCTGCCGAGTCCCTCGCCGCCGGCAATCCCGGATTCCCGGCCCTGGCCGCGGCGGCGGCGCACAGCCGCGGCCTGGCCAGTCATGACCCGGCCCGGATCGCCGAGGCCGCCGCGCGGCATCCCGACCCGTGGGCCAGGGCATCGGCAGCGGAAGACCTGGCCGTCTTGTACGACAGGCAAGGCGACCGGGAGCAGGCGATCTGCCGCCTAAAGGAGGCTCTCGCCGGATACCGCCAGGTCGGCGCCGACCGCGACCAGGCCAGGATCCGGCGGCGGCTGCGCCGGCTCGGCATCCGCCGCCGCCACTGGGCCACCCAAGCCGGCCGGCCCGTCACCGGGTGGGGCAGCCTGACCGACACCGAGCAGGCCGTCGCCGGCCTTGTCGCCGAGGGCCTGAACAATGGACAGGTAGCCGCCCGCATGTACATCAGTACCCACACCGTGGCGCACCATCTGCGCCAGGCCTTCCGCAAGCTCAGCATCGCCTCACGCGTCGAACTCACCCGCATCGTCATCGAGCAGGCGACCCGCGGCGCGGGAACTCAGTCCCAGGCCTGACACGAGAGGAGCATTGCTGCCATGAGCCCACCTGTCTCTCGCGGCTTCCGGCACTTCCGTCGCCCCGCGGCAGGCGAGCAGGACCGGGTGCCGCCGGGTCAGTACGTGGCCCGGGGTTTCCCTGTGCTGTCCGCGGGCCCGACGCCGCACACGCCCTTGCCGGAATGGACGTTCTCGATCCGGCGGGCCGGCGAGACGCTCAAGTCCTGGACGTGGGACGAGTTTCAGGCGCTGCCCGCCCAGGACGTCACCGTCGACATCCACTGCGTGACGCGCTGGACCAAGCTGGACACCATGTGGCGCGGCGTCCCGGTAGACACGCTGCTCGGCCAGGTGGAGCATGACGCTCCCTACGTGATGGCGTTCAGCGACGGCGGCTACACCACGAACCTGCCCGTCCAGGACGTAGCCAGTAGCCAGGCCTGGGTGGCGTTCGGCTACGACGGCCAGCCGCTCGCCGCCGAGCACGGCGGCCCGGCTCGCCTGCTGGTGCCGCACCTGTACTTCTGGAAGAGTGCGAAGTGGGTGCGGGGTCTGGAATTGCTCGATCACAACCAGCCGGGCTTCTGGGAGAGCCACGGCTACCACATCTACGGAGACCCATGGCGACAGCAGCGGTACGCGGGCGACTGACCTGGCAGACCGCCACCGTGACCTCAGTGACGAGGGAAACGGACGCGGTCCGCACGATCGAGCTCGAGGTGCCCGACTGGCCGGGACACCAGGCGGGGCAGCATCTGGACGTCCGGCTGACCGCCGAGGACGGCTACACCGCGGAACGCTCCTACTCCATCGCCACGGCGGACGACGAGCCTGTCGCGATCACGGTGGAACGGCTCGACGACGGCGAGGTCTCGCCCTACCTGACCGAGGAACTGCGCGCGGGCGATCAACTCGAGCTGCGCGGCCCTATCGGCGGCTGGTTCGTCTGGGACACCAGCGACGGGGGACCGCTGCTGCTGGTCGCCGGCGGATCCGGCGTCGTGCCGCTGCGGGCGATCTTGCGGCACCGCGAGCGTGTCGGCAGCGATGTCCCGGCCCGGCTGCTCTACTCGTCCCGCACGCTGGCGGAGGTCATCTATCGCGGCGAGCTCGACCAGTACCGGGACGGCGTAGAGGTCAGCTACACACTGACCAGGAGCCGGCCGCCGGGCTGGACCGGTTACTCGGGCCGGGTGGACGCCGCGCTGCTCGCCAAGATCGCCTGGCCGGCCAGCGAGCATCCGCTCACGTTCGTCTGCGGGCCCACCAGCTTCGTCGAGGCAGTTGCCGGAAGCCTGGTCGCGCTGGGCTATCCCGCGGGCCGGGTCAAGACGGAACGATTCGGAGGCACCTAATGGTCGCACTAGATGGCAATTCGATCGGCGGCCTGCTGTTCGAGGTGTTCGGCACGGAAATGACCGCTGCCCAGACGATCTGCGCGACGTGCGGCAGCGCGGCCCCGGTCGCGGAGACGGTCGTCTACCTGCGCGCGCCAGGGACGGTTGTGCGCTGCCGCACCTGCGGCAGCGTGCTCATGGTCATCGCGCAGATCCGGGGCGTGCACTGCGTTGACCTCGGCGGCATGGCCGCGCTCGACACCGGCCAGGGCGGCTGACCGGGACCGCTAGCCGGTCTGACGATGTGCGGCGGGACCGCCGCGGCGAGGCTGGACGCTGAACAAGCAGCAGGCTGGCCGCCTGCGCATCCAGCCGAAAGGAACGTTCGCATGAGCATGAACTGGCTCGAGGGCATGAGCATGGACCACGACACGATGGAGCAGCCCGGCCAGCCGATGGCCATGCCCGTCTTCGCGGGGCAGAAACTGGTGGTCGTCGGCGGCAGCAGCGGGATGGGTCGGCAGACCGCGGCTGACGTGGTGGCCGCGGGCGGCAGCGCCGTCATCATCGGCGATGGCCAGGACAAGGTGGACGAGGCGGTCAAGGCCCTGGCCAAGGACGGCACGGCGTGGGGGATCACCGCCGACCTCACCGACCGGATGCAGGTGGAGCGGGTGCGGCAGCGACTCGCCGACGAGCACGCCGACGCCACCCTGCTCGTCAACGCCGCTGGGCTCTTCCTTCCCAAGCCCTTCCTCGACTACGAGGGCGCCGACTACGACCCGTACCTCGAACTGGACCGGGCCATCTTCTTCATCACCCAGACGGTGGCCCGCGGCATGGTCGCGCAGGGCCGCGGCGGGTCCATCGTGAACATCGGCAGCATGTGGGCCCACCAAGCCATCGGCGCCACCCCGTCGTCGGCGTACTCGACGGGCAAGGGCGGCATCCACGCGCTGACCAAGAACCTGGCCCTGGAACTGGCCCCGTTCCAGATCCGGGTCAACGCGGTCGCCCCGGCCGTCGTCGCCACCCCGATCTACGAGCGGTTCGTACCCAAAGACAAGCTGGAGGAGACGCTGCACAGCTTCGACGCGTTCCACCCGCTCGGCAGGACCGGCACCGTCCGCGACATGGCTAACACCATCACGTTCCTGCTCTCCCCGGCCACCAGCTGGGTCACCGGCGCCATCTGGGACGTCGACGGGGGCGTCATGGCCGGACGCAACTGATGGCAGTGGTATGGGAGCCCGTGACCGCGGATCACGTGGTGCGCGCCCTTCAGGAGTACGACCAGCTCGGGCCGGAAAAGTTCTTCGCGGCGCACGGCTTCGCCCCGACCACGACGTATGACCTGGTCTGGAACGGACGCCGCTACCCGCCGAAGGCGATCCTGGGCACCGCCTACGAATTCGCCACCGGCCAGCGGCTGGCTTCCGGTGACTTCGAGGGCGGGAAGTCCGGCGCCGTCAAGGTGCTCGGACAGCTGGGATTCACGGTGCTGCCGAGATAACCACCTTACGTTCGGCATAAGAACGCGACCCTTCGCCTATGAAAGAAAGGTTTCCCATGTCCGAGCGACCGATCATCGTCTTCGACGTCAACGAGACCCTGCTCGACCTCGACTCGATCCGCCCGGTCTTTGCCCGGATCTTCGGCGACCCGGCCGCGATGCGGCTGTGGTTCGCCAACCTGATCACCTACTCGGAGGCGCTCACGCTGGCCGGCGTATACGTCCCGTTCACCGACATCGGCGCGGCGGTGCTGCGGATGCTCGCCGCCACCCGCGACGTGGCGATCAGCGACGCCGACGCGGCCGAGCTGACCGACCGGTTCGCGACCATGCCGCCGCATCCGGAGGTGCCCGGGGCGCTGCGCCGGCTGCGCGACCACGGCTTCCGGCTGTTCACGCTGACCGACAACACGCTGGCGATCTCCGGGCGCCAGCTCGAGCGCGGCGGCGTGATCGATCTGTTCGAAAGCCGGTTCAGCGTCGACGAGACCGTCAAGCGCCACAAGCCGGCACAGGAGGCGTACGAGTCGGTGGGCGCCGCGCTGGGGCTCAAGCCGGGGAACATCTGCCTGATCGCGAGCCACGTGTGGGACACGATCGGGGCCGGGGCGGCCGGCTGGCAGACCGCGCTGATCTTGCGCGAGGGCAACGCGCCGCTGGACGTCGGCCCGCAGCCGGACTACATCGGCAAGGACCTCGACGCGATCGCCGACCAGCTGATCGAGCGGTACCCCGCCACGTCCTGACCGGTTGCCACCGGTGCGGCGCGGCGGAGTCACCGGCTCGCTGGCCGCTGCTCTTCGCGGCGCGCGCCAGCGGGTGACCGAGGGCGGCTGGAGCGTCGTGCTGACGCCGGTGGCGGCCGGGCTGGCCTGGTACATCGCGCATACGCTGCTCGGCCACCACCAGCCGTTCTTCGCGCCCACCGCGGCCGCCGTGTCGCTGTCGAAGAACAGGGTGCTGCGCGGCCAGCGCGCGCTGCAGCTGATGGCCGGCGTGGTACTCGGGATCGTCATCGGCACCGCCGTCAAGGCGGTGGCCGGCCCGGTTCCTGGCGGTTCCGGCGCGGTCGCCATCGGCGTGGCCGCCGCGGTCGCGCTCGGTGCGGCGCTGGTGCTCGGCGGCGGATTCTTCGAGCAGGGCGTCCTGTTCGTCAACCAGTCCGTGACCTCGGCGATCTTGATGATCGCCGTGGCGGGGGCGGCGACCGGCTCTGAGCGGCTGTCCGACGCGCTGATCGGCGGCGGGGTCACGCTGATGATCACCGTGATCCTGTTTCCCGCCGCCCCGCTGCCGCTGATCGAGGATGCGGTCCGCGAGGTGTTCGGCGCGCTGCGCGACACGCTCGCCCGCCTCGCTGAGCTCGCCGGGGCGGGCGAGATGCCCGGGCCGGAATGGGCGATGGCTGCCGGGCAGCGTATTCAGGGCCAGCTCACCGGGCTGGAACAGGCTCGGTCCAGCGCACTCCAGGTGGTGAGCCTCGCGCCGCGCCGTTGGCCGCAGCGATCTCGGGTCCGCGTGGCCGGCGAGCAGACCGCGCCGCTGGAGCTGCTCGCCGCGACCGTGCTGAGCCTCGCGCATGTCGGCGCCGCCGGCTCGGCCAGGGTAAGCGGGCCCGCCCCCTCCCGGGGGCTGGCGTCCGTCCCGCTGCGCGCGGCCCTCGGCGAGCTCGCGTCGGCGTTCGCGGCGCTGGCCGACGGCGGCCCGACCGCCGGCGCCCAGGCGGCCGCCCGGCACGCGGCCAGGGCCCGCGGCCTGGTGACCGGCGCGGCGCTCCCGCCAGGCCCGCACGCGCAGCTCATCGCCAGGCTGGCCGAGACCTGCGCCGACGACACACTGCGCCTGGTGGCACGGCGGGTTACGCTGGCATCGTGAGGCCGGACGAACTCGCTAAGCTCGCGCGACTGCGCCGCGCCCGCGACTTGATGGACCGCGAGTACGCGACCCCGCTCGACATCGCCTCGATCGCCCGTGTCGCGTGGATGTCGCCCGCGCACTTCCAGCGGCAGTTCCGCGCGGCGTACGGGGAGACGCCCTACGGGTACCTGATGACCCGGCGCATCGAGCGGGCGAAGGCGCTGCTGCGCCGCGGCGACCTGTCGGTCACCGACGTCTGCATGGCGGTCGGGTGTACGTCGCTCGGCTCGTTCAGCGCGCGCTTCACTCAGCTGGTGGGCGAGACCCCGACGGCCTACCGGTCTCGTGACCACGGCACGCTCGCCGGCGTACCGGGCTGCGTCGCTAAGGACATCACCCGCCCGAGCCACGGCCCGAGCAAGATGGGATGAGCGCGCCAGCGCGGGGGCAGCTAGTGTTGCCAGCATGGATGTCACTCTTGCCCGTTGCTTCGTGCTAGTCCATGACCCGGATCTCGCACTGGCGTTCTATCGCGACACGCTCGGCCTCGAGCTGCGCATGGACGTCACCAACGAAGGCTTCCGCTGGCTGACCGTCGGCGCGGCCGCCCAGCCCGATGTGGCGATCGTCCTCACGAACTACCTGAACGGCACCCCCGCCGACGCCGATGCGCTCGCCGCCCTCATCGCCAAGGGCGGGCTGAACGGCGTGCACTTCCGTACCGACGACCTCGACGCCACCTTCGAGAAGGTGCGCGCCTCGGGCGCCGACATCGTGCAGGAGCCGACCGATCAGCCGTGGGGCCCGCGGGACTGCGCCGTGCGTGACCCGTCAGGCAACCTGGTGCGCATCGACCAGAAGTAACCCCCGGAACCCGCGCCCCGGCGGCCTCACTGGTCGGCGAAGACGGTTCCCCAGTCGTCCTTGACGCTGACGACCGTCCAGCCGTCCGCCTTGGTCGTGCAGCACCAGCAGCCGCAACGCGCCTCGCTGGCGTGTCGTTCCACGACCCGAGCAAGTTTTCCGCGGCCCTGCGAAGGCCTCCCCTCTGGTCCTTCGCCAGTATCAAGTCAGCCGCGTCGCCGCCGCCTCATCCGCATGGAGTGAAGAAGAGGCGAGGCGGGCACTCAGGTCAAGGGCGATGTCCGTGAGCAGGTCTTCCTGGCCGCCGACTAGCTCTCGCCGGCCGGCCTCGAGCAGCAGGGTGCGCACGTCGACGCCGTACCTTGCGGCGGCGGCTTCCGCATGGCGCAGGAAGCTGGAGTAGACCCCGGCGAACCCGAGGGTCAGCGTCTCCCTGTCGACGCGGACTGGCCGGTCCTGGAGCGGGCGCACCAGGTCGTCGGCGGCGTCCTGCAAGGCGAACAGATCGCAGCCGTGCTCCCACCCGTCCAGCGTGGCGGCCGCGGCGAACGCTTCCAGCGGGCAGTTCCCCGCGCCGGCGCCGTGGCCGGCCAGCGAGGCGTCCACCCGGGCAGCGCCCGCCTCGACCGCGGCCAGCGAGTTGGCCACCGCGAGGGAGAGGTTGTCGTGGGCGTGGACGCCGATCTCGGTGGCCGGATCGAGCGCTTCGCGGTAAGCGAGGACGCGGTCCCGGACGCCGCGCGGGGTCAGGTGACCGCCCGAGTCGGTGACGTACACGCACTGGGCGCCGTAGGACTCCATGCGCACGGCCTGGGCGGCGAGTGCGGCCGGCTCGGCCATGTGGCTCATCATGAGGAACCCGGCGACGTCCATGCCCAGGTCCCGCGCGGTGGCGATGTGCTGGGCGGCGATGTCCGCCTCCGTGCAGTGGGTGGCGACCCGCACCGAACGCACGCCGAGCGCGTGGGCCCGCTTCAGGTCGCCGATCGTTCCGATGCCGGGAAGCAGCAAGGTGGTGAGCCGGGCCCGGGTGACGGCGGCGGCGACCGCCGTGATCCAGTCAGCATCCGTGTGGCTGCCTGGGCCGTAGGTGACGCTCGCGCCGGCCAGTCCGTCCCCGTGCGCCACCTCAATCGCGTCGACCCCTGCCGCGTCCAGCGCGGCGGCGATCGCCGCCGCCCGCACCGGCTCGAGCCGGTGCCTGGTGGCGTGCATTCCGTCGCGCAGCGTGACGTCCTGGACGTACAGTCTCATCGCACGGCCAGCCTTTCAGCGGCCCTGATCGCGGCCGAGGTCATGATGTCCAGGTTCCCCGCGTACGCGGGCAGGTAGTGCCCGGCCCCCTCGACCTCGAGCAGGACGGTGATCTTGTGCGTCACGTCCGCGGCCAGGGTTCCGACGTCACCGTCGATCTCCGTGACCTGAACCGGCTGCTTGAGGCGGTAGCCGGGCACGTAGCCGGCCACGTCGGCGACCATCCGGGTTACCGCCGCGGCAATGGCCGCACGAGTCGCCGGCTCCGGCGCGGCGACCAGGCAGTGCACGGTGTCGCGCATGATGAGCGGCGGCTCCGCCGGGTTGAGGATGATGACCGCCTTGCCGCGATGCGCGCCGCCCACGGTCTCGATGGCGCGGGCCGTGGTCTCGGTGAATTCGTCGATGTTGGCCCGTGTCCCCGGGCCGGCCGACCGGGAGGAGATCGACGCGACGATCTCCGCGTACGCGACCGGGGTTACCGATGCGACCGCAGCCACGATCGGAATCGTGGCCTGGCCACCGCAGGTCACCATGTTGACCTCGCGCGCGTCGCGGTGTGCGTCGAGGTTGACCGCCGGCACGACGAACGGTCCGAGCGCGGCCGGGGTCAGGTCCACAACCCGGACCTCGTATGGTGCCAGTGCCGCGGCGTTGGCGGCATGCGCCACCGCTGAGGTCGCGTCGAAGACCACCCCGATATCGCCGAAGCCAGGCAGGTCGAGCAGCCCTTTGACGCCGCCCGCCGTGGTCGCGACGCCGAAGCGGGCCGCCCGCCGCAGCCCGTCCGAGTCGGGGTCGATGCCGGCCAGCGCGCGGATCCGCAGCGGCCCGGTGCCACGCAGCAGCTTGATCATCAGATCTGTGCCGATGTTGCCTGAGCCGATGACCGCAGCCCCTGTCATAGCGGGTCTCCTGCGAACACGGCGGTCACCCGGCCCAGGCCGCCGATCTCCGCCGTGAAGCGGTCACCCGCCTTGACCGCGACCATGGGCCCGAGCGCGCCAGACAGCACGATCTCCCCGGCGCGGAGCGGCTGGCCGTACGACCTGGCGGTGGCGGCGAGCCACGCGACCGCCACGGCTGGATGGCCGAGGCACGCGGCACCGGATCCGGTAGATACCTCCTGTCCGTCGCGCCACAGCCGCATCGGACACGCCGCCAGGTCCAGGCCAGCAGGCGGACGGCGCTCGGGCCCCAGCGTGAACAGCCCCGATGAAGCGTTGTCGGCGACGGTATCGACGATGGAGATGTCCCAGTCCGCGATCCGGCTGTCCACGATCTCCAGCGCCGCGACAACCGAGGCGGTCGCGGCGAGCACGTCGTCCGGGCCGATGTCCGGAGCGTCCAGGTCGCGGGCAAGCACGAACGCGACTTCCGCCTCTATCTTCGGCTGGAGCAGCCGGCCAGGGCCGATCGGCTCGCCCGGCGGGCAGTCCATGGTGGACAGCAGCGCGCCGAAGTCGGGCTGGTCGACGCCGAGCTGAGCTTGCACCGCCGGGTTGGTGAGGCCGATCTTGCGGCCGACGACGCGATCTCCGGCCGCGACCTGGCTGGCGATCCACGCCGCCTGCACGGCGTAGGCGGTGCCGATGCCGCCGGGCGGGAGCAGGGTGCGAACGGGCGGGCAGGGACGACCCGCGGCACGGGCCGCGAAGAGCCGTTTGAGCGCTTCGCCAGCCCGCGCGTCGAGCGACGGGGACGGTACTGCGATTGACATCAGGCCACCTCGAACGTCGTTCCGATACCCATGCCGGTGATCCATTCCGGAACCGGTTCGTAGCTTGTCCACGCCAGCGGCCGCCCGGCCGCGGCGAAGCCCGCGAGCCAGGTGCGGATCTCGTGACCGCCGTTGCCGGCCCGATCCTCGAGCCCTTCGTCGCCCAGGCTGGTCACCGCGTCGACGTCGGCGGTGATCAGCTGCTTGAGGAACCATGTATCCCAGGCGGTGTTGACCTGCGCGTCCGGGTTGCCGGCCAGGGCGCGGACGCCCGGCTCACGGGCGGCCGCGAAGGCCCGCACATCGCGCCGCCCGTGGATCATCGCCGCGCGGCGCTCCGCGGGGACCAACGCGTCCCGTGGGTCATTGGGCGGCAGCCAGTGCGACAGGCCGCCGCTGGCGACGATCAGCACCCGCCCGGCGTCCGCGGCCCGGATCGCCGCGCCCAGGGACCGGCCGAGCGCCACGCAGCGGGGCATCGACGGCAGCGGCGGCCCGGCGGTATTGACGACGAGAGGGACCAGGGGCGGATCGGCCACACCGCGGACCATGTCGTAGCTCTGCACGATGCCATGGTCGACAGTGAGCGCGTAGGACAGGGCGATGTCGAACCCGTCGCGGGACAGCCCATCGTGGATCGCCCAGCCGAGCGCGGCCGCCACCGGCAGCGGGCCGGAGCGGCTGCCGAAGTCCCCGAACGCCTCAGCCTCCTCCACGCCGAGCACGAACGGCGGCATCGCGTCGTAGAAGTTCGCGTGAAAGTGGTCGGGACCGATGACCACCAGCGCATCAGGGGCCAGCGCGGCGACCGCGGCGGCGACCCGGCGCGCGTCGGCCAGGAACCGGCCGCCGGGCGCGGCCGGGTCCGGCGGCGGCAGCAGCGTCGCGAACGGCGAGTGCGAGATGCCGACCATGCCAATGAGCTCGCTCACGGCGCCGCCTCGCCGACCGTCCCGCGCAGCAGGAAGTCGCGGTGGACGCGCAGGAACTCGTCGCGTTTCTCCCACTGTGGCCAGTGCCCCGCGTCCTCGATGACGTGCAGGCGGGCGTCGGGCAGCCAGTCGAGCAGCATCGCGGCCTCGTCCAGGCCCCCGGTCGGGTCGTGGTCGGTCCACAGCAGCAGCGTCGGCGCGCCGATCTTGCCAACCCAGCCCGGATCCCACGCGAAGTCCTTGCGTACCACGGGGTCCTGCAAGACAAGCGTGTTCGTGATCGCGCGCACGAAACCGGGGCGGCTGTAGACGGCGCGCCGCAGGCTGACCAGCTCGTCGGTGACCATCTCGGTGTGGTGAAACAGGAACTCGACCCGCCGGCGCACGGTCGCGTCGCTCGGGTCGCGGACGGCCGCGAGCGTGCTATCCCGCAGCCGTGCCATCACCTCAGGCTTGTTGGCGATGTTGCCCGGCGTGTTAAGGACCAGCCGGCCGACCCGGCCGGGATGGTGGGCTGCGGTCCAGGCGGCGACCCAGCCGCCCAGCGATTCGCCAGACAGGTGTGCGGTACCGATGTCCAGCGCGTCCAGCAGCCCGGTCAGGTGGTCACAGAGCACGTCGATCGTGTATGGCTGGTCCGGCAGCCCAGACCAGCCGTGGCCGACCATGTCGTACGCGGTGACGCGGAAGTCCCTGGCCAGGCCCGCAATGTCACGGGCGTAGGCCTCCAGGTGACCGCCGGTGCCGTGCAGCAGCACCAGGTCGGGGCCGGATCCGGCGCGCAGCACCCGGGTGGGGACGCCGCGCACGTTGACGTGGCGCAGCTCGTGGTCGGCGTCCGCCAGCTCGCCCCAGATGCTGATGTGCTCGGGCAGATCGTTCATGGCTGGTCCTCGGGGAATCGGGCGCGCGCCTCGGCGACGGTGCACAGGCCAGCGCTTTGCCGCCTGGCGATGCCGAGTGCCTGCAGCAGGCGGGAGTTTTCGATGGTGAGGAACTCGGCCGGCTCGATCGCCGAGCCGTTGTAGTGGCGGTGCCAGGTCCAGGGCGGCGTGTAGATGAAATCGCCTGCTGCCCACGCCTCGGCGTCGTCTTCGATCTCGCTGTAGCCGCGGCCTGCGATGACGTAGTGCACCGTCTCGTGGTAGTGCCGTTGCATGTCCGAGCTCTGCCCGGGCGGGATCGTCTGCCGGAACAGTTCGAAGGTCGCGGTCGGCAGGCGGCCGGCGATCGCCAGCGTGGTCGGGTTGTGGACGCGCCCGGCCGGGAGCGTTTCGAGTTCGGCGGCGTGCACCACGACCGGCCGGGCGGCGCCCGGCCGGACGGTGCCGCTGATCGTGCCGAGGAAATCGGCCATGTCGAAGCCCGCGCCAGACAGTCCCATCAGAACGTTTCCGTCCTTCCTCCATCGACCGTGAGCACGGTCCCGTTGAGGTAGCCGGCGTCGGCCGACGCCAGGAAAGCGACCGCCGCGGCGATCTCGTCCGGTCTGCCGGGCCGGCCGGCCGGCACCTCACGCGCGTCCCGCGCCTCCAGCTCGGCTTCCGGCACGCCAGTTCGCGCGGCCCGGTCGGCCAGCACGTCCCTGCGGCGCTGGGTGTCGGTGGCGCCGGGCGCCACGCAGTTGACCGTGACGCCGTCCGCGGCGTACTCGAGCGATAGCAGCTTCGCGGCGGCGGTGACGGCCGCGCGCAGCACCACGGAGAGGGCGAGGTCCCGCTGCGGCTGGCGGACCGCGGTCGAGGTGACGAAGACCAGCCTGCCGAAGCCGCGGGCCGCCATGCACGGCAGCGCGAGGCCGGCCAGCCGCAGCGGGCCGAGCAGCAGCAGCTCCGCGCCGGCCCGCCAGGCGTCGTCGGCGATGTCCAGGATCCGGCCGGGCGGCGGCCCGCCGGCGTTGAGGATCAGCACATCCGGCGGGCCGTACCTGGCGGTCATCGTGTCCATGGCGGCGGCCGGAGCGTCCGGCGCGGCGATGTCGCTGACGAGCGTGCCGACGTCGGCGCCCGTCCGCGCCCGCAGCCGCGCCGCCGCCGCGTCCAGTGCGACGGCACGCCGGCCGGCGATGACGACGCGGTGCGTGGCGGCGAGGCGGGCGGCGATGGCGTAGCCGATGCCTGCGCTCCCGCCGCCGATCAGTGCGGTCCTCACGGTGATGGTGGCCTCCCGGGACTCGTGCGAGCAGCCCTGTCTGGCTTAGCCTGACCAACATGACCGCCTGGAACCAACGATGAGTCCCACTCAGCGGGACACAGTGTTGTCTGATAACGGGCTGCCCGAGGGCGGCCTCGACCGGGCGGCGGCGATCCTCGGCGCGTTCGACGCCGCGCACCGCGAGCTCACGCTCGCCGCGCTGGTGGCCCGGTGCGGACTGCCCAGGTCGACCACCCATCGCACCGCCGACCGGCTGCTCCGGCTCGGCTGGCTGGAGAAGCCTGGCGACCGGTACCGCATCGGCAACCGCCTGTTCGAGATCGCCAGCCTGGCGCCGATCCGGCTGGAGCTGCGCGAGGCAGTGCTGCCGTTCCTGCAGG
>Ga0335072_10007885_pt1 | contig 15471 bp, 17 predicted proteins | sample Lox_Sample_21_FD_206725 | JGI IMG/M metagenome (GOLD analysis project Ga0335072, IMG submission 206725) | Soil microbial communities from Loxahatchee National Wildlife Refuge, Florida, United States - Lox_Sample_2.1 | ecosystem: Environmental > Terrestrial > Soil > Wetlands | place: USA... | reverse complement strand
GCTGTCGAGGGCGTCGGTGCCGTGCGCCCAGTCGAGGGCGGTGCGGATAGCCTGCTCGTCCCCGATGCGCGGACGGGCGGGTCTTCCAGACCGCCCGGGGCGGCATCCTGCAGGATTCCGGCTACAACGAGGTCTAGGACCAGGCCCGCAGGGAAGCGCTCACCCCCCGCCCAGTACAGGTCACCGCTCGCCCGGCGCCCGTATGACTTGCGGCACGCGGCGGAGTCGCTGTGGCTGAACTCCGGGGTACCCGCCACCGAGGTCGCCCGCCTCGGGCACGGCGTCGCGGTCCTGCTGAAGATCTACGCCCACTGCATCGACGGCCAGGCCACCGCCGCCAACCAGCGCATCGCCGACGCCCTCGGCACCCAGGACGCCGAGCAGGACCCCGGTGACGAGGACAACGACAACATCGAGCAGGCATCCTGAAATGGCAAGTCAGAGCGGGAATCCGGGCGGGGACGGTCAGCATAACCGCTCCCGCCGGCCCCGTCCGTGGCCTTTTCCGCGCCCGTCCGTGGGCCGGTCCGCGCCCGTCCGTGGACCGCGCGGCCCGCGAAACCCGGCACCTACGGACGCATAGCGGACGGCGGCGGCCCGCAAACGCGCCTCGAACGGCATATGCGCTGGTCAGCGGGGGGTAGCTCGGGCGGAGCGAGCGTGCTGTAAAACCGTCGGCTTAGCCTACGATGGTTCGAACCCATCACCTGCCACCACCTGCGAAAACGGCCCGGTAGCTGCGGATTCTCGCGCTAGCGGGCCGTTCTTCCCTGTCCCAGCGTGTGTCGCCTCGTCGCGCTGTAGGGCGTTGTGTTGCGGTGTCCACGGACGCATAGCGGACGGGCGTCCGTGCTCTTAGGACGGTCGGTATACATCGTTGGGACGGTCGGTGCGCACCGTCGGCGATTTCACGGACGGCCACGGACGGGCCGCGCTGGCGGCATTGTCCGGCTTGACGTGCGCCACCGAGTCGGGCGTGCATCCCTGTGCGCCCGCCCGGCGGGCCCGGTGGTTCCCGGGCCAGGCGGGCAGGCCGGTCGCGATGCCGCGGCCCGCGGCGCCGCCCGAGCTGCGTGTCGTATTGCATGGGACACGGCGCGGACTATGGGGTTAATGGGGTTCCGGCTGGGACCGTCGTGGCTTCAGGAACTCATGGTGAGATGCCCGCGGCTCATGACGGCTGTGCGCTGGGCGCGGCGGGCGGTGCGCGCGCACCCGGGTTAGCCCGGCGTCGCTCAGCCGGGCCAGGTCGCGGCCGTCCAGCCGTACCTGCCCGCTGGCCGGGCGGTCCAGGCCGCCGGGCAGGTTGAGCAGCGTTGGCTTGCCGCTCCCGGTGCGGCCCCTGATCGCGGCCCACTCGCCGTCGGCGACCGTGAGGCCGGCGCCGGTGACCGCCTCGACCGTCCGCGCGCCCGCGCGGTAGGCCTTGGACACGCCGGCGAGCTCGTACACCAGGGTCACCCCACCTTCGCGATCGCGTCGGCAGGGCGCAGCCGCCCTATCCGCCAGCTGCCGAACGCCCCGGCGAGCAGCCCGCCGGCCAGGGCGAGCGCGACCGCGAGGCCGGCCGCGGCGCCGCCGACCGCCGCGGACAGCGGCACCGACACGGCGTGGGCGGTGGTCTGGGTGACCACGCCGTCCGGGGTCGCGATGTGCATGCCGGTCGGCTGGGTCAGCGTCGCCGACAGCTTCGGCGCGATCGCGTTGATGACCGCCACGGCCGCGTAGCCGAGGCCGACACCGGCGGCGGCGCCCAGGATACCGACAACGAGCGACTCGCCCATGACCTGGGCGATGATCCGCCGGCCGGGCCAGCCGAGCGCCTTCAGCGTGCCGAACTCGCGCACCCGCCTGGCCACCGCCGCCATCGTCAGCACCACCGCGACCGCGAACGCGGCGGTCAGCACCAGGACCGACAGCCGCTTGCCGAGGTCGCCGGCGAGCTTCGCGGCGGAAGTCAGCGAGCCGGTCACCTGGGCCGCCAGGCTGCCCGGCGTGGTGATCTGCGCCGTCGGCAGCAGCCTGGCGATCTCGCTTTGCACGGTGGCGATGTCCGCCGCGCTCGCGGCGGTCACGTAGATCGTGTTCACCTCGTTCGTCATGCTGCCGGCGGCGGCGACCGGGTCCTGCCCGGTGACGGCCTGGGCGCGTGCCAGCGGCATGTAGACGTCCGGCGGGCTGCTGGCTTCCGGCTGCTCGACGAGGCCGATGATCCTGAACGCCGTGCCGGCGATCTTCACGGTGCCGCCGGCCTTCAGGCCGCTGGACGCCGCGTAGCCCTGGTCGACCAGGGCCACGTCCTTGTCCGCGTCGGATGCCGTGAACGCCCGGCCGGAGCTCACGGCGGCGTCGCTGAGCGGGCCGAGCCCCGGCTGGCTGACGTCGGCCCCGTCCACGGTGAACGACGTGACCTGTGGCAGGCTCGACGTGATCGTGGTCCGGTTGTCGGTGAACAGCACACCGCCCGCCGCCGCGGTTACCTCCTTCATGGCCGCGATCTTGCTGACCGCCGTGTCGCTGATGGGCCAGGAGGTCGCAGCGCCCAGGCCGTCGTTCGTGTAGCCGTTCTTCAGCGCGTGGCACACGCCGCTGACGCACATCTGCTGGGTGCCGCCCGGTCCCGGCCCGAACCGGATGTGGCCGCCGCCCGGCGGCGCGGACGGCCGCGTGCCAGTCACCGTGATGTCGGTGCCGACGCCGTACAGGCCCTTGAGCACGCCGGACTGGGCGTTCTTGACCGCCGCCGAGGCGGCGGTCACCGTGAGCACCAGCCCGACCCCGATGGCCAGGCCGAGCGCGATGAAGACCGCCTGCCAGAGCCGGCGGCGGAGTTCTCTCGCGAGATAAGTAAAGAAGAACACGCGGCCTGCCGGTGCCTAGGACCCGCTGGTCGTGCGGATCTCTACTGCGCTCGCGCGGGGCGGCCGGCCGGTGGGCGCGGTGCTGGTGCAGGTGTAGGAGCTGGTGTCGATGAGCCCGGCCACGGTCTCCTGGCCCGAGGGCAACTGGAAGTGGCCGAAGCTCAGCTCGGTGCCGGCCGGCATCGCCGCCGGGTTGATCGTCAGGGTCGGGCTGGCCGTCATGGGCGTTCCGTTTAGCCCGGGCAGGACCGCGTTCACGACCTGGCGGAACCCGGACGGGGCGGGATCTGAGGAGCAGAAGCTGCCGTTGGTGACCTTCGCCGGGATCCCGTCTCGTTGCAGGTCGCGCTGCAAGGTGCCCAGTTCCAGCAGCACGCCCGGGTGGATGGTCAGGGTCACCGTGCCGTCGGCATCCTTGACGAGCGTGAACGCCGTGGTCCGGATGGCGCCCGTGCCGTGCGCCGACGGGGAGCCGGCCAGGCCGAGGCTCAGTGCGACACCCGCCCCGACGACACCCGCCGCTGACAGCCCGCCCAGAGCCCGGCGTGTCAGGGAACGCCGCAGTCGGCGGTCGCCTTGCCGGATGATCTCAGCTGCGGCGGGCGGCCGGGCCTGGCGGGCGGCATCATCGGCCACTCGCTGAAGTTCGCTGGTTAGCTCAGACACCGGGGATTACCTCCTGGCTAGTTACTCGGATACCGGGGCGGCCGTTTCCCGCAGGTAGGGCACCAGAGCGGCCCGGCCGCGAGCCAGCCGCGCCTTGACCGTCCCGGGCCGCACTCCGGTCTCGGCAGCGATCTGCTCGACCGTCAGGTCGCACAGGTGATACAGCACCAGCGCGCGACGCTGTTCGGCCGGTACCTTCCGCAGGGCGTCGGTGAACGCGACCCGGTCCGGGGTAGGCCCGGCAGTAGACTCTGGCCGGGCAGCCAGCCACCCGAGCCGGGCGCCATCACGGGCACGCCGCCACCGCGAGGCCGCGATACGCCAGGCCGTGACGCGGACCCAGGCCTCGGGCGCCCGGTTCCGGTCGAGCTTGCCGCGGTGCGCCCAGGCCCGCACGAACGCCTCCTGCACGGCATCCTGAGCCTCGGACTGATCGCCGATCATCGCATAAAGCTGCCCTACCAGCCGCTGGAAGCTAGCGGCGTAGAAGTCGGCGAACTCCTCACGCTCCACTGCATCTCCGCCTTTCCCGGGGAAGCCGGGCCCGGTCATCTGGCCTGTCACCATGAATACCTACGAGAGCAGCGGCTGGTTGCACGGAACCGGCCCCGCCCGGAAATCGGGTTGGTCGGCGCAGCGGCACGCCCGCGCTGGTCCCGCGGCCACTTTCGTGCCCGACGCCATCACCGGCGAATCCGTCCCTGTCGGCGCCTTCGGGTGACGCCTGGTAGGCAGCTGCCAGTCGCTGGCTGACCAAGGTGATCATGGCGTTTGCGCGAGTCGTACGCGTTGGTGGTACCAGCGTGCACGTGCCTGGTGTCGCGTCGCCAGGTGAGCCAGTGCTCTGCGTGACCGGGCGGGTGAGGCTTGAACAGCGCGGCGGCGAGCAGGCGACCGTTTTCCCGGACGGTTAGCGAGATCATCCCGGTTCGGAGGGCGGTTCCTGGTCTGGGTGAATAGGCGGCGGCGCCCGAGCATTGGTGCGGTCCGCGAGCAGGGCGGCGGTAACCGCGCAGATAGCTAGGGCTGCCATGACCAGCACGGTGTGCCGAGCGATCGAGGTGTACAGGCGGACCTGAGACTGGTCCAGGCAGCCCGCTGACCAGCGCCGCTACATACTTGCCTGCCTGCAGCCACGCCTCAGCCCGCGTAAAGCACGGCCCGAGCAGCCCTAGCAGCTCGGCGCGCTTCCGGCCTGCGACCTCGGCCCCCATCCTGGCAGCCGTCGCCTTCGGTTCTGTCCTTCGCATATACGCATAATCGCGAGGCGGCTGCGCTATGTCGAGTCAGCATTCCCGGCGTGTTTCGCCAGGTCAAACCCCAAATGGCGGCTGCCATACCAGTGCCAGCGCGAGCCGCCGGGCACGGCGTCGCGGTCTTGCTGAAGATCTACGCCCACTGCATCGACGCCAGGCGACCGCCGCCAACCAGCGCATCGCCGAGGCCCTCGGCATCGGCTACGCCGGGCAAGGCCCCGGTGACGAGGGTGACGGCGACACCGGGCAGGCGTCCTGAAGTGGCACCCATGGGGGATTCAGTTGTCAAGAGGCAGTGCTGAATTGGCCGGTGACCTGTTTCGCCTGGCCGCCGGGTTGGGGACTGCGGTTGCCGCGTTTCCTCGTCGCTGCCGGTGTGTGCTGTCGCGCGGGCGGGGGTCAAGCTGGAGCGCCCGCAGCCGCCGCGCCTGCAGGGCGCGGGCGAGGACGAACGAGCTTGACGCTGCCAAGCGGCGGCCGATGATCGGGAGCGAGGAACGGGGCCTTTGCTGCTGGGTTGTCTTGGTGCGGGGGCCGCCTGGCGCGGGTGCCTTCCCCGGTTCGTGGCTGGTCGCGGGAGTGGTCTCACATGCACCCATTCGGCTCCTGCCCTTGAGCTGGGCGGGCGCCATGACCGTGTTATCCGGGGACCGGGCTGCTCAGTCAGGTCATCGAGCGCGGCGGGGCCGGCTCATGCCATTTCGCGAGCTCGCCCGGTGGCTGGCGACCGTCCTCCCCGCTAGCTGGGCGCATCGTCGGCGCTGGCGTCGGCGAGGTCGGTGAGCAGGTGACAGGCGCGGGTGAGGAGCTTGCGGGCGATCGCGGTGGTGGCGATCTTCCTGCCGCGGCGGCGGGCGAGCGCCTCGTAGCCGGGAGCGAAGTCCGGGTGCCGCTTGGCCGTCTGCGCGGCCTCGCACAACACCCAGCGCGCCCAGGTGGGCCCCTGCTTGGAGATGTGCCTGTGGTGGACGGTGCGGTCGCTGCCGCGGACGGTGGGGGGTGAGCCCGGCCCAGGACGCGAGCTTGCGGGCCGACCCGAACCTGGTGATGTCGCCGATCTCGGCGAGCAGGACCAGCGCGGTGAACATCCCCACGCCGGGGAGCTGGGTGAGCACCCTGACCCGCGGGTCGGCCTTCGCCCGCTGCCGGACCTCCTGGTCGAGGCGGTCGATGGGCTGCCGCAGGGCGTCCATCAGCGCCAGCGCGTCGTCGATGACCTCGCGGGAGATGGCCGGCAGCTCCAAGGCGGCGAGCCACTGGCGGCCCGGCCCGCTCCAGCAGCCCGCCGGGCGGCCATAGCAGTGATCGGCCAGGACCGCGTGGACCCGGTTGCGCAGCAGCGTCCGCAGCCGCACCAGCTGCGCCCGGTGCCGCAGCAGCGCCCGCAGCTGCCGGACTTCCGGCGGCGCGATCCACGCCTCCGGCAGCAGGTCCGCGCGCAGCAGCTGCGCGAGCGTCGCCGCATCGACCTTGTCGTTCTTCAGCCGCGCCGAGGCGATCGCCTTGCACTGCAGCGGGTGCACCATGTGCGGCTCGAAGCCGTAGCCTTCGAGCAGCTCCAGCAGCCACCCCCAGCCGAACGCGGCCTCATAGGCCGCCGGCGTGCCCGCCGGCCGGGTCGAGCCCGGTGGTCGGCTCGTCGAGGAAGAGGACGGACGGGCGGCCGATCAGGCTGACAGCGAGGTCGAGCTTGCGGCGCATCCCGCCGGAGTACCCGCGCACGGCCTTGCCGGCGGCGTCGGTGAGATCGAAGCGCTGCAGCAGTTCGTCCGTGCGCTGCCTGGCAGTTGCCCAGGACAGGTGGTGGAGCCTGCCGAACATGGTCAGGTTCGCCCGGCCGCTGAGCCGCTCATCGATCGCCGAGGCCTGGTTCGCCACCCCGATCAGGGCCTGAACGCGGTCAGGCTGCGCCAGCGCGTCGATGCCCCCGACCCGCACCGTGCCGCCATCCGGGCGCAGCAGGGTCGACAGGACGCGCAGCGCGGTCGTCTTGCCGGCCCCGTTCGGGCCGAGCAGCGCCATGACCGTCCCGGCGGGAACCTCGAAGCCGACGTCGAAGACGCCGGTCGTCTCGCTGTATGCCTTGGTCAGGCCCGACACCGCGACGGCAGGTGAGGACGCCACTGTTACTTGCTTCCGCGGGAGAAGAAGCGGGCGATGGCGTTCTGCCATCCGGCGAGCACCTTCGGCTCCCGGTGGCCGTGGCCGACGCGCGGGGCCTTCAGCGGGCGGTTCCGGAAAGGCCGGTTCGGCAGCCCTCCCCGGTGGTTGAGGCGCGAGGCCTCGCTGTGCTCCGGCATGCCCGGCAGCTTGTGCAACTGCTCGTGCGCCCGCGTGCTGAGTGTTTGCTTGGCCATGACTTGTCCTTTCGTATGGCATACGATCCTTTCGTACGCCATACGGACAGTATAATCGTACGCGATACGAATGATAAACACTGCCGACGACCCCGCGCTCATCTGGCTGCGCCCCGAGCCATCGGGACGCAAGCCCCGCTACACGCGCGCCGAGATCGCCCGCGCCGGCGTCGGCATCGCCGACGCTGAGGGGTTCGACGCGGTCACGATGAAGCGCATCGCGGGCGAACTGGGCGCCGGCACGATGACGCTGTACTACTACGTGCGCAACAAGGCCGACATCGTCGCCCTGATGCAGGACGCGATCTTCCAGGACGTGCTCGTCCCCGCGGGCGAGCTCCCCCCAGACTGGCGCGACGCGGTGACGCTCATCGCGCGCCGCACCCGCGACGTGCTCGTCGGCCATCCCTGGGCGGTCAGCTCGCTCAACCAGGCGCAGTTCGGGCCGAACGCCATGCGGCACTACGAGCAGTCACTTTCCGCGCTCGCGAGCACCGCGCTGAGCTACCCGCAGAAGACCGAGGTGACCGCGATCCTCGACGACTACGTCGTCGGCAACGGCTCCCACACGATCGAGGCACGCGACCGCTTCCGCGCCGCCGCCGGCAACCTCGGCCTGATCGCCGAGGCGACCGCCTACGGCGAAGAACTCATCTCCACAGGCAAGTTCCCCGAACTTGAGGCGCTCGCAAGGCACGCCCGTGAGGCCGCGATCACTGGCAGCGAGACCGGCCCCCTAGCCCACCTGGACACACAGTTCGAGAACGGCCTGGCCGCCCTGCTGGACGGGATCGAACAGCACTACGGAATCTCGTAGCTGGAGCAGCCGCTCATCACAGGTCTAGAACCTGCTTGCCCCGCCCGGCTCCGCCGGGCGGGGCATTCCCGTGATGCACACGCTCACCGCCGATGACGCCGCCACGCTCATGCTGAGCGTCGGGGGCAAAAACAGGTCGGTCAAGGTCAGCAGCCGTGACATCTGCCGAAGTCGCATCTGTCGTAGATACGCCGTTGGGCTGGTGCCCACGATGGCGTCGAACGCCCGACCGAGCTGGGAACGAGACAGGTGAACTTCTTCGGCAAGCGCGGTGATTGTCCACGGCTCGGCCAAGCGGTCCCGTGAGACCTCGGCTGCCGTCTCGACGTGGCCTCGTACAACAACGCGTACGGCGAGCCCGGCAGCCGCCGCACCGTGTCTCGACGGAGCACTCCCACGGCCGTCGACGCAATGGCGCCGGTCGGCCGTCACGGTCCGCCCTCGACTCGGGTCGCAAGGTCAAAGAGGGCGGCGATTTCTCTGGCGTAGTTCTCGATGTCGAAGTCGGGGTCAAGGACGAGCCGATGTGGCACCACGTCGATGGCTGCTCGGATCGCCACCGCCATGGCACCTGGGTCGAAGTCACTTCGGAGCTCCCCTTGGGCCTGGAGCCGCGCAAGCTCCTCTTCGAGGAGTCGCGTCGCCACGTCGATGTCCCGGCCGTCGACGCGGCGGCCGCTATCGGTCAAGAAGGCGCCATTTCGGAGGATCTCGACGACGGCGACCATGTAGTTGCGGTGCTCGCTCATAAACGCCAGGTTCGACTCGATATAGGCGCGAAGCCTGGCCGGTCCGGTTGACTCGGCAAGGACGCGCGGAAGGATGTAGGCCCTACCGGCTTCGACAACGTGGATCGCGACCTGCTTGATGAGGTCGTCCTTACCGGCGAAGTGGTAGCCGATGAGGCCCTTGCTGATCCCCACCCGCTCGCCGATGCGCGCCAGAGAGGCTTTTGCGAAGCCGACTTCGGCGATGGTGTCGATCGCCGCTTCGATGATCTGGGCTCGTCGGGCGACCTCGGTGAACGTGGGCGGCTTGCGCGTTTCCCGAGGCCCTGGACACATGTCAAAAGATTAGCACGATCGTTCAAGGCCGTGCTAATCTCGAGCTATGGCCGCCAGAGGGCTGGTGCAGGGCGTCCGCGATCAGAGACGCAGCTTCATCAGCGACGGCGCGTGTCCCACCGGGCCGCCCCCAGCCGAGCTGGACATGACGAGGCGCCCACTCATAGCGAAGCGTCGCCGCGGTCCGGAAGCCCTTGGAGACGTCTATGACCCTGCGGCCAGCTAGTCAAGTGACCAGCCGCGCTCAACCGATCAGCGCTGCCCCAACCCTCGACGGCTCGAAGGGTGACTGCGCCCTTGTCGTCGAGCACCTAACCAAACGCTTCGGTGATCGCGTCGCCTTCGATGACGTGTCGTTCGAGGTCGGCTACGGCGAGGTGTTTGGCTTCCTCGGCCCCAACGGTGCAGGCAAGACGACGACGGTGCGGACGCTGGGGACGCTGATCATGCCAAGCTCAGGGTCGGCGGTCGTCGCCGGTATCCCGTTGAGCGCGAACAACGGTCCTGCGATCCGGTCGCGGATCTCGATGATGCCGGAGTCACCCGGTCTGTACCTGCGCCTGACGGTGACCGAGAACCTTCAGTGCTTCGCCGGGCTCTACGAACTCGACGACGTTCGCGGGCGCATCGCCCGGGCGCTACGGGCGGTCAACCTCGAAGACCGCGCCCGTGACCTGTGCGGGTCGCTGTCCAAAGGGCTGCGCCAGCGGGTCGCGCTCGCCCGCGCGCTGCTCAACGACCCGGCGGTGCTGTTCCTCGACGAGCCGACCTCGGGCCTCGACCCCGTGGCGACCCGCGAGGTCCACGAGCTGATCGCGTCCTTGCGCGAGCGCGGCGTGACGGTCTTCCTCACCACGCACCGGCTGGAGGAGGCCGAACGGCTGTGCGATCGGGTGGCGATCCTGAACACGACGCTGCGAATGATCGGCCGTCCCGCCGAGCTGCGGGAGCAACTGTTCAGGCGCTCCCTGGACGTGCGGCTGCGCGCGCCGCTGGATGACCCCGAGGCGGTGTTCGGCGCGGTGGGCGAGGTCGAGGGATGGGAGCAGACGCCATCGGGCTACACGCTGAGCGTCTCGGACCCCGACCTTGCCGCTCCAGCCCTGGCGCGAGCACTCGTCCGGGCCGAGGCTGACGTCCTGTCGATCGCCGAGTCCCGCCATTCGTTGGAGGACGTCTATCTCGAACTGATCGACGAGGACGTGGAGACCAAGGCCCGATGAACTTTAGCTGGAGGCGCGTCGGTGCGATCCTGCGCAAGGAGCTGCGGGACTACCGGCGCAACCGGTTCGTGATCGGCACGATGGCGGCGGTGCCAGTGCTGTTCATCATCCTGCCGACGATCCAGCTGATCGCTGCCAATACGACGGACAAGGCCCTCACCCTTCGTATCGGGCTTTCGCTGCTCTACATGCTGGTCATCCCGGTGACCATGCCGTCGGTCGTCTGTGCTTACTCGGTGGTCGGTGAGCGCGAGCAGGGCACGCTAGAGCCGGTCCTTTCAACCCCTGTCAGCCGGGAGGAGTTCCTCATCGCCAAGGCGCTGGCGGCGTTCGTTCCGACGCTCGTGGTCGCCTATGCGGTCTTCGGGATCTTTCTTGCCGTCGCCGCGCTGTTCGCCCACCCAGTGATCGTCTCGGCGATCTACGCGGGCACGCACGTGCTGGTCCAGTTCCTGTTCACGCCGCTGCTGGCGGGCTGGGCGATCTGGGTTGGCATAGCGGTCTCTACTCGCTCCACCGACGTGCGCGTCGCGCAGCAGCTGAGCGTGCTGGGCAGCTTCCCGCCACTGATCATCGTCGCCTTGATGTCGTTGAACGTGATCTCCGAGTCGACCGCTCTCGCCATCGGCCTCGGCGCCGCACTGCTCGCGTTCGACCTGCTCGCCTGGCGCGTCGTGGCTGCGATGTTCGACCGCGAACGGCTCGTAATCGGCAGGCGCGGATGACCGGCAGTCGGTGCTAGGAGTTCCCCAGAGATGCTGAATCCAGTCCCTTTGTTCACCGTGTCGAGAAAGGACGCCAATGTCAGCAATCAGAATCGTTAGGCCGAAGCAACAGTGGAAGGCGTCGCCCGCGACGCTGCTCCCTACCGGCCTGCTGTTCCGCCTGTTCAATCCGCAATCGAACTTCACGGTGGTCCTGGACGACCACCCCGTGGGCCAGATCGGGAAGGAGCAGGTAAGGGTCTTCGAGGCGGAACCGGGAGAACACCAGCTCTATGTGCGGTTTGTCGGGCTGCGCAAGTCGGACGAGTTGCGAGTGTCCTTGAAAGACGGCGAGGAGCGGCAGTTCATCTGCGGCAGCAGCGGGATGGGTTGGCCCACCCTCCGGGAAGCGGCACCGGAAGATGTCGCTTAGATCCGGAGGACGACTATCAGCGAGCCGCCCGAGCCAGAAGATCCCGTTCCTCCAAACCGGCGCTGAATGCCGGTTCGGGCTCACGACGGTCACGCGCCGTCCGCGTCAGCCAAGCGGCTCCTGCACCGAACGGAGGAAGAAGCGATGACGAAACCCGCCGGAGTCCTGATGCGTGCCCGCCAGCTGCGGAAGGACTACGGCCGCGGCGAGGCACTCGTGCGGGCCGTCGACGATGTCGACCTCGACGTCGCCAACGGCGAGGCCCTCGCCGTGATGGGTCCGAGCGGATGCGGCAAGTCCACCCTCCTCCACCTTCTCGGCGGGCTCGACCGCCCAACTTCGGGCGAACTATGGCTCGGCAAGCGGCGCATCGACCAGCTGTCCGAACGCGCCCTTGCGGAGCTGCGGCGCCATGACGTCGGCTTCGTCTTCCAGGCGTTCCATCTCATGAACGAGCTGACGGCTCAAGAAAATGTCGAGCTGCCAGCCCTGCTGGCAGGGCGTTCACCGCGGCAGGCTCGCCGACGTGCCCGCCAGCTCCTCGACCAGGTGGGGCTCGCCGACCGGGGTGGCCACCTGCCCTCCGCACTCTCGGGCGGCCAGCGCCAACGAGTGGCGATCGCCCGAGCGCTGGTGAACGAACCGCGGCTCGTCTTGGCCGACGAGCCGACCGGCAACCTGGACAGCGCCGCCACCCTGGAGGTCCTCCAGCTCTTGGAGACCCTGCACACAGGCGGGCTCACGCTCGTGGTCGTCACCCACGACGAGCGCATCGCCGCGACCGCCGACCGGCTCATCACGATGCGCGACGGGGCCCTCGTCGACGAGACGGGGCTAGTCGGCGACACGACGAGGAGAGGGTGAACCCGGTGGGAAAGCTCATGGTGATCTGGCGCCTTGCCACGAAGGACCTTCTTCGTGCGAAGACGCGGACGGTGTTGACGGTCACGGTCATCGCCGCGGCAACGGCCACGTTGACCCTCGGGCTGGCATTGAGCGGAGCGACGAGCGATCCCTACGGACGCACGCGCGCTGCGACTGCCGGTCCCGACGTGCTGGTCCAGTCCAACGTCCCCGCCACCGGAAAGAACGCGCCCACCGCTGCGCCCGCGGACCTCATCGCCCTGGAGCACGCGCCTGGTGTCGTCGGCTACAGCGGGCCGTACCCGGTCGCCACTCCGTCGCTGGTGGCGAACGGCCACGCGGTGTCGTCGCAAGACGGGGGCTTCGTGGTAGAGGGACGCGAGCAGGCCCGGGCGTTGGTCGATCAACCGAAGGTCCTAGAGGGGACCTGGGTTCGCCCCGGCGCCGTCGTCATCGAGTCGACCTACGCGACGGAGCTGGGTGTCGCCCCAGGAGACTCGATCATGCTGGACGGTCGCTCGCTCCGCGTGGTCGGCGTGGCCGTCACAGCGGCGTGGCCGTCCGTCAACTGGCCAGGGATCCTCTGGCTCACCGAGGCCGACGCCCGATCACTGGCCACGCCCAAGTACCCGCTGTCGTACCTGTTGAACCTGAAGCTCGCTAACCCGGCCGCGGCAACGGCCTTCGCCAACGCCCACTCCATGGACAATCTCTCAGCGTTCACATGGCAGCAGATCAGCCACCAGGACGCCAGAGGGATCGAGCTGGAGCAAGAAGCGCTCGTCATCGGGACCTGGTTGCTCAGCATGCTGGCGATCGCCTGCATAGCCGTGCTCGTTGCGGGCCGGATGGCCGAGCAGGCGCGCAGGAGCGGTCTGCTCAAGGCCGTGGGCGGGACTCCTCGTTTGGTCGCCGCGGTGCTACTGACCGGGCACCTTCTGGTCGCGTTCGTTGCGGCCCTGATCGGGCTGGCCGTGGGCTGGCTGGTCGTGCCAGTCCTCAGTAAGCCGGATGACGGTCTCATCGGCAGCCCTGGTGCGCCGACGCTCTCTGGTGTCACGGTGGCAGTGGTGATGGCAGTCGCCATCGGGATCGCAGCGCTTTCGACGTTTCGTCCGGCACGCAGAGCCGCAAGGATGAGCACCGTCGCGGCGCTAGCCGATGCCCCAAGACTTCCGCGGCGTCGCCCGGTAGTGGTCGTACTCTCGCGTTGGCTTCCGGCTCCGCTCCTCCTGGGGGTCCGACTGGTGGCGAGACGGCCGCGACGTCTCCTGCTTGCGGCGGCGAGCACTGCCGTGACTGTCGCCACCGTGGTGGCCGTGTTGGCATTCTGGCAGGGCAACTCGGTGAGCGGCGTACCTGGGGGACTTACCAACCCCGTCGTGACGGCTGTCTCGAACGTGCTGGTTGTTGTCACCGTCGTGCTCGTCATCCTGGCGGCCGTCAATGCCGTCTTCATGGCCTGGACTACCGTCCTCGAAACGAGGCATTCCTGCGCCGTCGCGCGGGCGTTCGGCGCTACGCCGGAGCAAGTCACGGTCGGCCTCTCGGCCGCGCAAGTCCTCCCGGCCGCGATCGGGGCGCTGGCGGGCGTGCCGGCAGGAATCGGCTTCTACCACCTGGCGAAGCACGGCGGCACCCTGGTATCCCCGTCCGTCTTTTCCCTCACTGCGACGCTGGTCGCGACCCTGTTGGTGATCGCCGCCCTCACCGCCATCCCGGCCCGCCTTGGCGGGCGACGACCGGCCATTGAAGTGCTCCAATCGGAGGTCGCATGACGATTGCTCCACTGAAGCGGGCCAGTCCCACCGTTCGCTGGAGGACGTCTACCTCGAACCCGAAGGCACCGTCCGCCGTGACTGGCGCGTTGATACCCGCGAAGAGCTTGGCCGCGAAATGAGGCACGTCGCGAATTTTGTGGTGGCCATGGCCTGGGACGGCCATTGCGATGAGTCCCATGGCAGGAGACGGGGGCGAGGTGCGGTTGCGTGCGTCGGACGCCGACCGCGAACGCGTAGCCGGGCTGCTCGGCAAGGCAATGGCCGATGGCCGGCTCACCGTGGACGAGCACAGAGAGCGTATCGGCATCCTTTACGCCACCAGGACCCTCGACGAACTCACCCCGCTGACGGCTGACCTGGGCACCGCACGACGTGACGTCGAGCGCCAGCGTTCGGCAGCGCCGGTCGAGCGGGCCCACAGGTGGCGATTCTCTCCTCGTTCATGGCCCGGCCGACCGGCCACGTTGAGGGCGGGATGGTCGCTTTCTCTTTCCTGGGCGACGCAGGCATCGACCTGACCTATGCATCGTTCGGCGAGGAAGGCGTGGAGATCACCGCGCAGGCGATCCTGGGGGTGGTGAACATCGTCGTGCCGCCAGACGCCAGGGTAACGATGACCGGCTTCCCACTGGTCGGCTCGCTCAGCCCAACCAGGGAGCCGGGCCCCGCCGACGGTCCGCGCGTCAAGGTCAGAGCCTTTGTCCTGCTCGGCGAAGTCACCATCCACCGCGCCGAGGCGAAGGCCGACGACGACTGACGCTAAGCGCACGGAACTAGCTCTGAGTGCTTCCGCTCCCGCGTTCGCTTCAGGCAGACCGGCTCAGCACGCGTGTGCACAACCCCACTTGCAACGGTCGTTGTCGGCAGCCCCCGCCCCGGCACGCAGCGCGCCTGCGGGCCAGGGCCGGCCGCCCCAGGCAGCCGCCTGCCACCGTCGGCCCGGCCGGGGGCGGACTTGACGCGGCGGCCCTTCTACGCGCACTGCATCGACGGGCAGGCTGATGCCACCAACCAGGGCATCACCGACGCCCTTGGCGCCACCGAGCCCGATTCAGAGCCCGCGCCCGGCGGTGAAGAACACGACGACAGCGAGCAGGCATACTGAAATGCCAGGTCAGCAGCCAGAGGCCGAGCGGAACGGTCAGCAGGCCGTTCCTCCGGACGGTCGCCACACCGCTCCTGCCCCCGCCGTCCGTGCCCGTCCGTAGATTCCGCGCCCTCCGGCCCCGGCACCCACGGACGCATAGCGGACGACGGAAGCCCGAAAACACATCTCAAAGCGCATATGCGCTGGTCAGCGGGAGGTGGCTCGGGCGAAGCGAGCGTGCTGTAAAACCGTCGGCTCAGCCTACGTTGGTTCGAACCCAACACCTGCCACCACCTGCAAAAACGCCCCGCTAGCTGCGAATTCTCGTGCTGGCGGGGCGTTTTTCTGTGGGCCAGTT
>Ga0335072_10007883_pt1 | contig 15472 bp, 18 predicted proteins | sample Lox_Sample_21_FD_206725 | JGI IMG/M metagenome (GOLD analysis project Ga0335072, IMG submission 206725) | Soil microbial communities from Loxahatchee National Wildlife Refuge, Florida, United States - Lox_Sample_2.1 | ecosystem: Environmental > Terrestrial > Soil > Wetlands | place: USA... | reverse complement strand
GACTGCGGGGCCGGCGGATGGACGCCGAACTCGGGGTCCTTGACCAGGTCCTGGCTCTTCACCACGCGCTGCAGCAGCACGTAGGAGCGCATGATCGCCATCTCGCCCTCGAGCACGGCGACGTCGACGTTCGCGGTCTGGAGGATCGCGTCCGGCCCGAGCGCCACTTCCTTGGTGCGGTCGAGGAGCACCTGGGCGGTCGCGGTGTAGAGCGGCGTCTGCCACATCAGCATGAGCACGCCGAGCGCGAAGACCACCGCGGCGACGCTCGCGATGAACTTCCACTGGCGCCACAGGAAGCTCAGGATCTCCCTGAGGTCTAGGCGGCGCTCGGCCTCGCGCTCCTGGCCCAGGGGCGGGAGCGTGGGGCCGATCTTGGCCGGTCTCAGGATCTCGTTCATGGGTGCGAAGTCTAGGCTAGGTTGAAGAATCTTCCAAGGCGACGCGGGAGCTCGCGGACTGGGCCACGCCCGCGCCCAGGAGGGCCGCGAAGGTGAGCGCCACGGCCTGGATCTGAAGCCCGAAATCGACCAGCGCGTGGACGCCCACGAGGGCGGCCGCGCCGGCGGCGACCAACGGTGCCAGGCCGTTCTCGCGCCGCGCGAGGGCCCCCGACACGGAGCGCCGCACGAGCGTTGCGACCGCGATCAGGAAGAGCGTGCCGAACAAGAGCCCTAGCCCCTGGAACAGCTCGAGATAGGTGTCGTGCGCCTGGCCCCAAATGCCTTGGACCGGGAGCGAGCGGTCGCGGAACAGCGGGAAGACGTCGCGGAAGGTGCCATAGCCGTAGCCGAGCAACGGCCGGTCGAGGATCGAGCGCAGCGTCAGGCGATAGACCGCGAGGCGGTTCGCGTCGCTCACACCTCGGTCCGCGAGGCTCGCGACCAGCGCGTTCCCGAAGGCGAGCAGCGCCACCCCGACGAGCAGCGCGCACGCGACCACGAGTGCCGCCGGAACGCCCGGCCGTCCCCTGCCCGCGCCGAGTGCCAGCGCCCCGGTCGTGAACAGGCCGGTCGCGGTCGCGACCGCGCCGCCGCGCGAGCCGGTCAGGAGAAGCGCCGCGAGCGCCACCGCGGCGCCTGCGATGAGCGGAGCGCCGGCGCGGCCGGTGGTGTCGATCCAGGATGCGACGCGCGTCCGGAGCGCCCCGGCGCCGTCGATCACGCCGCGCCGGTAGGCCTGGAGGATCAGGCCCCAGAACGCGACCAGGCCGATGCCCGCATAGGTCGCGAACGCGTTACGGTTGATGAAGGTCGAGGCGACGAAGCTCGCATGGCTCGCGCGCATCTCGGCGAGCCCATAGAGCGCGTAGACGCACGCGATCGCGGCGACGGCGCCGACCAAGAGGGCCGCGCGGTCGGGACGCCGGCACAATTGGAGTGCCAGCCAGAAGGCGCTCGACGCGGTGAGCAGCCGAAGCAGCGCGAGCGTCGTGAGGTCGCGGTCGATGCTGACGCTCGCGGCCAACGGCTTCGCGAGCTCGTGCGAGGCGGTGCGCCAAATGGGAGCGCCGACCAGGGCGCCGACCCAGGTCGAATCCTGGAGCAGAATCCAGACGACCACCGCCGCCCACAACCCCACGGGAAGTGCCAGCGCGCGCAGCCCGACCGGATGGGGCCGGCCGCGCGCGAGCAGCGAAATCTCGTAAACGGCGACGAGGCCGGGGAACAGAATCGCATTGACGCCCCAGGCGAACGGGTCCGTGCTCGCGTGCCACAAGGGGACCCAGGCGAGACCGGCGATCAGCAGCCCGAACAGCGCCCACTCGCACGGCTCGGCCGAAATGGGGATCGCACTCGCGGCGCTCGAGAAAGCCGTCCGGTCCGCGCGCGGGACCGGTGGCAAGGCTGAGGTCGTGTCGTCCATACGCGCCGCGACGCTGCGCCTCACGATGACGGGCCGGGTTCGGCATAAGCTACCGCACGCCAGGTGAAAGGAGCCTCGCACCCGTGCTATGCGTTTGAACCGATTGACAAAGGATTATCATAGGGCCCTAGGCGAAACAATACGCGCCACCCCCGCGTTTGCCTTCGATTCCGGCCCTCAACCCTTCCGGGAACATGCAGAAAACATTTGTTATATCAATGTGCTATCGATAGGCACGCCAAACCGACTCCGGTGCGGCCGAGGCGGTTGCGCCGCGCGCGGCCGCGCGATCCCGACAAGGTAAGGATTTTACCATTTTCGTGTCGCGGCTCTCTCAGTATATGGTAGAAAAACGTAGGTGGAATTAGTGCCGCCCAAGCGCCGTAAAGGGGGCGTCGTAGTGCCGATGGGCCTTTCGATGAGCGCGCGCAGGAACGCTCGGCGTGGCTATCGGGTCGCGTGCGCGTGCGTGGTGGCGTTCGGCTTCGCCTCGACGGCTGCGGCCCAGACGGTCACGGCGCCACCGGTTTCCTCGGACGCGAGCAATCCGGCCGCACCGCCCACGCGGAGCGACGTCGAGCACGCCATGCCCCTCGGCTCGTGGCTGGTCTCTCCCTCGATGTTCCTCGGCGGCATCTACGACAGCAACGTCAACCAGAGTGCCACCAACAAAATCTCGTCCTGGGGCGTGCGCGCGACGCCCAGCTTCCTGGCGCAGACGACCGACGGCATCCTCAAGAGCACGCTTTACGGTCTCGCCGACGTGCGCGCCTACACCGCGTCGGGCGCCAGCGGCGCCGACACGGTGACCGCGAACGCGGGTGCGCTCGAGGAATACGATCCCACACCCGATCTCTTCATCCACGGCCAGGCCGACTATCTGCGCCAGAAGGACCTGTTCAGCTCGCTCGGCGTCGAGAGCAGCACGACGTCTTTGAACTCGACCGGCGTCGGGCTCGCGCCGTCGGTGAACCCGGTCTCCTACAACCAGTTCTCCGGCACGGCCGGCGCGCAGAAGGATTTCGGACGCGCCTTCGTCGGCCTCGACGGGTCGGCCGTGAACATCAGTTACGACCATACCGGTGCCGTGTCGCCGAACGGCACCACCTATACCGGCACCGGCAAGGGCGGCTTCTGGTTCCTGCCCCAGTTCTACGTCTATACCGAAGGGGCGCTGGATACGCGCACCTATGCGACCAGCTCGTTCAATTCGAGCGGCTACCGCGCGCTTGCCGGCGTCGGCTCGGAGCAGATCGGCCTGTTTCGCGGCGAGGCCTATGGCGGCTATCAGGCCGAGAACTTCAGGACCCGGGCGCTCGGTGCGTCCAACGGCACCACCAATAGCACGCTGTTCGGAAGCCAGCTCCATTACTACCCGCAGCCCTACATCGACCTGAGCGCAAACGTCACCGAGACGATCGGCGTCTCCCAGGCCGCGACCGCGAGCGGCGCCGCCGCCGGCGATTCGACCAAGGTCCTGTCGGCGATCGGCCAAGGCGCCTACACGCTGTCCCAGATCTGGGGCTTCACGGGGCGCGGCGGCTACATCCATACGACTTACATCAACAACCCCCGCCGGGACGATGCGTGGACGCTCGGCGGCACGCTCAGCTACAGCGTGTGGCGCGACTTCAAGCTCACGCTCGACTATCAGTATCTGTCGCTGTCGTCGAACGTGGCGCAGCAGAGCCTGGGCCGGAACGTGGTGACGTTCGGCGTGGCGTGGAGCTACTGAGCGGTGGGCGGCGGCGCGCGCGCCTCGCGATCGGCGCGCCAAAACGAGGTCGACGATGCGTAAACTCGGACTGGCGGCGATCGTCTTCTCGGGCTTCCTCCTCGTCGCGGCGGGGGCGGAGGCGGGATCGTACAATTCGTCCGGCACCTATGTCGGCACGCCGAGCGCCCAGATCTCGGCGCTGTTCTCGCAATATCCCAATGGCGGCGCTGCTTTGCGTGCCGCGATCGCGCAGGCGGTCGAAGCCGACCCCACGCTCGCGGACGACGTGGTCTTCCTCGCCTCGAGCGCCAGCGCGTCGCAGCAGAATGCCGCCGGCGCCGGGCTCGGCGACGCGCTCAATTACTATCAGACCCTCAACACGCCCAACGGCATCAAGGCCGCCGCCGATATCCAGGCGGTGGTGCCGCTCGGCACCGTCACGACCTCGGCCGCGTTCGCCGCGGCGACCGGCGGTGGCGGCGGCGGCGGCGGCAACGGCGTGCCCGGCTACCAGAACACGGGCGCGGCGCCAGGCATGAGCAACTGCGTGAGCCCCAGCAGGCCCGGCAGCGGCTGCTGACAACGCCGCGCGTCCGAGCGCTCGACGTCGCCCGGCGCCTCTTCGCAAGACCCCGCTTTCCGATTCACATAGAATTGCTGCCCGCGCTACGCGCGGCGCTTGCGGAACACCGCGTCCGGATAGAGGGCGCCCGGGACGAGCCGGTTGTCGGGCCCGAAGATGGCCGTGCCCGGACCGGTCTCGACCCGCAGCACGGTCTCGAAATCGACCCCCGCCGGCGCGTCCGCCAGGCGGAAATTGCTGTGCCGGATCGCGAGCAGCCCGCCCGGCTTGAGGCAGCGCCGGAAATCCTCGATCGCGCGCGCGAAATCCTCGAAGCGCATCAGGGGGTCGCTGCGCGCGACGCCGGGCAGGCCGAGCGCCCCGTGGCGCAGCACCGCCATGCACAGGATCGCGTCGTAGCCGCCGCTCGCCTCGGCCGCCGTCGCGTGCCCGACCTCGAACGAGATGGCGCGGTCTCCGCTCTCGGCCAAGCGCTTCCGGCAGAGCGCGATGTTGGCGCGATTGATGTCGATGCCCTTGAGGGTCGCATGGGGGAAATAGCGCCGGAGCGTGAACACCTCCTCGCCGGTCGAGCAGCCGAACGAGAGGATGCGCGCCGGCGTCTCGGCACCCAGCTCGGCCTGGAGGAAGCGGAAGATGCGCGGATAGCGGTCGGCGCTCGTGTCGTTGGAGGGCTGGAACGCGCCCGCGGGCGGGTGCCGGTCGAGCCGCCGCACCTCGCGATAGGGCGCATCGACCGCCAGGCGCCAGGGTGCTTCGACGAGGATGTGCCAAAGCCGGCGCAATGCGCGCACGGCGAGCGGCCGCGGCGCCGCCTCGGGCCGCGCGCGGCCGGAAGCGCTCATCGGCATTGCGCGGCGGCGCGGGCGGTCATGGCGCACGGTCTCCCTGCATTTCCTGGCACTGGCGCGGGCCAACGCGAAGGTTGAGCGCGACCCTTGAATTCGCGCCATTGTACTGTAGGATCGACGGGTGCCCTAAAGGCCTTTATCGTATTGACGGGCAACGTGAATTCAGGAGCGGTCGGGGTGCACGCCTACAGCGTCGCCGGGCTATCGGTCGAAAGCGAGTTCGTCCTCCCGGGCCTGATCCCGGGGGCGGCGGACGGCCGGTCGCCCGACGTGACCATCAAGGCGCGCCCGGTCCCCGAGGCGCTCGAGGATGCGGGCGCCGCGGGCCCCACCTGGCAGATCGCGGGCGCGCGCTTTCTCCTGCGCATACCGGACGTGGCGCGCTTCCTCCTCGACGGCGGGCGCGCGATCGACGTCGAGCCCGAGAACGGCGCCGCAGCCGACGACATCGCGATCTTCCTGATCGGCACCGTCCTCGGCATCCTTCTGCATCAGCGCGGCCAGATCGTGCTCCATGCGAGTGCCGTGCGCGTGGGCGGCAAGGCGGTGCTGTTCTGCGGCCCCTCGGGGGCGGGGAAGTCGACCCTTGCGGCGGCGCTCGCCCGGCACGGCTTCCCGCTGGTGGCCGACGATGTGTGCGCGATCCTCATCGAAGCGGGCGCGGTCCCGATCGTTCATCCAGACGGGCGCCAACTCAAATTATGGGCCCAGGCGATCGACCGGCTCGGCCTCGACGCGAGCCGCGGTGCGGCGGTGCGCCGGCGCCTCGAGAAATTCTACGTCGAGCCGGCCGCGGCTTTCGCCGCTCCCTTGCCGCTCGGCGCGGTCTATGCGTTGCGCGAGGCGCTCCCGCCCAACGCGCCCGGCATCGAAAGGCCGAACCTCGTCGATGGCGCGCTGCTGCTGGGCCGCAACGCCTATCGGCCGCTCCTGGTCCGCCGTCTCGGGCAGAAGGCGGACTATTTCCGTGCCGCGAGCGCCATCGCCAACAGCGCCGGCATATTCCATCTGACCCGGCATCTCGACTTCGCGCAGATGCCGGACGTCATATCCGGGCTCGAGCGCCACTGGGACGAGATCGGCCTGGCGCAGAGGGTGCCGGCATGACGCGCGCGATCTGGCTCGCCTCCTATCCCAAATCCGGCAATACCTGGTTCCGGATGCTGGTGGCGAATCTTTCGGCCCAGGACGGCGCGGCGGTGGACATCAACGACATGCCGGTGCGCGGCGGCCTCGCCAGCGCGCGCGGGCCGTTCGATTATCTCACCTTGCTCGATTCCGGCCTGCTCACCCATGACGAGATCGACTGCTTGCGCCCGCGGGTCCATGAGACGCTGGCGAGCGGCGCAGTGGACGACGAAAACGACAAGCCCGAAGACGCGCCGCCGGTCCGCTTCGTCAAGGTCCATGACGCCTACACGCGGACGCCGAAGGGCGAGCCCCTGCTCGCGGGCGCGCGCGGCGCGCACGGCGCCATCGTCATCGTGCGCGATCCGCGCGACGTGGCGCCGTCGGTCGCCAATCACAACGGCGTCAGCATCGACGAATCGATTGGGATGATGAATGACGAGTACAAGATGCAGTGCGCCAAGCCCGACCGGCAACATTCCCAGCTTCGGCAAAAGCTCGGCGACTGGAGCCGGCATGTCGCGAGCTGGCTCGATCAGCGGGACATTCCGGTTTGCCTGGTGCGCTACGAGGATTTGCAGGCCGACACCGCCGGCACCTTCGCGCGCGCCTTGGCCTTTGCCGGCTATCCGGCGCCGGCCGACCGGATCGCGCGGTCGGTCGCCCTGGCCGATTTCGCGGAATTGCGGAGACAGGAGCGGGAAAGAGGCTTTCGCGAGGCCCCGGACCCATGGCCCGGCGGGAACTTCTTCCGGCGCGGCCAGGCCGGCGCCTGGCGCGACGAGCTGACGCGCGAGCAAGCGATGCGCATCGAAGCCGCGCACGCGCCCATGATGCGGCGCTTGGGCTACGATCCGTCGAGCGAGGCCGTCCCGGCGCGGGCGGCGTTGGGAGAAGTCGCATGATCGTGAAGAAGCAAGGCGATTGGCTGTCCGCCAAGGTCGGCGAGGAGCTGATCATGATGAGCGCCGAGAAGGGCAACTATATCGGGCTCAGCGAGGTCGGTACCCGGGTGTGGGAATTGCTCGAGGCGCCGCAGGACCTCGACGTCCTCTGCGCCCAACTGGAGCGCGAGTTCGACGTGACGCCCGAGGTGTGCCGCGCCGAAGTGGAAGCGTTCCTCAACGAGCTGGTGAAACATGGCGCCGTCGCGCTCGATCCGCCGCCCGCTGCGTAGGTTCGCGGAAGTCGATGGCCGCCGCCGCATGCTGGTGGCGGAGGCGGTGGCGTGCCTCTTGGCGGCGCGCCTCGCGTTGATCCTCGTTCCCTTCCCGCGCCTCGCGGGACGGCTCGGCACCTTCGTCGCGCCGAGCGATCCGCGCGCCGCGCGCGACGCCGCCGGCGCGACGCCGGGCCAGGCGCTATTGGCGCGCGACGTCGGCTGGGCGGTGACGCGCTCGGCGCGCTGGGTCCCGTTCAAGGCGGTGTGCCTGCCCCAGGCCATGGCGGCCCAGTTCATGCTGCGCCGCCGCGGCATTGCCAGCGTCATGCGCTTCGGCGCGCGGCGCGGCACCGAAAAGCCGCTCGACGCCCATGCCTGGCTCGATGCGGCGGGCGTGGAGCTCACGGGCTACCCCGTGGCACCCGACATCGCCGAAATCGCGTGCTTCGTGTAGCGCCATGAGCACCGCGGACCGCGCCGAGATCGATGCGCCCGCCGCGCCACCGGATCTCTTTGCCCGGCAGGGCTACCTCGTGGTGCCGAAGCTGATCGAGCCGGCGCTGGTGGATTTCCTCTGGGCCTACGTGCACACGAAATTCGCGAGCCTGCTGATGCCGTCCGGAGAACGCCAAGTCCCCAACACGCCCGCCGGCTATGGCGACGCGGCGTTCGACGGCTTGCTCGAATATCTCCGCCCGCGCGTGGCCGCGGCCGCCGGTTGCCGCCTTTACCCGACCTATTCCTATTTCCGGCTCTACAAGCGCGGCGACGTGCTGCGACGCCACCGCGACCGGCCGGCGTGCGAAATCAGCCTGAGCCTGAACATCGGCCAGGTGCCGGCCGATCCCTGGCCGCTTCATATCGAGGGCAAAACGGGGCCGGCCGCGGCGCGTCTCGCGCCGGGCGACGGGCTGCTCTACCGCGGCTGCGATTGCGCGCATTGGCGCGAGCGCTTCGAGGGCGAGCGCTGCGCCCAGGCGTTCCTCCATTATGTGGATGCCGACGGCCCGAACCGGGACGAGCGCTTCGATCGCCGCAAGACCCTGATGTCGCCTGCCGTCGAAGGGCGCGCGCACCGGAATCACGCCGGCAATGCGCAACGCCGGGAAGAGTGAGCGCGCATGACCGCGATCGACGCTCGCCCGAGCGACAGCGTCGCCGCCCCGCCGGCGCCGCGCATCCTCATGCCGCCCTATCTGGTGCTGCGCGATTTCCTGGGCGCGGACGCGGCGGCGGGCCTGCTCGCCTTCGCGCTCGGCCACGAGGCGGCGTTCGAGCCGACCAAGACCGGCTTCGCCGGCAAAGGCAGGATCAGACCCGACTTCCGCGTCTCGACAGGGACCCGCGATCTCGGTCCCTACAAGCCGATGCTCAAGGACAGGCTGCGCGCCTTGGTGCCCGAGCTGGTCGCAAGGCTGGGCGCCACACCCGTTGAGCGGCCCAAATTCGAGCTGCAGCTCGTGGCGCACAACGACGGCGCGTTCTACAAGCGCCACATCGACACCCAGACCGCGAGCGAGCGCGACCGCATCCGCGTCCTGAGTGCGGTCTATTATTTCCACGCGCGACCCAAAGCATTCGCCGGGGGCGCGTTGCGCCTCTACGCCATCGGCGACGCGAGCCTGCGCAGCTTCATCGACGTCGAGCCGGAGCACGACACGCTGCTGGTCTTCCCGTCCTGGGCGCCACACGAGGTGATGCCGGTCGGCTGCCCGTCGAGGCGCTTCGCGGATTCGCGCTTCGCGATCAATTGCTGGGTGTATCGGGTGCGGGCGGCGGCGGCGGCGTAGCGCTCGCGCGCTGCCGGAATTCGGCCCGGAACCGCTGGACCAGCGCCTCGGATCGCGCGTCGGCCTGCTTCTGGAGGCGCGGCGGCGGAATCGGCGCATCGGGCCGGCCGACCGCGGCGAAGAATTTTCTCAACGTGCCTTCGTAGTCCGCCTCGAGATCTTCGTAGACGATGCGATGGCAAGCGAGCGCATTGGCGCGGAAGAAGTCCCGCCAATGCCCATTGTGGCGCTGAATGACGCCGAGGTACTGCAAGATGCGATGGAATTCGTATTCGGCGTCGAGGTCCTTCCGTGCCTGCCGCGGAAACTGCCGCCAGGCGCGGGACCGGCCGGCGACGACGTGCGAGACCGCCTGCCGTATCTCGTCGCGCCGGGTCAGGAAGACGAAGGTCGGGTTGGGAATGAAATCGCGCAAAATCCCGAAGATGCGCCTGTGCGTTTCCGGCGCCAGATCGCCCGGATGGCGCCAATCGAGGAACGCGAACTCGTCGGGCGCGCATTCATGCAGGAGGTCGACCACGTCCACCCAGAACAGCTTGAGCCCGAACACGCCGCTGGGATCGGTCCTCGAGCGGTACAGCCTGGCGACGTAATCGCTGAAGCTCGCGGGCTTCCAGCGCCGCTCGAATTTCGGCCGGAAGCCGGCATGGAAGTACTCGAGCGGATTGCCCAGCCCGCCGGCGAAATAGATCGCCTCGCCCAACAGCGTGCTGCCGGAACGCGGCTGGGAGCAAACCACCAGCGAGCGCTCGGGCGGGCCCGCGCGCTCGGGATAGTCGCCAGCCCGCTCCATCAGGTCGTATTCGCGACTGGGGCTGACGCTCGAATTTTCCATGCGCGGCAAAGGCTTTCCGGTTGGCGCGGCGCGCGTATTATGATGGATGAGGCCGGGCCAATCCAGTTGAGGCGCAACGCCAACCCATGAGCGCGATCTTCGGCATCTTACGCTTCGACGGCGGGGAGGTTTCCGCGCGCGACCTGGAGCGCATGGGCAACGCGCTCGCCCATCGCGGGCCCGACGGGCGCAAGAGTGCCGTTCTCGGCGCCGTCGGCCTCGGCCATGGCCTGATGCGGGTGAACGAGGAGGATCTGTTCGAGGCGCAGCCGCTCGCCGACCGCGAGGCCGATCTCACGCTGGTCGCGGATTGTCGGATCGACAATCGCGAGGAATTGGCCGAAGCCTTCGGGCTTTCCGCCGGCGACATCCGCGACATGCCCGACAGCGCCTTCATCCTGCGTGCCTACAAAAAATGGGGCGCGGACGCGGCCGCTCATCTGATCGGCGATTTCGCCTTCGCAATCTGGGACGGTCGCGCGAAGAAGCTCGTCCTCGCGCGCGATCACATGGGCCAGCGCTACTTCCATCACCATGCCGGCAAGGATTTCTTCGCCTTCGCGACCGAGGCCAGGGCGCTGTGGGCGCTCGATGACGTGCCGCGCCGCCTCTCGGACGCGCAGATCGCGCGATACCTGCTCTTCCAACGCGCTACCCGCGACGGCGCGACGTTCTTCGAGGACATTCGGCTCGTACCCGGCGGAAGCACGGTCGTCGTCGACGCCGGAGGCAGGGTGACGGCGAGCCGCTATTGGGAGCCGCGGGACGCGCCCCTCGATCTCGGCCGCGACGAGGCGCATTACGTCAGGGCCTATCGCGAAATCCTCACCGAGGCCGTCGAATGCCGTATCCGCCGGCTGATCGCGCCGCCCGCGCTTCTGCTCAGCGCCGGCTACGACAGCGCGGCCATCGCCGGGCTGTCCGGCCCGCTCTTGAGCGCCCAAGGGCGCAAGTTGACGGCCATCTCGTCGGTCTTGCCCGAGGATTATCGCGGCCCGCGCCGCTCGGCCCGGCACTGGGTCGAGCTGTGCCGCCGCCGCATGCCGCATCTCGACGTGCGCTACTTCGTGCGCGACGAGAAATCGGCCTACGAGGATCTCGAGCAAACGTTCGCGATCGCGGGGCATATACCGCCCGTGCTCTATTCGATCACGGCGGCCCTGCTCCGCGAGGCGACCCGATCCGGGGCGCGGCTTTTGATGGACGGCGTCGGCGGCGACGACACGGTCAATCCGCGCGTCGGCAGCATGATGCCTTATTTCCTGCGCACCGGGCATTATCGCTGGTTCCTGGCCGAGCTCGCCTGGCGGACACGCGCATGCAAGGAGAACCCGTTGCAAGTTCTGCGTGGCGCCGTGGTCGGCGCCTTCGCGCCCTTATGGCTCAGGCGCGCCGCCGCGCGCGTCAGGAGCACGGTTGCGCCGTTTCAGGCGTGGCGCAAGCCGCCCGTTGCGCCGGCCTTCGCCGCCGAGGCCGTGCGGAGCGGCGCAATCGATCCGTCCAACCTGAGGACGGCGATCGAGCCCTACCGTTCGCCGCGCGAAAGGCTGTTGCGCTCGGTCGGCAACTGGGCCGGGCGATATCGGCCGCCCAACGACGCGGATTTGGCGGCCGCGAGCGGCCTGGACATCACCCGCCCGTTCCGGGACAAGCGGGTGGTGGAGCTGGGACTCTCGATCCCAGAAGATCTCTACGCGAAGGGCGGCCGGCAGCGTTACCTGGCGTGCAAGGCGCTGGCCGATATCTACCCGCCCGAATTCCAGAACCGGGATCTTTATCAGGATACGTTCGATCCCGACTTGCTCGCCACGCTGCGCGCGTCGCTCCCGCAGGTGAACGCGGACATCGCGCGGCTCAAGCGCAATCCTAACGTCGCGAGGTACATAGATTTCGAGCGGGTGGCGCGCATCCTCAATCGGCGGCAAAGGGGCCCGGAGATGGCGCCGCTGACGCTTTCAGCCTGGATGGCGGTCGCCACGGCAAAATACATCGCCTGGTTTCGCGGCGAGAACGCATGAAGCGGCGGAAGATTAAAGTCGGTCTATGAGTATCTGCCAGTAGCTGGGGCATTCGGCTCGGGAGCCGCGTGGGGAGCGCTGCCGGCATGGTGCGCTTCCGACACGATCACCCGCGGCGTCACCCAGCGCTTGCGGCCGGCACGCGCCGGTCCGTCCGCGTCATTGGCCGAGCCAAGGCTACCCGCAGCGCCGGACTCTTCAGGCTCCATCCTCAGCACGCCCCCGAAATGAACGCGGCCTTCGCGACCGTAGATAGTAGTCAGCATATCATACCGTTCCCGGAGCGCAAGGCTCGGAAAGAGCACCATTATTGCCGATCCGGGACGGTCGTGCCTTGAACGCCTTCCACGATCCGCCCATTCGGAATATTGGCGCTCTGCGCGACCCCTTGCGAGGTAAGGACTTCATTTCGTGAGGATTATTCTGGCATTCCGGCTCGGTCTCGCGCGCGTTCCCGTATGGAACCCTTGAATTCGTCACCCAACGATCGCCGAACGGAAATTCAGGTGTCTCGAAAGAACCGCCGCTTTCCCGGACCGCATCCCGCGCAATGTCCGGTTGAAATGACGCGCAAGCTGAGTTACCATTAACTTTGGGTGGCAATGAGGGTAAGGGGCGCGTTTTCAGTCCCGCCTCGGGTGTCCGTTTCGACGATCAGCAAACACAAGGGAGGCAGCCGGTGTCGAATCCGTTTCTCGGTGAGGTGCGGGCGTTTGGCTTTGGTTTCGCGCCAAAAGGCTGGCACAACTGCGATGGCACCATTCTGGCCATCAGTCAGTACTCGGCGCTGTATGCGTTGCTCGGCACGCAATATGGCGGCAACGGGACAACCACCTTCGCCCTGCCCGACTTGCGCGGGCGCGCGGCCATCAGCTTCAGCAGCACCTACACCCAGGGCGAGCAGGACGGTTCGGAAACCGTCACCGTGACGATTGCGTCGATGCCGGCCCACACCCACCAACTCTCGGGCAGCACGGCCGCGGGCGGCGCGGGCGATCCCACCAACGCGGTGCTTGCCACGGTTGGCGGCGCCAGCACGCCCAAACACTACACGGACCCGGTCACGACGGTGATCGCGCTGAATCCCGCTTCGGTTCAGAATGCGGGCCAAAGCCAGGCGCACGACAACATGCAACCTTCCCTCGTGATCAACTACTGCATCGCGATGTCGGGCATTTACCCGCCCCGGAACTGAGCTTCAGGCCCAAAACCAAGAGAGGACATCCTCGATGTCGACTCCATTCCTCGGCCAGATTTCCCTATTCGCCGGCATCTTCGCGCCCAGGAACTGGGCGCTGTGCAGTGGCCAGCTTTTGAACATCAACCAGAGCACGGCGCTGTTCTCGCTGCTGGGCACGAACTTTGGCGGCGACGGCCGCGTGACCTTCGGCCTGCCGGATTTCCGCGGCCGCATTCCGATTGGACAGGGCACGGGTCCCGGCCTCACGATTCGCCTCATGGGCCAAACCGTGGGCACCGAAACCGTAACGCTGAATTCGACGCAGATGCCGATGCACCCTCATACGCTCAATGCCGCGAACACCCCGGCAAATTCGACCAACGTGACGGGCACGGCGCTTCCCGGCACGCTTTCCAGCCCGGATAATTTCTACACGGTCAACGACGGCACCACGCCGGCGCCCAGCGGCGTGACGCTGAACCCATTGGCCTGCGGCCTGGACGGCGGCAATCAGGCGCACAACAACATGATGCCGACCGTGACCGTCAGCTACATCATTGCCCTTCAGGGCATCTTCCCGACGCGGAATTGAGGAGGGCGACATGTCCAATGCATATATCGGAGAAATCCGCTGCTTCGGATTCAATTTTCCGCCCGCCGATTGGGCACTCTGCCTGGGCCAGCTGATGCCGATCTCGCAGTACGAGGCCTTGTACACCATCATCGGCACCACCTATGGCGGCAACGGCACGAGCAACTTCGCGCTTCCGAACCTGGCCGGCAGCGCCCTGATGGGCCAGGGCCAGGGTCCGGGACTCACCAACCGCTTGCTCGGCCAGGCCGTCGGCACGGCGGCGGTCACGCTGACGAACAATCAATTGCCGTCGCATTTGCACACGCTCAATGCCTCAGTTTCGAACACCAAGTCGCAGGAGAAGGGGACGCCGAGCAACCAAGCCTACCTGGGATTGTCCACTCCGGGTAAGGCCTGGAGCACCACGGCGCCCAACCAGGGCCTCGCACCGCAAGGCATCGGCAGCACGGGCGGGTCGCAGCCGCACAACAACATGCAGCCCGTGCTGACGATGAATTTCTGCATCTGTCTCCTTGGCATATACCCGGTGCGGAACTGACCTGAGGCTCGCGTGACGTCGGCCGCGGCGCCGTCCGCATTCGAATTGCCGGCCGCGCTCGTTTCCCAAGGCTATCGGCTCCGGCGCGAGACCGAGGAGGACGTCCCGTTCCTCATGCGTCTCTACGCCTCCACGCGGGAGGAAGAGCTTGCACCCGTGCCCTGGACGCCCGAGCAGAAGGCCGCGTTCCTGAGCCAGCAATTCGCCGCCCAGCGCAAGCACTATTACGCGACCATCGAGAAGCGCCGCTTCGACGTGCTGGAGCGCGAGGGCGAGCCCGTGGGCCGCCTCTATCTCGACGCGACGCCGACGCGCATCTACATCGTCGACATCGCGCTCATGCCCGCGTTCCGCGCCCAGGGGCTGGGCACGGCCATCCTCGAGGCCCTCAAGGCCGAGGGGCGGGCTTCCGGCCGCTGGGTCGGCATTTTCGTGGAAAAATTCAATCCGGCGCTCCGGCTCTACCGCCGCCTCGGCTTCACCGAGGTCGCGGATCACGAGGTCTATCTCGAGATGGAATGGCGCCCCGAGGCAGGAGCGCCCGGAACGCAAGCGCCCGGAACGCAAGCGCCCGAGGCGCAAAACCCCGCCGCGGCCAAACCCGTCAGTTGAAGACCGCCTGATAGAGCACCCCGCGCTCGTCCCGGCCCACGGGAACGACGAACAGGCTGAGCCGGCCCATGTCGGCATGGTCGAAGTCGTAGATGCGTTGGGGCAGGATTTCCGGGCGCGCGCAAATCAGGATGAGCGAGAAGGGCGGGCGCATATTCGGGCGCGCGAAGCGTGCCGGGCCAAGCTCGGCCGTCTCGAGGGTCAAGGGGATGGGCGGGACGCCCTCCTCGCTCAGCGTGAAGACGGTGCCGACGCGGTCCTTGAAATCCTCGAACACGAACGCACGATCGATCATGGTTGGCGCTCCTCCCGTCGAGCGTGTGAATTATGCCAAAATCCACCCGCGGCTGGGAAGGGCGAATCGGCTCACGCCGGAGCGCCGGGCGCGCGCGCCGCGTCCGAGAGCGCCCGCGCGAAGGCGTCGAGCAGCCAATCGTTCACCAGCGCGTCGATCACCAGATGGACGCGCGCGTCGCGGCCGCGGTTCGCGACGCTGTGGTTCTCGGAGACGCGCAGGTACCACACGCTCCCGGGCGCCATGCGCACCGGCTTGCGCGCGAGCAGGAATTCGACCTCGGGCCCGGTCGTGATCGGCAC
>Ga0335072_10007882_pt1 | contig 15474 bp, 15 predicted proteins | sample Lox_Sample_21_FD_206725 | JGI IMG/M metagenome (GOLD analysis project Ga0335072, IMG submission 206725) | Soil microbial communities from Loxahatchee National Wildlife Refuge, Florida, United States - Lox_Sample_2.1 | ecosystem: Environmental > Terrestrial > Soil > Wetlands | place: USA... | reverse complement strand
CTTCCGGGGTCGGAGCGACGGTGACGCACGAAGGGGACCGCCGCATCGGCATGGTCTTCGGCGTGCTCGCCGCGATCTTTCTGATCCTGGGCGGCCTCGTCGATCTGGTCAGCGGGGTCGTCTTCCTCGCCTTCGGCCACGGGACGGTGGCCCTCGGCTCCTTCGCCCAGTCGGTCGTCTTCGTCGTGGTCGGGCTCGTGATCGGGGCGATCGCGGTCCTCGGCCGCGCCCGCGGCGGCGACCGCGCCCTCCTGGCGGGCATCGTCCTGATCGTGCTGGCCGTGGTCGGCTGGTTCGCCCTCGGCTTCGGCAGCGGCGTCCTCGGGATCCTGGCCGCGGTGTTCGCCCTGATCGGCGGGATCTTCTACCTGGTCGGCAGCCGGTAGCCGGGCGCGGGTCGCCCGACCCTTACGGGCAGACCGTCGCCGAAGAGCACGAGTTCAGCACGATCGCCACGTCGGTCACCGTCGTCGCGACCGTCATCGGGTTGTAGTCGAGATCGAGGTAGAGGAAGACCTGGACGTTCGCCTGGCCGAGCGTCTGCCCGGTGGGCAGGGCGGCCGTCGCGAAGTACCCGTTGCCGAAGATGATCGTGCCCGAGCTGAGCATGACCTCGACCTGCACGTCGAATCCGACGGACGCGGTCGTGTCGTTCACGATCAGCACGACCTGCTCGTCCTGGTCGCCGACGACGAGCCCGCCCCCCGGGGAGGTGGGGATGGCGGCGAAGTCCTCGTTGCAGTACTGCGTCGCACACGTGAGCGCCGCCGTGCCCACGGTCCCGGCGAGTCCGTTCGTGCCGCTCTCCTGGGCTCCGGCGATCTGGGTCGCGGCGATCGGTCCCGTCACGACCCCGAACCCGAACGACTGCACCCACGCCGTGGTGAAGCCGGTCGGCGCCGTCACGACCGTGGTGCCACCTTGCGGAGGTCCCGTGTAGTGGATCGTCCCCGTCGCGAACGCATAGGAACCGGCCAGGGCCAGGATCGCGACCGCCGTCGCTAGGTAGACGGTTTTCCGCTGCAGGTGACCTCGCATAACGACCTCGCAGGGCGCACCTATGCGTGGATTACGTATTTATGCGTATTCATCCGGACCCCGGCCGGATCGGGGATCGGATGCGCCGATACCTCCTAATCCCCCCGCCCCGCCTCTAGGGCCGGAGGCGGCGTCACCGGTGTCCCGCGCCCGAGGCTCCGGGTCGGCCGCGACCCCGGCCGAATCGCTGTCGGAGGGGCTCGCCGAGAGCCTGCCCCTCTTCGTGGTCGCGGCGCTGCTGTTCGCCTCGGGATATCTGTTCTGGCGGGGCGGGAGCACGGCCGGCCCCAACGCCTTCCCGCTCTGGCAGCTCCTCGTCGCGCTCGGGGCGGTCGCGCTCGGGGGCGCCCTGCTCTCCTGGCTGCTCGCCGCGCCCGACGTCGACGCCGCCCGGCCGAGCTCCGCGGCGGCGCCGGCGCGTGACGGCCGGGAGGAGTTCGGTCGGCCCCGTCCCGACGTGCAGCGGCCCGGGCCCACTCCGGCCCCGACGGGAGGCCTCGCGACCGCGATGAGCAGCTACGGACCGCCGCCCCGCGCGATCTGGTCCGAGGACGATCTCCCCCTGCCTCCGCCGCGCCCGGCGCTCCGGCCCTCGCCCGTACGGACGGGGCCCGAGCGGGCGACCACCTCGAACGAGGGCGTGAACCTCGTGCTCGCGGAGCTCGACGAGATCGAGCGCGACGTCACGCCGCGGCGCCGCGGACCCGGGGCCGCCGCATTTCCCTGAGCCGCGCCCGCGCCGTTAAGTGCGGCCGTCGCGGTGGCCGGGCGATGGACCCGGTGCCGCTCGCCTCGGTCGACGCGACCGCCCTGCGCTGGCTGCGGATCGGCGAGCGTCCGCTGCGGTTCGAGCTGCGCGCGGGCGATGCCCTGCTCGCCCGGTTGGAGTGGCAGAAGGACTCCGGGTCGCTCGCGGTCGCCACGGGGGCGGAGGGTGCGTGGCAGCTGAAGCGGTCGGGGTTCCTCAACCCGCACGTGACCGTACGCCGGGCGGGGGAGAGCGCCCCCGTCGCCCGTCTCTCGGTCCACCTGAACTACCACGCCATCGACGTCGCCGGCGGGCCGTCGTTCCGCTTCCACCGGGCCGGAGTCCTTCTCCCGGCCTGGAAGGTGACGGCGGCCGACGGACGGGAGGTGCTCCACGTGGAGCCGGTGCGCGAGGGGCGGGCCCTCGCGGGCGGAGCGGTGGTCGCTTCCGCCGAGTCGAGCCGGAGCGCCCCGTTCCTGCTGCTCGTCGTGCTCTCCTGGTACTTCATCGCCCTCGCCTGGTTCGAGGACGAGACGGTGGTCCCGCTCGAGCGCGCGGCGCTGTCGGTCGCGCCCCAGCCTTAGGCCGGGGGGATCGACTTCTTCCAGAGATCGGCGAAGCACGCCGAGCAGAGGTTGTGCATCTGCGGGTACCCCTCCGCCGGCACCGCGGTGAGGTGCGTGATCGCCTTTCCGCACGCGTCGCAGACCATCTGACCGTCGCGGATCATCGTCGGGTCTCGGGGAGCCCCTAGCGCCGAGCTACTAAAGGGGTGCCGGAGGGCCGTTCGGCGCCGGGAACCCGAGGGCGGCCAGCAACCGGGGATACATCCGATCGTAGCGCGGCCCGCTGTCGGCGTGCGCCCCGTCGAACTCGGCCAGCTCCACCGAGCCGCCCTCGCGGCGCGCCGCGGCGGCGAAGATGCGGGCGCCCACGTCGAGGAACCACTCGTCGCGGAGACCGCCGTCGACGTAGAGGTAGCGGAGGCGCCGGAGCGCCGAACGGAACGGCTCGGTGGCGACCATCTCGACCGGATCCCACGCGAGCCACCGGGCCCACACCTCGTCGCGGATCGCCCCCGTCTCGAGATCGAAGGGGAGGTCGAAGCGGCCGGGCTCAGCGTCGTTCGGCGAGTAGCAGGCCGCGTACGCCATCAGTTCGAGCGCGGCGATCTGGGGGTTCGAGGGCCCGAAGCCGGGGGTCGTCTCGGAGAGCAGCTTCCGCAGGAGCGCCTCGGGACCGCCGGCCTTCCGGATCGCCCGGAAGGCGACCGGGAACTCGGCGGCGTAGGTGTACCGGAAGTAGCAGTCGCCCGCGTTGGAGGCTGCCGCGGGAAACAACTCGGGAAATCGGAGGGCGAGCGTGAGCGCGCCGTACCCGCCGCTCGACGTCCCGAGCACGGTGCAGGGGCCGGTGCGGTACTTCTCCCGGACCCAGGGCAGGATCTCCCGGACCACGTAGTCCTCGTACCGTCCCGTGGCGCTCGAGTTGAGGTACTGGCTGCCCCCCAATGTCGTGAGGCAATCGGGGGCCACCAGCACGGCCTCGGCGGCGGCCCCGGTGCGGATGAGCCGGTCGAGCCGACCGACCTGGGTGTCGGCGAGGTACCGCGGACGCTGCACGTGCATCCACCCCGCGCCGGTATAGCCGGTCAGCAGCAGCAGGAGCGGCTTGCCCTCGGTCGTCCCCGACGGGGGCGTGTAGACCGCGAGGTCGCGCTCGGTCGGATCGCCCCACGGGTTCCCTTCCAGCACGCGGCTCGAGAACCGGTGCAGCTCGACCCGTCCCCGGAGCGGTCCGGGAAACACCGTCTCCGAACGCGCCTCGATCGGGACTCGCCACGACATGGGCCCGAGGGGTCAGTTCGGAGGGCCTCAAGACCCCGCCGGTCGTGCGGCGGCGGATGGCGCCGCCTCCGAGTCGAGCTCGGGCCCGGTTCGATCGAGCTCTGGCGCGGGTCGCCGCGGACCGGCGGTCGGGGGCCTCGGGCCTCGCCGCGGCGGCGCTCGATGCGGTCGAGGAACTCGTCAGCGCCAGCGCTCGTTCGCCTCCCGCCGAGTTCCGACGGATCGCGGCGCACGTTGCCCGTCGGCTGCGCGCCACCCAGCCCGCCCTCGGCGCGTTGGTGCGCTCGGCCGACGCGTGGACGCGGCTCGCGACCCGCCCGCGACCCCGGGCGGACGCCGTCCGGTGGCTCGCCCTCGAACGTCGTCGCCGCGAGGGCGCGGCTCGCGCGCTCCGGCGGGTCGTCCGGGAACGGCTGCCGCCCCGTCTTCGCGTGCTCACCCTCAGCCGGAGCGCGACCGTGGTCGCGGCGCTCGCCGCGCCGTCCGCGCGTCGCCGACCGAGGTCGGTCGTCGTGCTGGAAAGCCGCCCCGGAGGGGAGGGACGGGCGATGGTCCGCGACCTTCGGCGGCGCGGCGTTCGCGCGCGATGGGTGCCGGACCGGGAGCTCGCGACGGCCGTGCGCTCCGCGGACCTCGTGCTGATCGGGGCCGATGCGGTCTACCGCACCGGGGACCTCGTGCACAAGGTCGGGACCCGGACGCTCGTCGATGCCGCGCGTCGGGCCGGGGTCCCGACCGTCGTCGTGTCGGCGTACGCCAAGTTCGTGGACCGACGGCGACCGGTGGCCCGCCGGCCGACCGGATTCGATCGCACCCCGGGGCGATGGATCGAGGAGTTCTGGACGGACCGGGGGGTCCGGCGACCGGGTCGGCGCGCCAACGCCTTACGGACGCTCGCCCTTCCCTCGGGCGAGGTCCCTCATGGCGGCTCCCGGACCGATCCCCGTGCTCCGCGCGGACGCCTTCGAAGGTGACCGGCTCGCGCGGCCCGGCACCTGGGCGGTGGCGTTCGTCGCCGACTGGTGTCCGTTCTGCCGCCGGTTCCAGCCGATCTTCGAGACCGCGCGCGGACGCGGCCACTTCGAGCTCGCGTACGGGGACGTGACCGACTACGAGAGCCCGCTCTGGGAGCGGTTCGCCCTCGACGTCGTGCCGACCGTGATCGCCTTCCGCGACGGGGCCGCGATCGTCCGCAAGAACGGACGGTTCGCGCGCGGCCTCAAAGCGGCCGATGTCGAGCAGCTGATCGTCGAGCTCCGGGGCGCCCCGGGTCCCGGGCCCTGACGGTCCTCGCCCCGCAGCGCTATAACCCCGCGACCGGCTCGCCGAGCGTGTCGGGGTCGTCGGCCACCGCCCGAAGCGACGCGCATCCCGTCGCGCTGGTCACCGGGGGCGGCACCGGGCTCGGCCGGGCGATCGCGGCCGCGCTCGCCGAGGACGGCTACAGTCTCGCGATCGCGAGCCGTTCGGCCGAGCACCTCGCGACGGGCGCGGCGGAGCTCCGGGGCCGCGGCGCGCGCGTGCTGACGCTCCCGGTCGATGTGCGCCAGCCCGACGCCGTCGACAAGATGGTCGAGGCGGTCCGCGCCGAGTACGGCCGGCTCGACGTGCTCGTCAACAATGCCGCCGGCAACTTTCCCGCGCCCGCCGAACGCATCACCCCGAACGGGTGGCGGGCGGTGGTCGGGATCGTGCTCGACGGGACGTTCTTCTGCTCCCGGGCGGCGTTTCCGCTCCTGACGAAGTCGCCGTCCCCCTCGATCGTGAACATCGTCGCGTCGTACGCCTGGATGGCCGGACCCGGCACGGCCCACTCCGCCGCCGCGAAGGCCGGGGTGCTCGCGCTGACCCGCACGCTCGCCGTCGAGTGGGCCCGATTCGGGATCCGGGTGAACGCCGTCGCCCCCGGACCCGTCCACACCGAGGGGACGGACCGACAGCTGTGGGTCTCGGAGGAGATCGTGCGGGCCGTCACCGACGAGGTGCCCCTGGGGCGGTTCGGCACGCCCTCCGAGATCGCCGAGGCCGTCCGGTTCCTGGCCGGCGCGAAGGCGAGCTACGTGACGGGGCAGGTGCTCGCCGTCGACGGCGGCCAGTGGCTGGGGCGGAGTTCCCTCCACCTTCTGGACGCCCTGCCCCGCGACGGATCGACCGCCCGCGAGTGAGCCACGGGCGCCGTCACGTCGACGGCACGTTGCGCTCCAGCAGGAACGTGCCGAGCACCGCCAGGTAGAGCTCCGGCCGCGTCCGCTGCGGCACGTGACCGGTGTTCTCGAGCGTCAGCTGCCGGGCGTTGTGCACGTCGCGGGCGAGCACGTCGCTGATCCGGTGGAGCACCCCGGGGCTCCGATCGCCCGTCGTGAGCAGGACGGGCAGCAGCAGCTCGCGGAGCCCCGCGGGATCCGGATCGTACGCTGCGGGGTCGTCGAACTCCTCCGCCCACCGCGGGGCGAGCGCGGCGATCGCCTCGCGCCGGGCCGGCGGGAACCGGTCGAAGCCCCCCGGCTCCCCGGCGATGCGGTCGGAGAAGCGGCGCGCGGCCTCGGTCGCCTCGCCGCGCCGTACCAGCGCCTTCACCGCCTCCACCTCGGCCGCCACCTGGTCGCCCTCGGTCCGGAGGGCCGGGTCCCGGCGCAGGAGCCCGAAGAACGGAGGCTCGTGGACCGCCACGCTGCGCACCAGCTCGGGGCGTTCGGTCGCCAGACGCAGGGCGACCGCCCCGCCGTAGGAGTGGGCGACGAGGTGGGCGGGATACAGGTTCGCGGACTCGAGCACGGCGGCGAGGTCGGCGGCGTCGTCGGCGACCGGATGCGGCCGCGGGGCGACCGGGCTCTGGCCGTGGCCGCAGCGGTCGTAGGTGACGACGTGCAGCGCCTCGGCGAGGCCGGGCACGACCGCGTCCCAGCTCCGGTGATCGACCCACGAGCCGTGGACGAGCGCCGTCGGGTCGCCGCCGGTGCCGTGCACCTCGTAGTAGATCCGGTGGGTCCCCCGCTCCGCCCAGGCCATCGTCGCTCGCCTTCCCCGACGCGGAAGCCGCTATAGGCGTGCTCCTGGCCGCGCGCATACGATTTTGTAGCGGCGACCGCCTGGAGCGCCCCACGCATGAGCGCCATCTTCCAGCGACCGCTCTGCGAGATGGGGGCCGCCTACGACTTCGCCTTCCGTCCGCTCGTCGGCGACCCGGGGGACGGGTTCGGCGGCGGCTGCGACACGCGACCGCACCCGGTCCTCTTCTGCGCGGCGGCGAGCGACCCGGCCCACGCGGACGCCCTGTGGCGATCGTACCGTCTCTGCGACGACCACGAGCAGCAGCTGCTCCGGATCGCGGCGGCGCATCGGACGCGGCTCGGTCCGGGGGCGCGGATCCGTCCGGGACCGGCGGCTCCGGCGCCGGGCCGCTGAAGCTACAAAGCCCCGGGCCCTGGGGGGCGCGATGGCCGACGACGGGCCCGTCTCGCTCGCCTCCCGGGTGCGGCTGAACCAGGGCGTCGAGATGCCGTGGCTCGGGCTCGGGGTCTTCCAGAACGACCCGGGGCCGTCCACCGAGCGCGCGGTCGCCGCCGCCCTCGACGCCGGCTACCGGGCGATCGACACGGCGGCGATGTACCGCAACGAGGCCGACGTCGGCCGCGCCGTCCGCGCGAGCGGGGTGCCGCGCGCGGAGGTGTTCGTCACGACGAAGCTCTGGTTCACGGACCACGGCTACGAGACCGCGCTCCGGGCGGGGCGGGACAGCCGGGACCGACTCGGGCTCGACTACATCGACCTCTACCTCATCCACTGGCCGCGGGCGAGCTCCCCGCAGGCCCGGCTCGACTCCTGGCGGGCCCTCGAGGACCTCCGGCAGGAGGGGGTCTGCCGCGCGATCGGGGTCAGCAACTACACGATCCGCCACCTCGAGGAGCTCCGCGGCGCCTCCCGCACCGCGCCCGCGGTGAACCAGGTCGAGCTCCACCCGTGGGTCTACGACCCCGAGCTGCTCGCCTACGCGGAGGCCCACGGGATCCGCCCCGAGGCGTACTCCCCGCTCACCCGGGGCCGTCGGCTCGACGACCCGCAGGTCGCCGCGATCGCGCTGCAGCACACGCGGTCGCCGGCGCAGGTGCTGATCCGCTGGGGCCTCCAGCACGGCGTCCTCGAGATCCCGAAGTCGGTCCACCCCGAGCGCATCCGGGAGAACGCGCGGGTCTTCGACTTCGCGCTCTCCGCCGACGAGATGGCCCGGCTCGACGCGCTCCGGGGCGGTCCGCGGGTGACCCAGACCGACCCCGCGACGATCCCCTGAGCGGGGCTCCGCCGGCGCCGCGGGTGCCGGTTCCGGGGTGCCTTAATATATTCCGCCTCGGTGAGAGAAGTGGGAAATCGCCATGGTGTCGGTCGAAGTGGCCCACGAGAAATGCACGGGTTGCAGCCACTGCCGGGACGTCTGCCCGGTGACGGTCTTCGAGATGCAACCGCGCGAGAACTGGCCGAACGTGGTCGACGACCCGAACGTCGCCGCCAAGTTCCAGTTCCGGGCCGAGAAGTCCGCCGTGATCCACGGCCCCGACTGCATCATGTGCGAGGCGTGCCTGTTCGAGTGCGAGGGCGAGTGCATCACCATCGTCGACGACGAGGGCACCGTCCACCAGTCGACGTACAAGTAGGCGCGCCCGGCCGCGGGCCGTGGGGTCAGAACGCCCGGTGCACCGGGCGGTAGAACGCCGACTGGACGAGGGGCGCGCCGCCGTCCGCGGGGAACCGGACGCGCACGCCGGCGCACCGTCCGAACATCGAGTACTCGAGCGAGTACCAGACGACCGTCCAGGCGCCGTTCTGGAGCGCGGCGTCGCCGAAGTGGTACGTCTCCGAGATGGCGCGGGAGCGCGCCCGCGCGAGCGCGTACGACCGGTCGAGCGCCTCCTGGGCGCTCGCGGGGGCGCCCGCCGCCGCGGGCGCGGCGAGCGGCGCCGCGACCGAGAACGGCCCGTCCACGAGCCCGCGGCCGAGGGCGTAGCGCGCCCAGGTGGTCGTGAGCCGCCCTCCGGCGGTCGTCTCCGAGATGAGCCCCCAGACGAACGGGTTGGTCGTCGGGATCACGGCCCCGTTCGGCCCGATCGCGGCGGCGTGTCGGCCGACCGTCCAGCGGCCGACGGCCCGGACCGCGAGGTAGACCGCGAAGTACACCGCGAGCCCGTCGACGGTCGCGAGGTACAGCGCGAAGGCGACGTGGTTCCGCTCGATCCCGAGCAGCACGTAGAACGAGACGGCGGAGAACGCCGTCATGAACAGGTTCACCGCCCGGTCCGCGTCGAGCCGGAGCAGCTTCTTCGAGAACGGCAGGAGCGGCGGGACGGCGAAGTTCGTGAAGCCGTCGAGCGCGATGTGGGTGAGGCCGCCGATCTCCATCACGACGAAGTAGACGAACGGCGACCCCGGCGCGAGGAGCGGCGCCAGGAGCGCCCCCGCGACCGCCATCGCCGTGACGCCGACGAACGAGTGGGTGATGCCGCGGTGGCGGAACAGCGGGAACCGGCGGGCGACGAGGAACAGGAGCGCGTCGGCGTCGGGGAGCCCGCCCGCGAGCGCCCCGGCCGCGAGGTACTGCGGCTGGAAGCCGACGAGGCCGAAGGTGACCAGATAGGCGAACAGGACGTGCGTGAGGAGGTCCACGGAGGTCGGAGGGGCCCTACAGGAGCCCCTCCTCCATCACCTCGACCGACTCGACGTGGGGGATCTTCGCGAGCGCCTGCTCGGTCGAGTCGAGCACCCCGCCCGCGTCGTCCATCACGACGGAGACGAGGAGCGACTTGAGCCCGAAGGCGATGTCCTTCACCTGCATGCCCCGGATCGTGACGCCCTTCGGGACGCCGGCGCGGACCGCCTCGGCGACCGACTTCAGATCGGTCTCGACGCCCTGGGGCATCAGCCGGAAGAGGACGGCGACCTGACCCACGGGACCCCCTCCCTACGGCCCTTCGAAGCCGCACCGAGGGCAGTGGTAGATCACGCTCTGGTCGCGGCAACGGGCGTGGCGGCCGATCGTCTCGGCGCCGCACTGGGGGCAGAGGAACTGGGTGCCGCCCGGCGACGGGAGCGCGGCGCCGCACGACGTGCACCGGAGCTCGGCGCCGGGCGCGGGATGCGGAGCGGGGCTCGACATGGACCTACCGGCGCGTGACGCCGCGCCGGCGCGCGGCCACTCGGGTGACCAATATAAAGAGCACGCCGATGAACGCGACGGCGCCCGCGGCGTACCAGATCGTGTAGTTCGGCGCCGCCGGCGCCACGTAGAACGACTCCGAGAAGACCGTCGAACCGTTCGCGAACGTGACGAGCCCGTGCTCCTGCGCGAGGGAGATCGAGAACGTGTGCCAGCCCGAGCCGAGGCCCCCCGTGACGTACGAATAGGCGAGGTCGTAGGTGCCGCCGGCCGTCATCGAGGGGACCTCGACCGTCCCCACGACGGTGCCGTCGAGCGCGACCTGGACGGTGAAGGCGAGGAGGTCGGCGGTCGAGCGGTCGACGAGCGTCGCCGCCACGACGTACGGCTGGACGACCCGCACCTGGTAGGAGAAGTTGATCGACGCGTTGGCGGCCCCGTACGTCGAGGAGATCATCACGTCGATCGTGAGCGTCTCCAGCACCGTCGACACCGTGAGGTTCGCGAGCGGCGACGTGAAGTCGGTGATGTTGTTGCGGGTCGGGGCGAAGACGACCCCCGTCGTGTTCGGCCCGACGACCGTCACGTAGTACGACAGGTTCCCGATCTTCGTGCCGTTCGCCGCGTACGCCGGCCCCCCGGAGCCGTTGATGTAGTAGCCGCCCGTCGAGGAGATCCCGAGGACCGACGGGCCCTGGATCGTGCCGTTCACGGGCGTCGCGCTCGTCGCGAGGTGGGAGGAGGCGTCGGCCGGCGGCGCGGAGGCGGCCCCGATCGGGCCCACCGCGAGCGCGCCGATCCCCACGACGGCGAGCAGCAGCAGCGCGACGAGCGTCGGACGCGGCCTCAGCGCTTCCACCTCCGCGAGCGGTTCCAGCGGTAGAGGAGGACCAGCCCCACGAGCGCGAGCGCCGGCACGAAGGCGAGCAGCGGCACGAGCCAGACCGGCGTGGGCGACGGCGTCCCCAGGCCCGGGCCGGTGACCGTGAGCGGCGGACCGCCGCTCGGGCTCGACGTGCCCACGACGCCGAACGGCACGGGCAGCGTCGCCGTCGACTGGACGGCCCCGCTCGCGTTGAGCACGGTCACCGAGACCGTGACCGTGCCGGGGGGCACGAAGACCGGGCCCGAGGCGTTGAGCGCGACGAGCCAGGTGACGTTCGTCTGCGCCGCCAGGAAGGCCGTGGGGCCGGTGGCGGAGGAGTTGACCCGGGCGAAGGAGAGGGCCCAGCCGAGGCCCTCCACCCGGTAGGCGTCGACCACCGAGACGCTGACGGTCTCGCCCTGGTTGCCGGTGTTGGCGAGGTAGAACGGCACCTGGGCCAGGGAGTGGCCGATCTCCGCCGGATAGGAGGCGCCGGGGGAGCCGACGGCGATCCCGTAGTAGCCGACCACGTTCACGACCGGCAGCGGGCTCACGACGCCGACGATCGTGCCCGCGCCCGTCGCGATCTCGATCGCGACGGTCGGGTGGTCGACGAGCGTCCCGCGCGGGATCGAGATCGTCGCGGTCCCCCCGATCACGCCGCCGCCGACGGGCAGCGTCACGTTCCCGAGGCTGAACGCGAACGGCCAGTACGCGGGAGCGCCGACCGGGTGGACGCTGATCGGCTCGTTGCCGCCGTTGCGGACGTTGAACGCGAAGGTGACGTTCGTGCCGCTGGGGGCCGTGACCGACGTCTGCCCGACGAGCGTGACGATCGCCCGTTGCGTGAACTGGTAGGCGAGCGCGACGACGGTCCCCTGGTTGCCGGTGACGATCGTGACGGGGGAGGTGCCGTTGGCGTACGCGGCGGCCCCGTACGGCGCTCCGACGGCGGAGGCCTGGACGGTGTAGACCCCCACCGGGAGCGCGATCGGCACCGAGGTGCCGAACGGCACCAGCGGGAAGACGGTCGAGCGCCCGAAGGCGTCGTACACGGTGAGGTTCACGCCCGAGAGCGTCGCCGCGGAGCCGTTCGGCGGGGCGACCGAGATCGTGTCGAGCCACGTCGGCGCCAGCGGGAGGACGAGCGGCGCGCTCGCGGAGGCGAGCGCGACCACCGTCGTGAAGTTCGCCAGCAGGTCCGAGACCCCGCCGCCGGACGCGTAGACCGAGTAGCTGCCCGGGAGCAGGACGGCGGAGAAGCGGCCCGCGCTCGCCGTCACGACGGTGAGGTTCGTGTACGGGTACGGACCGACGAACCGGACGGTGCCGGCGACCGGCCCGCCGTTCCCGGGGGCGATCAGGGTGCCGTTCACGTAGACCCGGCTCGTCGCCGGCACGAGCGGCACCGTGCAGACCGGGTTGCCCGAGGTCGGCGTGCAGGCCGTGCCGGCCGCCGTCGACCAGACGGCGGAGTACGTGCCGTTCGGCCCGGCGACCGTCGTGGCCGCGGTGCCGTTGGTCCCGTACGTGACCCCGAGCGGCAGCACGACCGCGAAGGTGCCGTTGGTGACGGTCGCGTGGACCGTGACCCCGCCGGGCGCGATGAGCGCGATCGTCGTGTTCGTGGCCAGGACGCTGCCGCTCGGGCGGAGCAGCGACCCGTCGATCGTCGAGGCGGCCGACTTCACCACGAGGGTCGGGACGATCGTTCCCGTGCTCGGCACGGTCACCGTCGCGAGCCCCGCGTAGAGGGTCCCGCCGGCGGTCACGTTGGCGTAGACCGAGTAGGGCCCGGGCGCGACGCGGAAGCCGGTCGTGTACGCGGACCCGTTGACCGTCACGCTGAACGTCGGCGAGGAGAGGGCGACCGTCGTCGCGGTCGCGGTCGTGCCGGCCGGCAGCGAGAGCGTCCCGGAGACGTTCACGAGACCCTGCAGCGGCACCGCGAAGGCGGCCGTCGCGGCCCCGAGCGGGACGGTGAGGGGCAGGCTCGTCGGGAGGCGGTAGATCACGCTCGCGTTCCCCGTGTTCGCGAACGCGCTGACGAGGTAGGTGCCGGGCGTCACCGAGAACGTCCCCGAGGCGCCGCTCAGCACCGAGCGGGACGTCGCCGAGAGGCTCGTCGCGGTGAGGTTCACCTGCGCGGACGTGCCGCCGGGGAGGCCGGTCACGCGGAGCGTGAGCGCGACCGGGACGAGGCCGACCGGGAAGGTCGTGAGGCCCGCGAGCCCGGTGGGCGAGTAGTTGCACTGGGACGCCGAGGAGAATCCGGGGGCCCCGGCGACGACGCAGTACGACCCGGCCGAGATCGGCAGCGTTGACGGGACGAAGACGCCGACGCCGCCCGAGGCGTTGGCGTAGCTCGGGACCGCGGCGCCGCCGACCCCGAAGGAGACGACGACCTGCGCCGCCGCCGCCGGGAACAGCGAGCCGTTGGCGAGCACGGTCCCGACCGCGAAGTGGGCCGCGACCGCCGGCGAGGGAGCGAGCGCGAGCGCGGTCGGGCTCGAGAGGGCGGTCGAGGCGAGCGCCGCGTAGGCGCCGACCGGGGAGGCCAGGTTCCCGCGCAGCGCGAGGACGGAGTAGGTGCGGCCGGCCGGGAGGTAGAAGGCGAACGCGCCGGTCCCGTTGGCGGCGGCCGCGAGCGCCACGGCGCCGTTCGGCGCGTACGCGAGCACGACCGTCGACGTCCCGACCCCGGTGGGCCCGCCGGCGGCGACCGTGCCGCCGAGCCGGACGGCGGAGGCGAGGGCGATCGGGACGATCGAACGGCTGCCGGCCGTGACGTTCGTGACGGCGAGGCCCGCGTCGAGCGACGTTCCCACGTACCCGAGCGCGTAGACGGAGTAGGCGCCGTACGGGAGCGTCGCGGTGGCGAGCCCGTTCGCCGCGGTCGTCACGACGGTCCCGTTCGCGATGTCCGAGCCGAGCGTCGCGAGCGGCGACGTGCTCTGGTTCGAGAGGTCGGGGTACGGGAGGAAGCGGACCGGGACCCCGGCGGCCGGCACGCCTCCGGCCGTGACGGCGACCGTCACGGGGGCGCTCGGAACGATCGCGAGGTTGAGGGTGAGGTTGGTCCCGGGGCTCGCGATGGCCGCGAAGGCGCCGGCCGACCGGGAGGCGGTGCCCGGCAGGGAAGCGATCACCGTGTAGTTGCCGGGGCCGAAGCCCGCGATCGTGTAGTTCCCCTTCGGCCCGGTCGCGTTATAGACCGGGGCGAGGCCGCCCGAGACCGTGACCCGCGCCCCGACGACCGGCACGCCGTTCTGCGTGACCGTTCCGTGGATCTGGCCCGAGGCGAGCCCGTACGAGGCGTTCGTCGGCGACGCGGGGGTGGCGGTGACCGGGTTCTCGCTGTAGTTGTGGCCGGCGTACAGCACGCTCACGTTGTAGCTCCCCGGCGCGACGGTCGGCAGGTAGAACGAGCCCGACAGGTCGGTCGTCGTCGTGATCGCGCTCGCGTTCCGCGCGCCCCAGAGCACGACCTTCGCTCCCGCGACCAGCGGCTCCCCGCTCACGAAGCTCGTGTTCGTGCCCGTCTGCCAGTAGACCTGCCCCTGGACCGTGGCCGAGGGGAGGACCGTCGTCAGGGCGAGGTTCGGAGCGGCGTAGGAGAGGCCCAGCGCGTTCGAGACCGTGAGGTTGAGGCTCTTCACCAGGACCGAGTCCTGCTGGGTGAGCGGGTTGAACGTCCCGACGGTGATGTTGACCGTGTCGTTCCCCGGCGGGAGGACGAGCGAGTACGACCCGTCCGACGCCGTCACGGTCGTCATGTGCGGGATCCCCCAGCCGTCGTCGACCGTCACCCGGGCCCCGGCCACGGGCGCCCCGTTGGGGAGCGTGAGGTCGCCGAGCAGCGTCTGCCCGGGGTAGTACTCGAGGAAGCTCTCGCCGCCGCCGAAGTAGGCGCTCGCGGAGAGGTCCGCGGTCCCGCTGCCGCTCGCCGCGAGCGCTTCGGCCGTGGGCCGGTTCGTCGCGGCGAAGCAGGAGGAGCTGTACGAGGCGTTCGCCTGCGGGCAGTAGTAGGCCGTCTGGTAGACGACCTCGAAGTGCTGGAGCATCCAGCCCGGCTCGATCGACGCGTTGAGGGAGAGGCCCGGGATCCCCGGCCCCAGCCCCGCCTGCGTGCCGTTGTAGCCGAAGTAGATGCGGTAGATCATCGAGTTGTAGAACGGCGCGAAGTAGTTGATCGAGTACGAGACCGCGCTCACCCCCGCCGGGAGCGTCGCGGGGGTGTAGGTGATCCCGTTCGAGCCGAGCACGGTGACGTTGAAGTACGTCTCCGGCGACCCCGACGAGTCGATGAGGCGGCCCGTGAGGTCGGCGGGCGCGTAGTAGATCCCGGTGTCGGAGTAGCTGAACGGGATGAGGCGGGAGTCCGTCATCGCGTAGCGGATCGAGGTCCCCGTGTACGACTGGATGTCGTTGTAGACGCGGGCGACGCCGCTCAGCGGCAGCGCCTGCGCGATGTAGTAGGAGACGGCCATGAACATCGCGTTCTGCGTCGTCAGGGTCGCGGCGTCGACGGGGAGGTACGTCGCCGGGTTCTGGACGACCAGGGAGTAGTCGGACGACCAGTTGACGAGGTAGCCGTGGAGCCGGGTGGCGTTGAGCCCGTCCTGGGCGAGCACGCTCGTGAGCGCCGGCGGGAGCGCCCCGGTGCCGTAGACGCCGTTGAGGAGCGTCGCGGCGAGCACGCCGATCGCGACCGACTCGTTCTGGGCGAGCAGGAACTGGCCCGCCGGGTCGATGCCGTTCTGGAAGTTGTCGGCGACGCTCGGGTGCTGGCCCTGGTCGATCGCCTGGAACCCGTAGTCCCACCAGCTCA
>Ga0335072_10007880_pt1 | contig 15476 bp, 14 predicted proteins | sample Lox_Sample_21_FD_206725 | JGI IMG/M metagenome (GOLD analysis project Ga0335072, IMG submission 206725) | Soil microbial communities from Loxahatchee National Wildlife Refuge, Florida, United States - Lox_Sample_2.1 | ecosystem: Environmental > Terrestrial > Soil > Wetlands | place: USA... | reverse complement strand
GCGCGCGAGCGAACTCGTCACGATCACGCCCAGCCCCGGCGATAGACGACTGACATTCATCGAGTTGACCGTCCTCGGTCGGCGCACGCTGCAGCACGCGACCCCCGCCGCGGACGCCGCCAACGCCCTCACACTCGCCGTGCTCACCGAAACCGAGCAGAACGAGCTCATGGCAAGTCTGAGGAAGCTTGCCGGCGCGAGTGCCACCGATCACCTGAACCAAGCTGCGCGCCCCGCCACTGGCGGCAATGGCGCCGCGGGACCTCGTCAGCAGTCGGCGTGAGCCCCGTTTCAGCATGCTCGTGCCCCACGACTCCGTGCCCGATCAATGCCCGAAGCGCCCCCGACGCAGGAGCCCGCACAAGCACCCTGAGGCCCAACCACGCGGACGTCGCACAATTGGACGCGCTCGAACACGCACGAGATGGGTGCCACGCCATTCGACGCGCATCGCGTAGCCACCAGGTTCTCCAGCGCCGGCAGGAGCCCCACCGAAGGGGGCTCGAGGCGCGGCGCCACCTGCACCAGCTGCGGATTGCGCTCGACGCGGCGCGGACCCTGCACACGTTCGTGTCATGAGCGCCGCAACGTCGTCCTCCGGTCGTGAGGTACAGCTCCTCGTCACGAGCGCCGGCGCCGCAAACGGCGGCGGGCATGATGCGCTTCTCGCGTTCGACTCCACCGGCCGGGCGATGGGGGCCTTCAGCACCGATCCACGGATCGTCGATCCGCGGGGCCTGTCGCTTGACCCGCCAGGCGGTCTTATCTACCTCAACAGCGGGGACGACCGCGTCTTGGCGCTCGATCGGCGCGCAGCGGTCGTGCGCGACTCCGGACGGGTGCCCGGACTGAACCCCGGCGGCGCCGTGTTCGGACCCGACGGCCGCTACTACCTCACCCAACGCTCCCGGCGGACGATCCTGAGCATGCCCGCAACTCTCGACGGGAGCGCAGAACCGCTTCTGCCCGATGCCGTCGTACCGTTTCCGCGCGGGTTCGCCTTCGCCCCCGACGGCCAGCTCTACCTCGCGTCCGGTGTCGGGCCCTCCGGTGCAGGCGACAACACAATCGTCGTGTTCGATCGCGATCGAACGCTGCGCACACAGCACCTGGTTAGCGACCCGGAGCTCAGCCCGCTCGATCTGGCACTCGCCCCAAATGGACACATCGTCGTCGCCAGCGAGTTCCCCTTCGGCGCTCCAGACTCCGTGAGCAGCGTCCGCGAATACGAGCCATCGAGCGGACGACTCGTCCGCGTCTTCGCGCCTGACCGCTCCCTGAAGTTCCGCAGACCACGCGGATTGAGATTCGGACCCGACGGCCGGCTCTACTGCGTCGGCCAGGATCACGTCGTGGCCTTCGACTTCGCCGCGGGAACGTTCCTGGGGTCCGTGGTGGATCTTCCCCGACTTAACGGGCAGGCACTCGTGCTGCTCGCCTCCCCTTAGTCGCCGTCCGGCCAGGATTTGTTCGCGTAGCGCTGCAAGCTTGGAAGACGAAATCCCTGCAAACCATCAGGCCGTCCATATCGGCCATCCTTGTTTATGGCGTTTTCGCGAACGATTCCGGGGCCCTCCTGGCCCCGACGAGCGCTGCGCCCGCATCGGCGTACCAGGGTGTGAACCCGGGTGCTCCCGGGCGCTGTGCGGAACTCGCCGCGCAATGATTTGAACCATGGGGCACAACCGCCACGAATAGCGGACCCCGCCCGCCAAATTCGAGCGATGCACCGTCCCGTGACCTCGCGGTACGGCCGCGGCCAGTCAGCCGGTGCATCGTGAGATCCTCGCCCAAAGGAGCGCCATGCCATTCATCAAGGTCGGGACCGAGAACAGCGCCGACATCGAGATCCACTACCGCGACCACGGCTCCGGCAAGCCGATCATGCTGATTCACGGCTATCCGCTCGACGGCAACTCCTGGGAACGTCAAGAGCGGATGCTGCTCGATCACGGATACCGCTGCATCAGCTACGACCGGCGCGGCTTTGGCCGGTCCAGCCAGCCAACGAGCGGTTACGACTACGACACGTTCGCGGCCGATCTCAAGGCGCTGCTAGATCACCTCGCGCTCGACCAGGACGTCGTCTTGGCTGGCTTCTCGATGGGCACCGGCGAGGTGACGCGCTATCTCGGCAAGTACGGTTCCGCCGGCGTGAGCAAGGCCATCCTGCTCGGCGTAATCCCACCGTTTCTGCTCCACACCGAGGACAACCCGAAGGGCGTCCCGGGCTCGGTGTTCGAAGGCATCAAGCAAGCGATCGCCGCGGACCGCTACGCCTACTTCGACGCGTTCTTCGCCGACTTCTACAACACCGACAAGCTCGCGCCCGGACGGATCGGTGACGCAGCGCTGCGCGCGAGCTTCAATGTCGCCGCCGCGGCGTCCCCCTACGCATCGTACGCGTGCGTCGATACCTGGCTGACCGACTTTCGCGCGGATCTGCCCAAGATCGACGTGCCGACGCTGGTCGTTCACGGCACCGCGGACCGAGTCCTCCCCTTCGAAGCGACCGCCGCGCGACTCAGAGACGAGAGACTGATCGCCGATCTCACGGTCGTCGAGGTCGAGAACGGACCGCACAACATCGGCTGGACGTTTCCCGACGAGACGAACGCCGCGATTATCGAGTTCTTGGGGCGCGTCGCAGGTGCCGAGTCCTAGCCGGCCGCTGCGGCGGCTCGGCGCCCCCGGCACTGGCGATTGATGCGCGCGACGCCTGCCGCCGCAGCACCACTTCGCGCTCGGGCCGAACCCATGGCGATCTCCCTCCCCGTGATCCGAGCATGGCGGAGAGTCGAATGACCGATCGAGCATGGCGCCGCCAATGACCGGCGAGAATGGAGGTGCCGCGGACGGAAGCATGCGGACCGTTTTGGTCGCTCTTGTGGCCGGGCTTGGGGTCGCGCTGGCCAAGGCCGGTGCAGCGGTCTTCACTGGTTCGTCCGCGCTGGCGGCTGAGGCTTCGCATTCACTCGCCGACACCGCCAATGACCTGTTCCTGCTCGTGGCCCAGCATCGCAGTAGGCGCGCTGCGAGCGACCGGCATCCCTTGGGGCACGGGCGCGAAGCCTATTTCTGGGCGCTGATCGCGGCATGCGGCGCGTTCGTGGCCGGCGCGGCGTTCTCGTTGCGCGACGGCATCGATCAGTTGATGCACCCCACGGCTACCACATCGTTCGCCGTCGCCTATGTCGTGCTCGCCATCTCGACGTTGTTTGATCTGGTCTCGATTCGCCAGTCCGCAGGCCAGTTGATCAGCCGCGGACGCCTCTACGACCGCACCCTCATCCAGGAGTCCCGGGTCACGTCTGACCCAGCGCTGCGCGCCGTCTTCGTGGAGGACGCGGTGTCCGTCTCGGGAGACGTGATCGCGTTTGTCGCCTTGTTCCTCAATCAGATCACAGGGTCCTCGGTATCTCAAGGCGTGGGGGCCGTGCTCATCGGTGTGGTGCTTATCCGTATCAGTCTTCGGCTCATTCAACGCAGCCACGATTTCCTCGTCGGCGCATGGGTGCTCGTCCCCGCACCCGAACAGGGCGATGGTGATGACCTCACGCAGCCGATCGGGCTGGCTGAAGCGGAAAGATTGGAGGGCTTTATCTCCGCATACCCTGGAGTGACTGGCATTCGCGAACTCCTCGTCAACTTCATCGGTCCGGGCCGACTATGGATCGTCGCTCGCGTTGAAATCGCCGATCACCTTACTGGTGCCGAGGTCACCTCACTGGCACGCGGCATCGAATCGGGCATGAGGCGTGAGTCGGAACACATCTACCGGGTCGACGTCGTGCCCGTTGGCGGAGGGCACGATGGCATTTCGGCACTCTCGACTGGACCGCAATCCCGTCCGGACGGTTCTCATCCGCACACCAAAGTCTGAGCTACCCCCTGCCGCTGCTCGACGCCCTGCCGGTGTCGTCAGCTAAGTTCCATCCGCGGGTAGGTGACCTCTTCGATGATGAGCTGGATGGTCGCAGCAACGGGAATCGCGATAAGCGCCCCGATGATCCCGAGCAGGGAACCGCCAATCACCACCGCGATTACGGTGACCAGCGCTGGGACGCGCACGGTCCGCCTCATCACCCGGGGAGTGATCAGATAGTCCTCGAGGTTGCGGTAGACGATGTAGAAGATGGCAGTGGCGACCGCCACCGGGAAGGACACGGTGAGCGCCACCAAGGCGACGACGATCCCGGCGATCGTGCTGCCGACAATGGGGATCAGGTCCATTAGCCCGACGAACACGGACAGGACCGCGGGATACGGCACCGAGAAGATCTCGAGCCAGGCGAGGGTACCCAGGCCGGCGATCACCGAAGTGAGCACGTTCCCGAGCACGTACCCGCCGACTCGCACGAACACCTCATCGACGAGGGCTGCGGTCCGCGCGCGGCGGCTGCGCGGCACCATCCGGTGGATCGCCCGCTTCACCCGCGGCATGTCGACTAGGAGATAAACCACCAAGGCGGTCACGACGAAGATTCCCTCGGCGACACCGAGGACCTTCTTGCCGGCGCCGATCAGCCCCGAGCCCACCACCCGCACGCCGCTGTGAGAAAGGGCCTGTCTCAGGTCGCTCTCCACGTGGTATTGGCGGTTGAGGCGGCCCAGGAACGAGCTCTTGCTCTGCAATGACTGAACGTAGTGCGGGGCAAGGTCGACCAGCCGGTTGATCTCGCCCACCAGCGGCGGGATGGCGAGCGCCAGAAAGACACCCGCGACAGTCAGCGTGGCGAGGGAGACGATCAGAACGCCTAGCCAGCGCGGCACGCCGAGGCGGCGGAGCAAGACGACGACCGGATCGAGGCCGATGGCGATGACCAACGACAGCGCCATCAGCAGCAGCACTTCACGGGATGAGGAGATCGCAATCCAGAGGAGGTATGCCACGGCTAGTCCGAGCCCTCCGGACACTCCGATCCAGAAGGGCGAATGGCGGTCAAACTGCTCGCCAAGCTCACCGAAGCGACTCCGACCATCAGCCCTTTCCGGTCGCGCATCGGGTTCGACGATCAGGTCGGTCCTGGGGCGGGCGGCGTAGCCGGGCGTCAGACCGGAGTCGGGTACGGCGGTGGGACCACCTGGCTCGCGCGCCTGCAGCCGATCGGGCCCGCGGTTCGAGTGGGAAACGTCAGCTGTGTCGGAATGTGACATGACGAACGGCGCGTTGAGCGGCTCCGCGGAGGATCCGGGCCAAGAAGCCGGGCCCTATCCCAGACGCGTAGCGGGTGCGTAACAGTCCTGTCTGGAGCGCCCACAGGCCGGCGCCGCCCGCGATGACGAAAACGGTCGTCACCGTTGGCATCCGCTCGCCGACGTTTCGGGCACGAGGCGGGGAATCGCAACCGTCGGCCGATTCTGCCGGGCCGCCGTGGGCGCCGGCAGCGAAAGGCGATCGGCGCTGACGCTCGCGTGGCTTCGATTTACCGCTCGCGTGGCGGCGAACGCCACAGCGGCGACGAACAGGCCGCTCACAGCGTCGAAGAAATAGTGGTTGCCCGTGGCGACCACCGCGACGGTCACTAGCGGGCCCCACAGCAGCGCGAGCGCCTTGGCCCACCCGCGCCGCAGTGCGGCGCCCGCAGCGATTCCGATCGCGAAGGCAAAGCCGACGTGCAGGCTCGGGACCGCCGCGTACGGGTTGTAGAACAGCGTGGACTGCCCGGTCAACGTCACTACGGCCTGGTGGCTGACCATGTCTTTGATCCCGATTCCGGCCAGCCGGGGCGGCGCGACTGGATAGAGCGCGAAGATCGGAGTCGCGATCAGCCAGGTGATGACTACGGTGCTCCGCAGCTGCCGGTAGACCGCTGGTGAGCGGCGGTACAGCCAGATGAGCACCGCCGGCAGCACCACCGCCTGCGCTGCGAGATAGACGTTCGAGAGCAGGAAACTCGGAACGCCCGAGTCCAGCGCACGTTGTACCGACCCCTCGACCGCAATGTGGAGTGAGCGCTCGAGGGCAATCACCCAGCGAGCGTGGGCACGGGCAAGGGAGAGGTGCCCCGCCCAGGCCCAGCGGGCGACGTCGTACAACAGGTAGGTCGTTGCAAATAGGGCGACCTCGCGACGTCCTGCAGTCAACGCTTGACGGCGGCTGCCCGCGCCCTCGAACCAGCGTCTCGCCCCGGCCTGGCGCGCTGACGGCCCGCGGCGTCGCGCACGCGCTCGGGCGTGGCGCAGTCTCAGCTTCAGATGCTTGGACATGAGCGTCTCCTATGTCGCCCTCCTATCGCGACCTCACCCGTATCCACGGTCTGGGCTGACGAACGCGTCGGCGAACAACAGGCCCGGCAGGGCATTCGTTGGTAACCCCGCGAAGACTGATCCACACCAGCATGGATTGCGCCCGTGGAGACCCTGGCGTGGTACCTAGTCGCGGTCCCCGTGACTGGAGGTTTAAGGCAGCCAGGGCATCGCCGATGGGTAACCAGGGTGCACACGGGCGAAAGTCGCGGGCTCGAAGCGCACACTACATACATCAACGACACCACCACGCACGTTGACGAAAGGCCAAGCCATGAATAGACGGGATCGTTTAGTGGAGCTCGCTTGCCTCTGGCACGAGCTTCGCGCCGACCGACCGCCGGTGCACCGTCCCCGGGGCACTGGACACCGGCCCTTATCACCATACGAGGGGGGGACACAGCGAGCCGGCATGGGGGCGCGCCTCGGAGAGGGTCCGACGGCGTCACCGACGTCGCGCTGAGGTCCCCGACTGGCTTCGAGTTCGCCCCGTGGTTCGCCGCGAGAGACATCGCATACACGACGACGTTCCGCACGAGGCGTGGACGCGCCTGGCGGTGTGCAGCGCTGCTGGTCTGGTGCTTCAGCTCGATGGCACCCTGGTCACCGTTGCACTGCCCTCGGTCGCCCGCACGCTCCACGTGAGCGTCAGTTCCTCGGCGGCCCTACTCACCGTCTATTTCGGTGCGTACGCGCTGCTGCTGCTACCCGGCGGTTTGCTGGTTGACCGCTTCGGCGTCCGGCGCGTCGCGGTCGTGGGACTCGGCCTTTTCCTGGCCGGGGCCATGGCCGGAGCGCTCGCCGGCGGCCTGGATCTGCTGATCATGGCCAGGCTGGTGCAGGGTGCGGGGGCCGGCCTGGTGAGTCCCGCGGCGCTCGCGGGCGCCGTCAGCGGCTTTCCGCCAGAACGGCGCGGGGTGGCGCTGGGCATCTGGGGCGCCAGCGCCGGCGTGGCGAACCTGATCGGGCCGGTCCTAGGCGGAGTTCTGACCTATTTGTTTGGCTGGCGCGCCGACTGGTGGGCGCTTATCCCCGTGGCGTTGGTCGCAGCCTGCGCAGTCGTCATTCACATACCGGTGTCCCTGCGGGATGTGCGTTCCGGGTGGCGCGGGGCTCCGATCAATGGCGTGGTGCTTGCCGCCTCGTTCGTCGCCGCTGTCACCTTCGCGGTGATGATCGGCGCGTTCTATCTGCTCGAGCAGTACCTACAGGATTCCGGGCACTACACGGCCCTCGCCGCCTCGGCCGTCTTGGTGCTCGTAGCGCTGCTCGTCGCGGTCGTCGCTCCAATGGCTGGCAGGCTCGCGGACGCACGCGGCGACCGACTCACCGCCCTGCTCGGGTTCTCGCTGGCCGGATTCGGGTTGGCGCTGTTGGGGACCCCCGGCATCCCGTTGGGAGGCGCCATTGGTTTCCTGCTGTTGGCCCCACTCGGTGTCGGCCTCGGGATGTTGTTCGTACCAACCTCCCGGGCAGGCTTGAACAGCGCACCAGAGTCGTCCCATGGTCGCGTTTCCGCAATCCTGTCGCTCGGGCGATTGCTCGGCGCGATGATCGGCGCTTCCGCAGCTGGTGCGGCGATATCCGGGGGTCCCAGTGCCTCTACCACCCACCAAGCGCTGCTCGTCGCCTGCGCAGGTTGCGTTCTTGTAGGTCTGCCGGCGGCGCGCGGGCTCGGGACGCGGGTGTGGTCGATCAGCTAGCCGCGGCTGTTGAGGCGCAGCTGCCACGCAACGGTCCGCGGCTCAGTAAGAGCCGTGCGCCAACTATGTGGGGTTCCTTGGTCGGGCTAGCCCCGACGCCCGCGGCGAGGCAGAGCGACCATCGCGACCGGCTCGGCGAGCGGTGTGCAGACGATGTGGGGCCGTGGCTCACGCCGTAGCGTGCGGCGGAGTTGTACGAAGGCGAGGCTTCCGAGCAGGCCGGGGATCCACAACGAGATCGCATGGTAGGTGAGGACAGCGGCCGTGCTCACCGCTAGCGGCTGGTGATAGAGAGTAAACATGCCGACCAGCCCGAGGTCGACCCCGCCGATCCCCCCCGGCGTCGGGAGGTTGCCCCCGAGCTGGCCGATCAGGTATCCGAGCACGAGCACGCCGACTGGCGGCGAGTGGCCGAAGGCGCGGAAGCAGACGCCGAGGACCGCCATATCGAACGCCATCGTCCCCAGCGACCCGAGCAGGACCCCGGGCGAGCGGTGGCGCAGGAGCAGCCTGGCGTCGCCGATCCCCTGTCCAAGCGAGTAGCGCGCGAAATGCAAGACCCGAGCGATCCGTCCCGGTTCGGCGCGTGGCACCGGTTCCGGGGTCGCGGTCGTTTTGAGTAGCCGGGGGACCGCCAGCACGAGCAGCGTCGCGGCCAGCGCCGCGGCACCGAAGCCGTAGGTCAATGCCGGATCAGGAACATGACCAAGGACTCCGGTGGCGAACAGAGCAGCAAAGATGATGACGCCGGCCACATTCGCAAGACTGGTCAGGAAGAAGAAGGCGACCGACTTGCGTCCGATCTGCTCGGCGCTCATCCCGCCGCGCTTCAGCGCCCAGGCGCCCAGCGCGAGACCCCCCGCACCGCTCACCGACAACACCGAGTTGGCGCCCTGCTCGGACATCCCGAGCTGGTAAGTCACACGCCAGGGCATGCGGGGGCAGAACACCGCGCGGAAAAGCACCACGTAGGAGAGCGCGGAAAGCGCCTCCAACGCGACACCCACGATCAGCCATCCGACCGAGGCGTGCTCCACGTCCCGTCGTAGATTGCCCAGGCCGGGACCGGTCAGGACGAAGACCCCGACGGCGACAGAGATCGCAGTGAACTCGAGCAGCCGGCGGCGCAGGCGCTTGGAGTCGATGTCACCGGGCGTCGAGCTCGCGGAGCCCACGGCCGTGCTTCCATCGCTGCCGCGTTCCGGCTGGCCGTCCGACAAGGGCTCGGGCAGGACGCTTTCAGGGAGCACGGTAACATCCGCTGAGGGGCTGGCGATCCGACAGGGAGCCGTCTTATCGGGCATGGCTGAACCCCCGGCCGGCCATGTAGCGGGTCGCGCGCCACTTCGCGCCCGGCCCGGTGAACCGAGCCACCTCACGACCATCGGTCAGTGCGACCACCCACCCGTGGTTGACCGGTTTCAGAATTACCGCGACTGGATTCATGCTGTTCTCCAATACCTACATTCTTTGGTGCTAGGCCCGCTCACCCGGCTCCGAAGGGAGCTGGGACCGGGATCTGAGCCAGTTGCCTGGCCACGTTTAGCTCCGCCCGCCGCTGGGCACGCGGAAGAAGCCGCGCGTAGACGTTCGCCGCCTTTTCCTCACGGTCTAGTGCGACACGGTAAGCCGCGAACGCGAAGCAGGCGTCGCTCCTCGGTGCGCGGGCCCACCTACCGTACGCAGACCGCACTGCGGCGCACTCATCCCTCCATACGGAGTAGGCGGCCACAACGTCGTCAACGGCTGCGCGTCGTCGACCGGCACGGGTAAAACGCCTGAGTGACATTGCCGAACGCTCCTTGTCCGCCACTCACGGCACGTACCTGAAGGGATGCCGAAAGGCGTCGCCGGCGCTTGCCCGTGGCACCGGGAAAGCCATATGGCTCGCCGCTCGCACGTCCTGCACGACGACCTGAGTCGTTCCTGTATCCCGGTCCCACTCGAGCGAGATCGTTAGACCATCAATCTTCCGACTGTCAAGCTCTACAAACACGACGGACTCCGTTGTTGATTAGGTGCCAGGCTCCCAAGTGAGGAACCACGATTCGGTCTAATTAGGATGCACTCGATTGCGTCGGATTGCGCCCGTGTGGTCCCTGGTTCACCCACCTGGCTTACCTGGCTGGGAGACCCGGTGCCGAAGATGGGCGAGCAGGTTGACAGCTACAGTCCCAGACTGAGGCGGCGTCGCGTCGATTCAGCCAGGCGGTGAACCGTCCCACCTCGCTTCGCACAATCGCGTGTGCCTCTGGGAGCTCGGCGCGGCGCTTGATCAGAGCACGCGCGACATCGCCGCGGAGATCGTCGATCGTGTGAACCTCGACACCGGGCAGCTTGGAGGCTGTTGGATCGACATCCCTGGGGACCGAGAGGTCGATCAACAGCAGCGGCAAGGAGTCAGCGCTCCGTCGTGCGAGTGCACGCTGCAGCTGGTCTCGAGTCAGAATTGGCCGCGGGGCGCTGGTCGCGGTGATAACGAAGTCCGACCGCGCCAGGGCCTGGTCGAGTTCGGCGTGGGTGATCGCGTGAGCGCCGTAGCACTCGGCGATCCGTCTCGCCTGCGCGGGAGCGCGGCCAAGGACGAGGAGCTGCTTCGCGCCGCGCTTGACCAGCTGCTTGGCCGCTAGTTGAGCCATGTCGCCAGTCCCGATGAGCAGCGCGGTGGACTGGTCGAGGGTTCCAAGTCGACGACGCGCAAGCTCGACGCTCGCGTAGGGGACGCTCGCCGCTCCCCGCCCGATCGCAGTCCCAGACCGCACGCGACGACCGGCCGCGATAGCGCACTCGAAGAGGCGCCGCAGCTCGGAGCCGGCGGTGGCAGCGGCGAGCGCATGTTCGAGCGCTTTGCGTACCTGCCCGAGGATCTGCGTCTCACCAAGGACGAGTGAGTGCATCCCGGCTGCGGTGGCCGCGAGGTGATGCGCGACCTCGTCGTCGCGGTAGACGTTCATCATGCTCACGAGCTCCGATGTCTCGAGCCCGTGGTAGCGCGCGAGAAAGGAACTGAGCTGTCGTTCAGACCGTCGCGATCGGGAGACCCCGTAGAGCTCGACGCGATTGCAGGTAGACAGAATCGCTGCCTGATCGAGCAATCCAGCGCCGGGATCGGTAAGCCGCTGAAGCGCCGCCGGGATTTCGGCGTCCGCAAACGCCAACCGCTCACGCACCCCGATCCCGGCGGTCGTGTGATCGACCCCAACCGCCACAAACGCCCGTCGTGATGATCGCATGGCTTTGCTGGCTACCGCGCTGCGGCTTGCGGATCGAGCGCCGACGTGACGATCGCGCGGAAGGCAAGCCCGATGAATCCGAACAGGCAGGCGACGCCGATGGCGTGAGCCCACGTGGCATCCGCGATGTTGAGCAGCCCGAAACCGCCGATCAGGCAGGCAACCGCCAGACGGGCGAGCAGCCGGACGTTCACGTTTGCCCGAGCGACGCGCGCTTCCCGGAGGGCACCCCGCTCATCTTCCCGGAAGCGGCCGCCGAGCGTGAGACCGAAGAGCAGGGCCAGCGAAGGGAACAGAATCACGGCGCCACCGAGGACCGCGACCACGACACAGACGAGGGTGTCGTGCCCGGCTGCGGCCTGGTGCACGCTGAGGCCGGGCAGGATCGTCGGCCACCGCGATAGCGCCCAGCCTGCGACGATCGCGGCGACGGCCAGCGAGGCTGCGTAGCGCGCCAGCTCGTACCGGCGCCGGTAGACGAGGAGGAGGGTCGCGAACCCGGCGAAGCCCGAGAGGATCACGGCGGGAAGTGCCCGTCCGTGCAGGAGCGAATGGACCAGCGCGTGGTCGTCGGCGTTCACGATGAACAGGCCGCCGATCGCGATGGCCCCAGCCGCAACTCCTGATCCTAAGGCCCGTAGACGGAAGCCCGGCTCGAGCGTCAGCTCTCGATCGTGCGCGGCGTCGGCCGCTAGATACACGGCCGCGAGGTAGGCCGAGGTGGTCACCGCGAGCGTGCCGATCACGATCGACGTCGGGTTGAGCCAGCTCGACCACATATCCCCGGCGGCGTTGCCGACCGGCACGCGGTTCGTGGCGATGCCGCCGACGGCGGCGCCGAGCGCGAACGGCACGAGGATCGACGAGAGGGCGAAGCGCGTGTCGATCCGCCCCGATTCCAGCGGCGTCGCGGCCCCTTCCCGCATCGCATAGGAGACGCCGCGGAACATGATGCCCAGCAGGGCGATGAAGAGCGGCACCGCGAGCGTGGACATGATCGACCCGAACGCCTTGGGATAAGAGGTCCAGAAGACCGTGAGGACGAAGATCAGCCACACGTGGTTCGCCTCCCACACGGGCCCCATCGCTCGGTGCGCAAACTCGCGGATGCTCCCGGCGTTCCACCTGCGACGGGTGGCAATCTGCCAGAAGCCGGCCCCAAGGTCGGCGCCGCCGAGCACCGTGTAAAGCGCGAGCCCGGCGAGGATGAACACCATTGGTAACGACTGAAGAAACATGGGTTATGCCGCCTGTAGTTGACTGGGAGGTTCGAGTGACAGATCCAGCGGAGCTCGCGCCAGACGCCGGAGCACCCAGGCGAGGCCGCTCGCGACGGCTAGGTAGGCGAGGGCCAGCACTCCATAGGCGACGGGAATTCCGTGCGCACCCGTGACCGCCGCGGCGGTCGGCATTACGCGGTAGACCACCCACGGCTGGCGCCCCACTTCTGTGACTACCCAGCCGGAGATCAGCGCCACCACCGCCAGTGGGCCGGCGGCGACCAGCGCGTAATAGAACCACGGGGAGTTAGGTAGTCGCTTGCGCCGAATCCAGACCCCGAGGTAAATGACACCGATGAGCGCCAGCATGGTTCCGATCCCCGCCATCGTCTGGAACGCCCAATGGACGACATTGACCGGAGGTCGCTGGCTGGCCGGCACGCTGTCGAGCCCCTCGACCGTCCCGTCCCAGCTATGGTCGGTCAGGATCGAGAGCAGATGAGGTATCACGATTGCGCCCTTCATCTGGTTGTCGGAATACCAGCCGAGGAGGTGCTCGGACGCGCCGCTCGTCGTCTTGTAAAGCCCCTCGATCGCAGCCAGCTTCACCGGCTGTGTCTTGGCGACATCGCGAGCGGCCCAGTCACCGACCAGGATCTGCACCGGCGCCGCCAGGGCCGCGATCGTCAACGGAATCGTCAGCGCGGTGCGCTCATACCTCGTCCACCGCCCGCGCAGCCGGCAGAACGCGTACCAGCCGGCGACGATGAACCCGCTCACGATGTACGCGGCAACGTACATGTGGATCAGTTCGTTCCACAGATACGAGTTGCCGAGCAGTGCCCGGAGCGGGTGGACGTGAACGACTTTGCCGTTACGGAGCGAGAACCCGACCGGATGGTTCATCCAGGCGTTGACCGCGATCACCAGCAACGACCCCGTGATGCCCGTGATCACGATCGGGATGCCGCTCAGCAGGTGCATCCGCGGCGACAATCGCCGCCATCCGTACACGTAGATCCCGATGAAAATCGCCTCCAGGAAGAAAGAGAAGCCTTCGATCGTGAACCCAAGGCCGAAAACGCTCCCAAACGTCCCGGTGAAGTTCGGCCACAAGAGGCCCATCTCGAAGCTCAGGACCGTGCCGGTGATCACGCCCACAGCGAACAGCGTGAGCATCACCTTCGACCAGCGGCGCGCGAGCGTCAGGTAGAGCTCATCCCCTCGCCGGCGCCCGAGCCACTCGACGAACAGCACCATCGCCGGGAACGAGAGGCCGAACGCCACGAGCGGGATGTGCACTGCGAACGACAGCGCCTGCATCTGCCGCGCCTGCAGCAGGTAATGCTGATCGACCGGCGGGAACGCCGCCGCAATGGAATGCGTGGTCATGTGTCGGTCGGCTCCCTCGTGGGTCGAGCTGATAAGACCCGGGGAACTATCGATTGGCGCCGGCCGGTGCGCATCGGCGGGATCTCTGATCCCCTGCGCGTAACGCGCACCGGCCGCCTCGGCTACTGTTCAGAGCGCTCAGTCGCCGGCGTTGAGGCTCACCCCGGCTTGCACGACGGCGTCCCCCGGCTGGGGATCCTGCGGTACGTCGAGCACGGAGGCGACGCGAGCGATCAGGAAGTAGTAGCCGGTGAGGATCACCGTCTCCACGACCTGCTGATCGCTGTAGTAGCGCTGGATGGCATCGAATACGTCGTCGGGGACCGTCGGGCCGGCCGCCACGGCCGCGACGAACGCGACCAACGCCTGTTGAGAGGGGCTCAGGTCCGGCGAGTCCCATTGGTGAACCGCGACCGCCCCCCGCTGCGCGGCGGTCACCCCGAACGCGTCGGAGATCGCCTCGTGCTGCGAGGTTTCATACGCCGACTCGAAGCACGAGCCGGCGGTCAGGATTGCGAGTTCGCGATCGGCGCCGGGCAGCGACCCCGATCCGAACTGGGCCGACCCCAGTTGCACGACGAGAGTTGCGATCCGTGGCGAGCGCAGCATGATTCGGAACACGTTGACCAGCGCGCCGCCTTTGTCGCGGAGCTCGGCCGGCAGATCCTCTTCTGTTAGTTCGGGAATGGCAATGTGAGCCATGACGTCCTCCTAGTGGGGGTTGGGCGAGTCTGCCCTTGGGTTCGGCCTCGGCCGGCGGCTCGAAAGTCAAGCAATGGGTCACTGGCATAACCGTGCTGTATGACCACCGTCCGAGTGGTTCTCAAGCCCCGGGGCGATCTCACCGAAGCCCAGTGACAAGCGAACCCGAACTCCACGAGGAGGATCACAATGTCATTCGATAGGTCTGTCAATCGCATCGCCGTGATCGGCACCGGCGTGATCGGCGCAAGCTGGGCGACGCAGTTCCTGGCCAAGGGCTTCGATGTCGTGGCCACGGACCCAGCTCCAGGCGCTGAGGAGAAGCTCCGCGAATTCGTTGCCGGCAACTGGGAGACCGCCACGCGGATTGGTCTCGAACCCGGCGCGTCCGTGGAACGGTTGAGCTTCACCGCGGTGATGGGCGATGCCGTCGCCGGAGCCGACTTCGTCCAGGAGAATGCACCAGAGCGACCCGAGTTCAAGATCAAGCTGTTCGCCGAGATCGACGAGGCCGCGCCCGTCGATGCGCTGATCGCCTCGAGCTCGTCGGGGATCACGATGAGCGTGATCCAGTCGGCCTGCGCGCATCCCGAGCGGACCGTGATCGGACATCCGGTCAACCCGCCGCACCTGATGCCGTTAGTCGAAGTGGTCGGCGGCGCCAAGACCGCGCCGGAGGCGATCGACGCCGCGCTCGCGTTCTATGCGTCGATCGACAAGCGGCCGATTCGCCTACTGAAAGAGCTCCCCGGCCACGCCGTGAATCGGCTCCAGTCGGCGCTGTACCGCGAGGTGGTCGACCTGATCGACCAGGGTGTACTCAGCGTCGCCGACGCCGACGATGCCGTCTCCTGGGGACCGGGCCTGCGCTGGGGTGTCATGGGCCAGAGCATGTTGTGGCATCTCGGCGGGGGCGAAGGCGGCATCCGGCACTTCATGGATCACCTGATGGGGCCGTTGGTCGACTCCTGGGCAAC
>Ga0335072_10007877_pt1 | contig 15478 bp, 9 predicted proteins | sample Lox_Sample_21_FD_206725 | JGI IMG/M metagenome (GOLD analysis project Ga0335072, IMG submission 206725) | Soil microbial communities from Loxahatchee National Wildlife Refuge, Florida, United States - Lox_Sample_2.1 | ecosystem: Environmental > Terrestrial > Soil > Wetlands | place: USA: Florida... | reverse complement strand
GTTTTGGATGGACGCCGTACTATCAGGCTCCGCACCAGTTCTACTGCAACATTTGCAATTACGGATATCCGCAACTGCGTCCTTACTATCACGGAGGCGGCGGCACAAAAACCAGCAACGCCGCTTTTCAGACGGGCAGCAACTTCACCAATCCGGGGACGATGAGTACGGGCGCCAACAACAATTTGTTTTCGGATAACTACTTCAGTGTCCCCGACTTCTCCGCAGCGATTACTGACGGTTCGCCGCAGTTCCCGGCGACGTCCTCAACCACCTTCATGCCCGCACCGGGAATCGACCGCAATGTGTTCCCCGGCCCCGGATACAGGGATGTGGATTTTACCTTCGGTAAAGCATTTGGATTGCCGAAGGCGAAGGTCCTGGGAGAAAACGCGACGTTCGAAATCAAGGCCAACTTGCTCAACGCCTTTAACCTGCTGAACATCAACCCCAGCACCATCACGACCAATGTTCAAAGTCCCAATCTGGGTCAGGCCTCTGGCGCGCTAGGAGCACGGATCATCGATTTTCAGGCTCGCTTCAGCTTCTAGATCGCGTTTCACAAATTGGGGAGGAGCGCGGCGCGCTCCTCCTTTTTCTCATTGCGCGGCGCGCACAGCGCCGGCCCGTCCCGAAGAGAGCGAGATTTGCAGAAACAGCAGGGTTCTGCGGTTTCGCTCCATTTCTACGCAATCCGCACCGGGTATGAAGCATCTTTATTGAGCAGAGCTCTTCCGAGGGTACTCGATGCGCAACGTTCGGTTTTGCCGGTCAGTTTCAGCCTTGCTTTTGTTGAGCGGATACACCGGAATCACGCCGCTCGCACGGGCTGACCAGAACTATTCCCAGCAAGTGTTTTTTGAGAATAGTCTTTCGCCCGGGAGTTACTTCTACAGTGAAGGACGCGCCAGCGCGCCGAGCACCATGCACCTGATCGACGGCAGGCTCCCGGTTGAGACTTCATCGTTTGTGAGCGCGCCGAATGCGCTGGAACTTCAATGGCAATCGAAGCCTGAGGGAGGGTGGTCGGTCGAGCTCCGCCTGTATGAATGGCGAAACCGCACTTTGGGCTTTCCCGGGAACTATCTCTGGATCTGGATGTGTGCCCCGGACGGGATTCAGGCAAAAGCTCTGCCTAAACTTGCACTGCACGACAGCGGAGGCAATTTCACCGAGACGCTCGCCATCGGCACATTCACATCCGATTTGCTTCCGGGCAAATGGACCCGCGTTCGCATTCCGCTCAGCGCGTTCAAGACTGCATCCGTGCACCCCTTTCAGGCCCATCATTTGAATCGGCTCATCTTTCTCCAGGACGCAGCGGATTCCGCTCCTCACACGCTCTTTCTTGATGACATCCGTGTCGAAGACGAGCCGCAGAGCGAGCACACGCTGCAATCGCCGACGATCGTGTCAGCAAAGGGCTATGAACGGCATATCGACATCACCTGGAAGCCCGTCGACGATCCCACGCTCGCGCAATACGTGATCTATCGCTCGGTCGGCGGCGCCCCGTTTCAGCCAATCGGTGTGGAGAGGCCGGGGGTCAACCGCTTTTGCGATTTCACCGGGGACCCGCACATGACCGCCTCCTACCGAGTCACCGCGCGAACCTCGACGCTGCGCGAGTCGCTGCCTTCCGGCGTGGTCACTGCGTCCACGCGGCCCATGACCGACGACGAACTTCTCACGATGGTGGAGGAAGCCTCGTTTCGCTATTACTGGGAAGCTGCCGAGCCGCATTCCGGGATGACCCGCGAAAGCCAGCCCGGCGACGATGACATGGTCGCCGTGGGCGCCAGCGGCTTCGGCATCATGGCCCTCGTCGTGGGAGCGGAACGGGGGTTCATCACACGCCAGGAGGCGAGCGACAGGCTCTTGAGAATTACCGGCTTTCTTGCCACCGCCGATCGCTTTCACGGCGCCTGGCCGCACTTTCTGAGCGGCAGCACGGGACATTGTTTGCCGGTCTTCGGGATCTATGACAACGGCGCCGACCTCGTTGAAACTTCCTTCCTGATGGAGGGGCTCCTCACCGCGCGCCAGTATTTCAAGAACGACGGGGCGGCGGGCCACGAACTCTACCAGCGCATTACTGCATTATGGGAGGGAGTGGATTGGAATTGGTTTCGGGCGACTCCGAAACACGACGCTCTCTACTGGCACTGGTCTCCCGACTATTCCTTTGAGATTGCCAACCGCCTGACGGGCTGGAACGAAGTGATGATTACTTACCTGCTGGCGATCGCTTCGCCGAGGCACGGCATCCCAGCCGGCGACTTTTACTCCGGATTTGCCGGCGAAGGCATCGGCGCTCATTACGCAAATCACCAGACTTTCTACGGGATTCCTCTCGCCGTCGGCGGGCCAGGCACCGGCGGGCCGCTATTCTTTACCGACTATTCATTCATGGGATTCAATCCCCGCGGCATACACGACAAGTTCACTGACTATTTTGTGAACAACCGCGACCAGGCGCTGATCAACCAGGCATATTGCATTCATAATCCAAATCACTGGAGGGGTTATGGAGCCGATGACTGGGGGCTCACCGCGGTGGATGGTCCTGAAGGGTACGTTCCCTACGAGCCGACGCAGTCTCTCGACGATGGAACCATCGCTCCGACGGGCGCAATCAGCGCCATGGCCTACACGCCCGAACAATCAACGACCGCACTTCTGCATTTTTATCGGGATCTTGGAGCCCAAGTTTGGAGCATCTACGGGTTTCGCGATGCATTCAACTTGCAGAAAGACTGGTATTCAGGGATCACAATGGGCCTGAACCAGGCTCCCATGGCAGTCATGATTGAGAATTGGAGGTCCGGCCTGATCTGGAAGAACTTTATGGCCAACCCGGAGATCGCTCCCATGCTTGACGCGATCGGGTTCCGCGCCGACAAGTCAGCCAATCGAGCTGAAATTATTCGCGATCCGCAATCGAGAAAGCGGCTTGACACCCCATGAAATCGGGTGATAAACACTGTTGAGTCAGCGCAATCGATTGTGCACTGGTAATTTGCCTTGTGCACCCTATCGGGAACACCCTCGGCAAACCGACTTCTACACGCCAGAGAGGACAACTCGATCATCGCTTTTAGGAGATTGGTCATGACGCACTTCGGTTCTTTTGCCGTTTCCGGCCTCGTGCTTATCGGCGCTTGCTTGTCACTGTGCCCTCAACAGGCCGCCTCGCAGCAGCAGACGCAACCTGCGCAGATGGTCGCGATCGACGCTCACGGACCAAGCACGCCGTTTCCTCATTTCTGGGAGGAGATGTTCGGCTCGGGCCGCGCCAACCTGGCCATGCGCGCGAGATACCTCTCCGATCTGCGCGACGTGAAGAAGATTACCGGCTTTCGCTATGTCCGCTTCCATGCCATCTTCGACGACGAGAACGGTGTTTACAGCGAAGACGCGCAAGGCAACCCGGCCTACAACTGGTCCTACGTCGATCAGATTTACGACGGACTGCTTGCCGAAGGAGTGCGGCCATACGTCGAAATCAGCTTCATGCCGAAGGCGCTCGCGGCGCGGCTGGACTATCAGGCTTTCTGGTACAGGCCGGTGGTTGCTCCGCCCAAAGACTATGCGAGGTGGGATGCGCTCATTACTGCGTTCGCTCAGCACCTGATTGAGCGTTACGGAATCGATGAAATCGCCAACTGGTACTTCGAAGTGTGGAACGAGCCGAACCTCGATTTCTGGGCAGGCACGCCAAAGCTGTCGACCTATTTCGAGCTTTACGATCACACGGCACGCGCGCTCAAGGCGGTCAACCTGAGAATTCGCGTAGGCGGTCCGGCCACCGCACAAGCTGCGTGGGTCAGCGAGATGATCGCTCACGCCACTGAGAACCATGTGCCGCTGGACTTTGTCTCAACCCATGTCTACGGCAATGACAGAGCCAGAGACGTCTTTCACGACGATCGTCTCATCGCGCCGCGTCAGATGGTTTGCCCGGCAGTCAGGAAGGTCCACGAAGAAATCGTGCACTCCGCTCGACCCGAGATACCGCTTATCTGGAGCGAGTTCAACGCGTCCTACATGAATGAGCAGTCGATTACCGACTCCATATTCATGGGGCCCTGGATGGCCCAGACCATCAGCCAGTGCGACGGCATGACGAGCATGATGTCGTACTGGACTTTTTCCGATGTATTTGAAGAGCAGGGCGTCATCAAGACGCCGTTCTATGGCGGGTACGGACTCGTAGCCGAGAATGGTATTCCCAAACCGGCATTCGATGCCTTTGAACTGCTGCATTCTCTCGGCTCCGAACGTCTTGCGGCAGGGGCAGACGACGTGCTGGCGACGCGCCGCAAAGACGGAACGCTGGAAATTGCCGCGTGGAATGAGGTGCTGCCGGGCGCGAGCGCTGCGGACAAGACAATCACACTGGAATTGAAAGGCCTGCCGGCCCAGGCGCATGCCGCCATCCGGCGCGTGGATGCTTCTCATGGCGACACTCTGGACGCGTGGAAAAAGATGGGGAGCCCCAAGGATCCGACGCATGCGCAAATCGAGGAATTAAGAAAAGTTGCCGAGCCCGGTGCGCCGGAGATGAAGGATGTGCGTAGCGGCCGGCTGGAACTGACGCTTCCGCCCATGGGGTTGGCGGTGGTGGAGATCCATTGAGTTCTCCGCAGGCCGGCAGGCAGAGTAAACTATCGGCAAACTGGCCGGCTGAAGAATGTAATGCGCATGATAAGCGTGGACAGTTTTCCGCCGAATTTTGTGAGGCCCACTCGACCGCCTCCCCGCTGCGTGACTTGGAACTAGCGGCGAGGGGATTCTTTTGTGGGATTCACAAGGTGTCGGCCGGCTGATCAACTTGGGATTGCACGATAAGCACCATCAAGACCGCGAGACGCGGCACAAAGCCCGGCAATGCCGGGAAATTGCACGAGATGAAAGCCTTGAATGCCTTGGTAAAAAACAGTTCCCGCCTTGGGACGCTCAATCGTCGCCAAGCCATCCGTGTTATGGCAGGTGCGGCGGGCTGCACCCTCGTCTTTCCTCGAGTGGTTCTCGCCGACGCGCAATGGAAGCCATGCGGCGAGGATGAGGCATTTCTTGACGATTTGGAACGCCAGGGTTGCCTTTTTTTCCTGGAGCAAGGCAGCGAGAGAACAGGCCAGGTTCTGGATCGCGCGCGCAACGATCTTGGTGGAGCACGCGATCCGCGTCGCGTATCAAGCATCGCCGCCACGGGTTTTGGCCTGACGGCTCTGTGCATCGCCGATCAGCGTGGCTACCATCCCCACTCGCAAATCGTCGACCGCGTCCGCGCTACGCTCGATTGGCATCTGAATCAACTGCCCCAGGAGCACGGTTTTTTTTATCACTTCAATGATATTGAGACGGGCGAGCGCGTCTGGAAATGCGAAGTCTCGTCGATCGATACATCGCTGCTGCTCTGCGGCGTGCTGGCTGCGCGAGCGCATTTCAATGACGCGAGAATCCAATCGCTCGCCGACCAGATCTATGAACGGGTTGACTGGCCCTGGATGTTGAATCGCGGCATCGCTTTTTCGATGGGCTGGCATCCTGAAACCGGCTTTCTGGAAGCGAGGTGGAATCGCTATTGTGAACTGATGATGATCTATCTGCTGGCAATTGGTTCTCCCTCGCATCCCGTTGCTGCAGAGCTTTGGAATAGCTTTTCCCGCCCGGTCGTGGAGTACGCAGGCTACAAATACATCAGCGGCAAAGATCCCATCTTCACTCACCAGTTCAGCCATGCGTGGTTCGATTTCCGCGGCCGCTCCGATGCGTATGCCAACTACTTCGACAACTCGGTAAGCGCAACGCGCGCCCACAAAGCGTTCTGCCTGTCGCTTGCGGAGTGGTTCAACGAAGACTACTGGGGCGTTTCGGCCTCGGATTCTGCGAGCGGCTATGTGGAATGGGGCGGCCCGCCTGCAATTGGCCCGCTTGACGGAACCGCTGTGCCGTGTGCTGCTGCCGGTTCACTCCCCTTCCTTCCCGCCGATTGCATTGCCGTCTTGCGCGCCATGCGATCGCACTGGAGCCAGCGCGCCTGGGGCCGTTACGGTTTTGTTGACGCTTTTCACCCCGCCGCCAACTGGTATGATCCCGACGTGCTGGGGATCGATCAGGGCATCTCTGTGCTGATGGCGGAAAACCTGCGCACAGGTTTTGTGTGGAATACATTCATGAAGAATCCCGAATGCCAGCGGGCGATGCAACTGGCCGGATTCACGACCCGGGATTCCCGATTCGAAGCCGCTTGAATTTGAGAGAATGGGTGAAGGTTCCCCAGGGGGTCGCGAGTCCATGCTGTCAATTCTTCTCAATGTCCCGCGAGAAGCGCGAGCCCAAATCTGCCCGGCCATCCTTTCCGGTGAAAGTGCGCCTGGCTCTGCAAGACTGATTGCCCAATCCATGGAAAGTGCCGGATAAGCCCGCATGCCCGAAAGGTCATCAAAGCCGCCGAGCCTGAAAGAACTTTCAGCCCTTCTCAATCTCTCGCAATCGACCGTCTCGCGAGTGATTAATGGCGAGGGCGATAAGTTTCGTATCGCTCGCAGAACCCAGGAACGCGTGCTGCACGCTGCTGCGGTCCACGGCTATTCGGCGAACACTTTGGCTCGCAGCCTGCGTCAGAAGCGCAGTTACACCGTCGGCGTCATCGTTCCCGAGATCAGCGAAGGCTACTCGACGGCGGTCTTGGGCGGCATCGAAGACGAACTGCTGAAGGACGGATTCTTCTACTTTGTCGTCAGCCACCGGCATCGTTCCGATCTGCTCAAAGGCTATCCGCGCATGATGCTGGCTCGCGCTGTTGAAGGCATCATCGCCGTCGATACCGCGCTGGAAGACCCATTGCCGATTCCCGTAGTCGCCGTCTCGGGTCACCAGCACCGCGATGGTGTGATCAACATCGAACTGGACCACGCGCAAGCTGCTCTTCTGGCCCTGTCGCATCTGAAAGCGTTGGGGCACAAGCGGATTGCCTTGATCAAGGGACAGGTATTCAGCTCGGATACCAATCGGCGATGGCGCGCGATCCAAGAGGCGGCAAAGGCCTTGGAATTAGCCATCGATCCGCGACTCGTCGTGCAGTTGCAAAGCGCCGATCCGGGTCCCGGGCCGGGCGCTGAAGTCACCCGGGAACTGCTCCAGACCAAAAAGCAGTTCACAGCGCTTTTTGCATTCAACGACGTGACGGCAATGGGAGCAATTCTGGCCCTTCGCGAAGCAGGTTTGCGTGTACCCAAAGACGTCTCGGTCATCGGCTTCGACGATGTACTGGCCGCTTCAACCTACAATCCTCCCCTCACAACCGTTCGCCAGCCCTTGCGCGATATGGGCCAGACCGCGGCAACCACGCTGCTGGCAATGATTCGCGATGAAAAGCAGCATCCCCCTCCTGCCACGATCACCGTTTATCCGAATCTTGTCGTGCGCAAATCGACCGCGCCGCCGGCAACGCACGCGACGACATCAACCGCCGCAGGCGCCTAGCAGCCTCTCATCCTGCGTACGGGATCTCCCGCAGGCCGTCGCTAATCGCGACGAGAGCCGGCTGAGCTTTGCTCGTTTGCCGCCTCGAAAGCCAATGCCGGCGCCGCTTTTTGCGCGGTTAGAATCGGCAACATACCGATCATGAAAAAGAGCGTGACCGGGCCTGCAAGTAATCCTGCGCCCAACGTTCCGGAACGGGATGAGATGAGGCCGACAAGCCAGGGAAAGAGCGACCCGCCAAAGCCGCTTAGCGCAAGGACGAAACGGGAGTCCGAACTGTGACGGGCCCGATCGAAGAAGGCGGCCAGTGCCACGGGGAATGTGGGCGCGAGAGCGCCTCCAAGCAATATGATGGCGATCGTGAGAAGCGCCGGGGAGCGCGATTCCACCAGCATGATGGACGCGCCAAATGCCAATGGAATTGAAATCCGTAAAATGAGGCCGGACCGAATGCGCAGAACCAACAAGGCCGACAGCCCGCGCGATGCCAGAAAACCAATCCAGTAGAAGGCAGTGGCGGCGGCGGCCAGCGTCAGGCTGGTGCGCGTGACGCGCAGCACATAAGTCGAGATCCATGCGCCAAACATCGACTCCATACCAACTTCCAGAAAGAAAAAGATCGCGAATACGGCGACCAGGCGCAGATTCTTCAGCCCAGTGGTCTCCGGCGTCTTGTGTTCCTCTTCGCGCGAATCGCGAATCGTGAGGCTGGTGGCAGCCGCCGCCAGCAAGGAAGCGCAGCCCATGGCGACAAAAACGGCGCGCCAGCTAAAAACGGCAAGCAGACGGGCAGCGATGAGCGGCGCAAGCAAAGCGCCGGCGCTCCAGGTGAAATTGAGCATGGTAAGAATCGAAGCACGGTTATCCGGGTAATTGCGTCCCGCAAAAAGCGATACCGCCGTCATGGGCACGCCGACGCTGATGCCGTAGAAAAATGCAAAGGGATAGAGAATTGGGCGAACAATCAAGGGAAAAGCGAAGCTTGTAATGGACAGCGCGACAAAGCCGGCCGTTAAAATGCGCGCGTAATTGCCGCGGCAGAGCAGTGCCCCACTGGCCATCCCCGCAAAAATCCAAAACAGTAAAAGGCCAGATTGGCCGTCGGACAGATGAAACGAACGGGCCAGCGAAGGAAGGATCGGGCCGGCAACGGCGTCGGCAAAGGCGGTCAGGGCAAAGACCGGATGAAGAACCGGAAGCAAGAAGCGGCGCGACTTGGAAAGACGGTTCATGCAAGCTCGAGAGTGATGCCGCAAATCGCTACTTGACCGGGGCGCAGTCGCTCGTGTCCCCCTGAATCTTGGCGATGGCGTGAGTCAACGCAGGCCAGACGATCTCGAGGCATTCGAGAGCTGCTTTCGGGCTTCCCGGCAGATTCAGAATCAATGTCTGGTTGCGAATTCCGGCAATCGCACGGCTCAACATGCCATAGGGCGTGTGAGGGATGCTTCCCGCGCGCATCGCTTCGGCGATACCCGGAATCGTCCGGTCGAGAATCCGGGCGGTTGCCTCGGGCGTCCTGTCGCGCGGCGAAACTCCGGTTCCACCCGTGGTGATTGCCAGATCATAGTTCCTGGGGTCGGCCCATCGTTCAAGCTGGGCTGCGATCGCATCTTCTTCGTCGGGCAATATCGCCGAGGAAACAATGACAACCGAGCGGTTCTTAAGCCATTCAGCCACCGCAGGCCCACTGCGATCTTCGCGCTCGCCCCGCGATGCCTTGTCGCTCACCGTTAGAATTGCCGCCCTGATAAAGGCCATTGAATCTCCCCACGCATTTTCGCAGTCTGGACGGGAAAGCCCGGAACGGGCCCGTCTGCACGTGAGACTGATTGTAACTTTGCGCCCAGGCTGCACCGCTTCGGCAAAAGATGCCGGAATTTGCAAAGAGCCGACAGCGAAGTGGAGGAAAGCCAAAAGGGCAGGCATGGAAGATATGATTTGATCAAAGACGACGGGTTGATTCGACTCAAATTGGCTTGAGTCATATTGAATCGATCAAAGGCATGATGGCAACAATCCGGAGCCATATTGACGGTGCCGGAGGGAGAAGCGGATATGACAAGGAAACAGCGGAGCTCCAATGCAGGGCGCGGAACTTCTTCTACGAGATTGGTCTCGGCTATTCTGCTATGCGCGGCGATCGGTTTCACCTCGTGCCATCGGGCCCAGCGCACCGAACTTACGATCTCTGCCGCCGCCAGTCTTTCCGACGCGATGCAGGATGTGGTTGCTTCCTACAAAATCGACCACCCGGATGCGGATTTGCGCCTCAACCTGGGATCTTCAGGAACACTGGCGCACGAGATCGAGGAGGGGGCGCCGGTGGATGTTTTCCTCTCAGCCGCAGCCAAACCAATGGACGAGTTAGAGGCCAGGAATCTGATTGTCGCCGGTTCGCGGCGCGATCTGCTGCGCAATTCGCTGGTTCTCATCGCCCCGCTCGATTCGACGCTGAGCGGTTTCGACGGGCTCACGGCGCTTGCGGTGCGCAACATCGCGCTGGGCGACCCGGCCAGCGTTCCAGCCGGCCAATACGGAAAGCAGACCCTGCAATCGCTGCATCTGTGGGATCGTGTGCGCGCAAAGCTCGTGCTGGCCAAAGATGTGCGCCAGGTATTGGCGTATGTTGAGACGGGAAACGCGGACGCCGGCCTGGTCTATGCGACCGATGCCAAAATCTCCAGCAAAGTGCGCGTGGCGGCGACGGCTCCGGAGTCGACGCACGATGCCATTGTCTACCCGGCAGCGGCGGTGCAGACCGGGCGCGACCAAACGGCCGCGCGAGACTTCGTTAATTTCCTGGCATCACCGGCGGCGAAATCGATCTTTGCGAAGCGCGGATTTACCATAGCAGGACAGTGATGCTCCCGGCCGATACGTCTCCGCTTTTCATCTCTGTGGCGACAACCTGCGCGGCGACAGTGGGGACTTTCGTCCTCGGTTTGCTTGCCGCGTGGGTGATGTACGGCTTGCGCAGCCGGCCGCGAATGAAAAGCCTGAAGGCGTGGATCGATGGAATTCTCACGCTTCCCCTGGTTCTGCCGCCAACCGTCGTGGGGTTCTTTCTGCTGCTGGTCTTCGGCCGCCGCAGCCCCGTTGGCCAACTGCTTGAGTCGATCGGCATCTCGATTGTCTTTTCCTGGCCGGCAACGGTCATCGCGGCGACGGTGGTTGCCTTTCCGCTGATGTACCGCACCTCTCTGGGCGCGCTGGAGCAGGTCAATGTGAGGCTGCTTGAGGCGGCGCGCACCCTGGGCGCGTCGGAGTGGCGAATCTTGAGGCGAGTGCACCTACCCCTTGCCGGCCCCGGCGTTCTGGCAGGAACCGTGCTCTCGTTTGCGCGAGCCCTTGGCGAGTTTGGCGCAACGCTTATGCTGGCCGGCAACATACCCGGCCGAACGCAGACCTTGCCCATCGCCATCTTCTCTGAAGCCGAGGGCGGCAACATGCGCGCCGCAGCGGTCTGGGTTGTCGTCATTGTGGTCTTGTCGCTGGCTATCATCCGCCTACTCAATCACGAGAGCTTGGCCGGTAAACTCCGGCAAAGCCGAACGGGAAGGTCTCAGCCGCTGCAGCCGGCGCGTTCGCAAATCGATTCCGTGTTGCCGTTTTCGTTGAATGAAAATCCTGAGCCGGCTTCACTGGAGATGGATTTAGAAAAACACCTTGAGCAATTCACGCTGCATGTGCGTCTCAAGGCGAGCGGGGGCGCTCTGGGTTTGCTGGGCCCTTCCGGCGCGGGCAAATCGATGACACTGCGCCTGATCGCCGGGGTCATGAAACCGGACAGCGGGCGCATCGTTTTGAACGGCCGGACACTTTTCGATAGCGCCAGCGCTGTCAATCTTCCGCCGGCCCGTCGGCGCATCGCTCTCGTATTCCAGGATTACGCGCTCTTCCCGCACATGACTGTAGAAGAAAATGTTGCCTTCGGTCTCCATGCGTTGTCTTCTCAAGAGCGCATGCGGCGCGTCCACCTGCAGCTTGAGCGCATGCGCATCACCGAGCTGGCCGGCCAGTATCCCGACCAGATTTCCGGTGGACAGCGCCAGCGCGTCGCCATCGCGCGCAGCATGGTGATTGAACCGGAGGCGTTGCTGCTGGACGAGCCGTTTGCGGCGCTCGATCCGCATCTTCGCAGGCAGATGGAAGAAAGACTGCGCTCAGATCTGGCCGGCTATCGTGGCGTGGTCATTTTTGTCACGCACGACATGGAAGAGGCTTTCCGCTTTTGCAGCGAATTGCTGGTGCTGAACCAAGGCCGCGTGCTGGCAGTGGGGCCCAGGCAACAACTCTTCGAAAACCCCCGCTCTGTGGCCGCTGCTCAGCTCACCGGCTGCAAAAACATCACGGGCGCGCGGAAAATCGATGCGCTGTCCATCGCAGTTCCAGGCTGGGAGTGCGATCTGCGATTGGCTGCACCACACCAGGGGCCGGTGGATCATGTGGGATATCGATCGCATTATTTCCGCTTTGACCAGGAAGACGGAGACAATGTGTTTCCCTGCTGGCTGATAGAAACCAGCGAGGCGCCGCACGAAATGACGCTCTACCTGCGCCTGCATCGCGCTCCGAGGGCCGGCGACCCGCACCATTTGCAGGCCGATCTACCCAAAGATGCATGGCGGGCACTGAGCGCAAAACCACAGCCATGGAAAATCCGGCTGGATCCGGCGCGACTGCTTTTGCTTGAAGATTAACTGCGTCACGCGGCAATCGCTTTCAACTGTCTGCCCACTCTGCCCTGCGGCAGGCATAGTTGTGATGCTGTAAACTTGGCAAAAGCGGGGGAATCGTCTTGTTGAACCGTCGTAAGCTGGGTACCGGCATCCTGTGGTCATTTTTTCTTCTAGCTGGTTTTAGCCGGGCGCAGCAACAGCAGGGCGGCATGGGCGGAATCGCCTCAGGCGTGGCCGCAGCACCTGTTTATGACAAAGAAAACCGGCCCATCACCGCGGGCGGCTTCGTGGACAGCGGTCCAATCATCTTTCAGGACATTACAAAACAGGCGGGGCTGGCAGGCTGGCGCCACAAGATGGGCGTGCCGGAGAAGAATTTTATCGTCGAGACCAACGGTTCGGGCGTTTGCCTTCTCGACTACGACAACGATGGCTGGCTCGACATTTACCTGGTCAACGGCGCGACATTCGATTCGCTGGATGGCAAGGAGGAGCCGCCGCACGCGGCGCTGTTCCACAACAATCACGACGGGACCTTCACCGAAGTGGCACAGAAGGCCGGAGTGCAAAACGACCGCTGGCCCGATCTGTTTGTGGGCAATTACGGCAAGAATCGGCTCTACCATAACAACCACGACGGGACGTTTACCGACGTGGCGGAAAAGGCCGGTGTTGCGCTCGGCAACTGGTCGAGCGGGTCGGCGTGGGGCGACTACGATGGCGACGGGCTGCTCGATCTCTATGTTTCCGGCTATGTCCATTTCGATCGCAACAACCTGCCCATCGGAGGCAGCAAGGCCGTAGGATTCGCATTTTGCCAGTATCGTGGAGTGGCCGTGAACTGCGGTCCGCGCGGGCTGCAGGGCGAGCCGGATCATCTGTTTCACAACAACGGCGACGGCACGTTTAGCGATGTGACGGTGAAGGCCGGTGTCGAGGACAAGAACCGATACTACGGTTTTACGGCCATATTTGTTTCGTTGAAGGGAAACGGCAAACCGGACCTGGTTGTGGGGAACGACTCGGAGCCGAATTTTCTTTATGTGAATAAAGGCGACGGGACTTTTGACGATCAGAGTTATCTCTCGGGTTTTGCGCTGAATAATGACGGGCGCGAAATTGCCTCGATGGGTATTGCTGAAGGCGACTACGAAAACAACGGCCTGGTCGACTTTTTCGTCACCGATTTTGGCGATGACTACAAAGTTCTGTTCCACAACGACGGCGACGACAACTTTACCGATGTGAGCTACAAAGCGGGTGTCGCGCAGACCACGATTCCCTTTGTGGGTTGGGGCGACGCGTTTCTCGACTACGACAACGACGGTTGGCTCGATCTGTTCATGACCAACGGCCACGTGTATCCCCAGGTGGACCAGCACAACTGGGGCACCTCGTTTGCCGAGCGCCCGCTGCTCTTCCATAATGTGCCTGAGGCGAACGGAAAGGGCCGGAAATTTGAATATGTTCCGCCTGTGAAAGGAACGGGCCTGGCCGATTTAATACCGGGGCGCGGCGCCGCATTCGGCGATCTGTTCAATGACGGCAAAATCGATGTGGTGATCAATCCCATCGACGGGCCGCCGGTGCTGTTGCGCAACGTGAATCCGGATCACCATCACTGGGTCGAGATCAAGCTGGTGGGCGGAGCCAGGAGCCCGCGAGATGCGACCTGTGCGACAGGCTACTTAACGGCGAACGGAATGCGGCAGCGGCAGGACGTGCTGGCGAGCGGCAGCTACATCAGCGCCAACGACCGGCGACTGCATTTCGGCCTGGGCAATGCGACGGATGCGGGCAGCCTCGAAATCCACTGGCCTTCAGGAAAGAAGGAGACGGTTAAACTTCCTGCTGTCGACCGCATCTATACGATTACGGAAGGACAAGGAATCACCGGCGCACTCTGCGGGGGAATCCCCTGCGAAGCAGCCGCCGGCAAGGAAGGAAGCTCCATGCCGCATAAGCCTTCGCTGCCCGTCTCTGTCAAAACCGCTCATTGAATTGCCGGCGATCCGGCGCTTGTGGCTCCAGCATGGATATCCAGCGGCTGGCGGCTCGAATGGTCAAGCCTGTATCGTACCTGTGACGCTGCCAACACGGGCGCTCGGGCGGGAGGTACTGGGATGGGCGGGAGCACGCGACCTTGGGGAGAAGCCGGCATGGGGATCTCCCGGCGCGAGGCGCTGAAGGGATTGGGCGGAATGCTTGCGGCCTCGGCGGTCGTGGCGCCCGTCCCAACTGAGCCGGCGAATGCTCAGGGCGCTGCTGCGCAAGCGGCACCGGGATCAATGCCGGGAAAGCCGAATATTTTATGGATCACGGGTGAAGGCGTACCGGTGAGCGCCCTGAGTTGCTATGGCAGCCAGCTCATGGAGACGCCGCATATCGATCGGATTGCAAATGAAGGTGTCCGTTTCGAAAACGCTTTCGCGACCAATGCGCTTTGCGCGCCGAGCCGGGCAACGCTGCTGACAGGAGCCTACTCCCATATCAACGGAATGACCGGCAACCCGGATGTCTTCGACATTCCCGCCGATGAGCGCCCTCATTTTGACGCGGAGCAGGAGACGATTGCGAAAATTTTGAAGCGCAACGGATACCAGACGGGAATGGTGGGCAAATGGCATCTGCCGGTGAACCCGGCAAAAGCCGGCTTCGACTATTTCGTATACAAGCCAGGCGCGGGTGGGCCCTACTATCAGCCGACTGGTTATCTGGGCAATGCAAAGCTCGGCAGCGACGAGATCGAACAGCAGCGATATGAGGGATACGAGACCGACGTGGTCACCGACCTCGCGATCAGAGGCATGCAGCAGTTCAACGGGCCCTGGCTGATGATGGTGCAATACTTCAACGCGCACCGGCCGTTTGAGCCTCCACACAAGTACGACCATATTTATGACAAAATGCGCATTCCGGAGCCGGGGACGTTCTGGGACGATTACCGTGATCGCGCCAGCCCGGCGCGCACGGCACGTATGCGCATTGAAGACATGCCCGACTTTGATCCGCCGGCCGACCTGACTGGAAGACAGCGCAAGCAGTGGAACTACCAGCGGTTCATGCAGCATTTTTTGGGGACGCTGCGCGCGCAGGATGACAATATCGGACGATTGTTCGATTTTCTCGAAAGAAACAAACTACTCGAAAACACCGTCGTGGTCTACACAACAGATCACGGGTTCTTCCTCGGCGACCATGGATGGTTCGACAAGCGGTTCATGTACGAACAGGCGATCCGTGTGCCGTGGATGATCCGCTGGCCCGGATTGGGCCAAAAAGGAGGCGTGCGCAGCGAGTGGACA
>Ga0335072_10007876_pt1 | contig 15479 bp, 31 predicted proteins | sample Lox_Sample_21_FD_206725 | JGI IMG/M metagenome (GOLD analysis project Ga0335072, IMG submission 206725) | Soil microbial communities from Loxahatchee National Wildlife Refuge, Florida, United States - Lox_Sample_2.1 | ecosystem: Environmental > Terrestrial > Soil > Wetlands | place: USA... | reverse complement strand
CCACGCAGCCCGCGCAGCATCCCCCGCAGCCCACGCAGCCCGCGCAGCATCCCCCGCAGCCCACGCAGCCCGCGCAGCAGCCCCCGCAGCCCACGCAGCATCCCCCGCAGCCCACGCAGCCCGCGCAGCAGCCCGCGCAGCATCCCCCGCAGCCCACGCAGCCCGCGCAGCATCCCCCGCAGCCCACGCAGCCCGCGCAGCATCCCGCGCAGCCCACGCAGCATCCCGCGCAGCCCGCGCAGCATCCCCCGCAGCCCACGCAGCCCGCGCAGCCCGCTTCGATTCGTCGCCAGTTTCCAGATACTCTTTCACAACCACGGGGGCATCCCAAAGATGGATTACATCCAAAGCCACGCGGCGCGCAAAAAGGCAAAGGATTTCAGTTGCGTCCAAAGTTGCAACGATCTGCCTCTCTCTTGCTGCAAACTTGTCGATTGGATCACCATGCGATACTGTTTCACCGCCAAGATAGACCTGATGCAACATATTCCCTGGCGCATATTGCAATGCGTCAAAAGGATCAGGTGAGGCGTGCAGTCCGCCGTAGCCGTTGCGAATATCGCTCGCACTCGGGCACGGTTTTATCTTGATTGATTCCGGCAATTTCAACCATTCGCCTATTGGCGGAATTGGCTTACCGTCACGCAGTGTTGCGCCGGTAAAGTGGTAATAAATTCTGTCATTCATTGCTTCTGCTCCATTCCGTAAACGGAATTACCCGTTTATCCATCCAATCACCAGCACACTGGCGATAGCCGCTGCCCATAGCAGACGGTAGGTTGTCTTACGTTTCGTATACTTGGCCCATGCCAGTGTTGCCGACATAGGCAGGATGAACCAAGGCAAAACATTCAAGGTTGTCATGTCATTCTCCGTTTGGCTACTGCTAACCCCGCTCCTCTCGCTCGGGGTTTTCATTCCTGCCAGGGAACTCTTCAGGCAGCTTTTTTGAGTGTCGCCATGCGTTCCGCCAGGGTGAACAGTGCGCGATTCAAGCGCATGTCCATGTCAATGTTTTTGACTTCCCTTGTCGTCGCTCTGCGACGTGTGAAACGTCCGTGCTCATCGATGGCTGTTTTGGTGCCGGTATCACCGCCCTTGATGACATGCTCTTGAACCACGTTGACGGTAGTCCACAGGTCATGGGCGGGCCGATTCCAGTTGCGCTCGGTCGAGTCCATGTCTTCTCTGCGACGTGGGCGGAGCAATTGCGCGGCTGTCACTGGGGTTTGGATCTTCCCTTCAGCATCCGCGAAACGCAACTCCCGCGCAGCATCCGCAAAGGCATCTTGCTCCCCGTCTGTCAGGCGAAGTTGAGTGAACTCTTCCACTTTGGCGAGAGCTTTCTCAGATTGCTGAACGATCTGGAATGACCCTTCGATCACTTCATCGACAATGTTTCCCCGATGGGGAATCTTGAGCGATTGAACGATCGAATCGGGCACCATGAGACCGTTTGAGCAGACTAAGCGCCACAGTCCCTCAGAGATTGAATAGGCGGCAGTGCCGTCATGGGCATTGACAATGACCACTTCAGGAACTGTGTCGCCGACTTTGAGAGCAGAGAGTGAGTCCACATGGCGAAACCGGATCATGTGCTTGGTGAACTCGGTTTTGCCAGGAATGCGGGAGCGGGACTGGACTGCCTTGAATGGTTGAAACCCTTCATGCATCAGGCCCGCGATCACATCCCCCGTGGGAATGTAAGTGAATTTGTCAGAGCGGGATTCATGTTTGCCAGCGGCAAAGGCCGAGGGAACCAGAGTCCGCAACTGATCCAAGGTTAAGGCTGTTTGAGGAATGGAGCGATTGATCGGCGCTCCCGGTGTGAAGTTATGCATGTTCATTCTGATCTCCTTTCAAGATCTCGGAACGTTTGGAGTGCTATTGCGCTCCCGTCTGAACTCCGTAAACGGAATGCAGACGGCAGAACAACTGCCGGTTATGCCGCGAGTCCCAACTCCGCCTTGACGTAACGATAGAGGGACTTCTGGACTTGCTGTTTGCCGATACCAGCCGCCCATGAGCCATTATCGGTTCCTGCCCACTTGTCAGAGATATACGCTTTTGCCGCCATTGAAACCGGAAAGCGTGTGATGGCGCGATTCAAGAGAGACGGAACAAAGTAGCTCTCTTCGATGTGCGAGAGAATGTGATCCTTTCCGCCCATCGGGTTTGAGCCATCGGTCGCGACCATCAGGCATCCCCAGCAATCACCGTTCGATGGCGCAGGGACTTTGCCAGCATCGAATGCCGCCATGTAGGCATCAGTGTATGCCTTTGCCTGTTTGGCGAGCTTTACAGCTGCTTTGGGATCTTCGCCTTGTCTATCCCACTTGGACCCATCCCAGGTGATGCCGTCCGCGTAGGGAGCGGCAACGCCGTTGACAGTGATCTCCCATGTTCCCCTGGACTGCGAGACGCGGGCAGGTGAGAATTCATTCATTCTCGCTTTGGTAGTGACCGTATGCCAGCCGCCGGAATCGAACGTGATGCGTCCATCCGAGTGATAGACAATGACGTCAGTCGAATGCAGCTTCACGCCGATGGCATCAGCATCAATGCGGTGCAGGTAGGTGTTGTTTCCAATCTTGCGCGAGTCGCGATTACGACCCGTAAGGACTTCGCTTGCGGACTGATACGAATACAGTCTCATGGTTTGCCTCATTTCATCGGGAGCTATGCTCCCGCGTATGCTCCGATCAGGAACACACGCGGCAATACAGCTTGCCGGTTAGAACGGGAGATTATGCCAAACCCCGTCCGCATCCTTGTATGGTTCGCTTGGGTCATATTCCGCAATCGGTTCGCCGTCTTCCATCAGTACGACGGATTCATGCGCAGCGCGCCCGATGCCGCCCTTAGACTCTACGACGTAACTGTCATAGGCGTCATTAGCTTCCAGCGGATCAACGCCGTCATAGACTTTGCCCACGTTGCCGCAGATCACTTCATAATGTGCCATTGGATTGCTGCTCCTCTGCATTGAACTACGTAAATTAGACTATGAGCATGTCAGAGTAGATGCAAGCATAATCCTACTTTGACGGAATTGGGAACGGTACAAAGGTAATACACAATGGTAACGCGCTATGTTACTACGACTTGCGCAGCTCCGAGTCCGCAACTTGTCACGGTAGACTCTTAGACCCAAACTGGACATGTCAAGATAGATTGATCGCTCAACTAACTAGACGCATATAGGACCATCCCAGGATGTCACGTTTGGGTACACCCTACCCTGACCAGCCGTAGCCGCCCGCAGTGCCGCCCGGTAGCCTCTAGGCCCGCGTAGAGCTCAAGATCACCAGCCAGGGACGCGAATGCAAGGGGTACCCCCACCATGCACCCCCGTCATAGCAACGGTTCGTCTTTCGTCCAACAAATTCAATTTTCCCTGTTTTATTTTCCCGGGTACCAAAAACCCGCAGTTCAATGTCAAAAATTTCTTACATCCCCAGTTACCAAAGTTACCGTTGACAGATAAAACACATCGTGAGACATTGTGCTCATGGGTGGGACAACTCATATCTCGTTTCGAATTCAGAATGATGTTCTCGAGGCGGTGGATCAGCGGGCTGATCTGGAGCATCGCAGCCGTGGGCAAATGCTGAACAGACTCCTGTCGGATGCCATTGGCGGTGATGTTCCAAAGCCACGTAAGAAGGCGATCGGCATCAGGGTGGATCGCGAGTATCCAGAAGATCCGCATGCCAAGTATGTGTTTACAGAGCCAGCCAAGGAACCTCCAGCCCATGCCCCTACCTGTGGGTGTACCATCTGTCAGATCAAGCGAGGTGATCAATGACCCCAGGAGTTTGGTTGATCATTATTGCGCTGGTTGTCTGGGTTGGGGCTATGTTGTATTTGGGCCTTACGGCAGGGAAAGTGAAGTAGGCGGCGGTAGCGGGAGGGGATGATGGCGATTCAGGCGAAGATAGCGATAGCGGCACTGGTTGTTATGTTTCTGTACGCAGTTGGACGCGATCGCTTAGAAGCTGGCATTTACCTCACAGGAATATGGATCGTCTTTGGACTTACTAGCCGCGAGGCCCGCTCATGACCGCCGCGCAGGGGGAGTTCACGTTCGAGCGCATCGCCGCACTTGAAGCAGAGAACGAGCGCCTGAGGCAAGCGCTCGAATTAGCCTGGTTCAACGATGACAGCGAAGCGGGCCGCACGATGAAATTTCCTGAATGGCTGGAGAACAAGCTGGGTCAGGTGAAAGCCGCCACCAGCCCCGCGCCCGTGAGCGGCGAGAAAGAGTGAGCCATGACCGAGGAATTTCGGCCCTACAACTCTGGCAACCCAGGCGAGCTTGTAAAGATGACACTTCGCTGCGCAGAGATGCTCCGCGAGATTGCTGCCCAATTGGCAGAACTGAACAAGAATCTCTGCCAGCATGGAATCGTCCAGGTTGAAGTACTCCGCCCGATCGAATTCGAAGCCGCCGGAACTATGAAGGATGAACTCCACGGAAACTCAAACCACGAGTAATCGAAAATGAGAATAAGACACAGCACAAAACCAGTAAGGCCTGAGTACCCAAACCTGATCATCGAGCGCCGGGAGAGGCTCAAAAGAATATTGAGCGTCAACGCTCCGGAAGTGATCGTCGTCATGATGGCCGAGCATTATCTGGATTCTTTCAGAATCAGCTGGAGGCAGATGTGGTCGGACTTCAAGATGCACAAACTCCCACATTGGCTCTACTGGCTGATCGATTCTGATTACAGGGCAGTCTGCCGGATGCCGGATGAAGATCTGGATGACTTTGAGAAAAAGATGCGTGAGATGCTCGCGCCGACTGAGGAAGATAATGGCTGAAACAGAAGACGAGCTCACTCCATCGCAACTGCTCATGTCAGTGCTCGAGGCTTTTGGTGAAGATGAGCCGGAAGAAGTGATGATCGTCTGGCAGTCGAAGAAGACCATTCACCTTCAGCATGCCGGAGACTATGTGAAGGTTCTGGGACTTCTTTCCTTCGCGCACGCCAAAACCATACGCAGACTTTTGGGGGATGAACATGAAAATTGAAGAATTGAAGACAGGGCAGTACTTCATACTGCACGAGACTAAGCACCGGGCCCACTCAGTCTCTTTCGGCGATCGCCATGAAGTATACGTCGAGACCACCAGCGGAACGCTGCTCTGTGAGCGCATCGGCACCTGGGTTGAACCGGCTACAGCGTCGACTCGCGTTCAGAGGAGTCAGGAATGGATACGATAACCACCATGGACTTCCTGGCTGGATTTATCACCGGCTTCGGCTTCTGCGCGATTCTCTGGATCGTCTTTCATCCGCGCCCTAAAAAGCGGAAAGGATATAAGAGGCGTCACTGGAGCCGCCCGCCAAACCCGCCCGACGACCAGGCCGCGAAGGAACTAGAGAGGATAGTCGGCCTCGGTGACTAAGGTAATCTTGCGGAATTTTTGATTGTCACGGTAGGATGGTCAAGATGGAAATGAGGCAAACATGGCAACATATTTTCTAAAGCGTGGCAGTCAGTATCGCGTTACGACAAGCGATGCAATGGATCTGCACGATAAGCTTCCGGCGGGCAATTATGTCGTGAAGTTTGATCCTCTGTCTGGGTTTTACGTCGACGAAATGGAGGACTTTGCTCAGCCTAAGAAAATTTACGGTAACCACCGGAAGGATGCCGATCGTATTCTCAATACCTTCAGCGACCGCAAGGGAACAACCGGGGTTCTGTTGAGCGGCGAAAAGGGCTCCGGCAAGACGATGGTTGCAAAGCTTGTCAGCCACCTCGCGATCAAGAAAGATATCCCCACGCTGGTTGTCAACAGCCCCTACATGGGGGATGCATTCAATAGCTTCCTCGACACCATCACGCAGCCTTGCGTCGTGCTCTTTGATGAATTTGAGAAGGTATTTGATAAAGAACAGCAAAAGGCGATTTTGACGCTGCTCGACGGAATCTATGGCGGAGAGAAGCTTTATGTCCTGACCTGCAACGATAAGGGGCAGGTGGATATTCATCTCCGTAATCGCCCAGGCAGGATCTTCTACATGCTGGAGTATAACGGCGTCGACGAGGCCTTTATCCGCGAATATTGTCGGGACAATCTCAAAGCGGAGAAGCATACCGATCAGGTCTGTGTCCTGGCGTCAATGTTTGAATGCTTCACCTTCGACATGCTGCAGGCGTTGATTGAAGAGATGAACCGCTACAACGAGTCGCCAAGCGAGGCTGTTCGTATCCTGAACGCGAAGCCAGATACTCAGTTTGATGCGCAATATGAATTCAGCCTCAAACTGGATGGAAAGGAAATTCCCAAAGAACAACTGGATGACAGCGGAACGTGGTATGGGAATCCGCTTAAAAAGGATTTCTGGCTTGACTACTATCCGATCAGCATCGATGGCGAGAAGGGCTTTGCGCGTGCAGCATTCAGCCCCGGCGATGTCGTGAAACTCGATGCGCAGCGCGGTATCACTGTGTTCGAAAATCTCCAAGGATACACGGCGACGCTGACTAAATTCCGCGCTAGGGAATTTAATTTCACCTCGTTTTTGACGGTGTAAGCATGAAGTGGCTGATCACATACGACATTTGGCTGCGCGGCAGGATTAAAGTCCTGCTCGATTGGCTTGCTGAGTGGTTCTCGATCACACAGAAGATGGTCGAGAGACTAATGATCATTCTCTACGCTGCCGGTGGCCTGATTGTCATCTGCGCGTCAGCTCTGAAAATGACGTGGATTCCTGTGCCAACTTGGGTGATTGTACTCGGCGTGATTTTGGTAGTTTCCATGATGATCTCCTATCATCGTGAACCCTCAACCTTGAGAGCGGTGAAGTACGGCAATAGTTACAATGCCGCGCTGCGTTTCGTTTGGAATTTTCTGGTTGTTCGCTCATTCTTTCCGCCTTATACAGGGCACTTCATGCTTGATGCTTCAGCGCCAATGCTCGACATAGCATTTGCGTCCATGCTTTATCTTGTCTCCGTGAACTCCGATGGAGAACGCGGACGGAGGCGTAAGTTGGCATGGTCGAAGTTGAAGGAATTGTTCACCTGGCTTCCTGATCCGGTTCCGGAGGGCGTATGAAGATTAATCCAAAGATCGAGGCATATCGATTCCTTCATGGCGCGTGGGGATCAAAGGAAGGCGATGACTTCGGCGCGTTCCGTGTGCCGGGTCCGGAAGGGGTCGATCTACTGATCATCGCCTCACCTGGCGATTCACTTGAGGAAGTGCCCTTTGAGCATGTTTCCGTATCGACTAAGACGCGCTGCCCGCACTGGAAGGAAATGTGTTTCGTCAAAGACTTGTTTTGGGATCCGGAAGAGATGGTGATGCAGCTTCATCCGCCCCAATCGCAATGGGTGAATAACCATCCTTATTGTCTCCATCTCTGGAAGCCTGTGAAACAGGAAATTCCCGCGCCCCCAGGAATCGCGGTCGGGTTCAGGGAGTTTAATCTATGAAGCACGGAACCCGAAACATGTATTGCCGAGGCAAATGCCGGTGCGATGAGTGTCGCGCTGCGGAGAGCGAGTACCGCGCCTCCTATAACCGAGGGGTTCGTGCTGCTCCCAGAGTCGTGAAGCATGGAAGCGCCAGTACCTATACAAAGGGTTGCCGCTGCGACGCATGCCGATTGGCGGCGAACGCTGCGGCTCGTGAATGGCGGAAGCGACCTATCAGCGAGAGAAAGATCACCCACGGATATGGGGGATATGTTTCTGGGTGCCGATGTGAGATCTGCATGACTCGCCACAACGAATACGCTCGTGAACACAGAAGGAAGAAAGCGCTTGAGCTGACCCCTATTGCATTACCGGTCATGTTTGCGCGGATCGTGAGGACGGTTGGCGCGAAGTCGGTAAAGGCCAAGGAGGCGCGGGAAATACACAGGCGCAATCGATATCCATTCCGGACGATGGAAGTCGGCGATTCATTCTTCGTGCCATTCGCGGGCAGAGACCCCTACAAAGTCGGCGTGATGGTTTGCGGCGCGTGGAGGGGGGAAGCGCCACGGAAGTTTACCTCAGTCAAAGAGGAATATGGGATCCGCTGCTGGAGGATTGAATGACTGAGTTCACTTGGCATGCGTTTCCTATTCAGAGAGATCCTTTAACCAATCGGGAGATCTGCTTTAACTGCTGGCATAACATCCACGATTGTAAGAATGAGAAATGCGATTGCCTCTGTAAGGAATTGGAAGCGAATGCCCATGAGATGCGGCTTCATGAACGCGCAGTCAGGAAGACGGCAAGAGCGGCGAGGAAAGAGGCACTTGAAGGGTCTCCTCTGAAGGCCGACAATCCACTTCCGGAGAGACGGAAAAAGCTTGAGGAATTCATCGCACAGAAGTTCGGCATCGCAATCGGCGAAGTCAGGAAGCTAGGGCTGATACGGCTCAGCACGCTCGATCCTGAAACCAGAAAACAACTGCTCACCGAAGCAGTCAACACCGCGAGGAGGAAGCAACGTGAACAACGAATGGCAGCAGATGGACGCAAGGCTGGCAGCTGAAGTCCAGTCTTTAGAAAAGCGAATCAATGACATCACCGCGCTCAGGGCGAAGTTGATCGATATCAGCGCGACGAGCGAGAGACTCTTCCCGAGTACTCTCGCTCCCGAAAAGCATGTAGCCCGCACAACCCCAAAGCGTGGACGTCCGCTGGGCGGGAAGAACAAGCCGTCGATCCCAGTAATCAAGGCGGAAAACGGCAAGCCGTCCATGAAGACCACAGAGGCAATCGCTACAGTGCTCAGCCAAGCTGGCGGTGGCCCGCTCAAGTATGACGATCTAGCCAAGGTCATGTGGTCGATGGATATCCCCGGGAAGCCCAATGACTTCAAGCGGCTCAAGGGGCGCATTGGCGTGGCCCTGAACGCGATGCGCTTGGGGAAGAAGGTCGAGCGCACCGACCAAGGCTGGAAGCTTCTCTAATCGGGGGTTTGAATGGCTTGGGATGAAGACTACTTTGAGGCAAAAGAGCGGAAGTCGACCGACGAGACCAGGCGGGTCGATATCGCTTACGCGGAAAAACGCGAGCGGTTGGCTTCCCTCTGGAAACTGGAACCTGGATCACCGACTTACAGGGCCGAGGTTAAGTTCCTTTGCTGTTGCCGTGCGCCGGGGTATATCAACGCCGGATGTTGCTGCCATGGACTCAGCATCACCGTGTACAAGAAACTGAGAACTATCAATGATGGTCGTTAACAAACCGTGCTTGGTTCTCTCCGCTGCGTATGAGCCTCTGGCGATTACGACGGCGAGGCGTGGCCTGACGCTGATGGCAAAGGAATCTGCGACCCCTGTTGAAGATTATGGGATCGTGGTGCATCACTCTGGCGTAAAATTGCCTTCCGTGATCCGTCTTCGCCAGTGGCGCTACATCCCTGTACGCGTGACGATACTGACGCGTAAAAACATCTACGCCCGCGATCGCTACAAATGTCAGTACTGCGGCCTGAAGTCCGGCAATCGTGTTATCGTCGATGGAAAGCCAGTCTTCCTGAGATTGACACTTGATCACATCATTCCATCTTCAAGAGGCGGCAGGAACTCATGGGACAACCTCGTAAGTTGTTGCCACTTATGCAATTCCATAAAGGCCGATCGTACGCCGGAAGAAGCGGGCATGACTTTGATTCGCAAACCTGGACAGCTGACTGTTCATACTTCGAGGGGCCTATTGAGAACAATCGGCCTATCTGAGGATGCGCGGTGGAAAAAATATCTTTATGCCTGAGGAGGATTACCATGGATGTCGGTGAACCGCAGAGAGAGATCATTGTTGAGCCGATCGAACTGCCTGAGCCGCTGCGCGAAGAGCCAGTTCCAGAACGCAAGCCAGTGAAAGAGCCGGAAGAGGAACCAGTCGGTGTTTGATCAGAAGAAACTTGAGGCGTTTCTCGATGCGCTTGAAGTAGAGACGCATCTGCCGAGCAGGAAGCATGGAGCCTACGCCCCAGTCGAAAATCCTGCGCTTGAAGAGAAGATGGATAAGTACGACATCTTCAAACAGGATGACTATCAGAATGTCGGCACTTCAGAGTTCCCGGTCCTAGCGAGGAAGAGTAGTGACTTCTTCCAGTTTGGTCAGGTTATGTACATGCCGATGTCGGCGTATACCTACGCGTACTCTGGCTTTGCTAACAGCGTCACCACGCTTCCGCCGCCAAATGCTCCTGTTGAGAGTCCCTACGACAAGCTCAAGAAAAAAGCGTTACGTTTGACAGATGTCGAGCCGTCCAAAATCGCAAATCCTGCTCCGCTAGATCCAGCAAGGTCACCAGACTACATTGGCACACTGACTGGATGGCGTGGCTGGGATATGAACAATGGACAGCTGACTGCGCTCGGCTCAGATTTTACCTGGTTGCCCAAAACGGCAGCGAAGGCATCATGTAGAAATGATTATCGCCATCGGTGTCCCGAGAAAAATTGCGCTTGCGGATTCTGGTCCTTCAAATCGTTCGACCTGATGCTTGAGGCGGTCAAGGCCTATACAACTGATGTGATGGTCATCGGCTCCGTGGAAATCTGGGGTAAGGTCATTGAATGCACAAATGGCTACCGGTCAGAATTTGCTTACCCTAAGGAGCTATGGCTATTGGAACCAGATCTGGAATTTCTCTCATGGACCTACGGCGTTCCGGTGCGGAGCATATGAATGGCAAGGTGGAAGGCGCGTAAGAAAGGATTTCACGGAAGGCGACATAAGCGGGGGAAGCGGCGCATGGGTGGCATCGATAACGGCCCTTACGGAAACAGTGGATTAGGGAGCTGGCTCGGAACCTTAGGGGCTGGCGCTCTGGCTGGTATTTCCGGTGTGCAGCAGGTTTCTTCTGGCCTAACGCAAACACAGCAACCGCATCTCAGTAGCGTGATTGAAAGGTTGAGCCATGTTGAGCCGGTGAAGTTGGTCAGAATGCCGGACTACACTGCCACGATCGTTGGCTGGCGTGGATGGACCCTGAAAGATGGAAAGCTGAGCGCCTTGGGAATGACTGGCATATGGGAGCCGCGAAAGGTCAACGTCGCCCAGTGTACTGCGGGAGGCGGAATGGGTGGAATGCATGAAGCTCCATTTATGAGATGCAACTGTGGCTTCTGGGCATTCAGGACTCTTGAGATTCTTGAAGAGGCGCTCAAGGGATATACTCCCATCGTGATCGGTACAGTCGACCTCTGGGGCCGACTGATTGAATGCAAAAACGGCTGGCGGGCACAGTTCGCTTACCCGAGGGAATTGTGGTTGCTCAAATCAGATCTCGAACACTTGAGTTGGACTTACGGTGTCCCAGTGAGGAAGCTTTAATGCCTGAAGTCTCAGAAGTCGCGATGAACATGCTTCGTCATATGGCTGCGGTGCGTAAGTGGGCATTGGCTGGCGATACTCAGGCGCTTCCTTATCTTGCTGAGGATGCGATTCGTGTCGAAAACGGAGAAGTGTCGTTCCATAAAGAGCGCTTCATTGATGTGGCAGTCAAGGAAGGCATCAACTTTTTCAAGGAGAAGCAATGAAATCTATCGCTCGTATTATCGCGATGATCACACTAATGATCTCGTTCTGTGCCGCAACCGCGCAAAATAAAACCATCGACTTCACGCAGCAGCTGGTCAATGCGGCTGGCGTTGGCCTGACTGAATCCGGCAAGGATGGAAAGATCCAGCCGATCGAGCTCTGGGAGATCGCGATTAACGCTCTCGAAACCGCAAGTCCATCGGATGCGCAGCTACCTGGCGTGAAGAAGTTTGAGATGGATGAGTTGGCCAGGAAGATCTACAAGAGCAAGAAGGCCGATCTTTCCGCCGATGAAATCAAGATGCTCAAAGACCGCATCGGCCAGCAGTATCCGCCACTGATTGTGGGTGCATCTTGGCGGCTGCTTGATGGCGAGAAGTTAGTGCCGGAGGCGACGAAATGAAAAAGACTGGCAAAATCCTGATGAACGATGAAGCCCGATCGGCAGTACGTTACTCTGGACCCAATGACAAACAGCTACTGAAGGCTCTCCTATCAAACGAGACCGCTGACATCCCGAGTGACCGGCACATCCGATGGATGGCGGCAGAACTACTAAAGCAGCGCGGCTGGAAGCTTACCCACGCGTATGTCGGCGGCAAGAATACGACTCTGGCGAATGCCATTCTTTTGGCTCCCGGAGAAGAGATCAAAGGCAGACATTACATCGACGGGATCCCCTTCGCTATGGAAGCTCTGCGTTGACACCGTTGCGAATCTGTGCGAGGATAGTTTCGTGAGATTCTTATCGCTCAGTTCGTATTCACTGTCCTGCAGGCAGGGGTGCGTCTGAGCGAATCCGATTTCGCAAGGATAGCGCCCCGGGAAACTGGGGCGTTTTTCTTTTGCGGGTGTGATGCAGTGTAGACATCGCGATTTTAAAAATCGCGTCCCGTGGGCTCGTACCCCACCACCCGCACCATGGACCGATGGCGAAGTGTTAAACTCTGAAAAAGTGTGATACACTTTGCCACATGAAAACATGCTTGAACTGCCATAGCGAATTTCCGATTCACGTGTTAATCGACGGAAAGAAAAGGCATCTTGGGAAGAGGAGTTATTGCCTGATGTGCTCTCCGTTTGGTTCCAATAACAGACGGAAACTGCACGAGGCATCTAAGCGTGAGACGCATATTGTTTGCCGATTATGCGGTGAACTTTTGGCTAGAACTGGGAATTTTTGTTATGCCTGCCGCTCTAGGATCAGACGCTATAGGATAAAAGCAGCGGCAGTCAGTTACCTTGGTGGGAAATGCCAGCGTTGTGGATGGAGTGGTAATCTTTCAGGATTCGACTTTCACCATCCAAACGACGATAAGGAATTTGGCATCGGCAAAGAATCTAACCGCTCGTGGAAGGTTCTAGTGAGGGAACTAAAAAAGTGCGAACTGCTGTGCTCAAATTGTCATCGCGCTGAGCATAGTGGCACGAGAGACGAAAAGTTTCTTATGATTGCCGGTGAATATCGAGGATCGCTTTTGAAGTGGTGATTAAGAGCGTGTACCCAAATGGTAAGGGAGCGGATTGCAAATCCGTCAAACGTCTGTTCGATTCAGACCACGCTCTCCAAGTTTGAGTTGTGCCCCCGCTGCCCGACTGGCCGAGGCCCACGCCTTAGGAGCGTGCGAGCGAAAGCTCATTGAGAGTTCGAATCTCTCCGGGGGTACCAAGATTTAGGCGGCACTACGCAAATCGTCAAAGCGGCTGAGCTCAAATCTCAGTGATCTCGGGGTTAAAGTCCCCGGTGCCGCACCAAGTTGGCTGAGTAGGAAAATGGTTACTCCAGCAGGTTGCTAACCTGCCAAACCCGAAAGGGCGTCCGCGTTCGAGTCGCGGCTCAGCCGCCAAGTTGGAGACGTGGCAGAACTGCATATTGCACCGATCTTGAAAATCGGCGTACGTTCCAAAAGGGCGTACTGGGGGTTGGAATCCCTCCGTCTCCTCCATGTTTTATGTTAGTATTGACGTACCATGCTTACAGTAGATTTTCTTGGGCGTCAGGTGTATGGGCCATACATCGAAATCTCGAAGAGGAAAGGCAAAGAAAAGCCGCGCAGGATGGTAGTCTGCCTATACGGAAGCGGTCGTAAAGTGCGGCGTAAAAACATGGCCTATGCCAGGTGGAAGATGGAGTGTCACCTCAAAAGGGAGCTTCTTCGTGAAGAGACGGTCGATCATGATGATGAAGATACGCTCAATGATGAGATTGATAACCTGAAAATTATGAGCCTCGGAGACAATATTCGGAAATCGAATAAGGGGCCAAAAATCGCCAATCTCATCTGTCGATCCTGCGGTACATCGTTTACGAGGCTCGCACGACGTACAAAGGATCCTGAACGCAGCTATTGCTCTCCATCATGCGGATCAAAATCGCGTTTGTGCGCTGGCTGACCGGGACGGCTTGGACGGCACCAGTCTGTAAAACTGGATTCTCTTCGAGAACACTGTAGGTTCGACTCCTACCCAGCGCACCATTTCACTTCCCTTTCAAAAATTTGCATCTATACTCGTGGTGGAGGATTCCCATGGGAAACTGGCCCCTTTGGCCGAACCGTGAGATCGGCGAGATCCGGGAGATTCTCGAGCTCGAGAAGGAAATTCTCAAGGAGATCAAAAAACTCATCCCCAACCGCGTCCTCGGCGGCGTTATGTCCGAGATTGGAGATCCAATGGCACTGCTTCCGATCGCACCAGGTAACAGCCCACAATTCGAAGTTACACCCACTCCCGCCGGGGTTACGACCGTGGCGGCAAACGCTGTTTGGTCCAGCTCCGATACGACCAACGCCCCAGTGACGGCGAATGCTTCCGACCCCACAGGCCTTTCGGCAACGGTGAACATTCCGTCGACCGCGACGGTTGGCACAAGCTTTACGCTGAACTGGGTCTACACGAACGCAGATGGAACCACCGCGACTGCCACCGGCAGCTACACGATCATCGCCTTGGTTACCGATGTAACCGGTGGCACGATGGCACAGGTTGTATAAGTTCGGGCCCACGGCGGGGCCTTGACTTTTGCTCGTGTTTCAAGCGAAAATGTCTCATGCAGTTCAGATCCAAACCCGCGATAAAAATCACCGGGACTAAGGTCCGGGGGATTTGGGGAATCGTGTGCTAAGGGTCTGAACTTCACCGTCTTCATTGTTCAGGCCCGCCTTCAGAGGCGGGCTTCTTATTTGCTCATTGACATTGCCCGAGTCGGTTAATTGCGCAAACCAACGGTCTCCAAAGCCGTGACTCTCAGTTCAAATCTGAGCTCGGGTGCCAGTTCGGTTGGGAAGGTTGGCCTGTGGGTAGCCATCCTTTAAAGAGTGAACCGCGCAGACGCGGGAGCGATACTGCAATCCGGCGTTTTGAAACGACGATTCGCCGGACAGGGTTCTTTGGTGTAGCAACACACCCTTCCGATATTCGCCAGCGAAGACGAAGTGGATAGTCTCCGGTTTCATATCCCGGGGTAGTGGATTCGAACTCCACCGCTGGCACCAAGTTTTGCCGGAATCCTCAGGTGAGGCGCGAGGCCCTATAAGCCTTGAAGTCGTCGGTAGATCACCGATGCGCGTGGAATCGTTCTCCGCTTCCGGCCCCAGTGGGTGCGTGGTCTAACGGCTTACGATCTCTGCCTCTTAAGCAGATGGATGCTGGTTCAAATCCAGCCGCACCCACCAACAATTCGAGGGGTCGTCGCATAGATGGCAACTGCTTTCGACTTTTAATCGAGAAGACGTGAGTTCGAATCTCACCGGCCCCACCATGGCCCTATAGCTCAAAAGGATAGAGCCTCGCCTTCTAAGCGAATGATTCCCGTTCGATGCGGGATAGGGCTTCCAGTTTTGGTCCCGTACCTCCCCGATTTCCTAAATCGGTAAGAGTAAGTGGATATGTCAGTTCGAGCCTGACCGGGACTTCCAGTTTGCTGCCGTATCGGGCTTCCCTCCGAAGGAAGACACCGTAGATGG
>Ga0335072_10007875_pt1 | contig 15479 bp, 13 predicted proteins | sample Lox_Sample_21_FD_206725 | JGI IMG/M metagenome (GOLD analysis project Ga0335072, IMG submission 206725) | Soil microbial communities from Loxahatchee National Wildlife Refuge, Florida, United States - Lox_Sample_2.1 | ecosystem: Environmental > Terrestrial > Soil > Wetlands | place: USA... | reverse complement strand
GAGCCGAGGGCATGGCGCCGCTGGCCGGCATGGTGGTGCCGCGCTGGTTCACCCCCGCCTTCATGACCCGCGAGCCCGCCGCCGTGCAGACCGTGACCGACATGCTGACGGCCACCAGCCCCGAGGGCTACGCCGGCTGCGGCGAGGCCATCGCGGCGCTTGACCTGCGCCCGATGCTCCCGTCGGTGCAGGCGCCGACGCTCGTCTTGTCCGGCGCCGAGGACGTCGCAGCGCCGCCCCCGATCGGCGCCGACACCGCCCGGGCCATCCCCGGTGCCCGGCTGACCGTCATCCAGGGCGCCTCGCACTTCGCCCACTACGAGCGGCCCGGACCGGTCACCGACGCCCTGCTCGCCCACTTCACCAGCACACCGCTCTATGCGGGAACACCGGGAGCGCGTTCTAATAAGGAGTAGTAAGCGAGACCCGGCTGCTGCACCAGATCCTGGAGTGTGACATGAGCGGTAGCGGTGTTGCTGTGGTCATCATCGTGGCCGTGGTCGTGATCTTCCTGATCTTCTACGCCCTCGCTCATCGCAGCCCGACGCAGCTCACCCGGCAGCTGCGCACCACCAGCTTCAGCAGGCGGCGCTCGGATCGGATCAAGGAGGCCGCCGCTCGCGACGTCGCGGCGATCGCGGAGGACGACAAGTATTTCCGCCGTCGTCGCAACCGTCGCCGGGACGACGTCGACAGCGAACTGTGAGGGTCTGTGCCAGGCTTGAGGCATGCCCGTGAACCCCGGCCATCCCGCCCCGCCCGCTGTCGCACCCGAGGACTACGCCGCCGCCGCCCGGCGGATCGCCCCCTACGTGCGTCGAACCCCGCTGATCACCGTGCGCACCGACGGCCGCGAGGTCAGCCTCAAGCTTGAGCACCTGCAGGCGGCGGGCGTCTTCAAGATCCGCGGCGCGCTCAACGCGCTGCTGGCCGGGCGCGAGAGCGGGCGTCGGGACGCGTCCGTGGTCACCGCGTCCGGCGGCAACCACGGGCTCGGCGTCGCGACCGCCGCCCGCTGGCTGGGCATCCCGGCGACCGTCTACGTCCCGGCCACGGTGCCGGACATCAAGGCGTCGCGGATCGCCGCGGCCGGCGCGGAGGTGGTGAAGACGGGGCGGGTGTACGCCGACGCCGAGCGCGCCGCCCGCGAGTTCGCGGCCGGCCAGGGCCGCTTTTACGTGCACGCCTACGACGACCCGGCCGTGGTCGCGGGCCAGGGCACCCTGGCGGGCGAGATCGCGGCCGACCTGCCCGGGTGCGACGTGGTGGCCGTCCCCGTCGGCGGCGGCGGCCTGCTGGCCGGCGTCAGCGGCGGGCTCGCCGCGATCGGCCACCCGGCCGTGGTCGTCGGCGTCGAGCCGGAGGGCTGCCCCACCCTGCACGCCGCGGTGGAGGCGGGCGAGCCGGTCGACGTCGGGGCCGACTCGGTGGCCGCCTCCGCCCTCGGCGCGAGCCGCATCGGCGGGCTGGCGCTCGCCGCCTACCGGGCCAACCCGGTCGGGCTCGCGCTCGTCAGCGACAAGGAGATCATCGCCGGCCGGGACCGGCTGTGGGAGGAGTACCGCCTGGCGGTCGAGCCGGCCGCGGCCACCGTCTTCGCCGCCTGGCTCTCCGGCCAGGTGCCGGGAGCCCGCCCGTGCCTCGTCCTGTCCGGTGCCAACGCCACCTGGACGCCGGCCTAAGCGAGAACAGCAAGCCCGGCTGCTGCGCATTCGTCGTCTTGGCCGGGCGCCATTCCGCCGCTTACCGCCAGCGCGCCGACGACGGCGTCCCCCCGCAGGATGAGCGCCGCGCCGGCGCCCGCCAGGATGGGCACCCGCACGGCCCGATCAAGCTGGGCGAAGAAGCCGGGCGAGGCCTCCTGAAGCTGGCGCAGGGCGGCGCCGTCGCGGCGGAAGAGGGCGACGCTGGCCGCTTTGGTCTCGGCGATCCTGGCCGAGAGCGGCGCTGCGTCGTTCATCCGGCCGAGCGCCTGCAGGTGCCCGCCTTCGTCGACGACCGCAACCGTGACCAGCGCGCCTATCGTGGCGGCGCGCTCGTGTGCGCCGGCGATGACGGTCAGGGTCTCCTGGAGCGTTAGCGGCATTGCGATCTCCTAAGGATAGGTGGACAACTGTCCTTGCAGGAACAAGCGTATCGTTAGGGGCGGCCGCAGTTCAAGTACGCGAAGCTAGAATGGTCGGCGATGGACGACACCACCTCGGCGGGTCTGCCTGCCGGCCCTCGCCGCCCCAACGCGCGCGGGCAGGGGGAGCGGCTGCGGGAGGAGATCATTTCCGCCGCCGTGCAGATGCTCGGCGAGCTGGCCGACGACGAGGCCTTGTCGCTGCGCGCGGTCGCCCGCGCGGTATCGATATCCCCCACCTCGGTCTACCTGTACTTTCCCGACCGCGACGCGCTCGTCGCCGCGGCCATGGAACGCTGCCACGCCGACATGCTCCGCGCTGCCGATGAAGCCGAGGACGCGCAGCAGGACCCCGCTCTCGGCCTGCGCGCGCGGATCCTGGCCCAGGCGGCCTGGGTGCAGGACCATCCCGGCGTCTACAAGGTGATGCACGAGAGCCAGGTCGGCATGCCCTTCAAGGAGGCCGCGTTCACGCGCACCACGGCCGCGGTGCGGCGCTGCATGGACGCTGGGGTTGCCCCGCCCGGGGACGCCGCCACCGTCGCCCTCGATCTCCGCACGGCCGTCATCGGCATGCTGTCGCTGCGGATCAACGAGCCCGACCTGCCCTGGCCGCCGTTCCCCGAGCAAGCCGATCGATTCCTCGCCAAGCTCGTCGGACTCCCGCCGCTTGGGCTGCGCTAGGCCCTGGCGTCGGTGTGCGCCGCACTCGCGGGGACGCCGCCGTCGCAGATGATCGGGGCGTCCGCCGCAGCCGTGGCCGGCTGGCGGTCGATGCCGTGCGCGTGCAGCATCGCGCCGACCGTGCCCGCGATCCAGGCGTCGCCCGCCGCGGTCGGATGCAGGCCGCGGCCGTCGTCGGCGTGCTGGTACTTCCACTGCCCGGTGAGCGGGTCCATGATGATCGCGTCCGGGTCGGCTGCCCGCGCCGCCGCCACGATCGCCGCGTCTACCCGGTAGAACCTGGCCGGGATCGGCCGGGCCGGGCTGGTGAACACGGTCAGCAGCCCGATCCTGGCGTTCGGGGCCTCGCCCCTGATCAGCTCGATGGTCCGCAGCACCTGCTGCCGCTCGAGGCCGGCCGGCACCCGGCCGTCGTCGTAGCCGGCCTGGACGATCACCAGCGCGGGGGACAGGCCGGGCAGCTGCTCGGCGCTGAGCAGCTGCGTCATCGGGCCGAGACCATCGGTCCCGGTCCGCACGTAGCCGGCCCCGGGAACCCCGTCGATGACGGCGTCCCAGCGCAGGTTCCTGGCGAGGTCGGCCGCCCACGAAAGGGCGGGGTTACCCGGTCCCACCCCGGCCGTGTAGGACGCGCCGACAATGGCCATCCGCGGAACGCGACCGGAGGCGCGCTCGATCCGCTGCTCGCAGGCGGCGAACTGGCCGCGGGCCGCGAGCATCCGAGTCCGCGCGGCCCGGGACCCATCACCCGCCGCACTCGCGTGGCCCACCTGACTCGCACGGGCCGCCGGCCCGGCCGGCCCGGGCCCCGCCTGGACGCCGGCCCCGTGCGCGCAGGACGTGACCGCGATCGTCGCCAGCGCGATGCTGGAGCTGAGCAAGCCCGCCCGCAGCCAGGAAGAACGGGCAAATCTCCGCTCAGTCACACTTCAGTGTCGGCGAGCTTTCCCTGCCGCGCAACTTCGGACGGGTACACGCGGATCGGGTTTCGCCTCATGTCAGATGCCGTTCGGCAGCGGTTTGCACCGCGTTGGTGAGGGCGGTCAGCCGGGGGGAGTCGAGCCGCCAGCGCTGCCAGTACAGCGGCACGTCGATCGCGTCCGGCGACAGCAGGCAGAGGTGGCCGGCCGCCAGGTCGGCATCGGCCTGCGTCTGGGGAAGCATCCCCCAGCCGAGGCCGACCAGGACCGCCTGGTAGAAGTCTGATGTGGCCGGGACCTGGTGGACGACCGGCGGCGGCGCGCCCACGCCGTGGCGGCGCAGCATCCGGTACTGCAGATCGTCCTTGGCGCCGAAGATGACGGTCGGCATCGCCGCCCAGTCCGGGGCGTCGCCGCGTCGCCACCGGTCCGCGAACCAGGGCGCGGCGGCGGGCAGGTAGCGCAGCGCCCCGAGCGGCCGCGCGCTGCAGCCCTGAACCGGGGCCGGGTCGCTGGTGACCGCGGCAAGCACCTCGCCGCTGCGGAGCAGTTCGGCCGAGTGCGTCTCGTCCTCCACGTGCAACCGGAGCGCGATGCCGTCCCAGTGCGCGACCTCGGCCAGCACCGCATGGAACCAGACGGTCAGCGAGTCGGCGTTGACGGCCACCGGCAGCTCGACCGCGCTGGCCTCGGTCAGCGTCTGGCTCGCCTCGTCGTACAGCAGCCGCGTCTGCCGCCCGAGCCGCACCAGCCATTCGCCGTGCGGGGTCGGCCGGCACGGCGTCCCCCGGCTGATCAGCACCTGGCCGGTCGTGCCCTCGAGCGCGCGGATGCGCTGGCTGACCGCGCTCGGGGTGATGTGCAGCCAGCGGGCGGCCGCGTCGAAGCTGCCGTGATCGGCGATCGCTACCAGCGCCTCGAGCTGGCCGGGGTTGAGGTCCACCAGGTAAGTGAAGCACAGCTAAAGGATCATTAGAAGCTTTCGTTTGCCTTCACTACCCGGGCCCCCTAGCGTCGGGATCATGCTCAACGCCGCCGTCACCGGACTGCTCACCGGCCTGTCACTCATCGTCGCGATCGGCGCGCAGAACGCCTTCGTGCTGCGCCAGGGGCTGCGCCGGGCGCGGGTCGGCGCGATCGTGACCGTGTGCATCCTGTCCGACGTCGCGCTCACTATCGCCGGGGTGGCCGGGATCGGCGCGATCGTGCAGCACGCCGACTGGGCGCTGCAGGCCGTCCGCTGGTTCGGGGTCGCGTTCCTGGTCTGGTACGGCCTGTCCTCGGCCTGGCGGGCGCGACGCCCGGACGCGCTGGCGGCGTCACCCGACGGAACCGCCGGCCGCGCTCAGCCCAGCCTCGCGTCGACGCTCCGCCGGATACTGGCGCTCACCTGGCTGAACCCGCACGTCTACATCGACACGATGGTATTGCTCGGCTCGATCGCGAACTCCCGCGGCCCGGTCGACCGGTGGTGGTTCACGGTCGGGGCGCTGATCGCCAGCACCCTGTGGTTCCTCGGCCTGGGGTTCGGCGCGCGCTTCGCCGCCCCGCTGCTCACCACCCCGCGCGCCTGGCAGGTCCTTGACGTGCTGATCGCCGCCACGATGCTGGCCGTCGCGGCGAAACTGGCCTGCTAAGCACGACCGGACAGGAAACGAGCCGGAAACCTGGTAAAACGAGCCTGAAACTCAGGATGCGTAGCATTCGCAGGCATGACGGATTACCTGATCTCGGCGATCATCTTCGTCGCCATCGTCACCACCATGATCTACCTGTGGAAGCGCGAGCACCCCTAAGCCGCCATTCTTGGATGTGCATGCAACCTCGCAGCGCCTGACGGTTGTCTGTGCGGGCGAGGAGGTGGGCCGTGAGCGCGGAGTCGGACGAGCAGTTCCGGGAGTTCATGCGCGGGCGGTGGCCCGCGATGGTGCGGCTGGCTTACGGGCTGACCGGGGACCTGGGGCACGCGGAGGACGTCGCCCAGGCGGCGTTCGCCCGGGCCTACGCGTCGTGGGCGCGGGTGGCGCGGACCGGCGACCCCGACGCCTACGTCCGGCGGATCGTGATCAACGAGAACCACAGCCGGTTCCGCAGGCGCCGGGTGACCGAGAGCCTGGTCGACGCGGTGCCGGAGCCGGCCGGCCAGCCAACGGCGGGCCCGGCCGACGCGCTCGGCGACAACGAGGCGCTCCTCAAGGCGCTGCGCAGGCTCGGCCCGCGCCAGCGCGCGGTGATCGTGCTCCGCTTCTGGATGGACATGTCCGAGGCCGAGACGGCGGCCGCGCTCAACTGCTCGGTCGGCACCGTCAAGAGCCAGGCATCCCGCGCGCTGGCCGCCCTGCGCGGCAGCGCCGAGCTCATGGAGGGAGAACTCCAGTGAGTGACCTGCACGAGAACCTGAGCACCGCGCTCGCAGCGGTTGAGCCGCGCCCCGCCCCGGTGGAGGCAACCATGCTGGCCGGCCGGAAGATCAGGAACCGCAGGCGGGCAGGCCTGCTGGCGGGGGCGGTCGCGGTCGTCGTCGCCGCGGTCGTCGGCGTCCCTGCGTTCACCCGCCCGGTGTCGCTGCAGCCAACCACAAACGACACCCGGGTCACGGTGAACCCGCCCGGCCCCCATTCGCCGGCCGGCCTGATCGCCTCCGGGCTGGTCGGCGCCACGCCCTGGAGTCTCAGCGTTACCGCGGCGACCTCCAAGAACTGCGCGTTCACCGGCACCGACCTCGGGTACTTCTCCTGCAATGGAGTTCTGGGGCAGGTCAGCGCCGCCGATCCGATCAGCTTCGAGGGCATGAGCGGTGAGGGCGGCGCGGACCAGGCCTTCGTCAGCTTCGGCCAGGTGTGGCAGGGCGTCGTCGCGGCCCGCGTTGAGTTGTCCGACGGCGCGACGCTCACCCTGCACCCGGTCGAGGTCGACGGGATGCGATTTGTGGCGTTCGCCACTCGCGTAGGGCTGCCGATCGACAGCGTCACCGTGTACTCGCGCAGCGGGGAGCTCGCCGTCGCCATTCCCTTCAACCCGCCGGACGGGTTCCCCAGCTTCGAGGCTTGGCTCCGCCCCGGCCAGGCCCAGCCGCCGCGGTTCAGCGGGGCATTCGGGTCGGGTGTGGCCGCGAGGGCGTACGTCGGCCCCTGGGGTATCTGCCTGGAGGTGGACAACACCGGCGACTGCAGTCCGGTGATCGACACGCCTGGTACCGCCTGGATGGGCGCGTCGGGTTCGGTCGTCTTCGGATCGGCCGCCGAGTCCGTGTCGTACCTGACGATTACCCGCAGGGACGGCAGCACCCTGCGGGCGGCGGCGATCGCGGTCGGCCCGCACAAGTTCTGGGCCGTCCCGCTTAGCCAGGCGGAGCAGTCCGGCGCCCGCTGGACCGCCTACGATGCAGCGGGCAAGGCGGTCGGGTCGGGGTCGATCCCACTGGGCTAGAGCGGATCCAGGTCGGCGTCGGCCAGCACCCGGTCGGCGCCATCCGGATCGGCCAGCAGCGCGGTCAGCAGGTGGCGGAGCGGCCACCGGCCGGCCCGCCAGGCAAGGGCGCAGCCGAGGCCGGCCGGAGAGGCGGCGTGGATCTCGCCGTCGAGATAGCGCCACGGCAGCTCGATGCCGTCGACCGTGAGCTTGTCGTGCGCCTGGTAGTACGACGGGGCCTCCGGCACGACCCCCCTGACGATCGAAGGGACCTCGCGGCGCTGGCCCAGCGCATCGAGCGAACCGGCGATCTCCTCCGACGCCAGCGGCAGGTCGAGCAGGTTGGCCAGCCGCGCCGCCAGCTGGTAGGGGGCGAGCACGAGGCAGTCGTCGGCCAGCAGCGGCCACAGGTCGGGGGCGTCGAGGACGACCACGTCGTCGGCGGCCGCTAGCACGACTTGGCCGCCGCGGACGGCGCGCACCCAGTCAGTCGGCGTGGCCCTGTCCGGCGCGAGGGCGTCGGCCGTCGCCAGCGCCGCCCAGAGAGCGCGCAGCTGGGGGCGGGAGACCATGCGGGCCGGGTCGGCCAGCCGCGCCAGCAGCTCGTCGGGGCCGCCCGGCTCGGCCAGCAGGTCCGCCAGCGACGTTCTGACGCCGAGGGCACGCGCGATCACGGGGTCGGCCAGCAGGCGGCCCACCGGGTTGTCGCCCGGTCCGGTCGCGACCGGGTCGTACAGGCCAGCCAGCAGCGGGTCGGAGACCGGCGCGCGCAGGTCGGCCGGGCGGCGGCCGTCGAGCACCAGGTTCCGCCGCAGCCACCAGGCGGTGTAGGACGGCACGTCGGCGGCCCGGCCGTCGGCCAGCCGGACCCGGGTCTGGTCGAGCAGGGCGGCGCGCAGCGGGGGACGCAGCAGTAGCGGCAGCGCCCGCGGCCAGCGGTCGGGGTCGACCACGTCCAGGTCGCGGACGGCGGTGAGCTCGAGCGCAACCGGCGGGAGCTCCGGTTCGCCCAGCATCGCCGCCGAGTCGGCCGCCCAGTCGTCGACGCCGTCCAGGTCCAGGTCGATGGCGGACTCGTCGAGCTCGACATCCTCCGCCGTCAGCAGGCCGAACGAGGAGAGCACCCCGGCCGCCTCCAGCGCCCGCACGCCGTAGCGGTCCACCGCGGCCTGATCGACGGTGCCGAACGGGGCGTCGGGCGCGATCACCTCGGCCAGCGGCGACCCGGGCAGCAGCAGCTCGCCCGCCGGGTACCAGTCGCCGTCGTCGCCCGGCAGCGCCAGGTCGGCCAGGTACGGGTAGTCGCCGGGCTCGGCGTCGAGCGCCGCGACCAGCCCGAGGACCGCGTCGGCGACCCGCTCGGGCCGGTCATCGTCGTAGCCGGCCTCGACCGCGGCGTCGTAGGAGGCGGCGACGGCGGCGCGGGTGGCGGCGTCCTCGAGGACGGTCCGCGGCGTCGCCTCGAACCCGCCCAGCCGGACCAGCAGCGGGTGCGCCGCTTCGGGTGCCACCACCCGCAGCCCGAGCACCGCCAGCCGGTCCGGGTGCTCGAGGCCGCTGCCCGGCAGCAGCAGCCCGCGCGGGCCGCGCACCAGCCGCCCGTCCGCCAGCGGCACCGGCAGCGCGCCGAGCTCGGCTAGCTCCTCGGCCGGGGCGCCCGCCAGCGCCGTATACAGCCCCCGCCACCAGGCCGGCTCCCGGTCGAGGGAGGCCAGCAGGTCGGCCAGCTCGGCCAGCGGCAGCCGCCGCACCCCGAGCACCGCGAACGCCGGGTGCCGGGTCGGCCCCGTGATCAGCCCGGGCAGCACCGGGGCGAGCCACTCGGCCAGCGCCGGGCCGCCGCCCGCCAGCAGCACCGCGTCGCGCGGCCGGACCCGAGGCGCCGCCGGGTCGGCGTCGGCTTCGGCAGCGGGCAGGAACGCCACGTCCGGCAGCCGGCCCGCGATCGCGCGGGCCAGCCGCGCATCCAGCTCACCGCGCCCGACCGGCCCCGGCACCAGGTCGAGCAGACCGGGCCCGGGTGCGAGGCCGGGCAGCATCCCGGCGTAGACCTCGGCCGCCCGCTCGACTAGGAAGTCGGTCAGCGGCCCGGGCGCGACATGCCGCCGGTCCGGGCTGAGCGGGAACGACGCAAGCAGCAGGGCCGGCAACCCGAGGGGCTCGTCGGTCGGCGTCGGCGCGTGCACCACCGCGGTCACCCCGCCGCCGGGCAGCGCGACCGGAACGCTGGCGCCGTCGGCCGCGTCGACCGGCACCGCCCAGCGGACCGACCAGGCGGTGCGGGCCCGCTCCTCGGCCGGCCGGTCCGCCAGCAGCGCCGGATCGAGCACGCCGCCGTCGGCCGCCACCCGCCATCGGCTCACCGCGTCGTCGTCCGTGATCGTCACCAGGTCGCCCGCCCGGACCGCGGTCAGCGCCCGGGTCGCCCCGCCGGCCTCGATCACGATCTCGTCCAGCGCCGGCAGCGCCAGCAGCAGGGCCGGCCCGGTCTCGCTCAGCAGCCGGGTGACCAGCCCGACGGCGGCCCGATCGCGCAGCGGCAGCTCGACCGAGGTCGTGAAGCCCGAAACCGGCCGGTCATCGGCCCGCTCATCATCGCCGAAGGGAAGCCGCAGCACCGGCACATGCCCGCCGCGCGCCTCAAGCTCGCCCGCCACCGCCGGCACCCCGGCCACCAGCAACCCGGTCCGCCCGCGGGACCAGCCGACGGCGCCGGTGGCCGAGTGGATGCGCGGGGAGTCGCTGACCGCGACCACTGCCGCGAACCCGACCCCGAACCGCCCGACGGTTCCTGCGTCCCCCAGCCCGGCGTCGTCCCGCTTACTCGAGGCGCGCAGCGTAGACAGCGCCTCCACCCCGGCCGCGTCCAGCGGCGCCCCGGTGTTGGAGGCGACCAGCGTCGCGTCGCGCAGCGTCAGCCGCAGCCTCCCGGGCACGCCCGCCCGGGCGGCCGCGTCGGCGGCGTTCTGCGCGAGCTCCACCACGACCCGGTCCCGGTAGCCGCCGAGCGCATAGTCCTCCTCCGCGTTGGCGTCCTCGCGGAACCGCGCGGGCGACGCCGCCCAGGCGTCGAGTACCCGGCGGCGAAGCGCCGCCGTGGCAAAGGGATCATTCAGCTCGTCGGGCACAGCCCGACCCTATGGCACCCAGTAACGCGCATTTAATCTCCTCGCCGGGTGAATCCGCCCGGTGACCCAGCGGAGCCGGTACCGTGGGTGGAGTGACGACCTGGGGTGATCACGCGATTCTGTGGCAGGTGTACCCGCTCGGCTTCACCGGCGCGGAGCGGTCGGCGCTACCCGACGGCGAGCCCGCCAGGCACCGGCTGAGGCAGCTGATGCCGTGGCTGGACTACGCGGTCGAGCTCGGATGCAACGGCCTGCTGCTCGGGCCGGTCTTCGCCTCGCAGAGCCACGGGTACGACACCACCGACCACTTCAGGATCGACTCCCGGCTGGGCGACGAGGGCGACTTCGACGCGCTGGTGGAGGCGGCCGACCAGCGCGGGCTGCGGCTGATCCTGGACGGCGTGTTCAACCACGTCGGCCGGCGGTTCCCGCCGTTCCAGGCCGCGCTGCACGGCGGTCCTGCGACCCCCGCCGCGCGCTGGTTCAAGCACTCCGCCGACGGCGACTACGCCGTGTTCGAGGGCCACGACCAGCTCGTCGAGCTGGACCACGACGAGCCCGCGGTGCTCGGCTACGTGATCGAGGTGATGAAGCACTGGCTCGGCCGGGGGGCGGGCGGCTGGCGGCTCGACGCAGCGTACGCGGTCCCGCCCGCGTTCTGGGCCAAGGCCATCCCCGCGGTCCGCGAGTCGTTCCCCGACGCGTGGTTCCTTGGCGAGATGATCCACGGCGACTACGCCGCCTACGCGAACGAGGCCGGCCTGGACTCGATCACCCAGTACGAGGTGTGGAAGGCCATCTGGTCCTCCCTCAACGACCGCAACTTCTTCGAGCTCGACCACGCACTCGGGCGGCACAACTCGTTCCTCGACGGCGAGCTGGCGCAGACCTTCGTCGGCAACCACGACGTGACCAGGCTCGCCACCCAGCTCACCGACGAGCGCCATTTCGGCCACGCGGTGGCGGTGCTGATGTGCATCGGCGGCGTGCCCAGCGTCTACTACGGCGACGAGCAGGGTTTCCGCGGCCTGAAGGAGTTCCGCGAGGGCGGCGACGACGAGATTCGCCCCGCCTTCCCGGCGTCGCCGGCCGGCCTCGCCCCCGACGGCTGGCGCTACTACCGCCTGCACCAGCGCCTCATCGGCTTCCGCCGCCGCCACCCGTGGCTGGTCCGCGCCAGGACCGCCGCCGAGCACCTGACCGACTCCGCGATGGCCCTGCGGGTATCCGGGGCCGAGCCCGGCCAGAGCCTGCTGCTGCTGCTCAACGTCGGCGACAACCCGGTCGAGTTCCCGGTCGACGCCACCGGTCTGACGGTGGCGGAGGTCCCCGACCCCGGCGCGCATCCCGACGACCCCCGGACGGTCTCGCCGCACAGCTGGACCATCCTCGCCTAAAAACCAGAGCCGTTCTCTTCCAGGATGGCCAGGTCACGGTTGGCGAACTGCACGTGCTCCCACTCGTCGCTGAAGATGACTCGCAGGCACTCGGCCGCCGTGCGCCTAGCTGGCGGCGGGCAGCCGATCGCGGTGTTCGGCCCCCGCACCCGGTTAAGCTCCTCCTGCGTGACCTCCGCCAGGTACGCGCGCAGATCGGCGATCCGCTCGGAACGCACGGCGAGGATCTCGCCAAGGGTGGGCGCGGCCGACTCGTCGATGCCGAGCTCGGCGCTGTTGACGGTGAACGAGGCGGGCACGCCGATCGGATGGAACGGGCTCGGGCGAAGGGCCGCCGCGTGGCCGTACCACGCGTCCACGACGAAGATCGTGTGGCGCAGGGTCTGGGCGAGCGACCATTCGTCGTTCACTGATCGGTAGACGGCTCCCTTCGGCAGCGCGCTCGCGCGCCGGACCGTCGCGCGCCAGAGCTCCTCGATGACGTCCACCGCCTCACGCATCGTCTCGGGCGTGGCCGGCCGCAGTCGCAGCCGTTCGGGGTGCAGGCGATCCAGCTCGGCTTCGATCAACGGCATGACCTCAACGCCATTAACGCGCAGCCCGTCGATCGCCCCGTCTATGTCGGCGTTGAGCAGCAGCACGCCGCGCATGCGGGCGCCGCTGAGATCCACCTCGCGGAAGGTCGCGCCGGTCATGGAAAGGCCGGTGAACTCCGCGCCCTCGTAGTCCGGCTGCTGCACGAATCGCGCCACCGCTTCATCCTAGGAGGCCGATCGGGTCAGGGCAGTTCACGCCGCTTGGTGGCGTCGTTTGGCGCGGATTTCGGCGTTGGTGAGGGCGACCCAGACCGCCATGTTGAGGTCGAGGCGGCCGCCGGAGTGCGGGGAGACGATTGTGGTGGGGGTGATCTCAGCCCCGTGGCACGTGGTGATGGCGGCAGGGTCGCCGGCCGGGAGCGGCGGGCTATTCGACAACTGCGCGCCGTCGGGAAGATAGAACGCGAACCCGCCGCCGGTGGCGGTGGCGGCGATGACGATGCCCTTGTCGTGGACGAGGTGATGATGCGCTTTGCAGAGCGAGATCAGGTTGGCGAGCTTGGTCTCACCGCCGTGGGACCAGTACCGGATGTGGTGGGCGTCGACCCGGCGGGACTCGCAGCCGGGGTACCGGCACCGATGCCGGTCCCGCTCGCGGACCGCGCGCCGCAGGGCCGCCGACGGCTTGCGGGTGCGCCGGCCGGCGTTGAGTACGTTGCCGTCGGCGTCGTGGAGCATGGCGCTGATGGTGGCGTTGCAGCCGATCATCTGCAGGGTGGCCGGGCTGATCGCGTCGCCGTCCTCGAGGTGGCAGCGCCCCGGCCAGGCGGGGTGGCTTTCCGGGAAGGCCAGCTCCGGCACGGCCTCGGCCAGGGCTGAGAGCGCCTTGCGCGTTTCCGCGGGAACGTCGGCGGGCTGCTGCGCGCCGGCCAGGGCGGCGGTCCCTGCGTGAATCACGACCTGGTAGGTGTCCGGGTTGTCGGCCTGTGCGGAGCGCGCGGCGAGGTAGTCGGCGCAGATCCCGACGAGCGCGTCGGCGAGGCTCTCGGTGTCCTCCTTGCGTCGCGGCGGCGGCAGCGGCTGGTCCCAGGCGGTCCCGTCCTGCTCATCCCGGCGGGCGAGCGCCTCCGCCCGCGTTTCCGCGGAAACGTTGCTGTCGCCGTGGTCGTGGTCGTCATGGGGATGGTCGAGGTCGTCCATGGCGGCCCGGAGCGCCTGCAGCACGACCGCGGCCTGCTCGGGCGGGAGCTGGCCGCGGAAGGAGAACTCGTGGTCGTCGACCCACCCCCAGCGCAGCTGTCGGCGTGACCGGGCCCGGGCGCCGTCGGCGTCGGTCACCCGGCGGTGGGCGCGGGCGAACCGCTCCAGCTGCCCGGCCGTCATCGCGATCGCCATTTGGGCCAGGTCCTGCTCGTTGTCCGCGTCTGCGATTCGGGTCAGCGCCCGGACCTTCGCGTACGACAGCCGGGCGGCGGCGAACTCGGCCCGGATCAGCGGCAGCTCCGGCAGGGCGCGGGCGACCCGGACATGCTCGCGGGCGGTGCCCGGCGCGATCTGGCACTTCCACGACAGCCACGCCGCGCACGACGGCAGCTGCCACGACGCCCACCCCTGCCGGCCGTCGAAGTCGGCCACCAGCTCAAGGAAACGGCACGTCGCCGCCGTCAGGTGCCCCGCCAGCTCGCAAATTCGCGCCTCCAGATGCTCCAGCGGAATCGGATCTGTATTCAATGCTCTATCATCCATCAAGACAGCATCGCTCATGTGTTTGATTATAACAACGATGAATGACATTCCAGCGGACTCGGCTTATGGCCATCGGGGCGTCGGTCGCCTCGACGTCGACCAGCCGGACGGCCACGAGGCCGCAGTTCTACACGGTGCGCAGTTTTATAGGGTGCTCGGCCAGTTGGCCGCGAGCCACTCCAGGTCGGCGGCGGCGGTGGCACGGGACTGTAGGTCTCCGGTGAAGAGCGCGTCGGTCTTTGCCAGAACAAGGGTGTAAGGGCGGCCTTGCCGCCTGGTCACGTGCGTGACGGGCAGCTCGGCGCCGTCGATCCTGGAATGCACATGCCGCCTGCGCTCCTCAGCGAGTCGCCACTCGAAGATGCGACGGCTCGGATCAGCCAGGAACCCTCGCAGGACGGCGCACAGCTCGCAGGTGCAACCGCCGGCGGGCAGTTCGATCGACCAGTCGTCGTGGGCGCGGAACGGTCGGTCCAGCCGCGAGCGGAGACGGGCGGCGCAATCGTCGGCCAGAACGCCGAAATCGGGGTTGGCACGCGCGGCCTTCTTGCCTGACGACAGAGCCGCGGCAGCTCGCAGGGCTGACATCTCCAGCGCGGCGACGGAGTCGTCCTGCTTCCGCACATACTGCGAGATCGTGTATGCGGTGCCGACCGCCCCGACCGCCGCGGCGGTCGACAACAGCGCGCCCAGCGGTTCGCCGAGCGCGGTGAGCTGATGATGGCGTTGGCTGGGCAAGGATCCGCCAAGCGTCGTCCTGATTGCCTTCTCTGTCCACTGCCATGCCAGGTCAAGCAGGTGCTGCGCGGCTACCGTACCGGCACCGCCGGCCGCGTGCAGACCTGCGCACGCACCCGGCAGGCATTCCGTGATCCACCGGGGTCGCTCCCACCCGCCGTAGGGCCAGGCCGGCCGATCCGCCTCAAACCACGTCCCGAGCATCTCCGTCGTCCAGCGCTGGCCGTAGCGGCCGGTGATTTCCGCGAGCGGGCTCACGCCCGCTGCGGTCAGGCTCTCGACGCGGAACGGGCGCAACAGCATCATCGCGCAGACCTCGTCCGCCACAGCGTGCCCCGCTCGCAGCGCCCTGTCGAAAAGTTCAGAGATCACGTCCTTGTCGGCCGATCGGCGGCTGCGCACGGTGGCGTCCCAGAACGGCGTGAGCGTCGCGGCGGCGGTCCGGGCGCCGGGCACGTCGCCCGTCGATGCCATTTCCGTGAGCTGTTCGAGAGCCCAGACGGGCGACGTCTCCGCCCGGTTCGCGAACGCCAGCTCGTGGGGCCAGACCACGACCGCCGACCGGTGATACCAGCGGTCAAGCGTGTTACCCCAGTTTCCCATGTACCCCTCGTACTGCGATTCGCTCGGCTCGAGGACGTCCGTCGGGGTAGTCGCGCACACCTCTCCGACCGCCACCGACAGCGACGTTTCCTCCAGACGGGTACCGTTCGCGCCGGTCCAGTGGGTCAGGGCGACCTCGGAGTCGATCAGCTCGTAAATCTGGATGTCCTGCGGTTCGTCGTCGGGACCGT
>Ga0335072_10007873_pt1 | contig 15481 bp, 11 predicted proteins | sample Lox_Sample_21_FD_206725 | JGI IMG/M metagenome (GOLD analysis project Ga0335072, IMG submission 206725) | Soil microbial communities from Loxahatchee National Wildlife Refuge, Florida, United States - Lox_Sample_2.1 | ecosystem: Environmental > Terrestrial > Soil > Wetlands | place: USA... | reverse complement strand
GCGCGTGGCATCAAGATAGGGATGGATGGTGGATTCGAGAAGCGGCGCAGCGACTCCCGCGATCACCACGACTGCCAGCAGTGTCATCTGCAGGCTTGAATCGAAGAGGCTGCGCGGGCTTGCCGCGAGCAGGCAGAGCGCGGCAAAGCCGATGGTGTTCAGCGGCCTTCGCTCGCGATAGATTAGCCTGCCCAGCAGATAAAGCGTAATCATCAGCAGCGACCGTTGAACAGGCGTGGCAAAGCCGGTAAACAGGGCATAAGCCAGCGATGCGGCGATGGTGAGCACGGTTGCGGAAACACGGCCGAGCCGCAGCCGGCGCGCAACAAAAAAAATGCACGCCGCAACAATAGCCAGGTGAATCCCTGAAACCACCAGCATATGGAAAGAGCCGGTTCGCTCGAATCCGACCCGAAGGTTGTGGGTAAGATAGGTACGGTCGCCGGCGACCATCGCGGCCAGCATGACGGCATCATCTTCTGAAAGCCGCAGCGGCGCCGGCAGCCGGCGCATGGCTGCGGGCAGAGCCAGCAGTCGCGTAGTTGTGGCGTGCTGCCAACCGACAGTCATGCACGCAACGGATGTGAGCGGTGGCAATTGCGCTGTGCCGTCGCGCCTCACGCGGTCGATACTGACCGGCGCAGTGGACGTGACGCCCTGATCGAGCAGATAATCCGCGCGGCTCCAGACTCCGGGGTCGTGATAGATCTCTGGCCTCAGGAGGCGCACATCGGCGCGAATGCGTTCGCCGCAGCGGAATGGCTGAATTGAGGGCGTGGCAGCGCCTGCCGGCCAGCGCACGTTCAGCCGCACCTCGCCGCCAACAGCAATCTGCCGGTCCTCAGAGTCAGTTACAAGTTCGACCGTGGAAACACGCAGGTCGACGCGCTGCGCGGGCGATTGAGTCGAGGGCTCATCGACATTTGGTTCAAGTTCGCTGCGCACCGGACCCGTGTCAATCACCGTGCCTTCAACTGTTCGCAGCAGATTGTCAGAGAGCGCGGCGAGCTCCGGGGCCGGCACAGGCTGCGGCTGCATCAGCGCGCACCACACACCGAACAAGACCCACAGCGTAGCCATCGGCGCCCAGGCGATGCGGGGCGCGCGGAGATTCGCCATGACGCATAACACCGCAGTCAGCGCCGCTGCAATGAGAACCAGGCTGGGGCGAAGCCACAGATGGCTTGCCACCACGATTCCAAGAGCAAACAGCCACGCAGCATGAAAAAGCGGCACGGCGTCATATGCGGCGCTTGTCTGTTCGTTGTTTGTTTCCAGTTGCATCGCGGCCCTGATGAAATGTTGTCGTCAAGGGTATCAGGAGTTGCGGCATTTGCGCATCGCAAGCCGTCACTGCGGCGAGCCTATGGAAAGACCAACCGCAGGAATTATCGCCGCAGGCGCGCAATCGACTCCAGATGAAACGTCTGCGGAAAAAGATCGGCCAGGGTGAGCGATTCGATTGCGTAGCCGCTCGCAACCAATGCACGAAGATCGCGAGCCAGCGTCGCGGGGTCGCACGAAACATATACCATCGCAGGCGCGCCAATCTCCGTGAGCCTTTTTGCCGATTCGGGATCAAGCCCTGCGCGCGGTGGATCGAGGACGATCAGATCCGGCCGCTCAGCTCGCGGAGCGCGGCGCAAAAAATCCTGCGTGGTCGATCTCACCGTCGAAGCGCTCGCGCCGGCGAGATTTTGCGCGAGTGCTGCGGTCGATGCCGGCGCGAGTTCAACGGCAACCACCCGAAGGAAGCTTGCAGCCAATTGCCGCGCGAAGAGACCCACACCTGCAAAAAGATCCCATGCCAGCGAGCCCGACTGCCCCGCAGTCACGCGGTCAACGAGCGCATCAACCAGCCATCGATTCACCTGGAAGAACGATCCGTGATCGACGCGATATCCGAATCCCGACGCGTGATACGTAAGCGATTCTGCGCCCCATCGCGCGAGTCTTCTTCCCGGCCTGCCGTCGCGCGCCTCCGCAATGCATTCCGCGCCTGCAAGCTGCGATATCTCGGCCGACAGTTTGCCACAGAAATCTTCAAACCGGAACTTCGCCGTGACGCTGGTCGAAAAGCCCGCCAGCAAAGCGCTCTCATTTCGGTCGCAAAAAAGCGAGACCTCCGACGGCCGAGCAGTTGCGTTCAACTCATGCACCAGCCTGCCAAGAGCCAGCGCGGCGCGCACTAATAACGGCGCAGCGATGGGGCACTCGGCGATGGGCACAACGGCATGGGAGCGCCGGCCACGGTAACCGGGATTGCCTTCCGCATCGAAGGCCAGCCGGATACGGTTGCGATAACCCCACGGCTCGGCGGCCAGCATATCGATTTGTTCAGGCGCCTCAACGCCCGCCCGCTCCAGCGTCTCGCGCAGGATCGCCTGCTTGAAGCCGAGCTGCGCGTCGTACGTCGCGTGCTGGTAGCCGCACCCACCGCACGCGCCATAGTGCCGGCAGGCAGGAGCGATGCGGTCAGCCGATGGCGCAACGATCTTTTCGGCTTCGGCAACCGCGTGACTGCGCTTGTCCTCAACGATGCGCAAACGCGCCTGCTCGCCGGGCAGCGTGAGCGGAACAAAGATGGCCTTTCCTTCGTCGCGCGCAAGAAACGCGCCCCCGTAAACGGGTTTCTCAATGGTCAGCAGCTTTGTGTCTGGCGGCGTCATTGCTGGCTCATGTAAAACAGGCTGAGTCGCGGCAAATTGTAGTGGACGAGCAACTGCTTCTGCACAAACTGCCGCTCCACCTGCCTCAGCTGCACAACGCCCATGCGGCTGCGGTAAGGCGCAAGCTCGCGGGCCGCGTGTTCCTTCAGTGATACCAGCAACTCTACCGACGCTGCAGCCCTAAGTGCATCAAACAACTTTTCTTCCAGCACCGTCAACGAGCGCTCCAGCGATTCAAGATCAGATCCTCTGTCCGCCGATTCTCGCACCTCTGCGGCCATCTCGCGCAGCCGCACGGCCGTCGCCGCACAGGCCTCGGGTGCCGCAGACTTCGCTGCATCCAGCGCCACGGCGGCAGACTCAAGATGTGCCGCCACGCGTGCGTGTTCAAAGCCCGTCTCGCGGGGCGTAGCGCTCCCGGGCGCCGAGCCAGCTGCCGCCTCTTGCATCTCTTCAGCTGCTTCCATCACAGCCTGCGCGCACCAAGCGAGGCCGTTGATGCGGCGCATGCGCGCGCGTTTCTGCCGCGCCTCGTACTTGTCAAAGGCCGCATCGATGCCGCGCAAAACCGCCTCGAGCGGAATGCCCGCCTCCTGCCAAGTCTCAATCAGCGCCCAGTCGAGCGTTGAAAGCAAAAGGATGGACCCGCGGCGCTGTTGAAAGCGCTCCTCGATCTCGGTGAAGTAGTTGAAGTAATTACGCACGGCGGCCTCACGGCAGGCGGACGTTGCACTGCAAATTGCGCATGACTAGCGGCCCTCGCTGCGCCGCACTGAATCAACGGCCGCCCCTTCGCGGCTGCGTCCTCGCGGCTTCGCGTTTCGGTTGCGCTCAAACAATATGCGCAGTCCTTCGAGCGTGAGCATCTCGTCGATCTGCTGAATGTAGCGCGAGTCCTTCGCAATCATGCTGGCCAGACCGCCGGTGGCGATAATGTACGGTACTGCCGATCCAAATTCGTCCATGATGCGCTCGATAATCCCATCCACCAGGCCGATGTAGCCGAAGTACAACCCGCTCTGCAAGTGGCCTACCGTGTTGGTGCCGATCACCTTCGCCGGCCGCTTGATATCCACGCGGCTGAGCCGCGCGGCGCGGTTGAATAACGCGTCTGCACTCAGTCCCAGCCCCGGCGCAATTACCCCGCCCAGGTACTCGCCCTTTGCACTGATCACTTCAAACTTCGTAGCCGTGCCAAAGTCCACCACAATGCACGGGCCGCCGTACCGCGCGTATGCGGCCACGCAGTCCGCGATGCGGTCGGCGCCCAGCTCGGTGGGGTTGTCGATCAGCATCGGCATGCCGGTCTTGATGCCCGGCTCAACAAACAGCGGCTCAACGTGGAAGTACTCCTCGCAGACACAGCGCAGCGTGGTTTCAACCGGCGGCACAACCGAAGAGATGATGATGTGCGTCACCTGGCTCGGCGCCATGCCGTGCATCTCAAAAAGATTCACAAAAAACACGCCGTATTCGTCCACGGTCTGCGCACGATGCGTAGTAATGCGCCAGTGGGCGGCGAGTTCGGGCTTCTCCAGTTCGCCGGCCTCGCCGCCATCGAGGCGATAGAGGCCGAGCACGGTATTGGTGTTGCCAACGTCAAGGGCAAGCAGCATCGAAAGACAGCTCCCGGCTTTCCGTTATCAGCCTTTAGCTTACAGCGGTGGGGTGTCGATCATTGAATTCAGGGAACCTTGCTGCCGAAAGCTGAAGGCTGAGAGCTGATGGCTGCTTCCCGCACGCCCCCGGTCTGAACGGTCACCAATCCGCCGGCAGTCGCAACACGAAGGAAGCCGTTGGCATCGAGCCCGGCGGTCGTTCCCGCACATTCCTGCGGTCCGTGCACCTCAACCCTTCGGCCGCGCACCCAGCTCGATGCCGCTTCTACCCGCGCCGGAATCTGCGCGGCTATCTCAGGATCGGTCATTGCACCCGCTTCTCTCTCGAGAGCGTGAAGCAGGGCCACAAGCAGCGCCTGCCTGCTCACACGCCCCCCAGTTGCCAGATCGAGTGATGTAGCGGGCGTGGCAAGGTCGGGTGGAAAGCCTCGCTGGTGCACATTGATGCCGATTCCCGCCACTGCGTAGGGCGGCTCTTTGGACTCGTTTCTGGCTTCAACCAGAATGCCCCCGGCCTTTAAGGGTCCGATCAGCAGATCGTTGGGCCAGCGAAGATCGACCGCAAGGCCGGTTGCTGCGTGAATCGCCTGCGCCGCGGCCAGACCGACCGCCAATGGCAGAAGTAACAACCGCTCGGCGGGCACAGTGAGCCGCAGAACCACACTGACGTAGAGCCCGTCGCCCGCCGCCGAGAGCCACGCGTGGCCTCCGCGGCCCCGGCCCGCGGTCTGCTCATCGGCAACAAAAACCGAACCATGCGCCGCGCCGTCGCGCGCAGCGGCCAGGGCATCGGAGTTTGTTGAGCCTGTAGTACGCGCGTAGTGCAGTTTGCCGGCGTAGATGGTGCCGGCAAGTGAGGACTCAAGGGCAGTCCAATCGAACACGGTCTTAGCTTGGCTCCGCGTCGATTGACATGGAGATATTAGCCGCGCGCGCGGAGTGGGTCAGCGCGCCCACGCTGATGAAGTCGACGCCGGTCTCGGCGTAAGCGCGAATATTGTCGAGCACGATACCGCCCGAAGCTTCCGTGGGAATCCAGCGATTCTCCTGCTTGATGCGTTCAATCGATTGCTTCACCTGCCCGGGCGTCATGTTGTCGAGCAGAATGGCCTCGGCGCCGCCGGCAAGCGCCTGCTCGAGTTCCCGCTCCGTTCGCACCTCAACCTGCACGCGCTGCCCCGGTTTGCGGGCCTTGAGCGCGCGCTCAAGCACCACTGGGATACCCCCACCCAGCGCAATGTGGTTGTTTTTGATCAGAATGCCCGAAGCCAGATCGATGCGATGGTTGGTTCCTCCGCCGCAGAGCACCGCATATTTCTCGAACGCTCTCATGCCGGGCACCGTTTTGCGTGTGTCCAACACCCGCGCACGCGTTCCCTGAATAGCGTCGGCGTATTTGCGTGTGAGCGTGGCAATGCCGCTCAAATGCTGCAGCAGGTTCAGGATCACTCGCTCGCAGCTCAGCAGCACGCGGGCATTGTGGCGAATGACGGCCAGCACCTGGCCTGCGTGCACGCGCACACCATCGAAGATCTCAGGATGGCTCACCACCTCGAACCGCGTCTGCGCCGCGGGGCGTTGATCGAGACGCGCGAAAATCTCAAGAAAGCGCGGAATGGCGCCGAGGCCTGCGACCACAAGCTCCTCGCGGGCAATGATTGAGCCGGCCGCGCGCAACCCTGCATCGATGGTCAGGTTGGTAGTGGCATCCCCGGCGGCCTTGTCTTCAACAAGCGCCTGCTCCAGGATGACGTCGATGCGGTGGCTCTTCCATTCCATAAAAACAGCCCTTGCTCTTAGCGGTCAGCTTTCAACCAGTTCGTGAGAGGCCCGCAGCTCCGGCCTTTCGCGCCTGTCAATGCCCTTCGATCAGGCGGAAACAAATTCGATTTGCCGGACCTCAATTCCCGTTCCCTCCAGTTGCGGTTCTTCAACCGCCAGCAGTTCGTTGGCCCGCACCGCCAGTCGAATATCTTCGCACGCCGATTGGAGGAGTGAAAAGGTCTCCGGTTTCGCCGCCAGCGTCGCGGTTTTGATCTCTCGCGAAGAAGAGACGCCCGCGCCGGCCCGGCTGCGATTGATCGCATACAGCGCCTCGACGGCGATGTCGAAGATCCCTTCGTTCCCGTCCTCAGACAGCTCGGGAAAATCCACGTCGGAGGGCCACGCGGATGTGTGAATGCTTGCGCATCTGGTCTCCTCGGCGTAGGCCCAGGACCAGACTTCATCCGCGATGTACGGCAAGAACGGCGCAAACAGGCGCAGGAACACGCCAAGCGCAACCCGCAGCGTCGCCAGAGCGGAACCCTGCGCTTCCGCTCCGTAGGTCCCAAGGGTTCTGGCGCGGCTCATTTCGATATAAGAATCTGTAAACGCCGTCCAGAAAAACCGCTCTGTCTCTGCAAGGGCCTGCTGGTGTTCGTAGTTCTCGAAGTGCCGGGTGGCGTTGCGCACCAACTCCCGCAGCCGAAGCAAAAACACACGATCCATCGGGTAGACGATCGGCCCGGGCGCGCCTTCTTTCCCCAGTACAAACTTGGAGGCGTTGAAGAGCTTGGTCACCAACCTCTTCCCCACCTTCAGAACGTTTACGTCGAAGGCCGTGTCGGTGCCCAATTGCGCGCAGGCAGCCCAGTAGCGCACTGCATCGGAGCCGTACTCGTCCAACAGGTGCATCGGAGTAATGACGTTGCCCCGGCTCTTCGACATCTTCTTCCGGTCGGGATCGAGGATCCAGCCGGAGATGGCCACGTGCTTCCATGGTATTTGGTCTTCGTGCAGGCAGGCCTTGACGATCGTGTAGAACGCCCAGGTACGGATGATCTCGTGGCTCTGCGGCCTCAGATCCATCGGAAAAAGCTTGCGGAATCGATCCGGTTGCTCACCCCATCCACTGGCGATCAGGGGCGTCAGCGAGGAGGTGAACCAGGTGTCGAAGACATCTGCTTCGGCGATGAATCCACCCGGCTTTCCGCGCTGGGTTTCAGTGAATCCCGGTGGCGCGGCGTCTGCCGGATCGAGCGGCAGGCTTTCTTCCGCCGCTACAATCGGACGGGAGTAACCCACTGTGCCCGCCGCGTCGATCGGATACCACACCGGGAAGGGAACCCCGAAGTAGCGCTGGCGCGATATCGCCCAATCGAAGGCCAGGTTCTCGGTCCAAATGCGATAGCGGTGCCGCATGAATTCCGGATGCCATTCGATGCGGTCACCTGCTTCAAGCAGCATCGGCTTCTTGTCGAGCAGACGAACAAAGAACTGCCGCGTCGAAATGAATTCAAGCGGCTGATCGCCCTTTTCAAAGAACTTCACCGGATGCTCGATGGGCGCGGGTTCGCTTTCGAGTGGAGGTTGGCCCTTCAAAACCGCATCATCGGGCGCACGCAGCTGTTCCACAATTGCCCGCCGCGCTTGCTTGACGTTTTTGCCGATCAGTTCCGCATAGAGAGCGTTCGCCCGTTGGGGGTCGATCGACGGCCAATTCGCCTCGCCAAAATACACTGCGAGCAGCCGCCCATTGCGTCCCAGTATTTGGCGGTTGGCAAGGTTCCGTTCGCGCCACCAGCGCACGTCCGTCGCGTCGCCGAAAGTGCAGACCATCAGAATGCCGGTGCCCTTTTCCGGATCGGCAAGTTCGGAGGCGAAGATCGGCACCGGTACGCCGAACAGCGGGGTCAGGGCGCGTTTCCCGAAGAGATGCCGGTAGCGCTGGTCGTCAGGGTGCGCGGTTACGCCTACGCACGCCGGCAGCAGCTCGGGCCGAGTCGTGGCGATAGTGAACCCGTCCGGGCTACCTTCTACCCCGAAGCGGACATGGTGGAAATGTCCTTGAATCTTGCGGTCCTCCACCTCGGCCTGAGCCACGGCGGTCTGGAAGTCCACGTCCCACATGGTTGGTGCTTCCACGCTGTAGATGTGCCCCTTGCGCCACAAATCGAGAAAGCTGCGCTGTGCCGCCCTCCGGCACCGCGGGTCGATGGTCGAATACTCCTGCGTCCAATCGACCGACAATCCCAGGCGGCCCCACAGCTCCTTGAAACTCTTTTCGTCCTCCTGAGTCAGGCGTAGGCACAGCTCGATAAAACCGCGGCGGGAGATCTCCCGAGGCGGCGATTTCGGATCGATGGTTTCCGGAGCCGGTAGTTGCAACTCCGGCTCGTACTTCAGTCTGGGATTGCAGCGCACGTGGAAGTAGTTCTGAACCCGCCTCTCTGTCGGCAGGCCGTTATCGTCCCACCCCATCGGATAAAAAACGCTCTTGCCGCGCATGCGCTCGAAGCGCGCGATCAGATCGGTCTGTGTGTAGGAAAAAACATGGCCCACATGCAGAGAGCCCGATACCGTGGGCGGAGGGGTGTCGATTGCGAACCGCTCTTGCGCGTCAGCAGCTTCGGCGTATCGATACACTCCCAGCTCGCGCCAACGCGCTTGCCAGGAACTCTCTGCCGCTTGGGTGTCAAAGTGCTTTGGCAGCTCCGAAATATCCATAGATTTCATCGTTTTGACTCGGTCGCTCGAATGGACGGAAGTGACCGCAGAGACCTGCAACTCACTCCTTCTACTAGCCTAATTCATGCTCAGCCCAGTGATCTTAAATGGCAGTCGAGTCGAAGGCTTTGGGCAGGTCGTGAGGCATCTTTTTCTGGAGGAACCCCTGAAAATCGCGAGAAACCCCTGTTCATACAGAGGCTTTCAAGGCGAAAGGAGCTACTCTTCAGGGTAGCAGACTCAGTGCGCGTGTTCTGCGCGCTCAATGGGTCGAGCATCCGGCTTAAACGCAAAGGCCGCAGCCTCATCCGGCGCGGCCTTTGGATTTCAAATCGGATCCAAACTAGAAGATCTTCGCCAGTCCCTTCTTCTTTTTCTTCTTGCTCGAGGACTCGTCGCTCAGGTCGGCCTTGGGCTTCTTCTTCTTGCTGTTGGCGTCGGTGGCCGAGGGCTGAGGCACTTCGCCGGGCTTCACGTCGTTCACCTGGTCAGGCGCCTTGGCCGGTCCTTGGACTGAGGGCAGCGAGGTATTTGCGGGGCCTACAGGCTTCAGCAGGGCATTCGGATCTGCTGCGGTCGTTCCTCCAGCGGCAGCCCCCTCAGGGGCGGCCGGTCCGGTCGCATTCGGCGCGCTCACAATCTCGGCGCCCACTCCGGTTCCAGCTGCCGGCGGAGCCTCCATCTGCAGCGGGGCTTGCGACGGCTGGTCGGTGCGCGGCGGCTCATTTACGCCCGTCGGGTTTGGCGAAACAGCAACCTCCGGCTTGCCGGGGTTCAACGCGCTACTAAAAATCGCTTGGTTTTCCCTGGTGACGTCGGGCGCCAGCACACGGTGGGGATCGGTAAGCGTCGGCTCGCCAACGTGGACGGCTTCAACTACGGTTGGCCCGTGCTTGATGATGCCGAGCAAACTGTCGGTAAAGTGCAGAGCTTCGTGGCTCCGCACCTCCGCGTCGCTTTCTGCCACTGCGGCTTCGGTCGGTTCCGGAATCGGCCGATTCATGGCCACCAGTCGGTCGCGCGCATCCTCAACGTGGGGATACATGGGGTACCGGGTGATCACCTTGTCGTATGCCTCGGCCGCCTTGTCCTGGTAAATGGCGACCAGCCGTTCACGCACCGCGCCGGGCAAACGAGGAGTGATTGCAATGTTGTGCGCCTCCGCGGCATACGCATCGCCGATACCGATCAGCACCTGGTCGCTCTTGGAGTACAGCGGGTACGTGTCGCTCACGGTCTCGAGCCGTGCAACAGAGGCGTTGTAGTTATCGCGGCTCTCGTAAAAGAAGCCTATCTCAGCCTCACGCTCGGCCAGCACCTCCTGCACGTCGCGCAGCTTTTGCTTGGCGCGCGGAACCAGCGTGGAGTCGGGGAACATGTTGATCATGTTCCGGTACTCCTGCTCGGCCTGCTGGGCGTTGGTAAAGTCGCGGTCCGGTTTCTCCATCTGCTGGTAGTAGATGTCGGCCACCTTCATCTGCGCCTCGGCCGCTTCAGGGGCGTCGGGGAAGAAGGTGATGAAGTCCTTGTACTCGGCCTCCGCCTGGGTCAGCGCCGCCGAGCCGCCTTCCTTGAACCACGTGTCGCCCACCGAGAGCTTGGCCCTCATCCGGTACTCCGACTCCGGATAAGTGTTCAGCAGTGTCTGCAGGTCGAGGCGGGCCACGTCGTACCGGCCTTTCTTCATGGCCACCATGGCCTTGTCGTACAGCTCCTTGTCGGGCTGCTTGGACTGCACGCCGGCCAGCGGGTTAGCATTCAGGTCGTAGGCTTTCTTTTTCTTTTGTTTTTTGGCCGCATCAGCCGTAGCGCCTGCAACAAAAAGCACAGCCAGCGCAACTGCAGATATTCTTATCAACAACCGGTTCATACTACCTCGATGCTGCCGGCGGTTGAGGAGGATGTGGCCGCCTGCGCTTTGACTTGCTGCCATTTCTCGATCTAACTTTGCTTCCCTTCGGGACCCGTCAACAGGCCTCCCGGCACTTATGCGCCTCAAATCCGAATTGGATGCCCCATCATCTTGAGCGGAGCGAAGCGACGTCGAAGCACCCGCTTCTTGATTCCGCCCGCGAAAGGGTGGGAAACTCAACGCTCTCCAGCCGCGTTCTTCGCGGCCCTGAGCAGTTCCCTCGCGTCCTGCTCCGGTTTACCGGCGCCAAAAACGGCGTTCCCGGCCACCAGCAGCTCCGCTCCTGCTTTGACGACCTGGGCCACCGTGTCGTGAGCCACGCCGCCGTCCACTTCGATTCTAAATGCAAGCCCCAGTTCTCTGCGCAACTCGGCGAGCCGCCGGATTTTGTCCAGGCTGAAGGGGATAAACTCCTGCCCTCCAAACCCCGGATTCACACTCATGATCAGCACATGGTGCACCATGGGCAGAATCTCGCTGATCAGGTCGACCCTGGTTGCCGGATTCAGCACCACCCCCGGCTTCATTCCATGGTGAATGATCATCTCGAGCGTCCGGTGCAGGTGCACGCAGGCCTCGTAGTGCACGCTCACCCAACTGGCGCCGGCCTCGGCGAAGGCCCCGATGTATTCATTGGGGTTATCGATCATCAGGTGGCAGTCGAGGGGCAGCTTAGTAAACCGGCGCAAGCTCTTCACCACCGGCGGGCCCAGCGTGATATTAGGCACAAAATGGCCGTCCATCACGTCCACGTGAATGACCGTGCCGCCGCCGCGCTCGGCTGCCGCAACCTGGTCGGCCAGATGCGCAAAATCCGCTGAAAGTATCGATGGACAAAGCTCGACCATGGCCGTTGAGCGCAGAACCTCCTCGCGGGGACAGTTTATCAGGCAGGCGGTCGAGCCTGGGTTCGGAGGCTCGCTCCGATTCAATTACGGCGCGTACGGCTCCTGGAGATCAGGTTCTTTCGCAGCCGCCAGCCGTAAATGCCAAGATTCAAACTGCAGACGGCGACGCCGGCAACGGTCACCACCCACCCAGGAAGATTGGGATAAACGATTGCGTCCAGGTAGTGAAGCACGAAACTGCCGTGGTATGCCGCCACGCCGGCACGCGTTTCGAAGTACTCTTCCGCCAGAGTCAGAGGACATGGCCATGGCCCTGCTTCGACGGCGATCCCCCACAGCAACGCCACAATGTGCACGGCGCTCCACACCGGACGGCCGCGCGTGCAGAATGCGGCGAAGATGACTGCTACAATCCACGCGAGGTGGATGGCGAGAATAATGGAGGCAGCAAGAACCATACTTCGTTCAAAGTGAAATGTCAGACATTTGCCTGAGCAAGCGCAATCGCCTTCGCGGCTACGCGCCCAATTCCACGCAGAATCGACCTGATCGGCCAGCGGTCATCCGCGTCGGGAAAGAAAATCTCGCCGGCGCGTTTCGCCTCAGGCCGGTAGTACCAGCGCTTGAGCAGAGCCAAGTGCCCTTGCCGCACCGTAGCCGATGGCGCCGGTTGCGAAGCCGCAAGCGCGGCCAGTAATTCTTCGAGCCGCGTCTCCAGCATGGTGCGATGAGCCTTTGCAACCGCCTTAGTCTCTAAGTCACTGGCCCCAAGCCCCTGCCTTTCAATTCCCTGTTCCCTATTCCCAATTCCCTGTTCTTCGACAACTGGTTCTAATGCCATCGGCTGCGCGAATAGCGAGGTCGACCCCGACTGCTCGTTCTGGATCCTCATTCCGGCGGTCGAAAACACGGCCGGACCACGCAGCAAGCCATTTTCGTACAGAAAAACGGCAACCTCTCCCGGATTCGCCGCCTGTTGAAGGATCATTGCGCGCAGCCGGCTCATTGGCCGCACCAGCTCGGCCGCAAGCGCCCGCACACTTTCAACCTTCTGCACCTGCGCATGAATCGCCGCCGCCGTCTCAAACTTCAGATCCGCCGATGCCTGTTCGCGCTGGGCCTTCAGCGTTATCAGCCGGCTCTCGCCGCGGGTGGCTAAAAAGCTCTCCACGGCAGCCGACTCTTCGCCGTAGCGCTCGTCGGTGCAGCCCTTGTAGCAGGGCGCCAGGCACATCTTCATCTCGGAGTAAACGCACCCCGGAAACTTGGGATCGGGATTCAAATCGTCGGTGCATCGCCGCAGCAAAAACAGCTTCAGCGCCTCATCCACGTATCGCTCGGCCGCTGCGCGCGACGGGAACGGTCCATATGCCCAGTCGGCCTCGCGCTGGCTGGGCCGGTGCGTTACCACCACGCGCGGATACGCATTCGACCCGAGAAACCGCACAAAGGCGGGCGCGCGCAGGTGCATGCGCTCCAGGCACTTGGTGCCGTATAACTTTTGGAGCAGATCGAATTGGAGAAGCAGGGACTCGAACTCCGACCCCGTAATCTGCCACGCAATGCGCCGCACCCGCCCGGCGAGTTGCAGCCGTTTGGGATGCCTGGCGGATGGCTGCAGCAGCCGCTCGAGCCGTCCGCGCAAATTCGGCGTGCGGCCAATGTACGGCTCCGCATGTTGGTCGGCACCATAGAGCGCAAACACCGCTGCTGTTTGGGGCAGTTGCGCAAGCGCGGCCTTCGCGTCAGCAGGGTCGAAGCCAATCTCACTCATTGGAGCATGCGGCTGCGATGCCAATCCTGAACCGGTCTGCACTCCTTCAGCCATCCTGCAAAAAGCTTACTAGAGCTCAACCCCAGCAATGGAGTGACGAACCGCGAGTCACGAGTCACGCTCTCAGGTTCCTGCAACCGTCATCCCGTCAATCCGCAGCGTGGGCGATGCAATCGAGGTCTTGAACTCCAGATCGCTGCCGATCGCGACGATGTTCCTGAGCATGTCGCCGAGGTTGCCGGCAACCGTCACTTCTTCTACCGCGTGGGTCAGTTCGCCGTTCTCGATCCACAACCCGGCCGCGCCGCGGGAGTAGTCGCCCGTTACCACATTCACGCCGGAACCCATCAGGCTCGTCACATACAATCCGTCTTTGAGCTCTCTGAGGATTTGCTCTTTGGAGTAGTTCCCAGGCTGAACGTACAGATTCCCGCACCCGATCCCAGGCGCGCCGGCGAGCCCCCGCGCAGCATTGTGCGTGGATCTCATGCCCAGCTTGCGGGCCGTGTACGTGTTCAGCATGTAGCTTTTCAGCACGCCCTGATCAATCACGACCGTGCGCCGCGAGGGCAGTCCTTCCGCGTCAAAAGGCGAAGTGCCGAATCCGCCTTCGCCGTTAGGCAAAATCATCAGGTTGTCGTCGACCAAGGTGAGTGCGGGCACGGCAATCGTCTCGCCCAACTTGCCCGCCAAGAACGACGCGCCGCGCCAGATCGAGTCGCCTGAAACTGCTTCGAAGATGGAACCGATCAACGTCCGCGCGGCTTCAGGCGAGAAGACGATTGGCACATGCTGCGTAGGAACCCGCCGCGCGCCGAGCCTTCGGAGCGTACGCCTTGCGGCTTCAGCGCCTACAGCTTCAGGGCTTTCGAGATCCGCGAAGCATCGCGCGCTCGACCACCAGCCATCGCGCTGCATCTTTCCGTCTGCATCGGTGGCCAGCGGAGCAGCGCTCACGCCCGCGTAGCTGGAGCGGTATCCGCCCACGAACCCGCGCGAGTTGGCCATCGCGCGCCGCCCGGTCGAGGCGTCAAAGCTGCCCCCGTCTGAGTTGTTGATCCTGGGATCGGCAGCCAGCGCTGCGGCCTCGCATCGCCGCGCCCATTCAACGCGCTCAACTGCCGGCAGCGAGTAAACGTCGTCGTAGTAAAGATGCAGGTCGTCTGCACTTGGAGCCGCGCCTGAAGCGCCAAACTCTTCATTATCGGGCAGGCCTGCGTAAGGATCTTCTTCGGTGATGCGCGCCAGCGCCAGCGCGCCCTCCACCAGCTTGCGAACGCCTGCGGGCGTCAGGTCGCTGGTCGAGGTCGACGCAGACCGCTTGCCCACGAAGACGCGCAGCCCCAGCGCACGCGAACCCGACTCCTTGATTGTTTCTACCTCGCCCATGCGCACGTTCACGCTGAACTCGTCGCCTTCGCGCGCCACGGCTTCGACGTCGCTGGCGCCCGCCTTCATGGCCTCGGATACAACATCGGTCACAAGCGATTGAAGATCGATCTCGGTTTCATCCGGCGTTGGTGTGGATTGCGCCATGGGTCAACATTAGCAAATCGGGATCAGCAAACCGGAAAACGGACTTCGATAAGTTCAGGGTTCTATTGGAACCTGCACGAAGGCTCGCGGCTTTCAAGCGGAAGCGGCCTCAAGGATCCAGCCCGAAATGGCGTGAAAATGGGGAAAGGCACGTTCGGAGGCCAAAAAACGCTTTTGTAACAGATTTTCGTTGTTACATTTTTATAAGTGATTGATTTATATAGGTGTTGTGGAATGGGCGGCCGATTACCTTTTGGTTAACCCCCAGGGGGGGTGGGGGGGTTATATTTCTTGCCAATAGCTAATCGGTAATTTGTTACCAGAGAGTAATAGGTCGCCGGGCTGGGATAGAAGGTCATTCATTTCCAGTATGCAGGAAAGAGGGGAAATTAACGGCAGTGTGTCACGAACAAAAGTGAGAGCTTTTGATGCTGTACCGAAGATGGGAGACAGCCTCCCGGAGCCGGCTTGCAGGAGTTGGCTTCAAACCGCGCGGTGCTGCTTCGTCCCGAAAGGGCGTGGTGGTGAACGACCGTGGAAAAGGCAGCCAGAAAGGTTGTTAGGTAGGTATCGAGGAGATGAGCGAAAGCAAACCGTCCGATGACGCATCGTTAATTTCTTAAGGCGCTGTCGAA
>Ga0335072_10007872_pt1 | contig 15482 bp, 17 predicted proteins | sample Lox_Sample_21_FD_206725 | JGI IMG/M metagenome (GOLD analysis project Ga0335072, IMG submission 206725) | Soil microbial communities from Loxahatchee National Wildlife Refuge, Florida, United States - Lox_Sample_2.1 | ecosystem: Environmental > Terrestrial > Soil > Wetlands | place: USA... | reverse complement strand
AGGCGAGCCGGGATCGTGCTGCGGATCGGCTCCTGTTGCGTCTGGGAAGCGGTCGTCATTGGAACCCCGATTGGGTGGCGGTGGCTGACAGTGCCAACGGCTCGCAGCATCCGGCTGCCGGAGGTTCTTGGAGAGTAGGTCCGTCTGAGCACGCTCCGTATCCCCCAACCCCGTAGATCAGCGGGCCGCGCATCAATGCCGGCGCGTACTAGCCGGCCGGGTGATGCGGCCCCCCACCGCGGCCGACATGCTGGCCTGCAAACGCACGCCAACGACGCGGGAGGATCGACGATGATTACCCGCTGGTACCGGACCGGCGTCTTCTACTCGGTTGACTCGGTGATGCTGGCAGGGACCAACGTCTCCGACGACGAACCGCGGGAGTACTTCGGGCAGGCGGACAGCACCGCCACCCGGGTGCTCGTGGTGTTCGCGTTGCGCCTCAACCAGGCGATGGGTGCTGTCGCTGGCCCGCCAGGACAGGCGTCCGGTCGCCGCCGCACGATCGGCGGGTTACCGTGGACGAGGAGCAGCTCGCGTGGTGGCAGCGCGGTGTGATCTACCACATCTACCCACGCAGCTTCGCGGACACGAACGGAGACGGCGTCGGCGATCTGCCCGGCATCCGCGAGCATCTTGACTACCTGAACGACGGCACCGAGGGCTCCCTCGGGGTGGCCGCGATCTGGCTGTCGCCGTTCTACCGGTCCCCGATGGCCGACTTCGGCTACGACATCTCCGACTACACCGACGTCGACCCGCTCTTCGGAACCCTCGCCGACTTCGACGATCTGCTCGCCGACGCTCACCGGCGCGGCATCAAGGTCATCGTCGACTGGGTGCCCAACCACACCTCAGACCAGCACCCGTGGTTTATCGAGTCGGCGAGCAGCAGGGACAGCGCCAAGCGCGACTGGTACGTCTGGCGGGATCCCGCGCCGGACGGCGGGCCGCCGAACAACTGGCGCTCAGCGTTCCCCGCGGTCGGGCCCGCGTGGACGTTCCACGAGCCGACCGGGCAGTACTACCTGCATTCATTCACTCCGCACCAGCCGGACCTCAACTGGGACAACCCTGCCGTCGAGGCGGCGATGCACGATGTCCTGCGGTTCTGGCTCGACCGGGGCGCCGATGGCTTCCGGATCGACGTCGTCTACAAGATCGCCAAGGACCCCGAGCTCGGCGACAACGAGCCTGACCTGCACCACGACGAGGACTGGCCCACCATCCACGACCGGCTGCGGCGGATCCGGGCCGTCGTCGACGAGTACTACGGCAGGATGCTCGTCGGCGAGGTCTACCTGCTGGACCTGCGCCGGGTGGTGGAGTACATCAACAGCGGAGACGAACTCCACCTCGCCCACAACTTCGTCTTCTTCCACCTGCCCTGGCTAGCGGCGGCGTTCCGGGCCTCGGTGCACCAGTTCACCGAACTGGCCGAGGCGGCGGCCTGGCCGGCCTGGTTCCTGGAGAACCACGACCACTCGCGGGTCGCGTCCCGGTACGCCGACGATCCGGGAAGCGGGCAGCGGCGCGCCCGGGTAGCCGCCATGATGATCTGCGCGCTGCGCGGCACGCCGTTCCTGTATTACGGGCAGGAACTCGGGCTGCCCGATGCCGAGATACCACCGGAACGGGCGGTGGACGTCGACGGCAGGGACCCGCAGCGGGCGCCGATGCCGTGGCGGCGGCCGTCTCAGGCCGGCCCGGCCGCCGGATTTACCACCGGGGAACCCTGGCTTCCCGTCGTCGCCGACGCCGAGCGCCTCTGCGTCGAGGCGCAACAGAAGGACCCAGGGTCGACGCTCGCGTTCGTGCGCAGCCTCGTCTGGCTACGCGTCCGCGAACCAACATTGCGGTCGGGCCGGCAGGTCCCGGTGAGCGCGGGCCCGGACGTATTCTGCTTCGAGCGGCGCGGCGACCAGCGGTTCCTCGTGGCGCTGAACTTCAGCTCCCGCCCGGCGGCGCTCGGGCTGGGCGACGAGGCCGGCGTAACAGCGGCGATCGCTGTGGTGGAGCTCTCCACCGACCCCGGACGCGGCCGGGGCCGCACCGACCCGGGCGATCTCGTTCTCGGACCGGACGAGGGAGTGATTCTCCGGATCCACGGTGACCCTTCCACCGGCTAAGGCAGCTTCGTGGCGAGGACGTTGGCTCGCGCCGGTGATCGGAGTAGATGCCGTCTTCGCTGGCGCCCCGGAGCTTCGCCTCAGGATGCTGGGAGCCTGCCAAACGTGGCTCCCACAGCGAGCGCGCGGGAAGCCGGGGATCAGTCAGCGTCGGCATGCCCACCACGCTGGGCTGGGTGCGGTAAGCTCCGCCTTCCCGCCGGCGATGCGGTAGCCGGCCGGATGCTGCATCCAGGCGTTGGCGGTGAGGATGAAGAACGCGGACACCACCGTGCCCAGGCTCACCACGCAGACCGACAGGGTATGCGCCAGCGGGGGCAGCCGGTCCCGGCCGAACAGCCACAACGCGATGAACGTGGACTCGGCGAAGAACGCGAGCAGCCCCTCCATGGCCAGCGGGGCGCCGAAGATCGAATCACGCAGCGGGCCGCTACGACCGCGGGCCGGGCGGGCGCCGGCTCAGGGGAATGTCTACTCAATCGTGTGAAGCGGACGACCTAAGCAGACCTGCAGGCTGGCCTGGGATCGCTCGCTGAAAAACGCGGAAGGGTCGGGGTCGCGAATGCTTACCCGCTGGTACCGGACCGGTGTCATCTACTCCGTCGACGTCGGCCTGTTCCAGGACGGCAACGAGGACGGCACAGGCGACTTCCGGGGCATGATAGGAAGGCTCGATTACCTGGCCCGCCTGGGTGTCTCCACGATCTGGCTGCACCCCATCCACCCGTCGCCGCGCCGGGATGGCGGCTATGACATCACCGATTACTACGGCGTGCATCCGCGGTTCGGCAGCCTCGGCGACTTCGCAACCCTGCTGCACGAGGCCGGGGAACGGGGCATCCGGGTCATGCTGGACCTGGTCGTGAACCACACCAGCGACGAACATCCCTGGTTCCAAGCGGCGCGCTCCGATCCGGAATCGCCATTCCGGGACTGGTACGTCTGGTCGCAGACCGAGCCGCCGGACCGCTTCGAGGGGATGGTGTTCCCAGGTGTGGAGAAGGAGACCTGGACTTACGATGAGAAGGCGGGGGCATGGTACCGACACCGGTTCTACCACTTCGAGCCCGACCTCAACACCGAGAACCCGGCGGTGCGCGAGGAGATCCGCAAGATCGCGCTGTTCTGGATCACGATGGGGGTTTCCGGGTTCCGCATCGATGCCGCGCCGTTCCTCATCGAGCCCAGGACGCCGGCCCGCCGGGAACGTGACTACGCGTTCCTCGGGGACCTGCGCGAGTCGATGTCCTGGCGCCGGGGGGATTCCGTGATGCTCGCGGAGGCCAACGTCTCCGACGACGAACTACAGGAGTACTTCGGATACTCGGACGGCGCCGCCACCCGGGTACTGATGGTATTCGCGTTCCGCCTCAACCAGGCCCTGGTGCTGGCCCTGGCCCGGCAGGACGCGCGGCCGGTCGCAGCGACGCTGCGTGAGCTGCCGGCCCTGCCCCGATACGGTCAGTGGGCGACGTTCCTGCGCAACCACGACGAGGTCGACCTCGGCCGACTGACCGAGCAGGAGCGGCAGGAGGTTTTCGCGGTCTTCGCCCCGGAGCCGGACATGCGGCTGTACGGGCGGGGCATCCGGCGGCGATTGGCGCCGATGCTCGGCGGCGACCGCCGTCGCATCGAGCTTGCCTACAGCCTGCAGTTGAGCATGCCGGGAACCCCGGTCATCCGCTACGGCGAAGAGATCGGCATGGGCGACAACCTCGACCTGCCCGAACGAGATGCGATCCGCACCCCCATGCAGTGGGATGGCGCCGCGGGCGCAGGCTTCTCTCGTGCTGAACCGGGCAAATTTGCCGCTCCGCTGATCGCCGAGGGCCCGTACTCCTACCGGGAGGTGAACGTGACAAACCAGCGTCTTGACCCGAACAGCCTGCTGACCTGGTTCGAACGCACCCTGCACGCGCTGCGGGAATGCGAGGAGATCGGCAGCGGCGACCACGAGGTCATCGACGCCGGGCCGGGCCACGTCATGGTGCACCGGGCCACCGGCCGCACCGGCAGCACGCTATTCGTCACAACCTGGCCAACCGGCCGTGCCGCCTGAACCTCGCAGCTTTGGGCGACCCGGTGCAGCCGCCGCTCAACTTCGTCGCCGACTCCGACTACGGAAGGGATGTGGACCTGGGCCACCTGCACGTGGCCGGTTACGGCTATCGCTGGATCCGCCTGCGCCGGACGACGGGAAGCTAGTGCGGGCGCGTGCGGCGGCCGGCTTTAAGTCCGGTATATCTCCCGCACTGCCTTCAGGCCCGGGGAGGGTTTCGCCCAGGATCGTGATCACCTGGTCCGCGTCTACTAGGGCCAGCATCTTGGCGACCGCTGGCTGCGGCCGGATCAGAGTCATGCTCCCGCCGTCTCCTATCAGAGTCCTGGCTGCTATCATCAGCAGCCACATTGACGATGAATCGGCGAAGCGCAACCTCGACACGTCGATCATCAGGTGCCGTGCGGCTCCGGATAGCTGCTCGCTGATCACTCCGGTCAGCGTCGCGGCGGTGGTGACATCCGCGACGCCGGACAACACGATCAGAGGGCCGAACTGCCCGGCCGCTATCCACGAGTGCAGCAAGCTCACCGCCGGGTAAGGACCGCGGCTGTATCGCTACCGAATCGGCAAAGCGCAGGTCCGACGTGTTGATGGTCAGGTGTGCCGTGCGTCCCGATAGCTGGGCAGTAACCGATATCTCGAACGGGCCCATAGGCCACCCCATCCCCGCTTCGCTTGGCGGGTCAAGCTTGCGTCTGGGAAGTGGCCTTGAGCCTACACCGCGTTGGCTTCCAGGATAAGGACTCGGGTCCCGTCCTCTTTGATAGCTGCATTCGTGCCGTTGCCGGGTCAGTCCCGGAACTACCCGATCCGCTGATGTGCGCGCGAGCCCGGGCGGCAAGCCTGGAACGGTCGGCATGTCCAGCATGGGAGGCCCCGCATGAGTGATCTGATCGTCACCCTCGAGGCGCTGAAGCCTTACGGCGGCATGGTGCTGAAGACCTCGCTGCCGCACTCGGCCGGGGCACGGGCCTGAGACGCCGGCTCGCGGCGCTCGACCGAGCCGCTACGCGACGCGTCGCCGGGTCCGACTCCTGGCCGTCCGGCCACGTCCTGCCGGGCTTGTCACGTCTGGCCGATCATGGTTTGCTCTGGATGGTGCTGGCCGCCGCGCTGTGGGCCACGGGCAACCGGCAGGCCCGGCGGGCCGCCTGGCGCGGCCTGGGCAGCATGGCGGCGGCCAGCACGGCGGCCAACGTCATCGGCAAGGGCCTGGCGGGCCGGCGTCGCCCTTATGCCGACGTTCCCGTCCGAAGCCGGCTGCGGCGAGTTCCCCGGAGTTCGTCCTTCCCGTCCGGGCACGCCGCGAACGCGGCGGCCTTCGCCATCGGGGCGGCGATCGAGCTGCCGTCGCTGGCCGCGCCCGGGATCGCGCTGGCTTCGGCGGTCGGCGCCTCGCGGGTGGCCACGGGCGTGCACTACCCGTCGGATGTCCTGGCCGGGACGGCCATCGGCGCCGCGGCGGGGCTGGCGACCCTGCGCTGGTGGCCGCGGCGGCCGGCGCGGCCGGCCGTGGCGATCAGGCCGCCGCGGAAGGCACCGGTCTCGGTGGCCGGGGAGGGCCTGGCGCTGATCGTCAACACGTCGGCCGGAACGGCCTCGACCTGGCTGGCCCGGCGGCTGGCCGCGGACCTGCCCGAGGCCACGGTCATCGAGACCGGCGCGGGAGACCTGACCGCGCGGCTGCGCCTGGCCGCGGCCGGCGCCCGGATCCTCGGCGTGGCCGGGGGCGACGGCACGGTCAGCGCGGCGGCCGCGGTGGCCCGGGAGACCGGCCTGCCGCTGCTGGTGATCCCGGCCGGCACCTTCAACCACTTCGCGGCCGACCTCGGCGTCGAGTCGGCTCGCGACGCCCTAGCCGCGCTGCGCGACGGCGAAGCCGTCCAGGTGGACCTCGGCCTGGCGGGCGGCCGGCCGTTCGTCAACACCTCGAGCACCGGCGTGTACGTGGATCTGGTGAACGCCAGGCGGCAGCTCGAGGGTGTCCTGGGCAGGCGGCTGGCGGAGGTCCTCGCGCTCATCGGCGTGCTGCGCCGCGGCCGGCCGCACGAGCTGGTCCTGGACGGGAGGCGCCGGCGGCTATGGCTCTACTTCGCCGGCAACTGCCGGTACGTGCCCGAGGGGACAGCGCCCGCGTACCGTCCGGACCTGGCCGACGGATGCCTGGACATCCGCGTCGTCGAGGCCACCGTGCTGTCCAGGTCGCGCCTGGTCGCCGCGGTGCTGACCGGCACGCTCGGCCGCTCCCGCGTCTACCGCTCCTGGCGGGCCGGCTCGGTCGACGTCCGGGCGGCAGACGGCCAGCCCATCTGGCTGTCCGCCGACGGCGAGGTGGCCGCCGCCGGATCCGGGTTCGTCCACGGCAAGCACCCGCACGCGCTGGTGGTCTACCGCAAGGCCGGCGACTAGCCAGACAGGTGATGTAGGCCCGCGCCGCGCGGCGCAATCTGGGAACGACCCGAGGGAAGGTGTGCAGGTGAAATCCGACAGTGAGATCAGGCAAGACGTCATCAGCGAGCTGCAGTGGAAAGCCACCTGCTGGTCTCTCCGTAACCGTGCCGGCTGATCCTGGAGGAATTCGGTGACGCTGGTCCCGGCCAGCCAGGGGTGGATCATGGGTCTGACGCTGTGCGTCCGTCCCGGTGATGACGGCATCATCGTGACGGTCAGCGGAGAGGTCGACGTCGGCACGGAAGGCCTGCTACGGCAGGCCCTGCTGCGGATCATGCGCGAGCGCGGCGCCAGGCTCCTGCTTGACGTGTCCGGCGTCTCGTTCATGGACTGCGCCGGGCTGCGGGTGCTCCTCACGACCCGGCGGAACGCCGAGCTGCGCGGCGGGTTCATGCGGCTGATCGCGGTGTCGCGGGCGGTCCGCCGGATCATGGAACTGACCGGTGCACACGAGACCTTGGCCGCGAAGCGGGAGCCACGGACCGTTCGGTCCGATCCTTCTTTTACCGAACGGACCGGATGCGACGCGCCGACAGAACCGTATGGACGGACCGCTGGGAAGCAGCCATGATGCACGTCCGGATCAGCCTGATCACCGCCGCCCCGCCCGTCCTGGCCGGGTGCCTGGACTACCTCGAGGGCAAGGTCCGCCCGGTGGTGGAGAGCCAGCCCGGCAGCCTGGGGCTGTCGCTGCTGGCAGGCCAGGATCCCGGCGTGGCGATCATCGAGTCGTTCTGGGCCACCCACGAGCACGAACTGGTATGGGCGGCCGGGGCGGCCGAGGCGCTGGTCCGCGGCGAGCTGGCCCGGCGGATCCAGCGGCCGGTGACGGCCGAGGACTACCAGGTGGCCGTCTTCGAGCGGGAGGCGCCGCTGCGCAGCGGGGAGGCGGTCCGGCTGACACGGCTGCAGGTCAAGCCGCCAGGGGTGGCGGACGTGGCCGAGGTGTTCGGCGATACCGCGGTGCCGCGGCTGGCCGATGTCCCCGGGTTCTGCGCCACGCTGTTGTTCGCCGCCCCGGCCAGCGGCGAGCTGATCAGCCAGACGGTGTGGCGGGACCCGTCCGCCCGGGCGGCCAGCCCGGGCGTGGCCGAGATGATCCGGGCCGAGGTCCTCGACGACGAGGACTGCGAGATCCGCGCTGTCGAGGACTACACCCTGGTGTTCAGCTCGGCCAGGAAACCGAGCGTGCCGAGCAGCTAGGTCTCGGCGGGTGGCTGGGACCTGGGTGCCGGTGGGCCTGTCGCGAGCGGCGCTGCAGTGCGTAGCCGGCAATGCCGGGGAGCGAGGTCACCGATCTGCCCGTAAACCCAGCATCGAGTCGGTGTCCCGCGACACGTCGCTGGTGATGCGGGCGGTTACCGCGTTCGCATCCAGCGGCACGGGTGCCTCGGCGAGGGTCCCGGCGAGGGCTTCCAAGGCCCGGGAGGCGAGCGGGCTCCACTTTCCGATCCAGCCGGCGACCACCTCGGCGTTGGCGGGGGTGTCGTCGATGAGGTGCCGCAGCAGGGCCGTGGTCCAGGCGCGATGCCAGCGCGCGTCCTCATCAAGCGAGAAGTGGATGCTGGCCAGGATCGGGTCGCCGTTGGCTGTGGCGAGCGTGCCGGCGATCTCCTGGTTCACGAGCCGGTCGATGCGGGGCTTGATGACCAGGTTGGTGACGGTGAACGCCTCGCCCCAGTCGTAGGCGATCAGGGCCCGTTCGATGAGTTCGCGCAGCGGCTGGAACGCCGCGGCGTCCTCCCAGGCCGCCTGGTGCCGCGCTGTCCCGGTCTCCAGCGGCGGGCCGCTGAGCTGCACGGTGCGGTAGGCGATCCGCTGGACCCGGCGCAGCTCGTCGGCGGCCTGGAACGCGGCGCAGTTGGTGATCCGGGAAGCGGGCGCCATCTGCGCGACGTAGGCGGCCAGCATCTGCAGCCCGTGCACCGGGAAGCGCAGCGGGGCGTACCAGCGGTCCAGGAACCGCACCCACTCGCCGCCAAGCTCCTGATCGTAGGCGGTGTCATCGATTTCCCGGAGCAGGCCGTCGATGACGTCTTCGCGGCCGTCCTGCAGCACGGTGTACGCGCGGTAGGTGGTACGGCGCGGGTCGGAGAACTGCTCCCAGTCGCGGGCCTGCAGCGCGGAGCCTTCCCGGTAGCGGTAGTACCAGGCGACCACCGGGTTGGCGGCCGTCAGCTCGAACCGCCCTGGGTGGTTGTAGTGCAGGTCGGTGCTGACCAGCTCGTACTCGGTTGGGATGCGCCGGCCCGCGGCAAGCCGGGTGTACGTCTTGCGGCCCGGCCGCCGTCCGGCCGGGGTGGTCACCGGTCACCCGCCAGCAGAGCGGCGGTTTCCGCCGCTGGCTCGCGCGCGAGCCGCCAGACGGCGCCGTCTTCGGTCAGCTGCAGGACACCCGTGAACGACGACATCACCACCTCGAGGTCACCGGGGAACCGGACGACGCCGCCGGTGGCGGCTTCGAGCCCCGCCCGCGACAGCCGGCAGACCCGGGGGACCAGCACGCGCAGGTAAGCTCCCTCGTCCCGGACGAGCACGTGCGTGTTCTCCTCCTCGATGACCGAGACGACCGCCCGCGCGAACGGCGTTGCGTGCAGCACCGGGCCCACTCCCAGGCCGGGGTCACCGGATGTGCTCATTCGTCCCCCCCACGCCCACGAAGATCCTCATCCCGTCGAGTCGCACCGGGTAGCGGTGCAGGCATCGGTGCTGTCACCTGCTTCGCTCGACCTTGAAGATGTCACCATTTCCGAGCCCGGCCTGGGCGATGGTGGCGGCGGGATCGAGGATGCCGCCGGCCTCGTTGCGTACTGTGAGGGATCCGCCCTGCTCGGGTGCCAGGCCCCAGGCCACCAGCTGGCCGGCCAGCTGCGCCACGGTGCGGTGATCCGGGGTGACGATGACGCGGCCCACGAAGTCGTCGCTCGCGAAGCCGAACAGATAGACGCGCATCGCGGCATCCTCAAGCCGTCGGAACGGGGTCCAGGCGCCACGGATCGAGGCCGCGGCGCAGGTCCTTGCCGGTCTCGACGGGCGCTTGGAGTCCCATCCACTCGTGCAGGTCGGTGAGCTTGCCGGGCGCCTGGCCGGCGACGATCCGGTCGACCACGCTGTGGTGATCAGCGAACCGCGAGCTCTCCTGCTGGAAGATCCACCGGCACGGTTCGGAGCAGAACAGGTAGCGGCGGCCATCCAGCTCCAGGGTGCAGGCCGTGTTCCGCCCGGGCCGGATGAACAACGCGGGGAGCTGGCACAAGTTGCACAGCGCGGGCAGCCCGTAGGCCAGCGTGCCGGCCTCGCCGCCGTCCTCCCAGCGCCGCTCGAGCTGGTCCCACAGCGCCCCGTAGGTCTGCTCCCACTGGGGGTACTTCCCGGTCAGCCACTCGCGCTCGGCACGGTCGGGCATCGCGACGTCGAACCACAGCGTGGTCCGGTACGTGTACAGGCCGAGCTGGAAGCTGTGGTGCGCGTAGTCCAGCTCTTCGATGAACAGGTCCCAGAACCAGGGCTTTTCCAGGTCGAACTCGGCCAGGTTTTTCATGAACTGCTCGGTCACCCACTCGGTCATGAACTCCTTGAACGAGCGGGTCCGCGCGCTGACCGGGGCCAGGTACTCCATGGCGGTTCCGCTCAGCGCCAGGAACAGCCGCCAGCATCGCCACCACATCTTGTCGATGAGGTACTGAGCCCGCTCGCGCGACCCGTTCTCCAGCAGCGTCCGCAGCACCGGATGGCCGATCTGGGCGTGGCGGGCCTCGTCGGTCTGGATGCTCGCCACGGTCTTCTCGAACAGGTGGTGGTGGGCCCGGTCGGCCATGGCCGCCATGGCCATGAACTGCAGGTTGGTGAAGCCCGTCTCGAACACGAAGTTCAGCTGGATCGCCAGGTCGACGGCGTCGGCGGCCAGGAACATGTCATCGAACAGGTGCCGGGCGGCGAGAATCACCCACTGGCTGGTGTGGAACGCCTTGTGGGTCCAGTCGAAGTTGCCGTCATGGGCCAGCAGGTCATGGCCGATCAGCAGCGGGATCTGGGTGTGGCGGATCTCATCCAGCGCCCCCAAGGTGGCCATCGTCCGCCAGGCACTGTCGCGCCCGAAGCGAGCCATCCGCAGCTCGGCCACCGCCCCCGCATACTCCACCAGGGCCACCGCGCCGTTGTGGAACTTGACCAGCTGAACCCATCCCGGGTCCAGGTCATCGAACAGGCGGGGCTTGCTGAGCGCCGCACGCACACCGAGCACGGCGGCGTCCTTATCCCGCTGAGTGGCGACATACTCACGGTAGGTCGTGCGGTAGGCCTCGTTCCAGTTCCGCCACGCGTCCTGCGTCAGCCAGGGCCGGCCGCTGATCTCCTGCGGGAACAGCTCGCGCTCCTCGACATAGCGAGGGGTCCAGTCCACCTTGCGAGCTATGTCGAGCCAGTCATCACGCCGGAGTACCACTGCTCCGCCTCCTTGGTTACCGGAATCACAGTGCCGGTATCGCGCTGCACCGCCTTGGCCAGCACCTCGTCGGGTGTCAGGTAGTACGGGTTCTCGATCACCATTCCGCCCACCAGCATCCGGGGATGCGTCATGACCAGGCTGACGAGGGCACCGCTCCCGAACCGGTCTAGGTCGTACAGGCACACGATGACCTGCGGGTAGAGGGGCAGGTACCGGTTCATCTCGGACTCGAGCGTCAGGAGCTCGTTCATGTCGGGCAGGACGTCGCGCCTCGACCACGCCTCCACCGCACGCACGACGTCGAACCGCCCCGCGTACATCGCGTCGGACATTGCGGCCTTCCAGCTCGCGATCACCTCGCCGGCCGCGAAGCGCCCTGACCGCAGGTACATGTCTGACGCGCCGATGACCTCGAGCTGCTTGCCGGCCGTGCGCGCGGCCGCCTCGCCCTTTGGCCCAAGAGTCGCGACGATCTCGCCTGGAGAGGTGCCGTCGACGACGCAGATGCACTTGTCGCCTGACGCTAGGCCGACCTGCAGGAACGGGATCAGGATCCGGTTCCGCTCCTCGTCACCGGAGAACACGCCGCAGATATGATCTCCCGGATCGGCTTCGAGTCCGCCGATTCCCAGGGCGACGCGATTGGGCACCACATCACGACCGATCGGGAGAAGATCGTTCGAGCGTAGATCCGCAGTTCCCCGCAAGTCAACGAGCCGAACATCGGCCTATCCCACGCCGAGGGTGATCTCGCCTACCGCGAGCAGCCGGGTGAAGTCCGCCGGCTTGAGCTTGTTCACGAACGGGTAGGCGCCGGCCGCGAACTGGTGCAGCTGGGCGGCGGCCTCCTCGTCCGCGCGCAGCTTGCCGATGCCCGAGTTGAGGATGAACGCCCCCGTCGCGACCCGTTGCAGCAGGTGGTGTGCCTTCGCGGAAAACCGTATGGTTCCTCCGTGCTCATAGAACGATGTTCAGGGCGAGCCGCGGCCCGCAGCCGCGGTGGACCAGCGCGGCGATTTCATGCCAGTCCACGTGGTCGGCGACGGCTTCGGCCAGGGGCCTGGGGAACCCCAGCCGGATAAGCTGGGCCGCCCTCCAGTCGTGGAGCTCGCCCTGGTCGATGACCTCGTGCCAGGCGAAACCACCGGGGTCACCCGCTCCGTCTCCCTGGGCTGGTCTTCCGGAGAAGTTGGACCTTCCGATGTGGCGGATCTTGCCCTCCTCTTTCACCTCGGCCAGCGCGCCGATCGACTCGGCGATGGGCACCTTCGGGTCGGGCCGGCGGAGCTGGTACAAGGTCTATCCAGTCGAGCCGCAGCCCGGCCAGGCTGCCCCTACCTGCTCGCTGCAGCGACCGCTGATCACAGCTTCCCGGCGGCGCGACGCGGGCACATCCCTAGTCCGGCTAGTTCCCGAGGACCTCCTCCACCCGGATGCGCAGGCTCGCGGCCGACCGGCTAACGGCGGGCATCAGGCCTAGGACTGGCGCAGCGCCTCCAGGGTCCGCCACGCCCGGGTGGCCAGCTGCAGGTTGAACTGGTTGTCTGGGCGGCTGAGGTCGTAGCCGGACACCTGCCGGATGCGGTTGAGGCGGTATTTCAGGGTGCTGCGGTGAACGGAAAGCGCCTTGGCCGAGGCGTCGTAGTTGCCGCCGCACTCGAGGTATTCGCTCAGCGTCAGGACCAGTTCTGTGCCGCGCGCGGAGTCGTGGTCAATCAGCGGGCCGAGCCACTCGTCGACAAAGCGCTCCAACGAGGAGGTGTCGTTCGCCGAGGTCAGGACCTTGTAGACGCCCAGTTCGTCGTAGAGCGTGCTCTGCTCGGGGCCGCCGGATACCTTCTGAATGCTCATCGCCAGCTCCGCCTCGCGGTACGAGCGCGGGAAGTCCTCCACCGCCTGGCACTGCCCGCCCACCCCGATCCGGCAGTGGCCGCCGTGCAGCTCCGCGACCACGTGCTTCCTGAACTGATCCCAGGGAGCGCGCGGCCCGGCCAGCACGATGACGTCATGCAGCCGCGGCGCCAGCAGCGACCCGACCCCGGCCGCCTTGGCCGCCCGGCTCACCGCGTGGAAGAACCCGTCGATCCCGTCGGCGGCGCTACCGTCGGCCAGCACGACGCGGTGCGGTCGGCCCAGGTCGTAGCCGAGGGTCTGGGCCCGGTTCATGATCCTGGTCCGGTCCGCCCCCTCCACCAGCTCGAGCACCAGGTTTATGCGCAGCCGGGCCGCGGTCTCGGTCAGGCTCTGCAGCCGGGCCAGCACCATGGTGAGCACTGTGGTGGCGTGCTCGATTGCCACCCGCTCGAAATCCCCGGCGGTCCCGCCGGGGTCGCGCAGGACGAGCACGCCCATCGGATCTCCGCCGAGCACGGCCACTGAGACCAGCCGGTCCTCATCCCGTACCGGGCTGCCGGCCGCCATCGCCCGGACCAGGAACTGTTCCCGCTGCCGCGAGCCGGCCCTCTGGTAGGTCTCCGGCTGGTCCGGACCGGCCCACACGCGCAGGTTGCCGAACCGGTCCTCGATGGCCACCGCGCGGTCGGTTAGCTCGTACACCGCGCGGGCGATGCCCTCCTGGCCCTCGCCCGCCAGCGCGACCCTGGTCAGCCGGTCGTGGATCTCCATGCCCCGCTGCAGGGCCAGGTTGGCCGCCTGCAGCTCCTCGGCCTGCTCGCGTTCCCGCCGGTGCAGGCGCGCGTTGGCCAGGGCGACCGCGGCCTGCTGGGCCAGCACCTGCAGCAGGAACCGGTCACTCTCGCCGGGCGGCCCGGCCGCCCCCACGATCAGGTAGCCGGCTGGCCCGTCCGGGCTGACCAGCGAGTAGGCCCACCCCCACGGCAGGTCGGCCAGCTCGACCTGACCACCCCCCGGAGGCAGCCCGGCGGAGACCAGCTCGGCGGGCAGCGGGCTCACCGCCGCGGCTCCCCGGCCGGGCACTGCGACATCCTGCCGCCGGCCGTCGAAGTAGATGCCCCTGAACTGGCATTGCCCTAGCGATTCGACCGCATTCGCGACCATGTTCAAGATGGTGCCCTGACTGTCCTGCTGGGTCAGCAGCATGGCCAGCACGAGCAGGCTCCGCAGCGCGGAAAGCTGCTCGCGGGCCGGGCTGTCACGGCCGCTTCGTATGCTCGCCATCTCCTAATCCGTATCCCGGCCATGTCGCGGCCGGGAGAAGGCGGAGGGCGTTACCGCCGCCGGGAGTCGCGCAGGCCCGGATGTCCGGGGGAGCAGACGCTGCCGCCATGAATCTCCGCTCGTCAACACGATCCTAGACCGCCCGCTCCCGGAAGAACATCGCTGCTCGCAATTGCTTCCAGCCCCGGGCACTACCGGTTGCGTGATGTGACCAGCCCCGCCCGGGCGCAAGCCCGGAGGCGACGCCGAGAACAGGTGGCGTGTTCGTGTCCTCGCGAGCTACGCGGCGCGGGCGCAGGGCCGCGCCGAGCGCCCCGCCCAGCGTCGGGATCGAAGCGGCCAGCCAGGCCAGGCTCACCTGGTCGGCCACGCCGGCCGGGTGCCCGAGGATCAGGCCGAGCAGGTCCGGGTAGATCGGCGCGGGCCGCGTCCGCCTCAGAACTAGCTGGTCTGATGATGTGCGGCCCACCGCCCCTGGCGAGCATGGGATATGCCCAGCACAGGAGGATGCGAGCATGGCCGTGCCGACCGATCCGCACCTGAGCCTGGTCCGCCCGGTGACACCGCGGACGCCCGAAGGCTGCGAGGAATGCCTGGTCCTGGGGTCCACGTGGGTTCATCTGCGGCTCTGCCTGACCTGTGGCCACGTAGGCTGCTGCGACTCTTCCCCGCTCCGGCACGCTCGCGCCCATGCCTTCGCGATCGGGCACCCCATCGTGCAGTCGTTCGAGCCGGGCGAGAACTGGCGCTGGTGCTATGTCGACGAAACCTATGTCTGAAAAACTCGAAGAGGAGATCGAACTCCAGCCCATCCTTCAATCGCTGACCGCCCGGCCACCGCTCGACGTCACGCTGGACGAGGAGACCGAGGCCCGGCTCCCGCTGATCTTCGGCGGTATGCCGGGACCGGCCGTCGGCCCGCATCCCCGGTCAGCTAGATCCGCGATGCCGTTACTAGCCGGGCGGGGGATGCGGACCGCCGCGGCCGCGGGCCACGGTGGAAGCATGAAGCCGACCCAGGCGCTGCACGAGGCGGGCCAGAGTCTCTGGCTGGACAACATCACCCGGGCCTTGCTCGACGAGGGGATCCTGGCGCGCTACGTCGATGAGTACTCGGTGACCGGGCTCACCTATCTCGCTGGGACACCGCGGTGGCCGGCCGGGTGCCCGGCGAGCTCCGCGACCGCCTGGGCATCGCCGTGGCCAGGCAGGCCTACCGGGCGTACCGGGAGCTGCTGGACTCGCCGCGCTGGTT
>Ga0335072_10007871_pt1 | contig 15483 bp, 14 predicted proteins | sample Lox_Sample_21_FD_206725 | JGI IMG/M metagenome (GOLD analysis project Ga0335072, IMG submission 206725) | Soil microbial communities from Loxahatchee National Wildlife Refuge, Florida, United States - Lox_Sample_2.1 | ecosystem: Environmental > Terrestrial > Soil > Wetlands | place: USA... | reverse complement strand
GCCATGGCCGGCCGCCTGCGCGCGCTGGGCGCGGGCCTGTCCTTGTTCGCCTCCGCCGGTAACGAGGCGGATTTCTCCGTCCTGGACTACATGGACTACGCGATCGGCCACGCGCCGACCCGCGTCATTGCGCTGCTGATCGATTCGCTGGACGACGGCACGCGTTTTCGCCGCCTGGCGCACCAGGCGCACGAGGCGGGCAAACAAGTGGTGGTCCTGAAGATCGGCGGCTCGGAGGCCGGCGCCCGGGCCGCGGTCGCACATTCCTCCCGCATCGCCGGCGACGACGCGGCCTACGCCGCATTGTTCGAAACCTGCGGCGTCGCGACCGCACGCTCACTGGAGGGCTTCATGACCGCCGCGGCGTTGCTGGACAGGTACGGCCGCCGTCCGGGCGCACTTGGCGCGATGTCCACCTCCGGTGCCGGCGCGTCGTTGCTGGCAGACCGCTGTGCCGCGCTAGGCGTGCCCCTGGCCGAGCTATCGCCGGCAACGCACCGCGGCATCGACACCCAAAAAATGTTCTCGCGCATTGGCAACCCGCTGGACCTCGGCATCTTCGGCGGCATGCGCCGCGCGGCGTCGGTGCCAGGTTTGCTCTCCAGCGATCCAAACGTAGGTGTCGCGCTGGCGCTGGTGCATTCGATGAACCCGTGGCAAGGCGACCCGATCCGCGCCGCCCTTGCCGAGGCACGCGAAACCTCCGGCAAGCCGCTGCTGATCGTCGCCCCCGGGGGCATGCCGGAGTCGGAACGCGCTTTCTATGAAACCCGCGGCATGGACGTATTCGGCGAGACGGACATCGTGCTGGAGGGGATCGGCGCACTGTTAGCACCGGCACCAGAGAAGAATGCCCCCCCTCGCATTGCGGGAGCGGGGCGAGGGAAGGGGGCGCAACGCGCTGAAGTTACGTGCCGAACCCCTCCCCCTGTCCCCCTGCCACAAGGGGAGGGGGAGCATGTCCGCTCCCTCTTCCCTGCCACGCGCCCGCTGACCGAACCCGAAAGCCTGCGCCTGCTGCGCGACTTCGGTGTGTCAGTGGTTGAGACCATCGAATGCGCCAACTTCGATACCGCCCGCGATGCGGCCGAGCGTGTCGGTTGGCCGGTCGTGCTGAAAGGAGTCGCGGAGGGCGTCGCACACAAGACTGAACGCGGCTTGGTGCGCACCAACCTGCGCGACGCCGCAACACTGCACGCCGCGTACAACGCACTCGGCACGCAACACGTCATCGTCCAGCCGATGGTGCAAGCGGCATTGGAAGTGATCGTCGGCATCAGCCGTTCACCCGGTGTAGGCCTGGTTCTGCTGTGCGGCCTCGGCGGCATCTACGCCGAGTCATTGCGCGATATCTGTCTTTGGCCCGTCCCGGTGTCTCGCGACACAATCGCAAACAAGCTGGAGCGCAGCGCACTGGGGCGAGTGTTGGGCAGTACTCGTTGGCAATACCCGGACGCAAACCGAGCGCTGATCGATCTGCTGCGGGCATTGCAAAACGTCGGGACAGCATTAAGCGAGCGGCTGGAAGCTGTGGACATCAACCCCGTGATGCTGGGTGAAGCCGGCGCCGTTGCGGTGGATGCTCTGGTGGTGCCGCGCGCATGACCGATCGGGTGGTTGCCACTTACTACGTGCGAGGCAATGCCGGTTCCATCGAGCCCCGCGCTGCTGCCATTGCGGTCGAGCAAAGTGTGGAAATGCCGCTCGACGCGATCGACGAACCAGCCATATTGCACGACATTGTTGGCGAAGTTCAGGCGATCGAACCCATCGCCGCGGGTGTGTTTTCTGTCCGTATCGGCCTGGCCGTATCCACAATCGGCAACGACGCCGGCCAGATGCTGAACATGCTGTTCGGCAACACCTCGCTGCATCAGGACGTCGTGCTGCATGACGTTGCGTTTCCGCCCGAACTGTCAAAGGCGTTCGGCGGGCCTCGTCACGGCATTGCCGGCTTGCGTGCGCCCGTCGGTGCGCCACGCCGCGCGCTGACATGCTCTGCGCTGAAACCGCAGGGGCTGTCGGCAGAGCAATTGGGCGCATTGGCGGAACGATTTGCCCGCGGCGGCATCGACTACATCAAGGACGATCACGGCATGGCGGAGCAGGACTACAGCCGCTTCGCCGACCGCATCCGCGCCTGCCATGCAGGCATCGCGCGCGGCCGCGACGCCACCGGACATCCGACCCGCTACGTGCCCAGCCTGTCGGGCAATCTGAACGCAATGCGCCGGCAACTTGGGCTGGCACGCGAACTTGGTATCGATTGCGCCCTGTTGGCGCCGATGATCGCCGGATTTGCGAACATGCAAGCACTGATCCGCGAATTTTCGGAAGTCGCCCTTTTCGCCCATCCCAGCCTGGGCGGCGCCGCACGCATCGCACCTGAGCTGCTGATCGGCAAGCTGTTCTCTCTGATCGGCGCCGATGCGGTGATCTTTCCCAATTTCGGCGGACGGTTCGGCTATTCGCCGGACACCTGCCGCGCACTGGCTGACAATGCGCGGCAGCCCGACCATGGGTCGCGCTCCAGTATGCCGGTACCGGCCGGCGGCATGACGTTGCAGCGCGTGCCGGAGTTGCTTGACTTCTACGGGTCAGACGCGATGTTGCTGATAGGCGGCAACCTGCTGGCGGCACGCGCGCAATTGACGGAGGCAACCGCCGCCTTCACGCGCGCCGTCGCGGCACATCAGTATCGGTAGCGATCATGGATATCGAGCAATTGCCGGAGAAGCGAGAATTTCGCGAAGGGTATCGCTGGGATGGCGTGGAGCACATGCCCTACAAGCAGGAGGGCAGCGCGCCGTTCAAGGATGTCTCGCGCCAGGTGTTGTTCCAGCAGCCAGGCATGGGCTGCGACCTGCGCTATTTCGAAGTGGGCGTCGGCGGCTACTCGACGCTGGAGCAGCATGAGCATGCCCATGCGGTGATGATTTTGCGCGGTCATGGACATTGCTTGCTCGGCAGCGAGGTGACGGAGGTAAAACCGTTCGATTTGGTGACGATTCCGTCCTGGACCTGGCACCAGTTTCGCGCGACGCAAGGCGAGCCACTCGGGTTCTTGTGCATGGTCAATCAGGATCGCGACCGGCCGCGACTGCCCACGCCGGACGATCTGGCCGCGCTGCGGGCCAGACCGGCGGTGGCGAGGTTTTTGGATTTGTGAGCTCTCGTCATGGCCGGGGTCATGTCCCCGGGCTGGACCCGGGGATCACCCGGCCGTCTGCGCACAAAAGATCGAGAGTAGTTGGCCGGGTCAAGCCCGGCCATGACGTTGAAGGGGGAAACCATGGCACCCAACGCGAAACGCGTGTTCTACGTAAAATACCTGTCCTCGCCGCTCTACGCGCAAATCCTGGCACAGCGGCCGGACATTTTGCTCGACCGGCTGGAGAACGAATCGCCCGACGATGTCGTGACGCCGATACTGAGTGCGGCGCACGTCTACCAGATCGGTGCCTCGCGCCAGGTGATCGCGCCGCATTTCCAGGTCAGCACTGCGCTGCTGCAACGCCTGCCGAACCTGGTTGCCGTGTCGTCGAACGGCGCCGGCTACGACACCGTGGACGTGGATGCCTGCACTGCGCAGGGTATCGCCGTGGTGAACCAGTCCGGCGGTAACAAGGAAGGCGTGGCAGAGCATGCGCTGGCGATGATGCTGACCTTGTCGAAACGCATCATCGAGACCGACCGCCGCATGCGTGCCGGCCCCGGCATTCCGCGCAACCAGTATATCGGCCGCGAGCTATTGAACCGTACCGTCGGCGTGATCGGTATCGGAAATGTCGGCAGCCGCGTCGCCGAGCTGTGCCGCGGCTTGTTTAACATGCGCGTCCTCGCCTACGACCCGTACCTGACTGCAGCGCAGATCAGCGCGCGCGGCGGGGAGAAGGTGGAACTCGACGAACTGCTGCGCTCGGCGGACTACGTGTCGGTGCATTGCCCGCTGACGCGCGAATCCCGCGGCATGATCGGAGCGGCGCAGTTTGCGCTGATGCGTCCCGACGCATGGTTCATCACCACGGCACGCGGCTTCATTCACGATGAAGGCGCGTTGGCTGACGCGCTGGCGTCCAAGCGCATCGCCGGCGCCGGCCTGGACGTATGGGAGGACGAACCGCCGCCGCACGACCATTCGCTGCTGAAATTCGACAACGTGCTGGTCAGCCCCCATACCGCGGGCGCCACCGAGGAATCACGCGAGAACATGGCACGGTTCGCGGCGGAGCAAGTGCTGGACATCTTCGATGCCAAGCGCCCGCCGCGGCTGGTGAATCCGGAGGTCTGGCCGGCCTATCGCGAACGCTTCGGACAGATCATGGGATTCGCTCCGGCGGAGTGACACCGCGTGGCGGCGGACGATGTCACGTTGGTGCCGTACGATCCGGCATGGCCTGATCTGTTTGCGCAAGAGGCCGCGCGGCTGCGCCTGGTGCTCGATCCAACGCAGGTGGTCGGGATCGAACATTTCGGCAGCACTGCGGTGCCCGGACTGATTGCAAAGCCGATCATCGATATCCTGGTCGCTGCGCGGTCTCTGGCGCATGCGAAGGCGGCGTTTGTCGCGCCGATCAACGCGCTGGGCTATGTTTATTGGGACGATAATCCGGCCACCGACCGCATGTTCTTCGTCAAGGGCATGCCGCCCTATGGCGAGCGGCGGACGCATCACGTGCACATCACCGAAACAGCCGGCGAGATGTGGCAACGGCGCCTGGCGTTCCGCGATTATCTGCGCGCACACCCGGAGGAAGCGGAGTGTTACGCCGCGCTGAAGTGCGATTTCGCACAGCGCCACGCGACCGACCGGGAAGCGTACACAGCGGCGAAGACGGACTATGTCGAAGCGTTGCACCGACGGATGAAGCTGCTGCCGACCAGTCAGGTTTGAACATCAAACAGCCCAATCGATGTGGCAGGATTTGTCCAGGCGCCCACGCAATCGGGCTCACTCGGCAGCGCGGGCAGGCTCTTGCCCCAGTGCGCCTACATCCCCCATCGTCCCCAATGCCACACTCACCCGCAGCCCCGGCCGGGCATCCTCCAACCGGAGCGCTGCACCGTGCAGCTCCGCGACCGCCGCCACGAGACTGAGGCCCAGCCCACTGCCTGGCGTCGTTCGGCTGTGGTCGAGCCGATAGAACCGCCTCAACACATGTGCTCGCTCCGCCTCCGGGATACCGGCCCCGTTATCCTCCACCGCCAGCACCGCCTGGCGCCCCTGCCGAAGCAGCGATAGCCGAACCTCGGTGCCGCATGGCGTGTGACGCAAGGCATTGTCCACCAGGTTCACCAGCATCTGCGTCAGCAGTTCCTTGTCGCCATGCACTACGACGCCCGGAGCAACGTCGGCGGTCAGGCAGCGCCCCTCATCCTCCGCCGACGGCGCGAACGCATCGGCGACGGTCTCCGCTACGTTAGACAGATCCACACGGCAAAACGCCGCGCGCTGCGCCCCGGCCTCGACTTCGGCGATCCGCAGCAGTGCGGCGAAGGTGCCCAGCAGCGCATCCACTTCCGTTTTCGCGCGGTCCAGCGCATGGTCGTGGTCGGCCTCGGAACCAGTGCGGCCACGTGCCTCCTCCAGATGTTGGCGCAGCCGCGACAGCGGCGTGCGCAAATCATGCGCGATGTTGTTGGACGCTTCGCGCACGCTGGTCAGCAACTTCTCTATCCGGTCCAACATGCGGTTCAGCGTCTCCGCCAACCGGTCGAGATCGTCGCCGCTGCCGCGCAGCGGAATCCGCTGACCGAGGTCACCGTCGATGATCGCCTCCGCCGTCCGCGACATCGCATCCACCCGATGCAAGAACACCCGGCTCAACCAGACGCCGCCGGCGCCGCCGATCAGGATGGTGACGGCGATGCTGAACGCGACGGCGCGCAGCACGGCGTCGTCGGCCCGATAAACGCGGCGGAGATCGTCGGCCACCGCAACGACGACTCCGTCGGGTAGTTGCTTCACATAGGCGAGGACCGGTTTCGTGCCATCCTGGTCTGTCGCGATCAGCCGCAGCCAGCCGCGGCGGTCGCCGACCATGGGAAGTTGCCCGGCCAGCCGCGCACCATCCGGCGACTGCACCAGATAGTCCAACGCCCCGGCGCCGCGGGAATACCGCCGCACATGCGCGACCAACCCGGCCGCGCCGCCTTGCTGATCCACCTCCGCGAAATGATCCAGTGCGCTATGCACCCGCGATTTAAGCTGCTGGAGCAGGGATTCGTGGGTCATCCAGAACACCGCCCCGCCCAACGCCGCGGCAGATGCCGTGAACAACAGCAGATACAGCGCGGCAAGCCGAAAACTCGCCGTGCGAAGGAGCCTGGTTCTCATGAGCAATGAGGTGTGAGTCACGCGTATCATGTCATTGCGAGGAGGGAAGCGACGAAGCGATCCCGTTCGCGGAATTGTCCTGATCGCCCGCGCACCGTATAATCGAGGTCGCTTGGTCGCTTCGCTTCTCGCATGGATATATCTGCATAACGACACATGCCATGTGCTAGGCCGACGCAACGGATGCCGGGGCACGCAGCGCATAGCCGGCGCCGCGCACCGTATGGATCAGCTCCGCCCCACCCCATTGGGCGAGCTTGGAGCGCAGCCGGCTGATATGCGTCTCCACGATGTTAGTTTTTGGATCAAAGTGAAAATCCCAGACTGCTTCCAATAGCATGGTGCGGGTCACGACCCGATCGGCATTGCGCAGCAGGTATTCCAGTAACTGGAACTCGCGCGGCTGCAAGTCGATCTCCTTGCCGGCGCGCGTCACTGCGCGCTTCAGCAGATCCATTTCCAGATCGCCGGCACGCAGCACGGTCTGCACCTCCACCAGCGGCGGACGCCGTGCCAGAGCGTTCACGCGGGCGAGCAATTCGGCAAAAGCGAAGGGCTTGGCGAGGTAGTCGTCACCGCCCGCATCAAGTCCCCGCACGCGATCGCCGACGCCACCGAGAGCAGTGAGGAACAATACGGGCGTGCGCACGTCGGATTCGCGCAGCATGCGCACCAGCGAGAGGCCGTCGATGCCTGGCAGCATGCGGTCGATGATCAGCACGTCGTACGGCGTGTCACCGGCGCGGAACAAACCCTCCCGCCCGTTGGCGACGTGGTCCACCGCATGCCCTTGCTCTCGGAGGCCGCGGGCCACGTAGTCGGCCGTCTCCTGGTCGTCTTCGATTACAAGTATCTTCAAGTCTACCCCCGAGATCGCAGTTCGGCATGAGCGCCGCGCGCATGTCCCGGCGTGGCCGGGCTCGACCTAGCCATCAGCGCCGGGTGGTTCGCCGCGAAATGCCGCGCCACACTTGCATCTCCGGTGCGCCGCCAACCGAGTCAAGCCGGGCCATGACGGGCAACATCATGCAGATAGTTGGGAATTCCCAATCCAGTTCCCACCGTTGGATGCTATACCAATCGGTATAAGTGCGCCGATCAAAGCGCGGGGCGGGTCGAAAGACCGGCCCCGTTTCTGTTGGGCGCGCCGGTTTCGGGGACGGCTGTCCTACTCGTCGCGCAGCGGCCGGGCGAGCAAATCCGTGATTGCCTGCCGCAGCGTTGTGCGGCCCTCCAGCAAAGCCGCGACCGCCGTACAGATCGGCAGGTCCACGCCGGCGGCCCGCGTGACCAGAGCCGGCGCCGTCGCCACACCCTCGGTGACCGCGCTGCGGGCAGCCAGCACGTCCACGAGTTTTTCGCCCCGGCCGAGCGCCACGCCCAGGCTGTAGTTGCGGCTCGCCGGACCGGTGCAGGTCAGCAGCAGGTCGCCCAGGCCGGACAGGCCCATGACGGTCTCGCGCCGGCCGCCCAGCGCCACCGCCAGTCGCGCCAGTTCGGCCAGGCCGCGGGTGATCAGGGCGGCGCGGGCGTTTTCCCCCAGGCCGGCACCGATAACGGCGCCCGCGGCAATGGCGATCACGTTCTTCGCCGCGCCGCCGACCTGGGCGCCGATCGGGTCGTCGTTGCCGTAGAGGCGGAATGTGGGCGTCGAAAGCGTGGCAATGACGCGGTCTCGCAATGGGGACTGCGTTGCTGCGACCACGGCGGCGGCGGGCAGCCCGGCGGCAATTTCGTGGGCGAAGTTGGGGCCGGTGAGAACGGCGGCCTCGACGCCGGGATGCACCGACTGCCCCACCTCCAGCGGCAGCAGGTTGGTCCCGGTCTCGAAGCCCTTGGCGCAGACCACCAGTGGCGCCGTGCCTGGCGGCAGGCGCGTGAGGACAGCGCGCTGGTGCTGCATCGGCACCGCCAGCAGCACGATGCCACTGACCCGGCCCAGGTCGTGGGTGACAATGACCTGCTGCGCCAGCCGGACGCCAGGAAGGCGGGAGGACTCGCCCCGCGCTGCCAGGTCCGCGGCACGCAGAGGGTCACGCGCCCAAAGCAGTACGTCCGCGCCGGCGCGCGCGGCCTGGATTGCCAGGGCGATGCCCCAGGTGCCGGCGCCTATTACCGAAACGTCACTCATTGGCGATCCTGGTCACGGTCGCACAAGCGCCACGTTCATTGCGTCCCAGCCGTTCCAGCAGCGCCTGCAGGATCGGCAGTGCCTCTTGCTCGAACTTGAACGGCGGATTGACCACCAGCAGGCCGCAGCCGTTCAGCCGGTCGGGCATCAGCGGCTCACGCAGGGAGAGTTCGGCCGCGACGATGTCGCGAATGCCGGTCTGCTGCATCGCCGTGTGAAACCCGCGCACGGGCGCGCGGTGCTTGATCGGATACCAGGCAACCAGCACGCCGGCGCGGAACCGCACATGCGCCGCGGCGAGACCAGCAGCGAGATTGCTGAACTCCTCGGCATTTTCGAAGGGCGGATCGATTAGTACCAGGCCGCGGCGCTCCTTGGGCGGCAGCAAGGCGCCCAGCGCCTCCCACGCATCGCGCTGGTGTACCGAGACCTGCGGATCGCGCGCAAAATGGCGGCGAAGTTCAAACAAATCGTCGGATTGCAGCTCGCAGCAGGCGAGGCGGTCTTCCGGGCGCAGCATGGCGCGGATCAGCGCGGGAGACCCGGGATACAGGCCCAGCGTGCGGATGAAGCCGAGATAGCGGCCGAGCGCGGAGGGCGGCACATCGATCAGGCGCTCGATGCCCTGGCGCCATTCGCCGGTGCGCCGGGCCGGGCCGGCGGTCAGGTCATAACGGCCGGCGCCGGCATGAGTATCCAACACGAAGATCGGCGCCGGCTTGCGTTGCAGCGCGTCGATCAGCCAGACCAGCAGCGCGTGCTTCATGCAATCGGAGAAACTGCCGGCGTGAAAGGCGTGACGGTAGTTCATCGCCTGTGCGTAGTGCCGTGCGCGGCAAAGGTATAGGGGCTGGCTCGCAATCAGTGCTGCCGCGGCCTTGCCATGCAGCACAAACCCTTCGACACTCCCATGCAGAAGCCGGGAGGAACAAGACGTGCACGTCCGCCCAATTGGACCGCAGATCGGCGTCGAAGTCACCGATGTCGACGTGACAGCGCTCGACGACGCGGGGTTCGCGCCGATCTATCAGGCCTGGCTGGAGCGCAATGTGTTGGTGGTGCGGGACCAGGACCTCAAAATCGAGGACTTCCTGCACTACAGCCGCCGTTTCGGCATCGTGGTGCCGCATCCGTCCAAATCCACGCGCCATCCGCAAATGCCCGAGATCACCTTGCTCGGCATCAACAAGTTCGATGCGGACGGCACGTTGAACCAGGCGATCTATCGCCGCGGTGCGGAAGGCTGGCACACCGATGGGGCCTATGATGCGGATCCGTTCAAGGCGACGCAGCTCTATGCACTGGCGATTCCCAGCCGCGGCGGCGATACGCTGTTTGCCAATGCGTACGCGGCGTATGAGGCGCTGCCGGATCGGCTGAAGCAGCGGCTGGAGGGGCGCAACGGCGCGTTCACCTATGGCGGTCGGCGGAAGAAGACGGCGCTGCTGAACCCCGAGGATCGCGATTGGCGGCCGGTTCTGCACCCGATCGTCCGCACGCATCCGGAGACGGGACGCAAGTCGCTGTATTACGATCCAGGAAAGATTGTCGCTGTCGGAGGACTGGATGCCGCTGAAAGCGACGCGCTGATCGAGGAGCTGGAAAGCTACATGATCCAGCCGGACGCTGAGTACCGCCACCAATGGCGCGTTGGCGATATCGTCATCTGGGACAACCGGTGCTCTTATCACCGCGCCGCCGGCGATTATCCGCCGGAGGAGGATCGCATCCACTGGCGTGTGTCGATCAAGGAGTTTGCGGCGGAGGGTCGGCTGGCGGCGGAGTAATTGCGGCGACCTGATCATCCCCACCCCCGGCGCCGCCGGCGCCTCGACCTCTCCCACATCGTGGGAGAGGTTTTCTTTTGACGCCGATTGCCGCACGCTCCGTCGCGACCAAGAGGGAGCGCTCGCCATGTCCCATCGCCCCACCATCTGCGGCACGCGCCATGCCGTGTCCGCCGGCCACTATCTTGCCGCTGCCGCGGCTTTCTCGATCCTCGAAGCCGGTGGCAACGCGATCGATGCCGGGTGCGCGGCGGGCATCGCACTGGGCGTGCTGCAGCCGGACTTGGTGAATGTTGCCGGCGTGGCGCCGATCATCATCCGGCTTGCGGATGGCACGGTGGAAAGCATCGCGGGCCTCGGCTGGTGGCCGAAAGCACTGCCTGCGGATTTGTTCATGCGCGAGCATGGGGGAAAAATTTCGGATGGCGTGCTGCGCACCGTGGTGCCTGCCGCGCCGGATGCCTGGATCACCGCACTGCGTCGGCACGGGACGCTGCGGTTTGCCGATGTCGCAGCGCCCGCGATTCGCTTCGCGGCCGAAGGCTTTTCGGTTTATCCCCTGCTTGCCGCGTCGATCGCCTCGCACGAGCATGAATACCGTCGCTGGGCGTCCAACATCGCGATCTTCCTGCCCAATGGGCGCGTGCCGAAAGCGGGCGAAAAATTCGTGCAGGCCGATTTGTCGCGCACGCTGCAATTCATGGCCGACCAGGACCACGCCGCCGGCCCCGACCGGATGGCCGGCCTGAGTGCGGCGCATGATGCGTTCTATCGCGGTGACATCGCACGGGAGATCGTGAAGTTTCAGAAGTCCGAAGGGGGCTATCTGTCGATGGACGATCTGGCATCCTACCATTCGCCGATCGAGCCGGTGGTGCGGCGGCGCTGGCGTGAGCATGAGCTCGTTACCTGCGGTGCGTGGTGCCAGGGACCCGCGTTGCAGGAAGCCTTGGCCTTGGTGGAACGTGTCGGCATCACTGGCCTGCCGCATAACAGCGCCACCTACCTGCATCGCCTCGTCGAGTGCGTGAATCTGGCGATGGCGGACAGAGAGCATTATTTCGGCGACCCGAATTTCGTCGATGTGCCGATCGATTATCTGCTGGACCCCGCGACGATCGCCCGCCGCGCCGCGTCGGTGCGCGATGTCAGGGCCTTTGGCCAGATGCCGGCGCCGCTCGACCTGCCGGGGCGGGCGCATGGGGCCAGTGGGGCGGAGCTGCCGAAGGTGGAAGCCGACACCTCGTATTGCTGTGTCGTCGATCGCTGGGGCAATGCGTTCAGCGCCACGCCATCCGACGGGTCGGGCAATGTGCCTGTCGTGCCGGGGCTCGGCATCACACCGTCAGGACGCGGTTCGCAGAGTCGTCCCGATCCGAAACATCCCGCCGGCGTGGCACCCGGCAAGCGCCCGCGTCTGACTCCGAACCCTGCGCTGATACTGACCGGAAACGGTGGCGTGATGCCGTTCGGTACGCCGGGCGGCGACGTGCAGACGCAAGCCATGCTGCAGGTGCTGCTGAACGTGCTGCATTTCGGCATGGACCCGCAGACGGCGATCGAAGCGCCGCGCGTTGCGTCGTATTCGTTCCCGTCATCCTTCGCACCGTTCGAATATTTCCCCGGACGCCTTGCGGTGGAATCGCGCATCGACAAAGCGACGCGCGACGATCTTGCCGCGCGCGGGCACGAGATTCGCGATTGGCCGGAATGGACGTGGCTGGCAGGATCGGTGGAAGCGATCGTCACCGACCCGGCGACGGGACTGATCTGCGCTGGCGCCGACCCACGCCGTCCGGCTTACGCAATGGCGATCTAACGAAACCTCTCCCGCTGCGCGGGGGAGGTCGAGATGCGAAGTAGCGAGGGTAAGGGTGATCGGGTCGGTTCACGCTCATCGCATACCGGGAGCAATGGCATCGCCGCGCAACGTCACAGGATGAACGGGATCAGCCGCCGCACCCGCGCTTGATAACGCCGATAGTCATCGCCAAATGTCGCTGTCATCAGCCGTTCTTCTGCGCCGGCTCTGTACCAAACGGCGCCGAACGTCAGTGCAAGGGCCAACAGGCCACGCCATTGCCCAATGGCGCACGCTGTTCCGCCAACCGCCACCAGCGCGCCGGTATAAATCGGATGGCGAACCAGACGATATGGCCCGGCCTGGATCAGTTCGTGACCCTGCTTCAGCGCGACCGACGCGCTCCAATTGCCGGCAAGTTCGAAGCGCGCCCAGAAGCAGAACGCGATGCCGAGCAACGTCAGTGGCGCCCCTACAAAAACGACGCCCGGATAGAAGCGGATGAACCGCATAAACAACCACGACCAGGGTGTTCCCGATGCCTGCAGCGCCATTCCCAGATGTGTCCGTTTCGCGAGCAATAGCAGAAGCATGGAAAGCACGATGGGCACCCTGAAGGCGAGCCCCGATCCGAACCCCTCCCGGCGCAGCGTTGGCTTCGTCCGCAGCGCCATCACAACCCACACGACGGCCCACAGCAGCCAGGCGAAGGCAATGCTTCGCCCGGCCCAACGCAGCAATTCCCAATGCAGCGTCAAATGCCGAAGCGCTCCAGCAGCGCGAGCGTGCGCGTAGGCATGCGCGGCGCACGGAGCAACATGCGGAGATCGGCGGGATGGTCGATATCCATCGCGATGCCGGGCTGCCGAACAATCGTCGGCTCGATCCCGCTGCGACGCGCCGCGGCAAGATGCGGGAAATAGCTGTCGTCACCGAACCGTAGCGGCACTGCGCCGGGCGGCGAGCACAGCACCGCGTTTGAGCCGAGTTCGTCATGCGCCGGCACGATGGTGAAGGACGGCGCCGGCGGGCACCAACTCACGACCGCATCGACTTCGGTGCACGTGACGCGCGGAACGTCGCCGGGCAGAGTCAGCATCGCATGGCCTTCCGCCGCAAGCGCCCGCGCCATGCCGTTCACCGCGCCGGTGTGGCCGTCACGCGCGCCGTCGGTCACCACGCGCGCGCCGTAGCGCTCGGCCAACGCCACGGCGCGCGGTTCCACCGTATTCACCAGAATGCCACCGAGCTGCCGCGCACCCGCCAGCGCCGCCAGCACGTCCTCCAGCATTGTCGCCGCGAGCAATTCACGTTGGTCCGGCGACAGCATCGCGGCCAGCCGTTGCTTGGCGCCGGTGAATTCCTTCACTGGCACCGCGGCCCAAACCTGCATCACGCCCGGCCTCGCTTCACCGGCGGCGCCGCAACACGGCGGCAGCATCCAGCACCGTCTTCGCCAGAGCCTCGCGATCCTCGATCGTCGTCATCAGTGTCTGCGCCAGCGTGACGCGCGCATCGATCGAAACCACCTCCGCCATGTCGGCGTGATCGATCACGTAGCCATCCAGCAGATCGCGATAACGCTGCGCGACGTTACCGGCGGTAGGATCGAGGCCGAGTTCGGTCATCATCTTCGCCGTCGGTCCCTTCACCGCGCGGCCGGCGATGATGGGGGAGACGGCGATTACCGGCGCAGAGCACCCGGCCAGGGCTTCGCGCACGCCGGGAATTGCCAGGATCGGTTCGACGCTGATGAACGGATTGGAAGGGCAGATCACCACCGCCTCCAGCCGCATGTCGTTCAATGCGGCGATGAAATCGGGATGCGGGCGGGCCTTCAGCGCGCCGTGGAAATCCAGTTCCAGCACTTTCGGCTCGCAGCGGTTGCGCACGAAATATTCCTGGAAATCCAGCCAGCCGGCGGGGGTGAGCAAGCGCGTGCGCACGGGGTCATTGCTCATCGGCAATACGCGCTGGGCGATGCCGAGGCGGCGGCAGAGATCGTCGGTGATGGCGGACAGCGTTTCCCCAGAGCGCAGGCGGCGGGTGCGCTCGATATGCACGGCGAGGTCGCGGTCGCCGAGGCGGAACCAGGTGTCGCCGCCGATCGCCGCCAGGGTTTCCATGCAGGACCAAGTCTCGTCGGCGCGGCCCCAGCCCAGCTCGCGGTTGGCAAGGCCGGCCAGCGTGTACATCACCGTGTCGATGTCTGGGGAGATCGACAGGCCCAAATGCTCGAAATCGTCGCCTGTGTTGACGACGACGAGCAAGTCCTCGGGTGGGAGGATGCGCGACAGGCCCAGCGCCAGTTTGGCACCGCCGACGCCGCCGGAGAGCGCGATGATCACCGGAACAAATCCTCCTCGGGTGGACGGACCAGTTCGTTAACCGGGGCGTCGGGCGCCGTCCAGGTGAGGCCGCGGACGATGACGACAGGCTGCGCTTCGGCGGCCTGGCCTTGCAGGAGGCCGGCGGCGGCGGCGATTTCGTCGGCGAAACCGATGACGGTGACTTCCAGGGTGCGGCCGAACAGATCGGGGCGGCCGCGCATATCGATCAGGGAAGGCAGTCCGGAGGAGCCGATCGCCACGCCAACCGTGCCGCGGCGCCAGGGACGGCCGAAGCTGTCGCTGATGACCACGCCCAGGCGGACTTTTGCCAGTGCTTCCAGCTTGGTGCGGAGGGCGTCGGCGGAGGTATCGGCGTTGAGAGGCAGCAGGAGGGCGTAGTCCGGACCGCCTGTTGGAGCGACGTTGGAGTGGTCCACGCCGGCGTTCGCCATCACGAAGCCCAGGCGGTGCTGCATGATCAGCAGGTTGGGTCGGGAGCGGACGACGCGGGCGGATTCGGAAAGGATGACCTCGACAAGGCGCGGGTCCTTGCCGATCTCGGCAGCCAGTTCGATGGCACGCGGGGATGGCGTGACGGTGGCGAGGTCGACGCTGCGGTTCTCCGCCTTGGAGACGATTTTTTGCGCGATGACGATCACGTCGCGGTCTTGCAGCGCGGGGGCGCGGGCGGAGATCAGCTCGGCGAGGTCGTCGCCCGGCTGGACCATGGGGATGCCGGGCACGGCGAGGAGTTCGAGGCGGTGGGGCATGGGTGGGTTATAGCCGCAGCAGGAGGTCGCGGGAGAGGTGGGGGCGGAAGGGATGAGAGGATCGGGCGCGAGCCACTTCGGACACAGAGGAGTTCCCGCACGCCGTACGACTCTAGCTGACGACAAAAGGACCATCGCCGTGCGTTCTCTTACGCGCCTGCAAGAGCGGGTCATCAGGTGGTGAGGGCCTTATAGTTCTGTTGAGGTCTTTGGTTGACCATGGCCGCGAGCTGTCCGTCACCCACTTTTCAAGCCGGTCGAACTCTTCACTCGTCTACCTGCGTCGAACACCGTTCAAGCCGTCCAACATCCCAGATATGTAACCCC
>Ga0335072_10007869_pt1 | contig 15488 bp, 14 predicted proteins | sample Lox_Sample_21_FD_206725 | JGI IMG/M metagenome (GOLD analysis project Ga0335072, IMG submission 206725) | Soil microbial communities from Loxahatchee National Wildlife Refuge, Florida, United States - Lox_Sample_2.1 | ecosystem: Environmental > Terrestrial > Soil > Wetlands | place: USA... | reverse complement strand
CGTAGGCCCAGATGGCGATCTCGACCCGGTTACGGGCGCCGAGCTTGGCCATCAGGCTGGCGATATGGGTCTTGACCGTGCTGAGCGTGATGTGCAGATCGCCGGCGATCTCGCCGTTGGTACGGCCCCGGGCCACGCTGGCGAGGACCTGCTCCTCGCGACCGGTAAGCGGATCGACGGGCTGAGCGGGCGGTGCGTGCGGCCCGGCGTCGGCGAAGGCCTCGAGCAGCCGGACGGTGACGCTCGGCGTGATCAGCGCGTCGCCGTGGGCGGCGGCCTGGACAGCCTGGGTGAGCAGGGCGGGACCCGCGTCCTTGAGCAAGAAGCCCCGGGCGCCGGCCCGCAGGGCGGCGTAGACGTACTCATCGAGGTCGAAGGTCGTGATCACGACGACCGCCAGCGGCGCGGCCACGGTCGGCCCGGCCAGCAGACGGGTGGCCTCGATGCCGTCGACCCCAGGCATGCGGATGTCGAACAGGCACACATCGGGGCGCAGGCGCCTCGCGAGCTCGACGGCCTGCCGGCCGTCGGCGGCCTCGCCGACCACATCGATTTCCGGCTGGGCATTGAGGATCATCCGGAGCCCGGTGCGGGCGATCTCCTGGTCATCGGCGACGATCACCCGTATGGTCATGCGAGCGTCCCGCTCCTGGGCAGCACGGCGGTCACGGTCCAGCCCCCGCCGGGGTCCGGGCCGGCCTCGCAGGTGCCGCCGAGCAGGCGGGCCCGTTCGATCATCCCGACGAGGCCGTAGCCCTGGGTCGCGGTCGGGCGCAGCAGGCCGGTGTCGCCGTCGTCGCTGACGCGCAGGCGCACGCAGGAGTCGTCGGCGGCCACGCGGACCGCGATGCGGGTGGCGTGCCGGGCGTGCCGCCGGGCGTTGGTGACCGATTCCTGGGCCAGCCGGTAAACCGCCGCCCCGACCGACGGCGGGACTTCGGCGATGTCACCGGATACGGCCACGTCGACCAGCGGGCCGGCCTGGTCGCGGCTGGACAGGCGGTCCAGGTCGGCGATAGATCCGCCCGGCGCGAGCGCCGGGGGCTGGCTCCTGCGCAAGATGCGGACCATGGCACGCATCTCGGCCAGGGTGCGCGACGCCTCAGCCTCGATTATCCGCAGGGCCTCGACCGCGGCGTCCGGCTGTGCCTCCGCGGTTGCCAGGCCCGCCTGGGCTCGGATCGCGATCGCCGAGACATGGTGAGCCACAATGTCGTGCAGGTCGCGCGCCAGTCGCTCGCGTTCAAGCAGTTTGGCCTGATCAAGCTCGTTGCTCCGGGCGCTGGCCCGGAACCGGATTACGGCCCCCAGCGCCATCGCCGAGAACAGGACCGCGAACGCGAGGGCCACGTTGGCGGGGTGGCTCCCGCCTTGCAGGGAAGTCACGCCCACCTTGGCCAGCACGATCGCGGCGCCGATCAGGGCCTCGCGTCCGGACCCCCAGCGGAACAGCGCGTACGGCAGCATCAGCACGCACGCCCCCGAGTACAGCTGCGGAGCGGCGCCCGACGTCAGCACCGACACCACCGCCAGGACGACGAAGACGATCGAGACCATCAGCAGTGGCCTGGTCCGGCGCCACAGCAACGTGGTCATCAGCGCGACGGTGATCCCCACCGACAGCGGGCGCAGCGCAAGGCCGGGCCGCAGTACTCCCTCCACCGCGGCCGCCGACATGAACAGCCCCACGAGCACCCAGTCCCGCCGCAACCGGACCGGAGCGCCGGGCGGTCGAGGGTCGTTCCACGCGGAGCGAAGAAGGGCGCGCACACACCGATAGTAGGAGAATCTAGTTCGCTCCAGATCGGCCGAAAGTACGAGCCGCGGGACGTGCTACGGCGCGCCGCCCGATGAGCGAGCCGGGCTCAGTCGGCCGGGCGGAGGCCGTAGATGGTCAGGTCGATCAGCTGCCTGATCTCGCTGGGATCTTCGCCGGCCCGGCCGGCGGCGATGACTACGGCGTGGACGAGGACCAGTGATCGTTCGGCCGTCACATCGGCCCGGACCAGGCCAGCGGCCTGGGCGGGGCGCAGCAATGTCTCGACCGCGAGCTGCGAGCGACGGCGGCAGGAAAGATAGGGGTCGCTAACCCTCAGGACTGACACCGCCCTGCTCAAGGGCCTGCCTGGTTCGGGCGGTCAGGTCGCCGGGGTCCACCTCGGCCAGGGCCAGCGCCCGTGGCACGGTGCCGGCCTGGGCGGCGAGCACCCCGAGGAGCAGGTGACCTGGCCGGATCTGACCCCGCCCGGCCGAGGACTTCAGCGCCCGCTCCAGAACGAGCTTGGCCGAGGTCGCCAGGTGGGCGCGTCGGCCGGGGTCACGACTGGCGGCCGGCAGCCCTCCCGGCGGCAGCGTGACGCCGGCCGCGGCCAGGCTGTGCCGGAACTCGCGATCCAGGGCCGCGCGGATCCCGTCCCGGTCCAGGCCGGCCGAGGCGAGCACGTCGCGGGCCTCAAGCCCGTGCTCGCCGGACATCGCCAGCAGCATGTGCTCAGCCTCGATCAGCGGGGAGCCTGCCTGCGCGGCCTCCTGTTCGGCTTGCCGGACGATGGCCCGGGTCTGGGCAACGAAATGAACGGGCATTACCGCCTCCTGAGCTCGACGCCCGCGGCGATCAGCCGCTGGGCGTGCTTCTTGTGAACTGCCTGCCTGGTGACGCCGAGCGCCTCCGCGACCAGGGGCCAGCCCCAGCCGGACCGCATCGCCCGCTCGACGGCCACGTCCTCGAGCTGATCGGCCAGCCGCCGCAGCGCGGCCACCGCGGCCAGCGCGTCGGCCGGGTCGGCGTCGGCCTGGATCTCCATGACTTCCATGTAAGCAACTATAGTTGACAAAACGGATTAGTCAACCCAGGTTGCTGAGCAGTTCCTGGCGACAGGCGCCAGCAGTCATTTCCACGAGTGTGGAATCAGTAGCTTTTCGCGCGTCCGGGCGCGGGCCGGATTAGGGTCTACTCGCGGTGTTATCCGCCACTTTCGGCCAAGGGGAGCTCGGCGGTATGGAGTCGTTGACGGCGGCGGACCCGCAAACGGTGGGCGAGTTCCGGCTGCGGGCGCGGCTCGGGGCGGGCGGGATGGGCCGGGTGTTCCTGGCATCGTCGGTGGCCGGACGGATGGTGGCGGTCAAGGTCATCCACCCGGAACTGGCCGGAGACCCGGGGTTCGTCCGACGGTTCCGGGCCGAGGTCGACGCCGCGCGGCGGGTCAGCGGACTGTACACCGCGCCCGTGGTGGCGGCCGGGGTCGAGGACATACCGCCGTGGCTGGCGACCGCGTTCGTGCCCGGCCCCTCCCTGGAGGATGTCGTTGACAAGCACGGGCCGCTTCCCGTGCCCGCGCTGTGCCGGCTGGCGGGCGGGCTGGCCGAGGCGCTGCGGGCCATCCATGCCAGCGGCCTCGTGCACCGCGACCTCAAGCCGGCCAACGTGCTGCTGGCTTCGGACGGGCCACGGGTGATCGACTTCGGGATCGCGCGGGCCGCGACCGACACCCGGCTGACCGCGACCGGGGCCGTCATCGGCACGCCGAGCTACATGTCACCCGAGCAGGTCGAGGGGCTGGTCTGCGGGCCGCCGAGCGACGTGTTCTCACTCGGCTCCGTGCTGGCCTTCGCGGCCAGCGGGACCTCACCGTTCGCCGGAGGACCGGGCGGATCATCGGCCTCAGTGATGTACCGCATCGTGCACGGAGAGGCTGACCTGCGGGCAGTCCCCGGGCCCGTTATGCAGCTCATTGCGGCCTGCCTGGCTAAGGACCCCGCGCGCCGTCCTGACCTGGCCCAGGTGGCGGCGCACTGCGCGACGGCGGCCGAGTACCTGGGGCTGTCAGCGTCGGAATTCTGGCCGGCGGACGTGAGCGCGGTGATCGCGGCCCGGCAGGCCGACTTGGCCGCGCAACTGCGCCAGCTTGAGGTCGCGGCGGCCCGGCCCGGGCCCGCGTCGTGGCCCGCCCCGACCGGTCCTTCCACCCCGATGGCAGCACCCGCCCCGACCGGTCCATCCCGGCACGACCAGCGGGCGACGGCCGGGCAGCCACTGCCGGCGACCAGCCACCGCGCGATCAGCCCGCGGGGTACAAGCCGCCGAGGCGTGCTGATCGGGGGCGCGGCGGCGGGCATCGCGGTGGCCGGCGGGCTGGCCGGGTGGGCGCTGTCCAGGCAGACGCCGGCCAAGAGTGCCGCCGGCTACGAGCAGACGTCCGGGCCCGGCGGTCCGTCGGCCAGCAGTGCCCCGGCGGGCACCGGGACGAGCGGCTCCGGCGGGCAGCAACTCGCCTGGACGTTCACGACCGGCAACGCGGTCGAGGCCAGCCCGGGCGTGGGCAACGGCGTGGTCTACATCGGGAGCCGCGACAACTACCTCTACGCGGTCAACATGGCCACCGGCAAGCAGCAGTGGAAATGCCAGCTCGGCTGGGTCACGGCCGCGCCGGTGCTGGTGGGCGACATGGTCTGCGCGGCCAGTACCACTGGTGGCTTCGCCGCCATCCACGCCGCTACCGGCGTGATCGCCTGGCAGCAGTCGACCGGCGTCGCGTCGGCGTTCAAGCAGTCGTGGGCAGTGAGTGGCGAGAACGTCATCCTGCCCAGCCTGGAGCGGCCGGTCACTGCCTACAACGCGGCCACCGGAGCTTCGGTCATGACGTACGGGTCGGCCGACCAGTACACCGGGGCGGTCGGGGCGGCCGGCGGCCTAGTCTACGTGATCGACGTGTCCGGCACGCTGCACGCGCTGCGGGCCGACAGCGGCGCTCCGGTCTGGAACGCCGCGGTGCTCGGGACGGGCGACGTGCCAAGCACCGGCCTGGTGGCCGGGGACGGCGCCCTCTTCCTCGGAACCGACTCAGGGACGCTGTACTGCGTCGACGCCGCGACCGGTAGCCAGAAGTGGAGCTATTCCACGGGCAGCACGCTCGGGCCGGATCCGGCCGTAGGCGGCGGGCTGGTCTACGTGGTCGACGACGACGGGAACCTGCACGGCGTCGCGACGGCCAGCGGGAAGGCCCAGTGGTCGCACCCGGCGGCGCCCGGCGGGGACGCGGGCGCCACGGTGGCGGCCGGGAAGGTGTACGTGTCCACGGGCCTGGCCCTGCAGGCCCTCAACGGGACTTCGGGCAGCGCGCTGTGGTCCTACACCCCGCCGGGCACGGGCGGCCTGATATCCACCCCGGCCGTGGCGGGCGGCCTGGTGTTCATCGGCTCCTCCGACGACAGCCTCTACGCGATCCGCGCGTGAGGCTGCCTAGAACCTAGTTCTTTCGGTGATCGGCCGGTCCTGTTACGCTCGGGGAGGCGGAATCTTGTCGGAGGTGCCTGTTCATGCGAGCCCGGATTATGGTGCGGCGCTTTATCGCCTTGATCGTTTTGTCGGTAGCGGTCATCTCGGCTGGCCTGGCGGTCGTCGCGGCCACCACCTCCCACCACTCCCTGGCCGACGACGGCGTCGTTAACTCCAGGGACTGACGTCGGCCTTCCGCGCCTGCCCATGCTCGCGGATAGCCCGTCTGCTTTGGCGTCTCGCGGCGGGTGGCTGGCCGCTGGCGGATCCGAACAGGGAGTGACTCCAGGAATCCCTGAATTGAAGGCATCCTGAGCCTTCGGCGGAGCACATGGGGTTTGTGAATGCCGTCTCTGCCTGGGACGCAAGCAACATGAGAGGCAGAAGCAGCATCGTGACCGAAAGCTCATTTCTGAGAAATAGGTTATATAGTAAAATTTGGTGGAGTTTGTGCCATAAGGTGGTGGCCATCGGATGGCGCGAAAGACCGGGGATTCTCATTTTCGCTGGCCATAAAGGTTCCTGCTGCGAGGGAGAGCGGTGACTTCCGGTGCATACGATCCCGGTCCGGTTCGGAGAGGGCCCGGGGCGGGCGGGACGTACTCGGTTGATGTGCAGGGTGGCCTGGGGGTGCAGGTCGGGGAGGGCAACACCCAGATCATTTATGCGTACAGCCAGGGGACATGGACGGATGGTGTCGCTCCACCACCGCTGGCCAGCGTTTCGGGTCTAGTTGAGTCGCCGTACCGGGGGCTGGCCGCGTTCGGGGAGGAAGACGCGCCGTTCTTCTTCGGCCGGGAAGAGGCGACCGCCCGGGTGCTGGAGCGGATGTCGCGGCTGGCGGAGGGCGGAGGCCTTCTGGTGGTGTCCGGCGCCTCCGGGGCTGGTAAATCGTCGTTGCTACGGGCAGGAGTGCTGCCGCGACTACGCGGAGCAGGGCTGGCCTCCGACCCGGGCGCGGCCTCGTGGCCGTGCCTGGTGCTGACCCCAGGGCGAGCGCCGGCGGATGAGCTAGCAGTGCGGGTCGCGTTGCTGGCCGGGGCGAATGCATGGGTGGTGCGGCAGGGCCTGGCGGCCGACCCGGCCGGGTTCGGGCTGATCGCGCGGCAGGCGGCTCTCACGCGGGGCGGTGAGCGTCTGCTTCTGGTGGTGGACCAGTTCGAGCAGGTATTCACCCAGTGCGCGGATGAGGGGGAACGGCGGGCGTTCGTCGCCGCCCTGTGCGCGGCGACCAGCGGAGCGCCATCGGGCCACCGGCCCGCCGCGCTGGTGGTGCTTGGAGTCCGGGCCGATTTCGAGGCTCGCTGTGCGGCCTACCCGGAGCTAGCCGGAGCAGTTCAGGACCGCTACCTGGTGACAGCCATGACGGAACGGCAGCTGCGGCTGGCCATCAACGGCCCGGCCAGGGCAGCGGGGTCGCGGGTGGAAGACGAACTGGCCGGTGCGCTCCTGGCCGAGGTGCAGGCCCGGCAAGGCGCGGAGGCGGGCGTGCTGCCGTTGCTGTCGCACGCCCTGGACCAGGCCTGGCGCTCGCGGGCCGGGCATTCCCTGACGCTGGCGGACTACGAGCGGACCGGCGGCATCGAGGGAGCCGTCGCGGCGAGTGCCGGGCGTGCCTACGATCAGCTGACAGCAGGCCAGCGGGCGGCGGCCCGGCAGGTCTTCACGCGGCTGGTCGCCACCAGCGTCGCCGGAGTCGACACCGCTGATCGCGCCACCCGGGCCGAGCTCACCGAGGGCAAGAGCCCCGCCCAGGCCGCTGATGTCGATGGGGTGCTTGAGGCATTCGCCGCTGAGCGGCTGCTGACGCTGGCGGCGGACAGCGTGGAGATCAGCCACGAGGCGCTGCTGACCGCGTGGCCGCTGCTGCACGACACCTGGCTGGCCGAGACGCACGCGGACCGGATCGTCCGCACGCGACTGCGTGGCACTGCGGCCGAGTGGGAGCGTCGCTCCCGCGACTCGTCTTACCTGTATCGCGGGACCCTGCTGCGGGCCGCGGATGAGGCGGCGGGGAGGGCTACCGCTGACCCCGGGCGCAACCCGCCGCTGAGCCGGGTCGAGCGTTCCTTCCTCCGGGCCAGCGGCCGTGCCCGACGGCGGGCCACGAGCATGTGGCGGGCCGTATCCGCGGTCCTGGCCATCCTCGTCTTGGTGGCCAGCTGGTTCGCGTATTCGGCCAGCCAGCAGCGGGCCGTCGCTCGCGAGCAGCAAGGCGTGGCCATCGAGAACCAGATCCTGGCCGAGGCCGGACAGCTGAGCGCCTCTAATCCGTCACTGGCTGACCAGCTCCTGCTCACCGCGTACCGCCGGGAGCCGAGCCCGGACCTCGCTCAGCGGCTGATCAGCACAGAAAACCGCGCATTGTCCGTCTCGAGATCCCTGAGAACGACCGCGTTCTCGGTGGCGTTCGCCCCGTATGGCCACATCCTGGCCATCGGCACCAGCAATGCGGTCACGCTCTGGGACGTGAGCAACCCGGCCCAGCCGCGCCAGGCTGGCTCGCGCCTGGCCATCAGCCGTAGTGTGACCGTCGACTCGCTGGCGTTCAGTCCGGACGGCAAGGTCCTGGCGGTCGGCAGTGACCTCGGTGGGGTCACGCTGTGGAACGTGAGCGACGTGGCGCAGCCGCGCCAAGTCGGCCCGGCTCTCGCCCTCGCCAGCAGCGACGGGGTGGGCTCGGTGGCGTTCAGCCCGGACGGCGACAGCCTGGCCGCCGGCTACAACAACACGGTCACGCTGTGGAACGTGAGCGACGTGGCGCAGCCGCGCCAGCTCGGCCCGGCGCTCGCCCTGAGCAGCGACGACATTGTTCTCTCGACAGCGTTCAGCTCGGACGGCGACAGCCTGGCCGCCGGCACGGACCAAGGCACGGTCGCGCTGTGGGACGTAAGCAACCCATTTCGGCCGGGCCAGGTCAGCGAGATCCCGGCCGGCCATGGCGGCCCGGTGAACTCGGTGGCGTTCAGCCCGACCAGCGACACCCTGGCGGCAGGCGGCGTCCTGGGGACAGTGACGCTGTGGGATGCCAGCAGCCAGGGGCAACCACATCAGCTCGGCCAGATCCTTACCACCGGCAGCTCCGTGGACACGGTGGCGTTCAGCCGCAACGGCGACACCCTGACTACCGGCGATGATGACGGCGCGGTCACCCAGTGGGATGTCAGCGACCCGACCCTGCCCTACCAGCTCGGCCAGCCCCTCACGGCCGGCGACGGCAACAACGTGAACTCGGTGGCGTTCAGCCCGGACGGCTACACCCTGGCTGACAGCGGCGGCGAAGACGGTGACACGGTCACGCTGTGGAGCCTTCCCCGCACCACTGTTTCACCGGCGAGCAAGGTCCCCGTAACCGTGGTGGACGCGACGGCGTTCAGCCCGAACGGCCAGATCCTGGCCACGGGCAGCGACGATGACGGGGTCACGCTGTGGAATGTGAGCAAGCCAGCTCAGCCGAGCCAGCTCGGTCCGTCCCTCGTCACCGGCAACGGCGACACCGCGGACTCGGTGGCGTTCAGCCCGGACGGGAAGACCCTGGCCGCCAGCGACGCCGACGTCGCCGTGACGCTCTGGAACGTGAGCAACCCTGACCGACCCCGCCAGCTGGGCCGGCCCCTCACCATCGCCAACGACGATATCGCGGACTCGGTGGCGTTCAGCCCGAACGACAAGAGCCTCGCCGTCGTCGGCGCCTCCGGCACGGTCATGCTGTGGAATGTCAGCAACCCGGAGCAGCCTCGCCTGCTTGGCCGGGCCTTCACCGTCGGCAGCGGCGACGGTGTCGTGTACTCAGTGGCGTTCAGCCGAGACAGCGACACCCTGGCCGTGAGCGACAACAACACGGTCCTGCTGTTCAATGTCAGCAACCCGGGCCGGCCCCGTTCGCTCGGCCGGCCCCTCACCGCGGGCGGCGACAGCGGCGGCAGCGTGTACTCGGTGGTGTTCAGCCCCGACGGCGACACTCTGGCCGCTGGCAACAACAACACGGTCGTGTTGTGGGATGTCCGCGACCCGAGCCGGCCCCGGCAGCTCAGCCAGCCCCTCACCACGGCCAGCGGCCGGTCTGTCCTGTCGGTGGCGTTCAGCGCGGACGGGAAAACCCTGGCGGCCGCCAATAACAACAACACGGTCACGTTGTGGGACGTGAGCGACCGGGCTCGGCCGAGCCAGCTCAGCGAGCCCATCACCACCGGCAGCTCCCTCAGCGCACTGGCGTTCAGCCCGCAGGGCGACACCCTGGTCACCGGCGAATCAGAGGCCCTCATTCAGCTATGGAACCTGGGCGCCGACGCGGATTCCGCGGCCAGCCGGATATGCCAGCTGGCGAGCGGGGCGCTGACCCGTCAGCAATGGAACCTGTACATCTCCCAGCTACCCTACAAACCGCCCTGCGGCTAATGCCCGGCGAGGCACGTCAGTGACCGGGATCACTGGCAGAAGCGTGGGCCTGGGCGAGGAAGCCCGCGACTCGCCTGAGAGCCTCGGAGACCGGCCGGCCAGCCAGCTGCGCGCGGTACTCGCGGTACGGGCCGGCGTCTCGTGACCGGCCGCGCTGCGCGGACGGCGGTGGCAGGGCGCTCCAGGTCCAGTCGGCCCCCCGGCTCGCGCCAGACGCGGGCCGAGGCTCGATGAAGTCCGCCGGGTCGTTGCAGTGGCCGAGCTGCCCGCGGACGAACCGAAGTCCGGCGAGGGAGGTATCAACCGCCTTGCGCTCGGACGGGTCGAGGGCGGCCAGGGCGTGACCGTAGGCCGCGGGATGATGGCGGGACATGGCCGAGTTGACCTCGGTGGTCCACCAGATGGCCTCGGTGGCCGCCGCGACCGCCTGCGGAGCATCTTCAGCAGGAGCCGAGGCGAGCCGGCGCAAGGCACCGGACATGGCAGTGACGGACCAGGCCAGTGCGTCGGCTGCCTGGGCATCGGCCGTGGCCGCCGGGTGGAGCGCCATCACCATGCCAGGCTAGCTCAAGATGAACAATTGATAAACGGGAACGAAACGACAGTTAACGTCAGTGACGTCGAGTGACTGGGTGAGAGCGTGTCGCCGGCGGTGGCCAGGCTCGCGGCCAGGGCGAGGAACTCGGCGCAGCGGTCGAAGGTCAGGGCGATGTCGCGGCCGGCGAGCCGGGCCTGGTAGGCGCGGTACCGGCTCAGCTCCCACTGCCTGGCCCGGGGCGTGAGTGAGCTGAGCGGCGGTTCGGGCAGTACTCGCCACGTCCAGGCGGTGGCGCCGTCTTCGGCCGGGCGGACGAACTCGCCGGCGTCGGGGTACTGGCCCAACTGGTTGCGGACGAACCGCAGCCCCGCCAGGGCCTGCTCGGTCTTCTTTCGCCGCACTTCGGCGCTCGCCAGCGCCTGCTCGTACTCGCGCGGGTGGTAGCGAACCAGGGTGGCGTCGAGGAGCGTGACCCACCAGGTGGCCTCACTCACGACTCCGGCCACCCGGGGCAGGCTCCAGCTGGCGGCGAGGGCGAGCTTCCCGGCAACCTCGGTCATCGCCGTGACCGACCAGTCAATCGCGACGGCGGGGGCGGCGGCCACTCCGGCGTGCTCGCGGTTCCAGGCCATCCGGCAGCGGGCCGTGCAGAACCGGGCATGCTCCCGCCGTGGGGTAAACGGGGCACCGCACTGCACGCACCCCCGGACTTCCCCCATCGCTCGATGGTACGCCAGAGAGGCATGTGGTGTCATTCGCCCCCAAGAGATGTTGTGTTCATTTTTAGTTCATTTTAAAGTCGCTTAAATGTTTCCTTTCCGCTAGGGTCGAGGGATGAACGGGACTCGAACAGCATTCGGCCAGGCGATGGAGGCGATCGAGGCCAAGGTCAGCGAGTTGTTCGGCATGCTGGCCGAGGACCTGCCCGCGGCGACGGACGCCCTGTTGGGCGCCTGTGACCTGGTCGCGGTGGTGGCCGAGCGCGAGAAGGTCATCGACACCCTCTACCAGGAAGTCGAGGAGCTGGCCGGGCGCCAGATCCTGCTGCAGGCCCCAGTCGGCCCCGACTTGCGGTTCCTGCTGGCGGTGCTGCGGGTCACACCCGAGCTTGAGCGCTCGCACGACCTCGTCATGCAGATCGCCTCCCAGGCCAGCCGCCTGCCCGCCGAAGACCTGTCGTCGCAGGGGAGCGACCTGGCTGGCCAGATGGGGCGCCTCGCCGCCCGGATGTGGCACCAGGCCGCCTACGCCTGGTACGCTCGCGACCCCGCGTCGGCCGCCACCCTCAGCCAGGACGACCAGGAGATGGACGGCCTGTACGCCCGCCTGACCGCCGAGCTGACCTCGGGGCGGATGACGCTCCCGGTGGCGATGGAGATGACGCTGGTGGCGCGCTGCTACGAGCGCCTGGCCGCGCACGCCGTCAACATCGCCCGCCGGGTCACCACCCTGGCCGGGCCGGTCGCCAGCTACCCGTCAGCCGACGCCGCGCTGTAGTTCGGTCACCGCGTCGGCGAAGGCGTCCGGCTCTTCGACGTGGGCGAAGTGGCCCGACTCCTCGAAGATGACCAGGCGGGAGCGGCCAATGCCCTCGTGCAGCAGCTGCGCCCAGGCCGGGCCGCACAGGAAGTCGTGCCGGCCCGCGATCACCAGCGTGGGAGCGGTGACCGACGACAGCTCAGTCCGGAAGTCGAGGCTCATGTCCTGGAACGGCGTCGGCCAGCAACGCATGGCGGATCGCAGCGGCTCGAACTCGGCCCGCCGGCCAAAGAAGTCGGCGAAGTAGATTGGCGTGACCGCCCGCAGCAGAGCCGTCACACTCTCCTCGGTACCTCCGAGGTCCATGCTCCAGGCGCTGACTACGTCGGCGGCCTCGGGGACATCAGGGTAGCGCTGCGGGTAGGCGGCCACCAGTTCCAGCGCCGGCGCCCAGAATTCCGGCGAGTTGACCGGCGACGTGCTGTACAGGACGAGGCCGGCCACCCGGTCGGGGTGGTCAACCGCGTACCGCTGAGCTACGAAGCCGCCGTGGGAGTGCCCGAGCAGGTACACCCGCGCCACGCCCAGGTACTCGACGGTAGCGGCCAGGAAGTCGGCGTAGGTGCCCACGTAGGTCGCGTCGGCCGGGAGCGGACCTGACTCCCCGGTGCCGACCGGCTCGAGGTAGACCATCGTGAAATGCTTCTCCAGCCGGGACATCCGCAGGTAGGTAGCTTCCACGCCGGGACCGCCCGAATGGGCGATCATCACCGGCCCGTGGCCGGCGACGTGGTAGGCCAGCCGGGTCCCGTCCACGACGAGGCTGTGCGGGCCAGGGCTGAGCTTGCTCACGATTCCTCCATGGAGGGTAGGGGAGAGACAAGCCGACGCTATTTGGATGTACTGGATTTCGAATGGATCGCGCTTCCCCCACAAACCGAAAAGCAGGACCCTCGATCAAGAGGGTCCTGCCCTGGCGTTCGGCTAGAGTTCGGCCCGGCGGTCGAACAGTCGGCGCGCCCCCAGGTAGCCGGCTACGGTCAGCGCCGCGCACCAGCCGACCGCCGTGATCCAGTCGGTGCCGATGTGGGTGCCTAGCAGTAGGCCGCGGACGGTGTCGGTGATCGGGGTGAATGGCTGGTACTCGGCGAACTGCCGCAGTCCCGGGCTCATTGAGGCGGCCGGCACGAAGCCGCTGCCCAGGAAGGGCAGCAAGATGACCGGCATCGGCAGGCTGCTCGCGCCTTCCGGGGCCTTGGCGGATAGCCCCATGGCCATGGCCACCCAGGTCAGCGCCCAGGCGGTGAGCGCGGCGACGCCGATGGCGCCCAGCCAGTGCAGCGCGTCGGCGTGCGGCCGGAAGCCAACCGCCACCGCCACCCCGAGCATCAGGCCCATCGCCGCCATCGCCTGGATCCAGTTGCCCACGACGTGCCCGGCCAGCAGCGCGGACCGCGAGATCGACATGGTACGCAGCCGGTCCACGATGCCCTCGGTCATGTCCGTGCAGACCGAGACGGCCGTGCTCACCATGCTCGAGGTGGCCGTCATGATCAGCATGCCCGGGGCCAGGTAGTCGATGTAGCTCTCGCCGATGCCAGCACCGAGCGCGTGGCCGAACGCGTACCTGAACAGCAGCAGGAAGATCAGCGGCATCAGCAGGCTGCTCAGCGACATCGAGGGATAGCGCCAGGCGTGCAGCAGGTTGCGGTGCAGCAGCGTGCGAGTATCGGCGAGAGTGGCGACGGTCATCGGCCTGCTCCGTTTTCCGTGATCGAGGCGGCGGTGCGGGGGACCAGACGGCCGGTCAGGGCCAGGAAGACGTCGTCCAGGTCGGGAGTGTGCACGGTGAGCTCGGCCGGCTCGAGGCTGGCGTCGCTCAGCCGGTCCAGCAGGGAGTACAGCGACCGGACACCGCCGTCGCAGGCCACCGTGAGGCTCAGTTCATCCGGGTCGCGGTTGATCGTGCCGAGGGTGCGGGCGGCCAGGCCGAGCTGAGCCGCGTCGGTGAAGCGCAGGCTCACGTGGCCGCCGGGGGCCAGCTTCTTCAGCTCGGCGGGGGTGCCCTCGGCGACGAGCCTGCCCTGGTCAAGCAGGGCGATCTGGCTGGCCAGCTGGTCGGCTTCCTCCAGGTACTGGGTGGTGAGGAAGATCGTGACGCCGTCGCGCTCGACGAGGTCGCGGACGATCTGCCACATGGTGCGCCTGCTGCGCGGGTCCAGCCCGGTGGTCGGCTCGTCCAGGAAGATGACCTTCGGCTGGCCGACCAGGGTCATGGCCAGGTCCAGCCGGCGACGCATGCCCCCCGAATAGGTGGCCAGCGACTGGCCGGCCGCCTCGGCTAGGTCGAACTTCTCAAGCAGCTCGGTGGCCCGCTGCCGTGATTCGCGCTTGCCCAGGTGGTGCAGCCTGCCCATCAGTACCAGGTTCTCGAAACCGGTGAGCAGCTTGTCCACGGCGGCGAACTGCCCGGTGACGCCGATCGCGGCACGCACCGCGTCCGGCTCGCTGGCCAGTTCCTTCCCGGCGATCCAGGCCCGCCCCGCGTCCGGCCTGATCAGCGTGGAAAGGATCCGTACCATCGTGGTCTTGCCGGCGCCGTTCGGCCCGAGGAGGGCGAAGATCGTGCCGGCCGCGATCTCGAGGCTGACCCCGTCAAGCACGGTGTGATCACCGTAGGACTTGCGCAGCCCTGCGGCCGTGATCGCGGGCGGCGTCACTGCCCCACCGCCACGCCCGCGATAACGTCGAACTCCTTGGTCATTATTGCGTTTTCCTTTCGAGTGCGATCTTGTACTCGAAAGTCTGCCGGCCGGTGGCTCTCCTGCGTAGAGGCGGATGTGTTGGGTTCGTGATGACGAAAGTCAGGCCGCCGCTGACAAATGTCACAGCCAGCCGGCGTCGCGCGCTATCCGGATGGCATCGAGGCGATTACGGCCGCCGGTCTTGGCGATGGCATTCGACAGGTAATTCCGCACGGTCGTCGCAGCGAGCGACAGGCGCAGGCCGATCGCCTCGGTGGACAGTCCCTGCTCGGCCGCGCGCAGCACATCGGCTTCCCGCGCGGTGAGCGGGCTGGCCCCGGTCTCCAGCGCGGCCGCGACCATGCCGGGGTCGATCACCCGCTCCCCGGCCGCGACCCGCCGGATGCCGTCGGCCAGCGTCCTGGCCGGCGCGTCCTTCGGGATGAACCCGCGAACGTGCACCTTCAGCGCCCGCAGCAGGTTCCCCGGCTGGCTCATCCCGGTCAGGATCACCACCCGGCACGCCGGCAGTTCCTCATGCAGCCGCTCGGCCGCTGACAGCCCGTCGAGTCCCGGCAGCCCGATGTCCAGCACGGCCACGTCTGGTTCGGTCTTCAGCGCGGTCGCCATGATCAGGTCGCCGCGGTCGACCTCGGCGACAACCTCCATGTCCTTCTCCAGCCCGAGCAGCGCCGCGATCGCCCCCCGGATCAGGTGCATGTCCTCGGCGATCAGCACCTTGATCATGGGAACTCCACCTCCAGCCGGAACCGCCCTTCACCAGCCGGCCCGGAGGTGACGCGGCCGGAGAAGGCGCGAGCCCGCTCGGCCAGCCCGGTGAGGCCGCTGCCCGGGCCTGGCGCGCCGGACCTTACCCCGTCGTTGATGATCTCCAGCCGGCCGGGCGATGCCGTGATCGTGCAGGTAGTGGCCTCGGAGTGGCGCAGGACGTTCGTCACGCCCTCCCGCAGCGCCCAGGCGAACACGGTCCGGACGCCGGGAGCGAGCTCCTGGTCTCCCAGCCGGACTACGGTCTGGATGCCGGCGGCGGCCA
>Ga0335072_10007868_pt1 | contig 15490 bp, 11 predicted proteins | sample Lox_Sample_21_FD_206725 | JGI IMG/M metagenome (GOLD analysis project Ga0335072, IMG submission 206725) | Soil microbial communities from Loxahatchee National Wildlife Refuge, Florida, United States - Lox_Sample_2.1 | ecosystem: Environmental > Terrestrial > Soil > Wetlands | place: USA... | reverse complement strand
CGCTCGCAGGACGCACGTCACCCAGGACGGCAATCGCGTTAAAGTGGAAACCCCCTTCGGCAGCGTCGACACCAGCAAAGATCCGCAGCAGCTGGCCAAAGACCTCGGCGTCGACATTTATCCCGGAGCTCAGCCACAAGCCGACGGTTCGGCCGTGACGAACTTCGGCAGCATTCGCACCGTCGCGGCGTCTTTCACCAGCAGGGATCCCCTCCAGAAAGTCTGCGACTTCTATCGCGCGAAATTCCCTAACGCCATGTCGAGTACATCTACAGAGAATCACTGCTCGATCGTCTCCACAGATCAGGGCAACGTTGTGACCATCACCATCGCGCCCAACGGCAATTCCACGAAAATCCAGATCACCAGCGTCAACAAGTCGTCCACCAATTCGAACTGAACTGAAACAGGCCCATGCAAGGCAAAGCCGCCGATCCCGCGCCGCGCTCCTCACATTCCAGCGCAGCGGAATTAGCCCGAGCTCTACGCGCGCAACTCCAGGGCGAAGTTCGCTTCGATCCCGGCAGCCGCGCTCTTTACGCCGCCGATGGCTCCAACTACCGCCAGGTACCGATCGGCGTAGTTTTGCCGCGCGACGCGGACGATGTCCTGGCCGCCATTTCCATCTGCCGTAAATTCGAAGCGCCCTTGCTCTGCCGCGGCGCCGGCACTTCACTCGCCGGACAATGCTGCAACGTCGCGGTGGTGCTCGACTTCTCGCGGCACCTGAACCGCATTCTCGAGATCGATCCCAAGCGCCGCCTCGCCCGCGTCCAGCCCGGAGTCATTCTCGATCACCTGCGCAACGCCGCCGAAAAGCATCACCTCACCTTTGGCCCAGATCCCGCCAGCCACGACCGCTGCACCATCGGCGGCATGATCGGCAACAACTCCTGCGGCGTTCACTCGGTCATGGCCGGCAAGACCGACGACAATATCGAAGAACTCGAAGTCGTCACCTACGACGGCGTCCACTTACGCGCAGGAACAGCGGCGGACGTAGCCTTGCGCCCACAGAAGCAAAACCAAAGTGGGGTGCCCCACTTCTCGCCGACTTTGCGAGAAGTGGGAATCTCGACCGACCACAGCAGCCGTCGTGCCTCGCAGATCCTCAACTCCCTCCACCAAATCTCTGTAGACTACGCGCCCCTGATCCGCCAAAAATTTTCTCAAATCCCTCGCCGCGTCTCCGGCTACAACCTGAATTATCTTCTCCCCGAAAGCGGATTCCACATCGCGCGTTCTCTCGTCGGCTCCGAAGGCACCTGTGTCACGATCCTCGAAGCCACCTGCCGGCTTGTCGAAAGTCCTCCCGCGCGCGTCCTGCTCGTGCTCGGATTCCCTAACATCTACGAATGCGCCGACCGCGTCCCCGAGATCCTGCAGCACAAGCCCATCGGCCTCGAAGGCTTCGACGACATTCTTGTCGCCTGCACCCGCGCGAAAAATCTCAATCCCGAAGGCCTGGCGCTCCTGCCCGAAGGCACGGGATGGCTGCTGGTCGAATTCGGCGGCCAGACTCTCTCCGAAGCGGAAGCCCAAGCCCTCGGCCTGATGCAATCACTGGCTCGCGCTCCCAATCCGCCGAAGGTCGCGCTCTATTCCGGACCGCAGGCCAAGCGCGTCTGGGAAATTCGCGAATCAAGTCTTGGCGCTACCTCCTACGTTCCCGGCGAGCCCATGGCCTGGGAGGGTTGGGAAGACGCCGCGGTCGCCCCTGAAAAACTCGGCGGATATCTCCGCGATCTGCGCAAACTCGTCAACGCCTTCGGTTACAAAGGCTCGTTCTACGGCCACTTCGGCCACGGATGCGTCCACAATCGTCTCAGCTTCGATTTCAAATCCAGCGAAGGCATTGCCCAATTCCGCCGCTTCGTCGAAGAAGCCGCCGACCTCGTCGTCAGCTACGGCGGATCGCTCTCCGGCGAGCACGGCGACGGACAAGCCCGCGCCGAACTCCTGCCGAAAATGTTCGGTCTGGAATTAGTCGAGGCTTTTCGAAAATTCAAATCCGCCTGGGATCCCGACTGGAAAATGAATCCCGGCAAAGTCGTCGATCCCTACAAGATCGACGAAAACTTGCGCCTGGATGCGAACTACGCGCCATGGCAGCCGAAAACGCACTTCCAATTTCCTGACGACCAAGGCGGTCTCGCTGGCGCAACCTTGCGCTGCGTGGGAGTCGGCAAATGCCGACGCGACGAAGGCGGCGTAATGTGCCCCAGCTATCGCGCCACCCGCGAAGAAGAACACTCCACTCGCGGCCGCGCCCATCTGCTCTGGGAGATGACGCAGGCTCCGACTCGACACGATGCAATCATTCGCGACGGCTGGCGCAGCGAAGAAGTGAAGCGCTCCCTCGATCTCTGCTTGGCCTGCAAAGGATGCAAGAGCGACTGCCCCACTCGCGTTGATGTCGCCACGTACAAGGCAGAATTCTTATCTCACTATTACCAAGGCCGCGTGCGCCCCATCAGCGCCTACGCCTTCGGCAACATTGATCTCTGGGCGCGCCTCGCGTCGAATGCTCCCGGCCTAGCGAACTTGACCACACAGCTCCCGTTCCTGCGCGAGATCGCAAAGCTACTCGCGGGTATTCCGCTGCAGCGCACCATCCCCCCATTCACGCCGCACACATTCAAGGAGTGGTTCCGCTCATGTAGGAGCGGACGCATTCAACCGGAGCCCCCATCCGGCGCGGTTTTCGCCGGATGGCGCGCTGGTCCACCCCGCGAAGCGCGGCGAGCGTGGGATTCTTCTCGCAGTTACGAATCGGAATGGGGTGCCCCACGTCTGGCCGGTGTTGCCAGAAGTGGGGATTTTTCACAGGAGCGCGATGCCCCCGACGTCCTCCTTTGGCCCGACACCTTCAACAACTATTTCTCGCCCCACATCGCTCGCGCGGCAGTCGAAGTCCTCGAAGCCGCCGGCTTCCGCGTCCGCGTCCCGCAAGCCCACCTCTGCTGTGGACGCCCGCTCTACGACTTCGGTATGCTCGACCGCGCTCAGCGGCTGCTGCTCGAAATCCTCGACGCACTTGAACCTGAAATCGAAGCTGGCATTCCCATCGTCGGCCTCGAGCCAAGTTGCATCGCCGTTTTCCGCGACGAACTCACGAATCTTTTCCCCCACGACGAGCGCGCTCATGCCCTGAGCCAACAAACCTTCCTGCTCAGCGAGTTTCTCGAACAAAAGCTGATCTCCGGCGCCGAACTCCCTCAACTCAATCGTAAAGCCCTGCTCCACGGCCACTGCCATCACAAATCGATCATGAAAATGACCGCCGAAGAGTCGCTCCTGCGCCGCCTTGGCGTCGACTTCCAGTCTCCCGCTCCCGGCTGCTGCGGCATGGCCGGCTCCTTCGGCTTCGAACGCGACAAGTACGAAGTCTCTCAGGCGATCGGCGAATTGGAACTCCTGCCAGCTGTCCGAAATGCTCCGCCAGACTGGCTCATCATCGCCGATGGCTTCAGTTGCCGCGAGCAAATCGCTCAAGCCACGGATCGCCACGCCCTGCACGTCGCCGAAGTCCTCCAAATGGCCCTCCACGGCCAGCCCGCCGGCAATCCCTATCCGGAATCGACCCTTGTCCGCCACCGCGAAACCGAAGTCAGTCGTTCCATGCAGCGCGCCGGATTAGGGCTCGGGGCTCTAGCGGCTGGTGCCTTGCTTCTTTGGAAGCTCTCGCACTGAACCTGCGGGTGCCCTATGCGCGGTTGCCCCACCCTTGTCTCGCCCGGTTTTTGGCGAGACAGGGTGGGGATTTTGACTTTCGGACTTTGCGTTTCGAGTCTCACACTTCCGATTTGTGGGTGCCCCTCCTTGTCCCGCGCTTTTTGCGGGATAGGGCGGGGACCCTGACATTCGGATCTTCACTTCCGGCCCAGAATCCACTCCTCAAGCGCAAGGGGAATTGGAAGTTGCATAACTATAACAGTTCAAATAACTTACATCGACTCCTCACTCCATATTCCCCAATTTCCCGGTTTCTGGGACAATATTAGGTAGTCTTCTGCGCCCGCCCTTCGGCGCGTTCTCAGGGCCCGCTTCGACCAAGACAATCCGCTCCTAAAGGCTGGATCGCACGCATGAATCGTGAACTCACAACTCCGACGCTCGCCAACAACCTGGCCGACACTCTCACGGTGCCGAGGACGCTCACCGCCCCGGTTCCTTCGATCTCGCAGGTTCGCACGCCCCTGACCGGCTCGGTTCTGATCCTCATCCAGTTCGACGTCTGCGAAGAGATCCGCCTCGACGAGCTCCGCCGCATCATCGGAGCCCGCACCCAGCAACTTCCACTGAAAAACACCGCTCCCAGCTACGTCCAATACCAGCGCACTCCGGTAGTGGTCCCCCTCGACCCGGTCATCCTCGACTCCGGCGAGCGTCTCGAAGGACAAATCAAGTACTTCGACTACGGCGTCATCAGCCTGGTCTTCGAACTGCCCTTCGCCGGCACCTGGGACGACCTCATCCAGCTCTCCAGCCGCTGGACCTCCGATACCAGCTTCGAGTCGGTCGCCACGCGGATCGCGCGCCAGCGCCTGGAGCGCGCTGCGCCCGCCTTGGTCAAGCCCTACGCGATCGGCGAGGGCCGCGACAATTGGCTGCAGGAGGACTATTTCATCTTCCACGTCCGCGAAATCGAAGGCTCGCCCTCCGCGAACGATTTGCTCGCAGCTCAAGGCGAAAAGATTGCCCAGATCGTCCGTGGCGAGACTGCCCAGCTCTCCGAAGGCGAGCGCCAGGAGATTCTGCAATCCCGCATTTCGTATTACCCGAACGATCTCGCCGTCATCGGATGGAACGCTGCGTTCATCTACGACACGGCCGCGGGCGCCGAAACCGCGATCCAGCTTCTCCAGTACGCCAATTCGCAGCTCCTCGAATTCCGCCATTACGACGAATTCCTGACTCGCGAGCTGCAGGATGTCTACGATTTTCTTGACCGCGGAAGCACGGGTCTGTGGTCGCGCTGGCGCACTGCCCGCGCCGCCTCGAAATTGCACACGGTTTTACTTGACGTTAACGAGCTCACCGAGCGCGCCGATAACGCCATCAAGTTCCTCAGCGACATGTTCTCCGCGCGCCTCTACAAACTCTGTGCCGCCAAAGTCGGCGTCCCCGACTACAAAGATTTGGTCAAAGAAAAACTCCAGACCGCCGAAGACCTCTACCGCTTCATGGTCGAGCAATTCAACCAGTCCCGCGCCTTCGTCCTCGAGTTGATGGTCGTGGTCATCCTGATCATAGAGTTGATTTACTTCTTCAAAGGCCGCCCGCTGTAGTGGGAAAAAAATGAGGGTGCCCCACTTCTCGCCGTTTTTGCGAGAAGTGGGAAAGGTCCCCAATCGGGCCGGTGGGGGATTTCGCGTCACGGCTGGTTGCCCCACCCTTGTCGCGGTGTTTGCGACAGGGTGGGCCGTTGCCGCAGGGCAAAGCCCGCAGGCAACATCTAAGCCAGTCCACAGATCCCCCGGTCCACAAAAACGCGGCCCCTACCATCACAATACAAAAGAATCCTCGGTGTCCTCAGTGGTCAAAGCCGTGGACGTCTTCCCGCGCCTTCGTCTCCGCCGGCTACAATGGGCGTTTGATCTGCCGCCACGAACTTTGCTCTCCGGCACTCGCTCCAGACCTCATCTACAATCGAACGCAATGCAGCCCGCGCGCATCGCCGAACTTCTCGCGCCATTTCTGGATGATGCACACGATCAACTGACGGCCGACGATTTCGAACGTATATCGATGTACATCGATATACTTCTCCGCTGGAATGCGCGCATCAATTTGACCGCCATCCGCGATCCGGACGAAATCGTCACGCGCCACTTCGGCGAGAGCCTCTTCGCCGCCCGCCACGTTTTTCCCCTGCGTTCCTCTGTGCCTTCTGCGGTGAAATCTACTCTCGCCGACATCGGCTCCGGCGCCGGCTTCCCAGGCATCCCGATCAAGCTCTGGCAGCCGAACCTGGCAGTCACGCTGATTGAATCCAACCAAAAGAAAGCCACATTCCTGCGCGAAGTCGTCCGTGCCATTACATTGACGGACGTCAATATACTAACGGCCCGCGCAGAATCACTGACGCCCGCGGCATTCAACGCCGTAACCTTGCGCGCCGTCGAGCGCTTCGAGGCGATCCTCCCCGTCGCTGCCCGCTTGGTCGCTCCCGAAGGACGCCTCGCCCTCCTGATCGGATCAGCTCAACTTCCCCGAGCCCATTCCATCCTCGAGCCGATCGATGGCTTCTCTGCTCATCCCTCTGCGACCCACCCCATACCTCTATCCAATTCGCGAATGTTCCTTCTAGCAGAACGCGCCGCGTAGCTGACGACAATCAGATCGGAACCTAACGAGTAACTAAGTGGGAAGAACTACCAAATTATTGCCATGGATTCGCTGTTAGCCATCGTCTGCCGACGCTGAAGTGGGACCTGATCTCCAGATTTAGCAGCCGAGCGGTATGATCAACCGCTCTCAGCGGCTCCCCAAACTAGACCTTCCCCTTGGATTAATGAGAATAATGTTCCTGCAGGAACACTATTCTGTTTCCGCGGGCGCAAATATCGAGGACTCGATTGGGCTGAGCGGTCCTGAGTCTTTCGGGGGTCTGGGTTGACTTCCTATCGCCACCCCTGTCATCTCTCTCCCCTTTAAGGGAATCGGGGGTGGGCTGCGGCAGAGGAGCAGAGCGTTCCTTCAGGGACACTTAGCTCTAGTTGCTGCAAGAATGCTCCTTCAGGAACACTTTCGCTATTCTTGCCCCGCAAACATCCAATCGCCTCTCTCGAAGAACGACTCCCCCAAATCGGGGATGGCGGTTGAGGGCTTCGGGGTCTTTGTCTATGTTCCTGCAGGAACACTTTCGCTGTTCCTTCACACCGCCAGCCTGTCTTGTGTTCCTTCAGGAACACTTTTTGCACACGAATTCACTTCCATGCACAGCACTTCGTGATTGCTTTGGATGGCGATCGAGATTATGCTGCCGGTTAGCTTCTGGCACTCCTTACAATCCCAATGGGACGCATAATCGCCGTTGCCAACCAGAAGGGCGGCGTGGGCAAGACCACGACTGCCATCAACCTGGCTGCATCGTTTGCAGCTGCGGAGGTCAACACGCTGCTCGTCGATTGCGATCCGCAGTCGAACACGACCAGCGGCCTTGGGTTCGCCAAAGACCCTGAGCGGATCAGCTCCTACCACTTGCTCATGGGAGCGGCGACTGCTGAAGAGGCTTTGCTAACAACCGAGCTCGAGCAGCTCTGGCTCATTCCATCCCACAAGAACCTGATCGGGGCGAACCTCGAGCTGGTCGACGTAGAAGGACGCGAGTTTCGCATGCGGGAAGCGATTGCGCCTTTGCGCGATCGCTTTCAGTTCATCGTGCTGGACTGTCCGCCGGCACTGGATCTGTTGACATTGAACGCACTCGTCGCGGCTGATGCGGTGCTGATTCCCATGCAGGGCGAGTACTTTGCGCTCGAAGGCGTCAGCGAGCTGCTTGACACGATCGAGCGCATACGAGCGGCATTGAATCCTGCGTTGACGATTGAAGGCGTCGTGCTGACCATGTTCGATGACCGCACGAACCTGGCGCAACAGGTGCGAAATGAGCTGAAGAATTTCTTTGGCGAGAAACTGTGCACCACAACTGTGCCGCGTAACATCCGGCTGGCAGAGGCGCCGAGCCATGGCAAAGCGGCGCTGGTATACGATCCGCGGTCGAGAGGCGCGGAGAGCTACATCCGGCTGGCCAAGGAGATCATTGAGAGGCAAGGGGCGGCCGGACTGCAGGCTTCAGAGCTCGAAGCACAACCCCAACAGCCCACCACAGGGGGCACAGAGGAGCACAGAGGAGAGCAAGGGGTCGAGGAAGTACCGGCTGCGCAGGATATGGATAAGACGGCGTGAAGATTGATGGGTATCAATATAATAGATCGATGATGATCGATGTACGGTTCCGTTGCCGGCGGCGAAAGAAAAACTACTCGAATGTCGGGGGGCATTTCGAGGCGAAAGGGACTCTTGGGCTTCGCTTAGGCCGTCGATATAAAGCGCTTGCATGCAGAAGACTGGTGTCATAAATGGTTTCCACAGTTTGCGAACCTCAGGGGCTAAAGCCGCGGTTCCTTGCGGCCTGCGGCGGCACGGCTGAAGCCGTGCCCTTCCCTAAGACGATTTATGAAATCAGTCGCGGATCCTTCGGCGCGCACCGGACGCACGCTGCAGGATGACAACAAATGTGGCCCTTACGAAGAGACAAAACGATGACAACAGCTACGGTGCAAAATAAGGCAAACCACTCGACAGAGAAAGACAAGGCAGAAAAGCGACGGGCGCTGGGACGCGGGCTGGAGTCGCTGTTGCCTCGGCCGAAGGTGGTGGAACCTCCTGCACGCACGAGCAGCGCTGCCAACGAAAATCCCCACCCTTCGACGGGCTCAGGGCAGGCTTTCTCCCAACATCGGGGAGAAGTGGGGCACCCTCAAACCCCTCCCGCTTCTTTTGGGCAGGGTGCCGACCTTCGCGCGGCGGTAAAGCCGGGGGCGGCCGTGCCATCAAAGGCTGAGGAGACCCCATCGGCCGATTTGCAGGCGACCGAAGCGGCGCGGACGGGAGTGTCCACGCCACACGAACCCGCGCCAGATGAGGTTCAGGAGCCAATTACGATTTTGGCGCAGGCGGAGGGGAGAATTCCGGGCAATCTCGTCGTCAATATCGCGATCGCGGACATCGACAAGAATCCATTTCAGACGAGGTATGTACATGATGGTGAGGCGCTCGAAGAACTGGCCGAGTCGATCCGGGCCAACGGCGTGGTGCAGCCGATCGTCGTGCGTCCAGCGCAGGAAGCAAGACGCTACATCCTGATTCTTGGCGAGCGGAGATTGCATGCCTCCAAGAAGGCTGGAAACAGCACGATTCCGGCGATCATCCGGCGAGTTTCCGAGCAGCAAGCGGCGGAGATGACGATTGTCGAGAACCTGCAGCGTGAGGATTTGAGTCCGCTGGAGCAGGCTGAGGCGTTTCGCGTGCTCAGCGAGGAATTCAAATTGACGCAGGCGCAGATTGGCGAGCGCGTGGGGCTGTCGCGCGAGTCGGTATCGAATTATATGCGCCTGTTGCGGCTACCGCGGGAAGTGATGCAGTTGTTGGCGGAGAAGAAGATCAAGTTTGCCGAAGCCAAAGAACTGCTGAAGCTCGAGAGCGACGACAAGATCGTGCAAGCCGCGTTGTACGCAGTGAAGCACGGGTACAACGTGGAGCAGGTCGAGCACTTGGTTCTGCAGATGAATGGCTGGCTGGATTCGTTTCCGGGAATGCCGGGGCAGGAGAGAAAAAAGAGCGGAGCCCGATGGGTGGATCCGAACGTGAGGGCGGCGCAGGTGGATCTGGAACGACTGCTGGGAGTGCGGGTGAAGATCCGCGATCGAAAGGGCAAGGGGAAGATTGTGATTGAGTACTCAACAGTGGACGATTACGAGCGGGTGGTCGGGATGTTGCGGGGTGCAAAGAGCTAGTACCCGGTTCTTAGTTCTCAGTTCTCGGCTGCGACTTGGGGCATTTTCTTTCGCGTGGTGAATCTAGAGAGTTAATGGTGGTGGGGAATTCGGTTATGGACTCTGCTGGTCGCTTACTTCCTTGCCTGACCGTCTGAAAGTGGGACTGCGCGAGATTGGGTGTTGACGAGAGTGGTTCCGATTCCTGCAGACGCCCAAATCGGGCGCTGTCCCGCCCGCGTGGGTTTCGCCCTCCGGCGATGGCCTTCAGTAGAGAAGTGTTCCCCTCTTTTTCCAGTTTACCCAAGGCTTACCTCCTGGCTGTTATCTTCCGGATCTCAGGCTCGATAAGAAGGTAAATCGTTCGGCCCTAATGGCATCCGGAGCCGTTGGGGCGTGCAAGATCTCTCGCCGTCAATTGTTCGATCAAGCGCTGAATCTTCTGCAGTACTTCGTCTTCCGACATCCCGGTCGAGTCGATCACGACCGCGTCATCGGCCGGGACCAGTGGCGAAATAGCGCGCGTGCGATCACGGTGGTCACGCTCACGCAGATCGGCGGCGAGATTCGGTGTGACTTCTCCGCGAATTTTCTGCTGCTCCAGGCGGCGCTGCTCGCGTACAACGGGATCGGCATCGAGGAAAATCTTCAAATCGGCGTCCGGGAAAACTTTCGTGCCGATATCGCGGCCTTCCATCACTACGCCGCCGCCGGCTCCCATGGCGCGCTGATGCTCGACCATCCACGCGCGGACCTTGGGATGAACCGACACGCGCGAGGCGGCTTCGGTAACATCGCGTTCGCGAATACGAGAGGAAACATCTTGTCCATCGACCAGCGTGCGATTGCCGCCGATGGTGGGCTCGAGCTGGATCCGCAGCTTCCCGGCCAGGTTAACCAGCGCCGCTTCGTCGTCAAGCGAGACATCGTTTTCGATTGCTTTCAAAGCCAACGCGCGATACATGGCCCCGCTCTCCAGATTCGCATAGCCGAGTTTGCGAGCCAGGCGAGAGGCGATGGTGCTCTTGCCCGCGCCGGCCGGGCCGTCGATGGCGATGATCAGTTTGCGCGACGGATGTGGATCGGAGGAATGGTCATTCATCGTGAAGCTAAAGATTGTACACGCGGGCAATCAGCCCCATAGCGCCTCAGCGAAAATCTCTGCCCCCTGCGCAAGGCACGCGAAGCCGGGGAACCTTGCTCAAAGCTTCAAGATTCGCCGCTTCAGGTCCTGTTCAGCTAGTTCGAGATTTTCAGGCTTGCCAAGATCGCGCCAATCATATTCGTCAGCCGCGAAAGCGAGGATCTTCTCACCCTGAGTAGCTAATCGCACGTAGGCGTCGATGATCGAGAACGCCGCCTGCTCCGTCATCATTGAAAGAAGTCGAGGCGAGATCACATGCACACCGGAGAATGCCAGGGCCTGCATGCCTTGAGCGGACGCCGGCGCCATGGCGGGGGACTCGCAGCGAGAGCCGCGGCCACGCAGTTCGCCGGCCTGATCAAAGATCAAAGAGCGGGAAGTCTCGCGCTTCTGCACCGCCAGAGTCGCAAGGGCGTTGCGCTCGCGATGAAATCGGAGCATGCGCTGGAAATCGATTGTGCTGAGAACGTCAACGTTGTGTAAGAGAAACGGATCAGCGGTTCCGTCTTCCAGAAAGAACCAGGCAGCTTTTTTCAATCCTCCGCCCGTATCGAGCAATTCGTCTTCCCGCGAAATCTCGATGCGCATGCCGAAGTTGTTGTTCTCGCGAAGGTAATCCATGACCCGGTCGGCGAAATGATGAACATTGACGATCACTTCGCGAATGTCGAACTCCCGCAGACGCTGGAGCGTGATTTCGAGCAGCGTATGCCCGCCGACTTCCACCAAAGCCTTTGGCCGAGTGTTGGTGATTGGCCGGAGGCGCGTGCCGAGACCGGCGGCGAGAATCATGGCTCTCATGAGATTGGCTTACGCGCGCCCGGCGCGGCTGCGAGCGGTCGCTCCATGCGCCCCAGCCGCCATACGCTCGAGTTCGCGATGCTCCACGATTGTTTCCACTCCCAAACTGCGCAGATGCTTCGCCAACTGCTCGGCAAGATAAACGGAACGATGCTGCCCTCCAGTGCAGCCGAACGAGACCATCAGATGCTTAAAGCCGCGCTGCTTGTAGTTGGCAACGCTGGCGTCGACCAGCGACATCACGCTGGCCAGAAATTGATGCACGCTGGGCTGCTGGTTGAGGTAATCGATCACCGCCGCATCTTTGCCCGTGAGCGGCTTGAAGCGATCCTCGCGTCCGGGATTGGGCAGGCTGCGCCCGTCGAAAACGAACCCTCCGCCGTTTCCACTTTCGTCCTTGGGCAGGCCGCGATGAAACGAGAAACTGACGACGCGCACCACCAGATTGTCAGCTTCCGAAGCCAAGCCTTGCAGTTTTTCGCAAGCCAGCATGCTATGAAAAGCATCCAGCAGGGTCGGCACCGCGACCGGCAATGTGACATTGTGCAGAAGCCAGCGCAGATTTTTCAGGGCATAGGGCACGCTTTGCAGGAAATGCGCCTTGCGTTCGTAAAATCCGCGAAAGCCGTAAGCGCCGAGTGCCTGCATGATGCGGATGTAGACGTACGCGTAATAATGCCGCAGGAACTCGTTGCGCTCCGGGCCGCCAAACTTAGCAAGCGTTTCCAGATAATGATCCAGCAGGAGCTGCCGCAGATCGGGAGGCAGATCTGCTTTGGCGTCGAATAACAACGATGCGACGTCGTATTGCAGCGCGCCTTTGCGGCCGCCCTGATAATCGAGGAAGAAGGGCTGGCCGTCGACGAGCATCACGTTGCGCGATTGAAAATCGCGGTATAAGAAGTAGTCGCGTTCCGCGCTCAACAGGAACTCGGTCAGGCGGTTGAAATCGTCTTCGAGCGCTTGCTCATTGAAAGAAATGCCCGCCAGGCGCAGGAAGTAATATTTGAAATAGTTCAAATCCCAGGTAATGGACTGGCGATCGAAACTCGCGCGCGGATAGCAGACGCTGTAATTCAGATCCCGGCCGGCCTCGATTTGAAAGCGAGGCAGAATCGCGATCACGCGCCGGTACGCTTCCACGGCGGCGGAGGCGATTTTTTCTGCCTTGCGATTTTTCGAGAGAAATTCAAATAAAGAAGTATCCCCGAGGTCTTGTTCGAGATAGGCGCCGTGATCGAGATCTTCCGCATAGATCTCCGGCACGGGCAGGCCGTGCTTGCGAAAATGCCGCGAGAACTCGAGGAAAGCGACATTCTCTTCGCGCACGCCGTACAAAATTCCCACGGCCCGCACCTTGGGCGTGGTTAACCGGATGATTTTCCGTCCGGAGCCCCCCAGTTCGCCTTGCAGGGGCTGCACCTGGGACACAGGAACATGGAAGTGCTGCTCGAAAAGTTGGCTAAGAATCTGCATGAAATCGGCAACGCACGGAACGGAATTGCGCGAGTTCTCACCAAAGATACCACCTTGTTTCGGGAGAGATTACAACCAGTAGAACTCCGGAGTAGCCGAAGTAATCACTCCCCGGTTGCAGTCGCCGATCGCCCCACGATACCGGCTCAAGCCTTATACTGCTGACTCTCAGTTCTTATTAGTTTTGACGAAGGAGAATGCGTGCCTACTTTTCGCAGCAGTGCGATTCCGTTCCTAGTCATAGGCTTGATGGCGTCGCTTGGCGCGTTCGCCCAGGAGAATTCGCAGCACGAGCCGGTCCTCGACATCAATTCCATGGATCGCACGATCGATCCTTGCTCCGATTTCTTTGCCTACTCGTGCGGCGGATGGATCAAGAACAACCCAATCCCGCCGGACCAGGCTTCCTGGGATACTTACTCAAAGATGGAAGACGAGAATCGTGAGCGTCTGCGTGGGATTTTGGAAGTCGCGGCCAAGCCCGATCCAAACCGCAGCACGGTCAAGCAGAAAATTGGCGACTACTACGCATCGTGCATGGATGAGAAGGTGATTGAGGCACGAGGCGCCGAGCCACTGCAACCCGAACTCGACACGATTGCAAACATCCGTTCGAAAGCCGAGCTAGCCGATGTCGCCGCCGCCATGACGGACAACGGCGTACTTTTCCGGTTCGAGTCGATTCAGGACTTTAGTGACGCCAATCAGGTGGTCGCGAACGCAGATCAGGGCGGACTCGGCCTTCCCGATCGCGATTACTACACCAAGACGGACGCGAAATCGGAAGAACTGCGCAGGCAGTACGTGGCGCATGTTCAGAAAATGTTTGAGCTCCTCGGCGACAAACCGGAGATGGCCGGGAACGAGGCGCAGACCGTCATGCGAATTGAAACTGCGCTGGCAGAGGGATCAATGACGCGCGTAGAGCGCCGCGATCCGAAGAGTCTCGACCACAAGATGACGGCCGCAGAGTTGGAAAAGATCGCCCCGGATTTCCGTTGGCAAGTTTATTTCGCGAAAGTTGGAATGCCGAACTTGCAGTCGCTCAATGTTATGGTGCCGGCGTTTTTTAAGGCAATGAACGCGGAGTTGGACAAGGAAAGTCTCGCGGATTGGAAAACGTATCTGCGCTGGCATCTGGTGCATGCTAATGCGGCGCATCTTTCGTCCGCATTTCTGAACCAAGATTTTGCATTCTATGGCAAAACGCTGCGCGGACAACAACAGCTGCAGCCGCGCTGGAAGCGCTGCACCGAATACGTCGACGGCTATCTCGGAGAAGCGCTGGGGCAAGCTTACGTGGAAAAGTATTTTCCTCCCTCAGCCAAGCAGGAAGCTCTGAAGATGGTCCAAGAGATTCAGGTGGCGATGGAGCAGGACATCAATACTCTGACCTGGATGTCACCGGCGACCAAACAGCAGGCGCTCCTGAAGCTGCATGCCATGGGCAATAAGATCGGCTATCCCGATAAATGGCGTGATTACTCGAAGCTTGAGATTGTGCGCGGCGACGAACTCGGCAATGTAGAACGGTCGCGCAAATTCGAGTTTGACCGGCAGCTTGCAAAGATTGGCAAGCCGGTCGATCGGGGGGAATGGGACATGACACCGCCGACCGTGAATGCCTATTACGATCCGCAGATGAATGACATTAATTTTCCGGCCGGAGTGTTGCAGCCTCCGGCATTTGATCCGAGCTCGGATGCCGCTCCGAACTATGGCGACACCGGCGGAACGATCGGCCACGAACTCACGCATGGCTTCGACGACGAAGGCCGGCAGTTCGATGCTCACGGCAATCTGCGCGACTGGTGGACGCCGGAGGATGAAAAGCAATTCGAAAAACGCGCCAGTTGCATCTCCGATCAGTATTCGAAATACACGATCATCGACGACATCAAGATCAACGGCAAGCTTACGCTGGGCGAGGACACCGCCGACCTGGGCGGACTGATTCTGGCGTACATGGCGTGGCAGGCGGATACGAAGGGACAAAATCTGCAACCGATCGATGGGCTTACTCCCGAGCAGCGTTTCTTCGTTGGCTACGGACAAAGCTGGTGCGGCCAGACCCGGGACGAAAGCAAGCGCCTGCGGGCGACCATTGATCCGCATTCTCCGGAGAAATACCGCACCAACGGTGTGGTTTCAAACATGCCGGAATTTCAGCAAGCGTTCCACTGCAAAGCCGGCTCGCCCATGGTCAATGAGCACCGCTGCCGAGTGTGGTAGGTACGAATCGCTTCCGGTTGAGTCGCGGGCGCGCTTTGTCCACCGTGTAAACTAATATTGACCATCCAACTCCCACGGAGGGATGTGTGAGTGGTTGAAACAGTCGGTCTTGAAAACCGATGTACGGGAAACCGTACCGGGGGTTCGAATCCCTCTCCCTCCGCCAGTGTTGTCCGCCCACGAACGGCAGCCCTATCGCGGTTCTCGGTTTGGTAGAATTGCTCTGGCTGTGCGTGCTGACGTGGCGTCTGTCGCCCTTTTCTGACTCAGGGGATCGCGGTAGCGCGTTAGCCGACAGCAGCGTAGGATGCCGGTCGAGGTAATTGTAAGTTTC
>Ga0335072_10007867_pt1 | contig 15491 bp, 17 predicted proteins | sample Lox_Sample_21_FD_206725 | JGI IMG/M metagenome (GOLD analysis project Ga0335072, IMG submission 206725) | Soil microbial communities from Loxahatchee National Wildlife Refuge, Florida, United States - Lox_Sample_2.1 | ecosystem: Environmental > Terrestrial > Soil > Wetlands | place: USA... | reverse complement strand
CATCTTCATGGCATGCAAGCGCTTATGCACTTCCTGCATGAAATTATGGAAGTGTATCCGCGTTTTCGACGTAACATTGCTCGGCAAAGTATCATAGAAGAGGTCCATCAACATAGTCTTTCCGCTCCCCACATCGCCATACAAATATAAACCACGCGGCAGGTTATCCGGAATTTCTTGTATAGCCTTCTCCTTGGAATTATTCCCAAAGAGACGCCCAAACATGGACTTCGATGTCGGTCTCAAGGACTCGAGAGTGGGATGGATGACTGGTGGAGCCTTATATTCTCGAAGTTCGTCATGTAAATGCTGAAGGCTCTGGATAATGCCTCTCTGGTGCTCATCGTCTCTCAGCCGTCCTTGTGCCACCCGGTCATCGTACTCTTGCAGAGGCCCCCGATCATCCGGATTGACTAGCAACATTAGCCTAGAACAACGCCTGTTGCCAGAAACTGCATACTATGCCTCACGGTAGCCAGTGATTTTCTCTGCCCTGCAACCCACACTGCAGGTAAGCCCACGGAAGGCTTTCGCAGGACCTGGTTTGAGGTTGCTTCTCTGAAAGAACTCAGGCGCAACGCCGGACGCGATAGCCCGTGCGTGTTGTTATGATACAACGCACGCGTCTCTCGCAGGCACTGCGCACATAATGACCTCCTTAGAGGACCATCGAGGCCTCGAGAAGGGCGCAATCGCTTCAAAGGGATCAGACTAGCTGACCGCGGCATCATAGTTCGAAAACCTTCAGCCCCCTGTTTTCCAGAAAGCTGCGTGTCGAAACCGGCGTCTCAGAACAACATATCGACAGGGTAAAGCAAGTAGTTTCCTTAGTTGTAATAACTATATATAAAAACAGGGAGTCAAATTTGTCAGACGAAACAGTGATAGAAAACTTGAAGATCGTATGCAAACTTGCAGGCCTCGGCGAATAGTTGTGGCGCCGATGCGGAGATGCGGAGGCCGTTTGCAGGGGTGACGGCATTTGTACTTAGGCCTACATCGTAGAGCCACTGTCTTACTAATGGGCAAGGTTCTCATCATTCAACACGACTTTGGACAGTTGCCTGGCAATGCGCGGATGTACCATGTACCTACAGTGTAGCACTCTATAAAGCAAGAATTAGATATAGTAAAAATAAGATTAGGTTTAACAAAGCCTATTTTTATTCAGTATACCGGTATTTAATCTTTAATAACCCTACTGTCGAATACAAAGAAAGATTCCCGGCCTGTAAACCAAACAAGAATTACCACCCCAACAACCCCCACCCACGACTCTTCGAGCTATGGTGCTTCCCGTTGCTCTTACTGTGGCTACTAGTTCGTTCCTCCTATGATTCAGCCAGCTTCTCAGGAATGGCGTCATAGTTTCGCACTCACATTAGATTTCGACATCTTCCTGGCCATCTCATCAAGCAACTGCGCCTCATTACTACCCGTGGGAGCAGAGACATACAGCTCCCCATTTGGACCTTTGGCACGATAGGCTATTTTGTTATCCAGCTCATATCTCGTTCCAGCAGAGTATCTGTCGTCCGGTCGCTGTTGCAATTCAAGAGGACGTTGGTAAGCTGTCCTCTCTTGACTACGTGCGTAGGGTTGCTCTCGAATATCATCAGTTCCTCGGCTCTGCTCATAATCTTCTCGATCCTCTTTGTATTCGGCTGCATATCCTCGGTAGGAATAATTCTCTCGCTCATTTCGGTATGGAGCTGGAGCTTCCTGGATCTGACCTCGAGCAGAGCCGCTAGAAGCTAGGCGAGCAGGACCATCTTTATACCGTGGTAGGTTATCTCCTTGGACTGCAGCAGCAACTTGAGCAAGTGTAGCAGCGAGCCTGCTGTTTGGCGGTGCGCTGCCCACAAATTCTGTTCCCGTTTTCTTATTGGTGCTTAAATAAGTAACTCTATCATCCCTCTCTCCGAAGTCGTCCGCGGCTATAAAAGACGTGGTTGTCGAGTTTCTGGAGTTTCTCTTCTTACTCAACTTGTCTGGCATTCTGATGGTGAGTTGAACGATTTTGTGCGAGCGACCGTTAGAAAAGATAATGCTTGGGGAAACACATTACGAAAACAGTGTTGGTAGTCTCAGCCTCACCTTATAAGTGTAAAAGCACAAGGCTCTCGAAACGCAACCATATGCACGCACAGATGACCCCTTCCACACGTAAAAGCAGCGGCTTTAGGCCTCGTCCATTCAATGTGGACACGTGTAAGTATGCAATTATCACTTACTTTGATGGCTGACACTTGCGCAGGTTTTACTGGGTATACTCCACTTCCTTATCTGAAGACTTCATGCCGTCCGCCTCGTTTGAAGATCAAACATTCTCTTCGATTTTTAGCTTCCCTACGAGATATGCCTGATTATCTTACGGCCCAACTCCTCCCATCCATTACAGTCATCTCCTTGTTGTCCCATTGCTGACCTTGGGGACGAACATCGCCAGTGAGCATCCACATTCTCATCATCTGAACATCGTCAATTTTCCCCAGAAACTCTACTTGTTTCTAATCAAAATGCCTGGCGATTGGCAATGCGGCGGTCAATCCAGCGGTGGAGGTCAAGTGTACTACAATCCGAACAAAGGGAACAACGCGATGACGACGTACAACCCGGGCAGTGGTCAACAAACCATGTTCGCTTTCAAGAATAGAGACGTCGCAATCAAGTTCAAAGGGGATCCCGATAGCCACCTGGCCCATGTCGCTGGGACGCTTGCCCTCATGGCTGCACAGAACCAGCGAAGATAACTTTGGTAGGTTGTTCATCTTTCATGAGTCGGGTCTGAAAATTGTAAGGATTGCCATAACTAAGTCAAACAAATTAGGGGTCCAGGGTATGATCAGATCAACAACATGAGGAGCTTTGATGCTATAAGGAGGAAAAGCGGTTTCAAACTTACATATATTAAAGGATCCTAGCTGCATTTAGAGGGTCTGAAGTCACGATAGGAAAGATTCATCATAACAAATAGTTCTTGTATCGAGCGTCAAACGTTCTAAATTGTCTAGGCTCATAATAAGAACTTATTTCAATCACGCTTTGATAAAAAGGATCATCTAATCTGTGACCTATCTAAAAGATGATCTCCACGGTCAAGGAGCCATTAATCTTGTACCTCGACCAGTCGATAATCAAACTATATGTCTCTTCGTCAGTCAATTAAAACAAGACTTCTGGGTAAAAAATACCTTATACCAAAGAGAACCAACGCAACTGAATTTCATGAGAACTTCCAAAAGCTCCCCGACATGTTCATCTCAACGTAAACAGCTTCCTCATTCACCACACGATTGAATTCCCGAAATACTGGACCCCAAGGACGACCAGTAAAGGTCAAAGATCCACCATCCTCAAAGTAGGCTTCACACGTGAAATCATCGTAAGGATTGTAGATATGTAGGATCTCGCGGACTTTGTACATGAAACGCCGACACCAGGATCTGAGTCCCATCGTACTAGAGTGCACGTGTTGTTTGCTCGAACAATGCGAGTGTGAAATCTTTGATGATTATTTCCGAGATGAATGAAACGTTGTCAGAATGAAGAATGAAACTTAGGTTCAGCTGGGTGGGCTGTTGTGCTTGACTCCTCCATTCTGCCAGGGGCCGGGGAATAGTGTCACCCCCCCAAAAATGATCTTGCTTCAATCTTCTGGTAAGCCAGTCAGGCATGGATTGTGAAATGGCGTGATTGGTTGAAATCCTAATTCATTCAGGGTTATCTAAGTAGGCTTTCCTACAGGACCGTCTCTGCATCATCCCACACCGAAGGAATTCCACATAAATCTCAATCTATAACATCTAGTCGCTAAAATCACTGCAATCACTCATTAATCCGTCATCTCGTCCCCCTCCTCGTCCGCCTCCGCCCTGAATATAGTACTGCTCAGACGCACGGCGCAGTCCTGGATCTTGGCTCAACATTATTTGGAGATCGTACGCCAGTCTCCGCTGGCCGAGGCTCTCCAGGTAACCTGTAGATGAAAGAAAAATTGGAGTGAGTATTTCTCGGGGCATAACTTGAAGAACTTGACGATGTGTATGGAAAGAACATACTCCTAGATCTGCAAACTCTGCCATAAAAGCCCTTTATGGCCCTCCAAAGCCTCGGCATTATTGGGCCCGTGACAGCGAATATTGCGCTAACGATACTGGCAGCGAGGCCAGCGATGGCCATGATACTCACGGGATCCATTGTCGCAGATCTTGGTTAACTTGTCACTGTTTAGAGGCGTTTCCTATCTGCTATACGACGTCGGTAAGGGGAATTCGGATGAGATGAGATATTGTGGAATTGTTGAGATCTATTTAAGCTCGCGGTTCAATATCTAGGTACAGCATTTTTGGTGTGGTAGTGATGTGGCCTCTCGAGGATTGAGGCTTCCGGTGTGAGTAGTGTGATTGGTATGCTCATTAAACACACATTACAATTATCAACTTAGCGCAGTGTTGTACGAGATTGCTAGATAAGTCAGATGTGAATCAACGTTCTGATGTGTCTTCCTACGAAGATAAGCAAGCAAGCGGTATTTCCGCAAATTACACGTGGTTCCATTAATGCAGGAAGTCGAGCTTATTCGTAGGAGTGGCCTCTTCATTATTTCATCTCTGCAGTAGCACGACGTAGGACGCTTGATCCGGTGAGAACTAACGCCTAATACAGCCCCCGCTGTAGCACTGAATGCCGCTTTAATAAATTACCCATAAAGAGCCATCGAAGGGAGAGCGAAGCTACTGATCATTGCCAGCCCATGAAATGGCCAAAGTCGGCCTCATACAAATTAGCAATGTTTTGTATGCCTTCGACATATCTTGCTGAGTTATCATTTCTTTACATAGAATTTGTAAATAGTGAAAAGAGGAGATTCACATCAACTATCTAGCGATTGAGCAACGGCGGTTAGGATTTCCAACTCACATGATATCTGCGTTTTGTGCCCATCCATGACTTACTTTTGCCTGATATGTCTTCCTCGTAAGGCAACCCCTCAGGAGCCCAAAAAAGTATTTATCTTGAGCTCTCTTTTGAACTCTTCTCTCCTCTTCATTCTTTAATTATCTTCTCAATATGGCAGCATTGGGCCCGCTCTCTGCCTTAGGCATTAATAAATCAAGGTCTAGCTGATTTAGGCAGCGAATTTTCGAAAGTGGTAGGCTTAGCCGAGCTGTGGTCCTCAATTCTTGCAGCATTAATTCAAGAGAAAAAGAAAGGCATTTTATAAAGTAACAAAGATTTATTGGCGATTTAAACATAAGAGAAGGCATAACATAATCTTGTTCTGAATTGAAGGGCTAGTTTATGACCTTTAGAAGCTAAAATAGGTACCTTAGCTAAATATAACGTGATAGCCAGATATTGCAGGTAGCCAACATCGTTCCTTACTCGCTACGCATGCTTATTCGGTCCAAGCGCCAACACATTGTGTACATATTCTAGTTCTCTGTAGATGTTCTTGCTCCTTCGAGCAACGTCTTGCCAATTCTTAGGCGTCCCTATGCTTCTTTGATTACCACCGTGACACAAACGTGTTCAATCTGGTCAAGGATCTTCGATATGGAGCCCGGAAAAGAGTTCTCGGGATCGATGCTACATGTATAAACCAGACTGACGAGCATTGTCAGGTTCCGCAGATGCGTCAAATCTATCAGAGAGCACATGCCGCCATCATTTGGCTACCCCTAAACGTTGATGAAGATAGAGCTGTAACGACACTCGTTGCGGTTCGCTGGCTGATTTAAAAAGTAGAGCAAGGTGTTAATCCGCAATCTCATCGTTCCGAAAACTTTTGATCAATGCTTCGCTCGAGAGAATCCGTCAATTTCTTGGGATTCAACTTCTTGGGAATTCACCTCCCCACGAAATCCTAGCACGTTCCTAGTTTGACCGCATGTGGTTCATACAGGAAGTAGCTCTTGCCCGAAACCTTTTCTTTTACTTAAATCCGTTGTGTATTCCTTGGATCTATTTTCAAGCGCTACGCTCCGGTTTATGTCAGGTCCGGGCGCAGATGTTGCTCTTGAAACACCTTTAGAGGCCTGTTACGGTCGCTGTCTTGAGAAGGTTTCCTATCAGTAACACTCAATTGGATTTCAATCGTTCACCTGATTTATCAGCTTAGAGTATGGAATCAAACATTCAGATATTCCAATTGCTCCATTGGAACTGCTCTATCTGTGCGAACATCGTCAGGTATCCGTTGAGTGATAAGATCTTTACTATCACTAGTCTCTTTGGATTGAAAGACCGACATTCGCAATATAATGTTTTGGATATATATTATCAAAAGCCTTGTACGGAGATGTATATGGATTTCACGATCTAGTATATCGAGCAAGAGCGAAATCTCGACGTTTTAGCCCAACAGCAAAATGAGGGTAGTGTAGCTCATGCCTTTTAGAGACTTCCCTCGTGGGCCCCAGATTGGAGTAACAGCACCTCCTTAAACTTGGGCGTCGGAAACCCCACCACAGAAACAATTCCATTCAGCTTTTCGGCAGGCGACACCTTGTGCAGATACATGCACCGATATACCTATTTCAGACGGGAAAATGGCGCTTTAATAATCAGAGGCTTTGTGATCGATATCATCAAGGACTATATCGGACATATGCGTGGAACTGACCAAGTCCCGCTCATGAAGTGGCAAAAAGTCATCCCTGATGACAAGGCCGCAAATAGTATTCTATTTGAAGACTCACCATCACCTGGAGTCGTTCGAGCAACTTCCCGTTAAAAGTCTGCGGAACAACGCCATCATCTTCCATCTATGGAGTGATGGAGCTCGGAAACTTCCTCAATCGGAACGATCAACATACAAAAACCAAACTGTTGACTAAGTGCGGCTGTCTAGCCATCTGCTATCCATATGGAGCTATTGTGACAGCCATAAAATTTGTGCTCCGTACGGTGGTCGCTCTCTATTCGTTCTTTATCCCGTGGAAGGTACCCTTAGCAAGCCTTTTTATCGCCTCATATATGGTGATTGTTTCATTGACGAATTTGGAAACGGCCAAGGCATAGAAATGGCACGAAAGCTCGGCTTACATGAAGAAGATTTCTGGATAGTCTAAACGGGCTATTCCACCCGCTTCTCCAATGATGGAATATGTATAATTCGGAGCAAAGCAGTAATTGCAAGATCCAACATGTGACTCGTTACCTTACGTTGAGTGTAAAAAGGTTCGCGGATTGTCTTGTAACGATTATTTCAATGGGCTGCGCAAGACTTGCATTGATTGGTTCATAAAAAATGACGCGTATTGGAAGGGCGCCACAAGAGCCTAACTACGAAGTCATCAGTAGTTTATATCCGTTTGCCTCCTACATCCTTAAGCAATAGGCGGGCATGGAGGGGTCTCGATGAAGCAGTCCGCGTCATCAATGATAGACTGTTTCTAGTCCCTACGAGCTGCTAAATGTTAACGTATCACAGAGCGCTGAATGGCAGCAAGCACAGCACATCAAGGACAATCTTCCATTTACGGAACACATAATCACGAGGACAAATTCTTCGCTTTTTAAATTACTACATGATGGGTGACCCTACAGAATTCGTCCGCACGGGGAGCTATATTGATTATGGACGAAGCGTAAGTAAGTTTCCCCATATGCTAGTATTGTCGGTAATGGTGTCTGACCGATTTCGCTCTTGCAGAGCATCAGTGGCTTCTTCTTGAATTTTCAGCCGGGGTTTTGACCACATTCTTGGGAATACTGGTCACTATAGCGCTTGCTAGACTGTGGAGAATTTTCGGACGAGTATACGAACGAGCTGGATTCGAATTCCTAAAGCCCGCGCCACCTAGTTTCCCTACCGCAAACATGTCTGATCATGGAAATGCTCTGGAGATCTCCATAGAGGGCGAAGGATTTCACCGTATGCTAAGAGCTATAAAGAATTCAAGAGAGTTCCCGGGCACTCTACGACTACCTGGTTCTGGAAGAAAATTTAGATATCGTGACATGGCTTTGGGCATGACTCTCATGTTGGTTTATGTAGGATTTAATGTCTGTGGAGTTATGACAACCAGTTTAGGTACAGACAAAAGTGCTCTCTCTGCTCACCCTGACTGCGGCATCTACGTGGTAAATGCAACGAGCCCGCACGAAGCTCTTACATTGTCTCGACCTGTGGAATTCGAACGTCAAGTTGAAAGTGCTGCATGGGCGGAAAATTGTTACAGCCCGTCAACGAAAACGGACGGTTGTTCATATTTTCTCCAGCAAGAGATTGAATTTGATAGCATGGATGATAAGTGTCCGTTTCAGGATATGTGCTATGGTGGTAGTCAGACGGCATTCACTCTCTTTACCCAGCCCGTGAACGGTCGTGCAGTTGGGATCAATGCTCCAAAGACTTACGAATTTCGGCGAAGTACGACATGTTCGCCAATCAACATGAATGAAACATTTGTTCAGATGACGTCGTCTAAGAATGGCGAACGTACATTCCGGTACAACTACGGAGCCACCTGGACTTATGGAGACGCAACATGGGAAACAACGAGTTGTAGAGACTCCCTCAACGTACCGGCTTCTTATACACTTGAGTAAGCGTCTCTCCGCCTTACTGGAATCATTAATACATTTTACTGACGATAATGTTGTTAAAAGTGTCCTGGTTTCCGGCTATCCATCTATTTGGGCTCCTATACCAGCGCTTGAACCCCCAAGTGGGTCCACCACAACAATTTTGTTTATAAATTCCGGTAAAATATTATATCCGCTGCAGAGAGATGACCCGATTTTCCCTGCAATGTCACCAATTACCATACCTATTGGAGGGACATACTTTATAAACGAACGTGGCCATGCTGGCGTGATCGCCTGTATTGACCGCACAGAATTCAGAGACCCAACCAAAAAAACTCATTGGACAAGCGTTTTTCAAGCAGAGGACCCCACTACAGATGATGCTCAAAGTAAAGGCGGGTTCTGGCTCCTTATGAATTCACTTGTTTACTCCAATATCTACCAAAGCATTAGTACTCGCTCCGCAGATGCTCTGGATGCTCAAAAGCATCTCGCCAACAAATATTCCTTCCCGTTACCAGCAGAACAGTGGAAAGTTGAAGTGAAGCAGCTCTTTAAGACATCTCTTGCAAGAATACAGATTCAAGCCAGAGATATCGCCAGAGGCGCGGCAGCTCATAGGGAGGGCTATTACAAGATTGATCTTGACTTGGATGCCAATATGTGCGACAATACGTATCTGTTTAATAGTGAGGGCTATCAAAATGTCAACTTTGTGGGCTATTGGGCGATTTTTGGAATCTGTGGTATTATTATCCTTCTTGCAATACCTTCCGATGACAAAAAGTTGTGGCCAGAAATGCTCCTAGATTATGGCTTTGTAGAGGATTTGGAAAATTTGTGGAATTCCATCTTTGGTCATGACGGGTTCTTCATCAAAGCTTGCAGATGGCTGACAGAACCTTTCCGTGAGAACGGTTTTCTGCATCATCTAGCAAAGAAAATTTTGAGACTTCTTCAGGGGTGGACGTTTCGAAGAAGGGCACATGTAAGGAATAGGTTAAGGGGTCGCTAGAGAATTGAATCATGAGATCTAGAGAGTCATAGAGTGTAATGGCTGTATTCTGTAGAAGGGTATTTTCAAGTTAGGTGTACCATTGGTTGAAAGAGTCATTCCTTGCACAATCAACGTCTCGGTTCTACCCTTTTGGATAGCTTAAATTCTTTTAAAGAATATTACGCACTCTTTTTAAGAGCAAAAGAAATTATTTACTGCAAGTATTTGCAAGTAGTAAACTAGGTAGATGCGGTGGCTAAGGACCTGGAAAGATGTTATAAAGACAGTCATGTTAACTCCTGTTCTATAAAAGATTTAATATTTTACTAATTTCCAGTATGAACATATGATTTAGGTACAGCCAATTCTATTTTAGTAACGATCCAGGAAATGTCTTAGGTGAGGGCCTGCTAGAGGGCATGAGGAAGGCAAATAGCGCGCTGCACCATTCCTCTTTCTGTATGAGAATCAGTTGTATCATCTATTTCGCAAGCCTGTACTGCCAGATTGTCAATTATATCGGTTAGGTAATTCTTATAAAAAGGGAAGATATGGGTCTAAATATACCCCAAGGTTCATGCCCGTGTAAAGTAAGCTCTACATCCGACGTTCATGAAATGGTGCTGTAATCCCAAAAGCGGTGCTCAAATCATGCCCCATAGCGGCTGAGGGAGTTCGCCCTGGATGCCTGAAGGCCGTCTTCCAGTCTTCATCTCCTTAATTCCTACGTAGGCTTCCCTCCTTGCTGGATTACCAACAGTGACAGATCTCGAGGTGAGGCCATAATAGGCGGCAATAGAGTGAACAAGCCAACGCCTAGTCAGAGTCAGTATATACTATATCAAGTAAGGTAGCAGGACTGAAAGAGACATACCCAAAGCTCGCACCATGATCATCAGCCAACGAATCAAACACCAATTTCTCTCTCTCCAATTCCTCCTCCACCCTCTTCCGCTGCTCATCACTCATCGTCCCATTCCTCCCCATAAACACAATCTCCTCATCCTCACTATCCAACTCGCACTCCTCATTCACCCTCCCTAACCTTTCCTTCTTCCTCTCCCACTCCCTCAAAAATTGCCTCACCTCTTCTTCCAAATCCTGCAACAAACTCTTCGCCCCTTTCGACCTCTTCAACTTCTGCCTCAACCCCTGCGGAATGCGGCCCTTCTCATCCCCTTGAGCCCCCAAGCCAACTTTCTTCGCCCGGTTCGCTTTCTTAGCCGCGCTCAGCTCTTCCGCCCGATGCCGCATGCCCGCGTCCCAGAGAGGCGCGAGGTAGTACGGCACCGTGTGCACGGGGTGCGTGGGATGGACTTCCCAGTCGCTAGGCAGGGGCGGCTGGACGTTCGGGACGTGTAGGAGACGGTCTGGATTGTGAATGGGGCACGTCAGCGGAGCCATTCGCAACTCGCTCATCCGTGCTAGGAGGGCGAGTTATAGCGTAGATGACATCATGCACCGCAGTTGCCCGTTATTGCCATGCAGATGGCAGTCAGGCACAGCTCATGCGATGCGGGATTCACATACCGTTCTCCCAGCGCTGGCGACGGCGACTGCCTTCTTTGCCTTTTAACAGTGCTTCCCGGCGCTTTTGGCTGTCGCGGCGGAGGAGCTTGTGGCGGAGTGTGGGCTTGGGAAGCTCTTCGTGCGATGCGTCTAGGGGGATGGAGAGCGTGACGCCGGTTCCTACGGCGGCTGTGGAGACGCTGAGGGACTTGAGTGCTGAGACTGTCCACGCTTCGATGTCGACGCCAGATGCTGTGCCTGCTGCGGCCCCGGATTGCTGGGAGGGCGGCGGAACTGCACTGTAGATCGCCATACTTGCCCGTCGAAATCCCGCAGGCACTCGAAAAAGAGAATTAAAAATTATTGATGCCGAAAGCGGCTTGAAGGGAGGGATTGAGGGCGATATACGGGGAAGACAGCCTGGTTTGTTCCGCGATAAGCGGATAAGAAATCTGGACAGAGGACCAATCAGGGTGAGACTTCTGAACGCGTGGATGACTCCTCTGTTCCAACTTTGACTCATGACCTGTGGGCTGGAGATGAGATGAACCCTTTCGGTGACATTGCATTGTAATAGGTATGTCTAATTGAAGATGACGTCTCTCAGTAGCCACGCCTTCTATACCCTAAGAATAATACATCTGAACCCAACCTTATCCCTCTGCAACGGAGTAATAATACTGCCAGCTCTCTTAATGTACTTTAACTAGATGTATCTAAATACATGGCAGAATGATCAAGACAACTTTGCATAGGCCAGCTCATAGACAAGACCGAGAGTCAACCGGGCGTGTTGTAGCATATGATCGAAGCTTAGGTACTCGATTTTGTCTTCAGATGTATGAATCTTATTATCGGAGTACTTGAAATCTGACTCAATAACGAAAGCTGAAGGATAACCCGCCTTGGACGCCGAGGCATGGTCGGAGCAAGCATATCCACATCTCGTTTCAATGTACGGGATGGTGCAGTACTGAACGCTGATTAGTCCAGCTCTCTAATCCCAGGAATGCAAAGTTTAAGGAATGGCTTACTTCCGTGACAATCTTCTTAATATAGTCTGTAAGATCTGGGTCGACGAAATCGGTAATTACGCCAACACTCTCCTTTTCGCCAGCATCAAGGGTCTTTTGTACAAAGCCCGTCATGTCTTGTTGTAACATAGCTTTGACATCCCGGCCAGTCCTTGCATACTCGGAGAATATGGCTTGACTTCCCAGCAGACCGCCCTCCTCTGCGGAATACCAGTGAAATTCGACTGTATTCTCGGCATTACCTTTGATAAAATCCTTCGAGGTCAATAAAACCCGCATGGCCTCCAGGATGGTCACAGTTCCACTTCCATCATCATCTGCACCTGGCGCAGGTAGAACAGCGGGCAGGAACAAATTGATACTGTCCTGATGTGCTCCGATAACAACCGTCTTATTGCTCTTGCCTGGGAAAGTGGCGATAACACTGTTCTGGCCCCAAGAATGTACAAAATGCTTGGCAAAAGCTCCATATTTGTCGGCGCCTGCGTCGTTGATGGTTTGGTTGACAGTTTCTAGCAGCCATTCTGATGACTTGGCGCCAAAATTTGACTTGTAATATCTTGTGTAGAAACCGGTGAAAGTCTCTAAGTGGTTCTGCATCTCTAATTTGCTTAAGTTCTCCATCATGGGCTTAAGATCTTTCTGCAATACGGGCTTCGCTGGGAATTTATCGCCTTTCTTTGGAATTGTCGACGCTCGGAGATTGCCCAGATCCGGGGTATCGGTGATGTCCATGAAATTCTTGCCATTCTGCAACAAACAGTCAGCTTAGAACTGCATCTGATCAGACCGGATTTACTCTTCTCAGCTCCCACTTCTCTTCTTCTGTTACCATCATTGTCTCACCCGGGGCGAGTTCTATCAGATAGAGCTCCGCCTCATTAGCGGCACCATTCAGGATGACCTGATCCGTTTCATGCCTCTCAATGAATCGAGCATGAATGACGGATGCCGAAAGAGCCAACAATGATATTCCAGTGAGCTTCATAATGGAAATGTGATTTACGATCGTGTTGTAAAAATTGACGTTTGATATGGTAGCTCTGATGATGGCTACGACGGGACGGCGCCTGGCAGGCTGAAACAACGCGCGTGGCTCGGACCGGGGGCTGGGATTGGCCTCGGCTGCTGAAATTAGTTGCTGGCCTTGTCCCCCAGGCCGAACCCTCCACGGAAGTCTTGGTATTATCGAAACGTAAAATCGCGTCATCAGTAGCATGGTCTTATTGGTTTTCCCTAGAGCGAATCAGCAAGTTCTAGCCGAGGCGGCCGTACGGACTAGCGCCACCATGCAAGGTCATTTTAATGTACAGACGCCTCTCGAGGCATGGAATATAGTACTGTGTATCTTAGGCTCCATTGACTGCGCCATGCCGCAATGGGAAAATTAGAACCAATATTCTAATGTCACCTTACTCTTCTCGACTGGGGATCATCGGTGGTGACCCCATGGAAATAGCGTCGTCAACACCCCACACGACCTCAACTTTAGGGGTTGCCAGCTGACCCAAACAACCCCGCATTTTCATATCCCAAAGAGGTGAAGATGGGTTGGCAGCGGTCATATTCGACTCGGCAGTTCATGCTCCAGCAAGGCAAAGCATGGGTGAGTGTTCAAATAATCCCTAGGATCTCGTACGGTGTGTCAAGTCTTCGGTTTCAAAGTGGGCCGCCAGTCAACCTTGCATAAGCACCAGAAAGGCGCAAAGCAAGCTGAAAAGGTGATACACCTAACAAAAGGTTACGTGCACCTTTTTAGGCCTTTGCACTGATTGGCGTCCTGTAGCGGGGTCCCGATATTTCATTGGGTAAGCGACCCTCATGTTGTTTGCTCCCTTCCACATTTCTACGTCACAGCTCTAAGCAGACCCTGCTTAGCTTACCTTTGAACTGCCTTCGTCTTTCGTGCTGCCTTCTTTCTTTCTCGACTTCATCCTCATTATTCCCTCCAGGCGCTGCCCTCCTATATTCTCGTAAGTCACTTTTATTTCGGCATATTCTCGTAGTCACTGCACCTGTTTGCAGATTTGTGCTGATAGAATATCGGAGTCGGCTGCAGGTCTACAAATAAATCAGCCCTCCTCCCACTTACCCCTCTGCTGAATTGCCGGCAATTCTCTGGCTCCGAAGAGCAGTGGTCGGAGAAATTCCTGACAAGTACATTCCAATTACAGCCAGAATCTTCTATTCAATATGGACAGACTTCATCAAAGTACAACTCCCCCCCGCGCATTTATTTGTTCGATGGTGCCGAATCAATAAGACTGTATAGAGTAAGATGAACTAAGTTAACTCTACCTCCAGTCAACCCTTTCTCTAAGCGAGACAGCCACGATGCGAGAACTGTTTTGGTCTACAAAATCCTAACCATTGTCACCTGGCTTCTTGTTGTACTCAGTAGTGTCTACTACAACTTCAATGCTCCTCAAGATGATGTCCTTCCGCGCCGTTCCATCTGGGGTCAGAACAATGCATATCACACTGCCTTCGCGATGAACTGGATCATTATCTCCATCTATTGGTAAGTACTTTCGTCGTTACATTCGAGGAAATTGGCAAGGATCTGAAATTTATAATGGTTTTGGTTTAAGCTAAAACCATCCAAGCCTGCAGGTGAAAATCATCAGTACTGACGTTAGTATGCAGGATCATCCTCTTCATTCTTCAAGTTGGCTACGTCTGGGGATTGTTCTCAAGCAACACAGAATATGTCAATGCTGCAGCGGGAGTGGGAAGCCACTTTATTTTTAACAACCTCCTACAATTTGCCTTCATTATGCTCTTCGTCCGCTCACACTTTGTCTGGGCTGAACTCATCTTGGTCGTTAACTTCTTTAACTTATCTTTCCTCTACTTCCGCCACCCTGCACACCCACGCTTTATCCATATTCCGGTCGTTTCTGGCCCATTGGCCTGGACATTTGTTGCTCTATTCTGGAATGGTGCTATCATGGTCAACGCAAAGTCGTTGCCTGCTCGTATTCTTGCCAACATCGCGATTTGGGGTATCTTGGTCTATGGATTGTTCTTCCTAGTCACCTTTAAGGTGAGTATTTCGAGGCTCCAGAACATTACTGTACAATATTGACATATTTAAAATGTAGGACTACACGATGGGCTTTGCTCTTAGCATTCTATCTGCTGCCATCGGGGTCAGCCAATTCCTCAGACAAGTTATTGCATTCCAGTGGATCTTTGCCTTCACCATCATGGCGACGCTCTTCCTGTGCACGCTTGTCATTGCTATACCCGGCATCTTCGGGAAGGAGATTAGCTTCAGGAGAGAGCCTGTTGTTACTGATGACCGTGAAAGAGCCCCACTGTTGGAGGACAATTAAAGCCCTTGAATAAGCTGGAAATAGCGGATTGAGATATTGTGGTGCCATTTATTGCTACGTGGAAAGTAGTCACTA
>Ga0335072_10007864_pt1 | contig 15496 bp, 16 predicted proteins | sample Lox_Sample_21_FD_206725 | JGI IMG/M metagenome (GOLD analysis project Ga0335072, IMG submission 206725) | Soil microbial communities from Loxahatchee National Wildlife Refuge, Florida, United States - Lox_Sample_2.1 | ecosystem: Environmental > Terrestrial > Soil > Wetlands | place: USA... | reverse complement strand
TAGATTTCTTCCTTGATGTCAGTGCGGTCGGCGAAGCCGCGGCGCTTCAGGATCGCCTTGCTGTTGGCAATCATGTCGGGATGGCCGCATAAATACGCATGAGTGTTGCTGGCGTCGAGTTCCCAGTGGTCAGCGTATTTGCGCAGTACGTCATCGGCACGCCCGATTTCGCCGGGCCAGTCGGCGTGATCCCAAGGACGGCTGACCGTGGGCACATATTTGAACCACGGCACTTCTTGCGCGAAATGATTCAACTCCTCCCGGTAGCCAAACTCCCACGGGCGGCTCGCACCGTTTAACAGATAGAGCCGGTGCTCCCCGGCGAAGCGGCCCTGCTTCCAGTCGTTGTACAAGGTCCGCACAAAACTGACAAACGGGGCGACGCCGGTGACGGTCGAAATCAGCAGATGGTTGGTACGCCCGTTGCCGGTTTCGAGGATGAACTTTCCTTTGGGCGCCTTGCGCATCAGAACTTCGTCCCCGGGCTGCAGTTTGTGCAGCCGCGGAGTCAGGGCACCCTCAGGCACCAGCTCGAAGAAGAATTCAATTTCCTCTTCGCCGGGGGCAGAGACAATCGAATACGGGCGCTCGATACGTTTTTCTTCCGCCTGGAGACCCAGCGTAGCGTACTGGCCCGCGACAAATTTGAACTCGCCGTCAGGCCGGATACGGAACGTCCACAGGTCCGGGGCGACATCGCGGCGTTGCGTGACGCGGGCGTGAAAGAACTTGTCGTCGGCAGCCGGCATTTTCTCGGGACCTGCCCCAGGGTGAACCAACGCAAACCGACCGGTCGGTCTGGGAGGTCCGAACATCCTAGCCTGAAACCGCCGGTTTTGGGAAGGCCCAGGCATATCCGTTAGGGGCTCAATTTGAATTTCTGACGGTCGAGGCGCATTCCGAGCGGAGTGACTCAGCTGCTGCGCGCAAGATCCCTCGGCCCGCTGACGAAAACGCGTGCCCTCTGGACGACGTCATGCAGAGAAACTCATACTGAGCCACTGTCACAGATTCAATCCAGGCGCAGGCGGCCCTTACCTGCTTAGTACCAGCAGCACGAATGTACCGGGGAGAATCGTGTGCCAGGGATGAGGATTTTCGGCCGTGGGGGCGGGTGGGGGGCCGAACTTCGCGGTCACCACATACACGTTGTGCATTTTGCTATCGAGCGCCATGGTGCGTGCTCCCGGCTCGGTGGGAGCATTTTCCACGACGCTGAATTTTTCCGGAGATTCTTCCCGTATGACGGTGAGCACCCCCTCGCCGCACGAGGCAAAAGCGAGGTCCGTTCCTTCATCGAATCGGGTCGCATCGACACCGTCGCCGATGGGAGGCGTGGCTACAACCTTGCCCGTATCGGCATTCACCACGGCCATCATCTTGTTGCCGCAGCCCGCAAACAGGCGGCGGCGTTTGCGGTCGATGGAGAGGCCGGTCGGCTCTTCGCAAGGAGCCAGCGGCCATTGCGACTTGACCTCGAGCTTGTTGGGATCGATCGCGACCAGTTCGCTCTTGTCTTCGATATTTGCGAACAGCTCGCCTTTGCCGTCGCTGACGGCGAATTCCGGTTTGCCATCGAGTTTGATGGTCGCCAGCACGATTCCCTTCGCGGCATCAATGACGGTCGAATCGTGGCTGCGGCCGTTGAAGGTGAATACGCGTTTGGTAGCCGAATCGTAGAGGATTGCGTCGGGATTCTCTCCGGCTTTGACCTTGGTGATCGTCTTTAGGGTCTCGAGATCGAAAATGGTGACCGTGCCTTCGCGTCCATTGCTGACAAAACCACGTCCCAGTTCGGGAGCCAGAGCAATGCCATGCACGCCCGGCGTGTCGGCGATCTCGCCGATCGGCTTGCCCGAATCGAGGTCGATGACGATGACATGCGTCGCGCGCGAAATGTAGAGACGGCGCGCCGCGGAATCGGCGGTCAGATAATCCCAGCCTCCTTCGCCGCCCAGCTTGTAGGTCTTCACCACTTTGTATCCGGGGTTTGCCGCGGCCTGGGCCCGCGGGGAGAGAACCATCGGAGCCAGCAAAAGAAACGTTGCTGCGCATAAACGGGATCTGCATTTCATGTTCGTCTGCATAATTTGTTCCGTCCGCTTGTGCCAGAAGTAACTTTACCGGACCGGGGATTGCTTCCTACACTTTCTATTGTTCTATTGTTGTTTCTGATTCTGAAAATATTATGAATTCCTGGCAGCCGGAGTTTCCTGAAAATGCCCCCGCTGACCCGCGCCTGCGGCCTACGCCGGATTACGGCAACCTGGGGCCCGGCTCGGACGCGGCGCAAAACTATGGCTTATCGCAGAAGACCACAGTGGCCGCGCGCCCGAATTCGGCGGCCGGTTTGCGCAAGAAGGCGCGGCTTCTGCACTTTGCCGCCATTCTGGCGGGAGCGGGATTGGCCATTGCCTCGTCCGCCATGGGACCGTCAAGCCAGCTTTGGCGGAAGCTGGGCGATTTGTTGGCTACTCATGGAACCTCAGAGTCTTCGGCCGCCACGGCCTCCGAACGCGACCTGGATCGCCAGAAACCGCAGAAGCAGGCGGAAGTCCTGCTGGAAAGGGCAGTCAGCCGATCGCAAGGCGCGAATGAGGAGATTGCGCAGCGCGTGGACCACTGGCGGGGCAGACTGCGATGGGATTCGCAGCTCGGCGCGCTTACTACGGCCGCTCTCAATTCCAGCGATATGAAGGTTCGCGCCTCGGGCGTTGAGGTGCAGCTCGCGGCCTATGGTCTCGCCAAGAATGAACTCAGCCTCGAGCGGTTGATAGAGCAGGCGGACTCTCCCGATCACGCCACCAAAATCTGGGCTTTATGGGCAATAGGTCTGATGGGGAATCGGAGCGTGGACGCCCAGCGCGCGGTCGATGTGCTGGCGGCCCATTTAAAGGATTCCGATGAGGATTCGCGCCGCTGGGCAGTGGAAGGTCTTGCGCTGGTGGGTGCAGATTCGACTCTGCCGCCGCTGCTGCAGACCATGCACGACGATCCCTCTCCACTAGTCCGCGAGCGCGCCGCCTGCAGCGTGGCCCAGTCAGGAATGTTTACCCACGAACAACGCCTTACCGCCATACCACAGTTGTTGAGCTATACCGACGATCCATCTCTCGATGCGCAGACTCACGCCTGGGCTTTTCAGGCGCTCGGTGATATCACCGGACAGCACCTGCCCAACGATGCCGCCGCGTGGCGCAGCTGGTACGAAAGGTCGGCAAAGTGACGGCGCCGTTCTCAGTCTGCCATTTTTGCGATATGCACATCGAAGCCGGTTTTGGGCAGAAGCGAAGTCAGCCGGAAAGCTTTGAAACCATCGCCGCTGGCTTCTGTGTGCCGATACACGCCGGGTTCGTTTTCGATGGTCTCCCGGCGTCCTGACATATCCTCAAGAAATGCCTGTGCCTGTTTTTCCGTAACTTCCCCACCCTTGGCGCGCGCGACCACCGCTTCCGAAGCGTATGAGCGCACCAGCTTGGGCCAATACTTTTCTAGCAACTCAGTGCTGGCAAAAATATCGGCCCAGATGATACGCCCATCCACAGCCACCACCACTCCGACAGCGTTACGGTCGCGCAATTGCTCAATCAGGCTTTGATAGTTCTGTTCGATTGGTTTGGCGACTTCATCCACCTGGGCTTTGACTTCCTTGTTTTCCATGACGCGGGCATAGGAACTGGTATTGGCCACTTCAACTTGCACGGCGCGAGGAGCAGCTTTCGCCTCGAGATTCGTGCTTATGGATTGCTGCTGCCTTCTGACCGCAGCCCATACCTGATTCTGATCCTTGTCAGCCATGGCCTTTGCGCGAACCGAAGGTTGCGCCATGACGGTCCCCATGTCGGCCACGGTCCCCGCGGCCACTCCTCCGGCGTAGGTTGCGCCGGAGGTGTTGAATTGTTCGCTGGTCGCAACCCAACGGCCGGGTTCGACGCAAAAAACGTTGAGATCTACGGGATCGCTCTCGGGCGGCACGATGCGATCTTCACCGATGACCCGATCCTGTTTGCCGCCGGTAACAATTTCCCCGGCAAGCAGCAGGAGCGGGCGCTTGGCGTTGTTGATCAGCACCAGATTGTTTACCCGGGCGCTATCCTGGAAAACCGGCGTGGTATGGCGGCGAATCAGTCCACGCACGTTGCCATACTCGGTGACCACGACCTCGCCGGAACGAAGCCCCTCGTCAAGGGTCAGGAATTCGCCGGTCGGGTACGATTTTGCGGAGATTACGGGAAACACGGTTAAGTTGCCGTGGCGGAGCGGCCCCAGCACGCGATAGCCGGAATCCGAAGCAACCTCGCCGGCCTGCGCCGGATGCAGATTCCCGCTGGCCAGCGCGGCTAGAAACAACGTGAAAGTTGCAATGGCTGTCCGCTGAGGACTCAGCTTCATCCACACGTCATGGCAACGCATAGAGTTCCTCCCATAATGGCGGAGCGCTCCGGCTCCAAGGAGGATTCTTCGCAGTTCGTCCGGAGCGCACCGCCCTTCCTGACTTGTGCGGAGAACGAAAAAAAAGCTGCTGCTTGCGGCGAAAATTCACATGGGAAGCGTCTAAAGAATTGATAGCATCAAGGGGAGGCATAGCCATTGCCTCAAATTGTTTGACTTTGGCATGAGCGCCACAAAGACCATCTCCGCTCACTGGCAGTCGGCCGTCAGCGAACTGCAGGCGGACCTGTATGTCAAAAGCGGAGGCGAGAAAGTCGGGATCAGCCCTGAGGCATGGGCGGCGATTCTGTGCGAGGTCGGGGGCAAGTGTCTGCCGGCGCCCGACAGCCACGGCGAAGCCCGAACTTTTCTTCTGACACTGCGGGTGGATGAACTCGCCCTGGCCCGCGCTTGCGTGGCCGGTGACAATTCTGCATGGGAAATCTTTCTGACACGTTTTCGCGAGAAGCTGTATCAGTCCGCGCTGCGCATTGCTCGAGAGGATTCCGCTGCGCGGGAACTCGCGGACACTCTTTACGCCGACCTCTACGGCACAACCATCCGTGAGGGAGAGCGCATTTCCAAACTAGCCTCGTATACGGGACGCGGATCGCTCGAAGGCTGGCTGCGCACGGTGCTGGCGCAGGAGTATGTGAATCGCTATCGGCGTCACAAACGGCTGGTCAGCCTTGACGAGGAGAGCGAAGAGGGAGTGCAGTTCGCGGCGGCGAATCCCGAGCCTGTGCCTTGCGCCGATCCGCGTACCGAATCGGCCATCGATCTGGCCCTTTCTGATCTGGCGGCGGAGGATCGTCTGGTGCTGAGCGCCTACTACCTCGATGGACGCACTCTGGCAGAAATTGCGCGCATGCTGCGGGTGCACGAGTCGACCATCAGCCGCAAGGTGGATAAGCTGGCTAAATCCTTGCGCAAGAAGATTTTAGCGAACCTCGTGCGGAGTGGCATGGGGCGCCGGCAGGCCGAGGAGGCGTTGGATATCGATGTTCGCGACCTGCAGGTAGATATTCGGCGCAGTCTGGCGCAAGAATCGTCTCCAGCTGCGTTCTCCGAGAAGGCGGTTGAGGCCAGAGCTCGCGAGGGATCGAGCTAGGCCCGAAGGCTTGTGCAACAAGAGTGGATTTGAGGTTGAGATTGTAAGGCTGGAATGACTGAGATTTCCCAAATCGTGCGGCAACGGCTGAAGGTGAGCGAGGCGGCTGCGGCGCCCTCACACCCTGATGCTGACCTGTTGACAGCGTTTGCCGAGCAGGCGCTCGCCGCACCGGACCGGGCCCGGGTGATGCAGCATCTCGCCCAATGCGGAGATTGCCGCGAGATTGTTGCCCTGGCTCTTCCTGCGGAAGCGGAAGTGGCGGCGGTCGGGAAAGGCGGAGTTCGTCGACATTGGTTTCAGTTGCCGGCGCTGCGCTGGGCCGCGGTGGCGGCTGGTATTGCCGTGGCAGTTTCCGTAGGAACGCTGGAGCACAGAAATAAGTTGAAAATTGCCGGCTTCAAAGCAGCTTCTCATCCGGAAATTGTGGCCGCTTTGCAGGCGCCGCCAGCAATGAACGTGCGCACAGAGGCAAGCGCACCGTCGCCCGAGTCGAAAAAACTGGCGGCGAGGAAAGTCGAGAAGATTAGCGGGGACGCCGGGCTGGCCGGCGACCGTGCTACGGAGCTGGCTGACAACCTGGCCTCCGCCGCTCCCAGGGTCGCTTCAAGGGTCCTGGATCAACCGGCGCCCTCCCCTCGTCCTGCAGTGCCCTCCGCTCGAGAGACGGTGGAAGTGGCAACCGCGAATGTCCCGCAAAATGAGATGGGTTCGGACAGGCAGGTTGTGAGCCGCGCGAAACCGGCGCCAGCTCAGCAGACTATTACTGGAACCATACCGCACACGATGCTGATCCAGAACCTGACCACGGCGCAAACCGTATCCTCACCGAAGACGGTTCCGCGCTGGACGATTGGCGCGGACGGCACGCTGCAGCGTTCTTTCAATGGTGGGGCAAGCTGGCAGGTAGTCAATGTGCCCGGCAACGACTCGGCGAATGCGAACCTCATGCTGGCCGAGCAGACCGCAGAGAGCGCCAAGGGGGCCGGGAAGGGTCTGGACAAGAAGGTCGCAGGCCCGGCTGGCGGCTTCCGGGCTGTCGCCGCCAACGGCGCGGAGGTTTGGGCTGGCGGTTCGGGCGGAGTGTTGTTTCACACGGTCGATGCTGGAAACAGCTGGGCGCGAGTGCAGCCTGTCTATGAAGGAATTGTTCTCGGCGGCGACATTGTCGGCATTCAATTCTCCGACGCCCAGCACGGGCAGATCTCGACTTCGACCGGTGAACTCTGGACGACTTCCGACAGTGGGCAGACCTGGCGGAAAGTGAAGTAGCGCGGGTAAAGCCGGAACGTCGGGCGCATCTCCTCCTGTGCAAAAATCCGTCCTGCGGGGAAAGGTCACATTTCTGCCTGACGCACCCTTCTCCGATCAAATGTCATTGCCCGACAATCGCTTACACCCCACTCGAGTTTCGGATTGTAACGCTTTTTCACAATTACCTAAGTCAACGGGTAGGGTATGCAAACTCGATTACCAAAGTGACATTTACAGAGAAAAGTGCCGGCCCTATGATCTGAAACGTGGTTTGGCAGTTCTGGGGGAGGGCTGCCGAGGCGTCCTGGACTGAAAAGTCAAGGACGCTTTTTGTTTTTTCCGCGCTTTGAAGCGAACTCTGCTTCGACGGCGCCCTTGCGATTCAGCCAGCGGTCGACGGTAAGCACCATGTGTTCCTCGTCAATGTAGCGGCTGCCGACCTTTAGAGCCCTAGGCTCGCAGCCGTAGGTTTCGAATCCAAGCGATCGGTAGAGACTTATGGCGGCGTCCTGGGTGGCGGCCACCGCCAGCATAATCTGCTCGATGCCCGGCACAGTTGCGGCGCGGTCCAGAACGGATTCCAGCAAGCGCTTCCCAATGCCCCGGCTCCGCATCTCACCGGTGACGTATACGCCCCACACGTGTCCCTTGTGGCGTTCCTTCAATCCCTTGTCGCGGTAAACCCCGGCGGTACCTACCAGACGGCGGTCTACGAAAGCCCCGGACACAAAATTGTTAACCGGGTCGGCGCAAAGCCGTGCGATCACGTCCTGCCGGCTCATGCTGCGATGCTCTTCGGCCGAAGCTCCAAAAGCCTCGGGATCGCGCTCCAGAGCCTCGAGCCGGAGTTCCCAGTAGGAGGCTGCATCTTCTGCCGTAAGAATCCTGATTTTCATCTTTACTCGCTGGTGGGCGAATCGAACGTCTGCTTTCCGCCCCGGCACGTGGCACAGTAGCCGCCGATTTCCAGGCGCGAAACCACCACGCGAAAGCGGCAATCCTTCTCCACCTGCTGCTTCAGTCTCTCAAACATGTCGCTGACGAATTCCGTGATTCGGCCGCAGCGCAGGCAAGCCATGTGGATGTGATCGCGGCTGAGCTTGCGCTCGTAGTAATGGCCTTCGCCGTGGATGTGCATGAGATCCAGCTCATCGACCAGGCCCTGCCGCTTGAGCAGTTGCAGGGTGCGATAGACCGTACTGCGATCGACGCTGGCGTCGATTTTTTGCGCCTTGCGCAGGATCTGGCTGGCATCGAGATGTTTCTGGGCGGTTTCGATCACGCTCAGGATGGCGCGGCGCTGCTCGGTCATGCGAATGCCGCGCCCGGCCAGTTGCGCCTGCAACCGGCCTGGTATTTCGGTTTGAGGAAGAGGCATGGCAACTTCTCCTATTGTGGCAAGTAGTCGCAAACGGGTTGCAACGAAATTTGGCGCCAGACCTTGACGGTAACGACGGTCTCCGGCAAGATCGTAAGAGTCCGGCTAGATGCGACTGGATCGCAAGTAATTGTTACGATCCTTCCTCTCAAAACGGTTGCCCGGAGAGGTTGCCGCATTGCTAGTTGCGACTGATTCGCATATAGCAAGGGCTATTTTATCAGGCCTGCGCCGGTTCGCAAGCCGGAGATGAAGAAAGGACGGAATTACAGCTTGAACATCGCCTCATCGACTGCGATTTCGCGGCATAGGAGAGAAATCGCGCAGGCGGTCGCCGCGTCGGTATCCGGCTGCCTCGGCAATGCCGCTTACTTCGGCCTGCTGTTGTTCTTGCTCGCCTTTGCTGCGGATGTTCGCGCCCAGGAAAGCCCCTACATCGTGACTTACGATCACTATCTGGAGGAGCCGGGGAACCTCGAATTGGAGTACTTCTCGACCTTCGGCACGCAGCGTGCCGGGAACGACTTTCATGCCTTCTGGATTGAGTTCGAGTATGGCGCCACAGCCTGGTGGACGACTGAGGCTTACTTCGACGGCCAGACCACCTTCGGCGACAGCACCATCTTTACCGGTTTCCGGTGGGAAAATCGCTTCCGCCTGCTGCAACAAGAGCACTTCGTTAATCCCGTTCTGTATGTCGAATACGAGCAAACCAGTGGCGCCGACAAGATTCTCAAAGAAGTCGAGGGCCACGATGTGGAATCCGATTATGCTGTTCCCAACGCCATCGCCCGCCAGGAACACGATCACGAACTGGAAACCAAGCTGCTGCTTTCCAAGAACTTTAACGGCTGGAATGTCGCGGAAAATACCATCGCCACCAAGAACATGACCGGGGGCAATCCCTGGGAGTTCGGCTATGCTATCGGCGCCAGCCGCCCGCTTGGCCTGAAGGCTTCAGCCCAGCGCTGCAACTTCTGCCCGGAGAACTTTATCGCCGGAGTTGAAATGTACGGCGGGCTGGGCGACCGTTACAGCTTCGGTCTGCATGATACTTCCCACTATCTGGCGCCGGTGGTGGCCTGGAATCTTCCGTCAGATTGGACCATTCGACTTTCCCCGGGTTTCGGCCTGAATGACAACAGCCATCGCTTTCTGCTGCGCTGGGGAGTCTCACGCGAATTTTCTGGATTGGGGGAGATGATCTCCCGCTGGTTTGGAGGCGGGCAGTGACTCTGCTTCGTGATATGGAAATGTCTGCACGAAAGAAACGGTTGCTCAGCGTACGCAAACTTCAGAAATCTGGGATCTCATTGATCCTGATTCTCGGGTCGGCTCTGGCCTTCGCGCGGTCCAAAGGCGAAAAGCACGAGAAACAGGAGAACGTCTACGCCGAGCTGGGCAAGGCTCCCAAAAAGGCCGTAAGGCGCTCGAATCCACTGCAGGATGATCCGCAGGCGGTCGCTGCCGGCGGGAAGCTCTTCGGTGACCACTGCGCCGAATGCCACGGCGAAATGGCCGAAGGCGGACGCAAAGCCCCGAGTCTGCTGGCCGATCCTGTGCAGCAGGCCACGCCCGGCACTCTCTTCTGGCTGTTATCGAACGGCGTGGTACGCCGTGGCATGCCGGACTGGTCGAAGCTTCCCGAGCCGCAACGCTGGCAGCTGGTGAGTTACATTAAATCGCTGAGCCCGGCTGGCACGCCGCCGGATGGTGGAACGAGATCGCCGGCGAAAAACCCTGCCAAAGCCAACGAATGAAGTCAACTACCAGAGAGAGATTGCGGGCGCTCATGGGCGCCGAGGGCGGCATCTGACCCGCGGTCGGTTTGCGACTTTCGAGGAGGTCCCGGCATCCAAACTGAGTGCTAAAATAATCCGTTCACTCCGTGCGGTTCGGAGCGGACGGAGCACAGATCGTCAGGCCCCGGCAACGCAAGTTCGTTGAAGCGTCGGCCGACAGCGCGACGTTACAACGAGGAGAAAGAACATGGCAGGAAATGGAATCGTCGAAGTCACCGACGCCAACTTCGACGCGGACGTTCTGAAGTCGGACAAGCCCGTGCTGGTGGATTTCTGGGCGACCTGGTGCGGCCCCTGCCGCGCCATTGCCCCCATCGTTGAGGAGCTTGCCAGGGATTATCAGGGCAAGATCAAAGTCGGCAAAATGGATGTCGACTCCAACAACGCCACGCCCATGCGCTACAAAGTAACCGGCATCCCCACGCTTCTGGTTTTCAAGAACGGACAGGTGGTGGAACAGTTGGTCGGGTATCGCCCGAAAGAGGCGATCGCGCAGGCGCTGGACAAGCACGTTGGGTAGGTGCTGAGAGCAGGCGGGTTCTTTAAGTCGCGCGCCTTTTGTCTTCCGCAGATTCTTGCCAGTCCGATCAGCGCTAAGCATCACCAGTTACCCCTTGACACGCGTTTTACCGTCAACAATGTCAACTCGTGCCCTGGTACCCTCAACACCTATGTAACCTTTACGGGTTACCTTGGCCAGCCCGGTTGCAACTACGCCTACGGCAGTTGGAAGAATGGGCTCGGCAACTCCGGTGGTTTTGGCCAAAACAGCGCATATCCAACGAGCGGCCCATATTTTACGAGGCCGGTCGATGTGCCAACCAGCGAGAAATCCGTGCAGTCGGGTTCATGGAACACAACCATGGGCGCCCCGTGGCACCAGACGCTGGCGCCAAACTCGCCTCCCGGAGAGTTTTCGGGCCGCGTGGTCAACGAGTATGCTAGCGGCACGGGCACCGATTCATGTTGGTTTACGAATTCCAAATACGCACCTTTCACGGCAATAACAAAACCCGGATACGGTTGGGACGTTAACGGTAAGAATCTCTGGGGTGCAGACTTCATCGGATGGAAGCTAGAAACGGTTCAGTATTATCGAGCTCAGAACAAAGTGCCCTGCGGCGCCCGCTTTTCCCAGCAAATGATAATTGATGCAGCTTATAGCCCGGACAATCCATCGAGCTATAGCGGACCATATACCGATAATCATGGTGTTGTCTTTTACGGTGTGGCCTACGAGGTTAACAGCCTAGGTGGAGACATCACCGCCACGACGGTGACGAGCATACGTAACGGGCAGGTTGCCACCAACACGACTTGGAAATAAGGAGTTTAGAATGCGCATCGTCCGGTTGTGCATCGTCCTCGGCTCGTTAAGCCTGATTGGGCTGGCTCAAAACCAAACGACCCTTACGACGAATCCCAAGGATACCGCGCGCCCAGTTTCCGCGCTGTTGGATCAGTTGCGAAAGCGTGAGCGTATTTCCGTAACGTATGAGGACCCACGCTATAGCAAGAGAGCTGATATGGATGAGAAGCCTGCCGAGTTCTCTTACATAGCTGAAGAGTTTCACGCCCCATACGACACTGAAGCGACAGTTGCTAGGATGCTGCGTCAATACGGGGCATCTGGTGGCTTAACTTTTGCTGTAGTGCAGGACGGAATGCGCCTGCACGTCGTTCCCTCTGAAACGTTTGACAGCACCGGGCAGCGTGTTCGGCAAGACTCAATTCTCGACACCGTTATAAGTGTCCCCTCTGGCCGACGCACCACGAGCCAGCTTCTCCAATTGATATGCGACGAGGTTAAGAAGGAAACTGGCTACCAGATCGATGTCGGGCCGAGTGACCCAACTACCACAGCGTCAACAAACCAGGCCGTCGATCATCAAACCGCTCGGGCTGCCATTGGGCGCCTCTTAGATAGCTTGGCAACTCCAGGGGCGTTTGTTTGGGACCTGTACTACGACCCGGCTGACAGAACGTACGGATTAAACTTTAGCTACGTGGGCCCTGCGGCGGCTCCTGCGCAGAAGCCAGTTTCCCATTAGGGCCTACAGGACCCCTTGCGAGCGGATTCCCGCGATGGCGAACCCTAGTACTTCCGCAGCACCCCAATCACCCGACCCTGCACCTCCACGGACTCTGCCGGCACAATGATCGGCTTCATATTCACGTTGGAAGGTTGCAGGCGGATGTTCTCACCTTCGCGATAAAGCCGCTTGAGTGTGGCGTCATCTTTATCGACCACCGCGACCACAATGTCTCCGTTGTGCGCGGTTTTCGTTTTCTCCACCAGAACGTAGTCGCCGTCGAGAATGTGCTCATCCTGCATGGATTCTCCACGCACTTCCAGCACGAACACTTCTTTCGAGCGCACAAAGTCGGCGAGAGAAATAGTTTCGGGGTTCTCGATGGCCTGGATCGGCTGGCCGGCGGCGATGCGTCCGAGCAGGGGCAACACAAGGCCGGTATTCACGCTCATGGCTTGTTTGAGGCGGCCTTTGGGTGGCAGAAGATCAATCGAGCGGCTGCGGTTGTAATCGCGGGTGAGCAGGCCCTTCTTTTCGAGATTGGAAATGTGCTTGTGCACGGTAGCCAGAGAATTCAGGTCAAGGCCGTTGCCGATTTCCTCAAACGACGGAGAGTAGCCATGCTCGGCTACGAAGCGCGAGATGAAATCGTAGACTTCCCGCTGTCTCTTGGTGATCGCCATGCCGCCATTGTTGGCGAATATAAAGCGAATGTCAAGCAGATTCCGAGACGCGCGATCTGAAACTTTTGCCGCTCTCGTGACTCTGATAGCGCAGGACTCGTTACCGCGAGCCAGCAGCCTACGGAGATTCTCTTATGTCCCACGTTTCAATTCGCGCCACTGCAATGATGCTGATTCTGCTGACGGGTGCCATCGCCTGCAGCGCTGGAAGCCGGGCTGCCGTGCCGGCTCCAGCCGCTGATGAGCCCAAAGCCGCTGCCCCGGCAAAAGAAACCGCCGTTGTCGCTGGCGGATGCTTCTGGGGAATTCAGGCGGTCTTTCAACACGTAAAGGGCGTCATCAGTGCGACCTCCGGCTACTCGGGCGGATCAGCGAAGACTGCGGAGTATGAAGTTGTCAGCACCGGCGAGACCGGTCACGCCGAGTCGGTGCGCATCGTCTACGACCCCTCGCAGATTACTTACGGCGAGCTGCTGCGAGTTTTCTTTTCTGTGGCGCTCGATCCCACGCAACTGAACCGGCAGGGACCGGATGAGGGCTCGCAATACCGGTCGGTAATTTTTTACGGGAACGACGAGCAGAAGCATGTGGCCGAGACTTACATCGCGCAGCTTGACCAGGCGAAGGCTTTCTCCAAGCCGATCGTTACGCAGGTGGTGCCGCTGAAAGCGTTCTATCCAGCCGAGGCTTACCATCAGAACTACGCGGCGAACCATCCTTACGATCCCTACATCGCTTATAACGACGCTCCCAAGGTAGAGCATTTGCGGCAGGAATTTCCGGAGCTTTATACAGGAAAGTGAGAATGCCATATGTCTGATCCCAATCCAGTGGAGGGAAAGATGTTCGAGTCGGACCTTGGTCGCAAAGGCGCGCCCGGCCAGACACGGCGCGCATTTTTGGGCGCAGTGGCAGCAGTGGCGGGCGGTTCGATCCTGTGGTCGTTGCGCGGGCGCGGCGTACACGTACTGGCCGCGGCCGATCGTTCGAAGCCCCAGGGGCCGGTGACGATTGTCGAATTCTCCGACTCGGGGCAGCGGCTGCAAACCGTACGGATCACAAAAGTCGTCAAAAGCGATGCGGAATGGCGGAAAGAGCTTTCGGGGAACGCGTTCGATATCACCCGCCACGCCGACACCGAGATGGCTTTCACCGGAAAGTATTGGAACCTGCATGAAAAAGGAATCTTCCGCTGCATCTGTTGCGGGAACGCGCTGTTCAGTTCGGATACGAAGTTTGATTCGGGCACGGGCTGGCCGAGTTTCTGGGCTCCGATAGCCAAGGAAAACATCACCGAAATACGGGATGATTCTTTGGGCATGGAACGTATTGCGGTTTCCTGCACCGAGTGTGACGCACATCTCGGCCACGTTTTTGACGACGGCCCTCCGCCGACAGGGTTGCGCTATTGCATGAACTCGGCATCGCTGCGCTTCGTGAAAGCGGCGTAACCTTCAAGGCAAAATTGACGGAAAAAATGGAGGCACTGGGCCGTTGCCCGCGCCTCCATCGGTTGCAACTCGGGAGGTCTAGTGGTTATCGCCGTCGTGATCGATGTCGCCAGTGCTCTTGGGAGCAACACCTTGCTGGGCAGCCGCACCTTGCCGTGCAGCACGGCTCAGGGTAACCGTGTCCTGGGGTAGCGCGGTGATATGTTGCGTTTGGGATTGCTGTTGCGTCTGGCGAGCCGTGGTTTGCGCGGCCTGAGCTGCTTGCGTTGTGTTGCTGCTGTGACTGCCGCTTGTTGGACTCAGCATATGAGCGGGATCGGCAAAGAAGTCGAGAAGCTTTAGGGAAATACGGATCTTCGCCCCAAACCTTGGTTACCCGTTACCAGAGCCTCAGTCCATTCTCATTAGAACAAACCATCGTGCTCACATCGTGGCCGATGTTCAGGCTCCCGTGACAAAGAACTTTCGCTCCTCTTTTTTCTTGGGGACAACACCGGCAGTGACGTCCTGCACAAACTCGCGCCGCCGCTCGGGTCCCTTACGATTTTCGAGTACGCGTACGCGCCGCGCCGGCATATTGGTAGGAAGAAGCTTGACGACGCGGCCATCGCTGACCTGGATGTAAAAGCGAAACCAGTCGGTGCGAAACATGCGGCCGGAGGCAAAAAATGTTACTGAGGCCGCGATCTGGCCTCCGAATTCCGGGCCGGTGCAGGTCAGCAGGCGCTTGCCGACATCCTGCGTCCAGGTCATGCCGCCCACCAGCGGGTCGTTCAGCGTCCAGCGCTCGAAGGGCACCGCAAAGGAAATTTTTCGCAACTGCAGGAGTTGCAACAGCACCGAGGTCTTCGCCAGATTCGTGACCACCACCGTAGCTTCAGTCGCCGAGATCCGGTCCAGCCGGATGTGCAGTTCCGGCGACCATTCGCGTTCGAACTCCTCGCGAGCCAAAGCCAGACCTTTGTCCGTAGCTTCCACATAGCGCAGCGTGGCCCGGGTCAGGATGATGCTGAAAAAGCAAGTGACGACCGTGGCAATTACAGGAATATAGGCAAGCAGAGTAGTCACCGACATGCTGCGCGGATCGATCCACCATTGCACATGCATAGACTAAGTTCCTCGTAGCACTGACGCGCGGCGGTCAAACATGGGGAGGAATTAGCAAAGGTGTTGCTTGTTCGTCAATCTGTGTCCAGCATCCGGCAGAGTCTAACGAGAGCACCAGCGCGGCTCCAGATACGCATGGTGCTGCGCGCGGAGACCGCGAAGTGCAAGGACTTTGGTAACTGGAGGCCGAAGGGGGAGGCCAGTGGCTGCTGCCCGGCGACGGAAGGGCGGATCGCCATGCTATCT
>Ga0335072_10007863_pt1 | contig 15498 bp, 15 predicted proteins | sample Lox_Sample_21_FD_206725 | JGI IMG/M metagenome (GOLD analysis project Ga0335072, IMG submission 206725) | Soil microbial communities from Loxahatchee National Wildlife Refuge, Florida, United States - Lox_Sample_2.1 | ecosystem: Environmental > Terrestrial > Soil > Wetlands | place: USA... | reverse complement strand
CATAATCATTACAGCAGTGGCCACCGCCATAACCATAGCGGCACACCAGTACGCAATTCTTATACCGAAGTGACCAGGACGGTACGCCCTGTTGGCAGCAACAGGGCTGCGTATGTGCCGAGTCCAAGGCAGAGCTCGAGTAGCTATCGCAGAAGTGGGCCGGTGCTAGTGGAACAGAGGAGGAGTACACAGTATTTAAGGTGACTGGTTGGTGAGGCCTGGTTTTGCTCGTGATGTGGATTATGCATGATTGAAGATTTATGGAGCGGGCTTTGATAGCAGTTTGGGGGGTGTGAGGTATTAGACTGCCGTTGATGACTGTAGTGATTCACGATTATAAGATTAGCGGAGTGATGGACTTCTTCTTGATTTGGTTTTACTACTTCTTTTGGAATGGTAACTTTTGCTTTGAGATGGTCATGGTTGATGAATAGAATTTGTTCTTGAAAATAGCATTTCTCGGCCAACTTTGGATAACATTGCCCAACATAAACTCTGAAGACACTCATGCCCTAGTCATTTATAATAGTAAGACTGTTTATATCTCTTTTGTATTTTTTTTCTTCACATGGCAGCCCGCATGACCCCTAATCGCTTAACTTGAGGCCGGTCAACAATGACGTATTTCTTGCATGAGCTGATCCGAGCTTCCTGCAACCTTCAAGGTAATTTTCCAAGGTCTTCGAGAGAAAAGGCAGTTTTCTGATCTTCCCAATATTTTATGCTGATATACCCTGAACGTAAAGAAACTCCACTCAAGTTTCTCAACGAAATAAGCGGTATGCTTGGATCTTTCTGCAACCTCTTTCGCTTGCCATGGCTACTCCTACCGTGTCCATCTGCACCTCACTGCTTATCTTATACTTTGAGATGGAAGGAGCTGATCTGAGATAGGTTATTTTACGTACTCACAAGATAGCAAATACATCTCGAGATGTAAGTCATGACACTTCTCATTATCAGTACCATGCGTCGTAAGAAATTAGTCAGCGGATCAGAGGACTCGAACAGCCTATTAAAGTATCTGTGAGACGGATATGTAGGAAGCAAAGCATACGAATCTGAATGCTGACGTATTGCCGAACAGGAATCGGGCTCTTTCAATCCGTTCTAACAAGAAGGACAGCTCATCAGGGACCTCTAGGCATGGGTTCAGTTTCCGCAGTTTGCGCGGCAGCGTTCAACCGGAGCTCTCGAGGAAGCTCTACCGATTGATCAAAACAGAGAATAATTTGATCACAGCCTATGAAGCAGCAAGTAAGGAACGTGTCTCTATTGCTTCTCAATTATCCGACTGGGGCGAGCGGACCGGGGACGATGCCATCTCCGATATCTCCGACAAGGTTGGAGTGCTTTTGAGCGAACTCGGTGAGCAGGAGGATTTATATGCGCACAACTTAGATGACTCGAGAGCGATTCTGAAGGCTATCCGTAATACTGAGAAGAGTGTCCAACCTAGCAGAGATAACAGGAATAAGATCCAAGACGAGATTGCCAAGTTGAAGGCCAAGGAGCCAGAGAGCACAAAATTGGTTACTTTAGAGCAGGAACTCGTTAGAGCGGAAGCTGAGAATTTGGTTGCTGAAGCTCAATTGACAAATATTGTAAGGACTACGACTTTCCATGAAAATATACCTACTAAATCGCCTCGAAGACCCGTCAGAAGCTCAAGGAGGCCTACGCGGCCGAGTTCGCTGCTACTATCGAGCGCGCTGAAAAGCAAATCATCCTAGCTCGACATGGCCGACGTCTCCTCAATCTTCTCGATGATACACCGGTGGTGCCGGGCGACGTTCGTCCGGTATATGAGCATGCCAACCATGCACGTCAGATCCTGAACGACGCCGAGGATGACCTCCGAGAATGGCAACCAGAGATTGAGGAAGTTGGTAGCTCTTCTCAGGGACTTGGCAGCAATTTGATGCCAGCAGAATCCACGGCCGGTGGGCTTGAAGAAGATATTGCGAGCGGTCGTGAACTGGATGGTACAGCTGCTGAAGGATCTCACCCGTCTCAGCACAATGACACCGGTAGCCGCGCCACCAGCGGCTCGGTCACTACAGGTCAGATTCATGCTGAGTCTGAAGCTGTCTGAAACTTGTATAACGGCTCAGTAAGTTTTTGCAAATTTGTGCAGACACTTATGATATTCTCTCCGTGTCTGTTGTAGCGTGGGCCCCATCTTTAGTGCGTGATAATCATGTAATTTTATTGCTGTGCTCAAAGTAGTCATGAATATAACATTGATTTTAGTGAAATCTTTTGATTCGAGAATTGATTACAATAAGTATAGCTAAAATATCGAATTCGGAGAGGCCAGCAAATTTCGCTTACTCATCAAGAACTAGATATGCCTGATGTCGCGTTGCTGCCTTAGATGATGATTCTGACGCGCTTCACATAGCAGCCTAAGCTTTGAAGCTCCATCATCAGCTTCAATCTTGACACTCCTTCTCTTGTATCAACATCACTTGGACCCTTACTTCTTTTCTTACACTCTTTACCAGCTTTCAAAATGGATACACTAGTGGCAACATACAGTCGGCCGATGTTTGAGAATGAGGGCTACTCGCAAGAGGATCAACTGGAGCTTTATCAACCTGTCCCAAGCTTATCACTGAAGTTCGCCATGCCACCCGTAGCTCAAGTAAGCATCCTGTGGCGTCTCCTCTGTTAATGTGAAGCTCCCTGAAAGCTAACAACCATTCAAAGCCCTCTGCGTGGCTTCGTGCAGCAACCGACGACTACTCGAACCCGAACTGCCCCATAAAACTCGCCCACGGTACAACAACACTAGCTTTCAGATTCCAAGGCGGCATCATCGTAGCGACGGACTCCAGAGCGACGGCTGGGAACTGGATTGCAAGTCAAACAGTCAAGAAAGTTATTGAGATCAACAACTGCTTACTGGGGACAATGGCCGGAGGAGCTGCTGTTAGTCATGCCCACATTCCTACCACATCGCTCCTGTCCCCTACATCTTGAGAAGCTTTGAATTCAGGAAACAAGCAGCTGATTTATATCGTAATAGGACTGCCAATACTGGCTCGCATACCTAGGCATGCAATGCCGCCTCCACGAACTCCGTCACAAACGCCGCATCTCCGTCGCCGCAGCCTCGAAAATCCTCGCCAACCTCGTCTACTCCTACAAAGGCATGGGCCTCTCCATGGGCACCATGTGCGCCGGCGTGACCCCCTCAGAAGGCCCAGCGCTGTATTACATCGACAGTGATGGCACACGTCTGTCCGGAAACCTCTTCTGCGTGGGCTCCGGTCAGACGTTCGCCTATGGTGTTTTGGATGCCGAGTATAGGTACGATCTGAGTGAGGAGGATGCGCTTGAGCTTGGTAGCAGAAGTATCCTGGCTGCAACGCATAGGGATGCCTATTCGGGTGGTTTCATAAATCTGTATCATGTTAAGGAAGATGGATGGGTGAAGCACGGCTTCAGCGATACGAACCCGATATTCTGGAAGACGAAGTTAGAGAAGGGGGAGTTCTCGAATGTTACTAGTGAGCTCGTTTGAGTGGTGGAACGGTAGATGGGGGAGGATTAAGTGTATAACAGTGCGAAAGATTAGGACTATAGTAGTGAGGGATAGAAGGGAGATCGTTTCTTTTGCTTGTCTCAACAGCATGGGATGGACAAACATGGTGGGCCATGTACAATACTACTTCACTTCAAGAGTGGTATTAGAATCCAAAGACCTTGATGTCAGCACAAACTAGAGTTCTAAGGCGATTTAATTGCAATACTTTATTGCCCTGCTATCTATTGGATTTGCGGATACTAGCGGCTAGAATACGAGAAACTGCCCTTCAGAACAGCGAACCCGGTGAAAAAAGCCTGAGACGGAGAAGCCTGATTGCCGGTACGCATAGCTGTAACTGCCACAAGGGCCAAAGCTCCCTCAAAAGCGTCACCATAAGTGCACACCGGCGCCGAAACTAAAACCGTCGCCGAACGCAAAGCCGTCGTTCAATGTCGACCTGTTGCCGTCATTCCAAAGCGTTGCAACTCCTAACTTCTCATGGTACCATCATAGAGCCCATAAAACCCCTCCCCAAATGGCCCAGCAACTCCTTCAGTTCGGCCTTATAGCTCCCAGAGTTGAACGCAACACTGCCCCCTTCCTCCATCTCTTCCCTTGACTGCTGCTGCTACTGGAGAGACTTATAGAACCATACCGTCTCTGTATCCTTTGCCTCTTGTCGTGTCTGGCGTGCTTCTCGGCCCTGACGCACTTTCTCCTGGCATAGGAATTTTAGTTCAGACTTAGTATTTTAGAGCTCAGATTCAGCTTGTCCATATCCATATCCAACTCCCTGTGGATATGGATATGAATACAAAGCACCAAAAATCCTATGGATATTGATACAAAAAAGCCTCTAAAATCCATATCCATATCCTTTAGACTGCCAGGGCCGCATTGCTCAAACTGTTATTAGCCAACTCAGTCGTATTCTGCATAAAGCTCATCGACGTATCCATGGCCTGGACAAACGCCTGCTGTGAAACCTCTGTGCCAGACACGTTTGCGACGTCGTCGATTGGTATATAGCCGAACGGCATCATGTTCATCGCCGCCTCGCTGATGACGTGGTCAAGGCCCCAAACCATGCCGAGCGTAGCCATATACACTCCTATAGTCACAGCAATCGGGACGGCTCGGTCTCGCTTGCGACGTTTCGGCATCTTGATGTCATGTTTTTGCATCGTGGCCACAATGATGTTGTATTTCTTCTGGGCTTTCCTACGGCGCCAGATGGCCAGTAGGACGCCTACGGATGTCACACCGCCCGTAGGAATGAGCAAGATGGTGCTACAGACGAGACGCACGTTTGCAGACGTAATTTGCCTACGTTTGCAGATCTCGCGGAGGGGCAATTCTTTGGTTTGGCCGTTGGAGACGTATTGTTCCATTCTGGCCTTGTAGACAGGTTCGTCGACGGTGAACATGGTGAATTTTTGGGAGACTGTGACGAAGGGAAGTTAATATGTATGCCTCGGAGCGACGATGGTATGTGAGTCTAAGGAATTAAAAATGAGTTCATTGCTGTTACAATCCTAGAGGAGAGATTATTTATAGCTGGGCAGTCGTAGAGACCGACTGGACTCATTTTCGATATTTGCTCGAGTCTAGATAGGCTTAATTCTTGTCCGTGCAATAAAACTGCAAGCCACAGCACTAGCTAGATAGGTCTTCTTAGTATTTGATAGGCAGACAAAAGTCTAGATCTTTTAAGATGGATGCTCAGCTCTAGCCTACATCCAATAAAACGGCAAGCCACGGCTCCAGCTGGATAGGCCTCTATGGTGACAATAATAATAGCGCACAGCTCGAGCCGTGAAGTAAAGTAACTAATTTCAAAGTGCTATACACAATGACGCAGGATCGAACGTTAGCGATGATGTTCAAGGTGCTTACATGGCGCAGCGACATGATTATGGTGGCGTTATGTGAGTGTCGATAGGTGGTATAGGTCGGAGATGTGATTGCAACAGCCTGATTCTGGCTCTCAAGTGTGTTCCTGTTTTCTATGCGAAAGCTGGCTTCCCATGAAGTGCTATTGAGTTTGGTCTTGAATTCCTGAATCTCAGAATAGGCGTGTGCCTCAGCATCCTGGGCACGCTTACGTCCTCCATAGGAAATACGGGGGAAAGGGGTGGTGGTGTAGAGCCCATGGTCATTGAGTTGATAGCCTTGACACCGATGACGGAGTCGATAATGTTGACCGCAGTAACAGCAGGTTCTTAGACGATTGAATATATGTTGTGCAATGAAGTTGATCTGCGATTCCAAAGCGAGATTTACATGCTTGGTCGGCAAAGACCTACTCCGTAGATCCCAAAGCTTTGGTGAATGAGACGCACTTTCAAGATCATGTTACATCGATATCCAGCCATCTGCTCCTAAAACGCCGCCATCTTGGTCTGCGCTGTCAATACCCCATTCCCTCAAACTGCTGATCTCTAGACCGCTTCTCCATCCATTTTCCCACATCTCAATCCCCGTCCATGCAATCATTGCTGCATTGTCGGTACATAGACTTGGTGGCGGGAAGGTCAGTCTAATGTGTTCAAAGCCTCTCTTGTCTAGATTCGCTCTCAATACGTGCTTCAGGTACTGGTTCGATGCGACCCCTCCAGAGACAACCACCGTGTCCACATCCTTCATTTCTTGGCTTTGTAACGCAATGACAAGCCGGGACGCAAGATGTTCAAATGCTACACGCATAGTCTCCCTAGCAAGTATGCGTCTTTCTATATCTGATATTTCCGGTTTGGACATTATAACCTGCTTTACAGTGCTACCAATGCCAGAGTACGAGAACTCCATGATGTTGTCCTTTGCTCTTGCTCGTGTCTGGGAGAAGGGAGGTGTGAAACTCCATCCGTATCCCGTATCTCTCACTTTTATTTCTTCTCCTCTTGTTGCTGGGGCTATATAGCCATAATCCTCGTAGCCACCTGGGAAAGCAAACTCCTCAAGCAGACGTCCATAGGTGACAGCCCCAGTGGTCCCGAGCGCAGATGCTGGCAATATGTCCCTTGCACATTTATCAATCACGTTCCCGATAGCGATATCACTTGTTTTCGCCAAGATCTTGTGATCACACAGTCCGCGAGAATGTACAAGCATGGTATGTCCTCCAGAGACTAGAAGAGACAAAAAGGGAAAAGCTGGCTCTGGAGCTCGCGAGTCATCGTCAGTCTCAAGGGATGATACCATGCGTGGTGTCAGCGCATGAGCTTGCATATGATTAACACCCAGCAATGGTACTTGCCATGCTACTGCAAGGCCTTTGGCGGTGTCTAGACCCGTATTCAAGTTGGCTCGCATGCCTGGACCTCTTGTCACTGTAACAAAGTGTGGTTTCTTGCGCAATTGAGCACCTCTCCCATGGTCGACGAGCAGTGTATTCCCTAGATGGGCAATCGCAGAGGGTTGAATAGGGAGGCTCTCGAGGGCGGTCCTAATGAGAGTTGCCAGGTTCTTCTGGTGCGAGTCGAGAGCTACGAGAGGGTGGACGCCTTGAAAGGCTCGATTATTGGAGGTTATTTTCGAGTGGAAATGAAGCTTGCTTTTGTAGTTGTGCTTCTCAAGCACAGCAACGCCGGTGTCATCGCATGATGTCTCGATGGCCAGCGTTAACAGCGTTCGGCGCTGAGTCCATATTACGTGCCGCAGCAGAAGCGTACGGTCGTTGACAAGACATGTTGGCCTCATCAAGATCAATTGTCAATATTGTAGATGTTTCAGCGATCCAGAAAGCATAATTTTCGGAGTCGAAATTTACTTCGTTGGCGCTAAATTGCATGCAGTTTAGCTCACCGTCGCCGCATCCTTGTATACCTCGTTTCTGAGAAAACCAGTGGTCTCAAAAAAGGCTAGGCACAAGTGTGTGAAAGTTTATACCTGTGATTTCTTTGATGAATGTCTCAGAGCTACACTTCCTCCATCATCTATAGGAAACTTTGTGCGTGACGGCATCAACATGGACTACCCTCTCTCAAATCGAACCAGAAGTAACAATAACTTCTAGTTATATAACACCGCGTTGCCTTGGAAGGTATTAGACCGAAGTCTATCGCAATGAGCACCTAAAGCAAGCCCAGTAAGACGTCAGCGGCTCCATGGGCAAAGAGGCTGTGAATCTCAACGCAAGTGCAAAGGAAACATTTCGCATCGTACTTTCAACAATTATGCCCAAATAAAATACACTGTCATCATCCAGCAAGTGCTATTGCTAGTTTTGACAATACTGCTTTAGGTGACTACACTAAGCCTGAATAAACCATATAAGGTCAGGTACGAGGGTAGTCCTATTTGCAATTCTTATTCTTTTGGCCTTTAAATTCCTCCCTCTATTATGCTCATAATTGACCGAACTGCATTCTCGCAGATCTAGGCCCTAATTCTCTTACTCTTGCCTTACACATCAATACTTAATCTTTAAATCGTTCATTAGTCCAGAACTCTTTAATCCTACAGCTAATGTATCATTACGGGGAGTTTTCAGGACTTCTAAAGTGGTTATGGCGGCCTTGTTGAAGGCAAACCTCCGATACTGCATAGTCTTCTGTATCACAAATTGTAATAACTGAGAGATTACCACTAGAACTGATGCAGTCTTTGGCGAAAATTTTCTTGGGGCTATCTTCAGTTACAGCGCTTACTCTTGCTAGTAAACATGATGGGTAGTTTAAATCTGGTGATATTGAATATTGGGACAGGAAATTCAAATTGTGGTACGTTGTTTGACAGAAAAAGGGTATCTCGCTTCTAGCCTTAATCTACGAAATTTATCCAGATCTGTAAGCACTTTTGCTAATACAGCCTAACAGGAGCTAATCAAAATTCGCGGCTTCCAAGTCGTACCGCCGGAGCTTGAGGCAGTTCTCCTTCAGCCATCCCGAAGTTGAGGATGCCGCAGTTGTAGTTATTGACTACAAGGAAGACGAGACCGAGCTTCCATGGGCATATGTTGTCCGTCGTGGCGCCGCACTGACACCAGAAGATATTTACAGGTACTCAGCGGAGTGAGAGGCGAAATATAAGAGGCTGGATGGGAGAGTGGTGCTGGCTGACTCGATCCCGAAGACACCGAGTGATAAGAATTTAAAACGGATACTCAGGGAGAAGGTGATGGTGAGACTCTAAAATAAATATTGTCTTTTATTAGCAAGCATGGCTCTCAATTCGGGGGTAATCTCAACATGGGCCGGAAATTTGCATGACATAGATATAGCGAAGAGTTCGGTAATATATTTCCTGGCCTCACTATCATTCCTGTCGTCGCAATGATTTCTTTCGAAACTATTTTTCATGCTAGTCAGTTCTATTCCTCTTGCCAATTTCATACTCAAGCCTCGCTAGGTTAAATCTATCCGCAATTGTTTTAAACTCCGTGAACAAACTCCTTTCAATTCCCACGCCGCAATTCTTCGTGATTCCATACCTAACTCCTTCCAATTCCGTACTCGCAACCAAAACAAATATAGAAATGTTACACAACCACCCCCTGATCAAGGACTGCGACGACGATCCGTCCCCAATCCACCTCAACCGTAGAAAGTTCAGGTTATCAAAACCCTCCAATCCTTCAACATCCCAACTACCTCGTTAAACCAGTCTTGCCCGCGATACCACGGCCTATTCGGCCTAATCTTGCGCCCCAAATGATCCAACCGTCTCCACGACGGTGTCGTGTTCCTTGCCACGCTCACTGCTTCCTGAAGCTTTGTGTTTTCCATCATGCCGAGGAACTCTCTATTTAGATAGCCCTAAGGTCATGAGGGTTCACGTGTCCCTGGACCTGACCCCCCGTGTCTTCTTGCAGGTCGCCGATAACGTGTAGGGTAGTGCCGTCTGTGTCGACTCGGTTTCGATAAAGAGGACATGGTGGTCGTGGGCGGGGAGAAGGTGTAGATGAGTTTACTGACAATGTAGGACATTGTGGTGGATGTGCTATGTGGAATTTAGCTAAGGAGTGAATAAGTGATCGTTGTTTGTGGGTGATGTTTCAAGGTAGGTTTGTTCTTGAAGACGAGTTTGTCAAGGGAAGACTATTGAAAGGGTAAGATGTTTCTGCAGCCTCTCTATATAAAGTAGTGGTTGATTCACTCTAAAGCACTACCTGTTCTCATTGACTCAAAGTCAGAGATGAGATCTTGAGATTAATCACATCTCACAAAGGGACAGCAGCTAAAACAGCTAGCATACAAAGAAGTAGTAGCACGGGAAGTCTGGCCGGCCGCGGGGTTATCATGGGTTGGATGTTACTGCGCCGAAGACGGTTCTGACTCAGAAAACGACTCGAGCGTAGTGTTAGCAGGTTGCGAAGACTTTGAGGAGATATCTTGGGGAATCATTAAAAATGTTTCCAGGCTTTGGGCAATAAGTGTCAGCTTGAAGTCTAGGTTGCTCTAGACGGAAGGAGACTTCATGCTCTATTAAATTGTGTCAGATTCTGCAGCATTATGAGTTAAGCACTTAAAGACATCGGAACTCAACAGATTACGTGGTCGCCTTTTGAAGATGGGATTGGAAACGGTTTAGACTAGGAGATGCTAGTTTCAATGAAGTCGTCACAGTCCTCTCGTTAACACTATTATTCTAGTCGTCCATGCCGTTCCTATTATCACTAGCTTTTTTGTTGTCATATCCCGTCCTCTCATTTGTCTAGCTAGATTTAGTGGCACATTCCAGGATCGAATGTGTCGGATGAGACCAAGTCATATGTCTTTCTTTCTATTATTTTGCCTTTGCTCAAATATGGTCATTTTCATCGGGTCTAACGGCCCACCACTTTCTAGTCTGTTCCTCGTCAGCAAAAGAGATTTCCCAACATTAGCCCTACCCACCATCAGATATAGATGGTACGAGACACCAAGAATAGAATTCAAGTCATCCCTCGGTTAAGGCCTGAAAGAATTTTGGAGGATACCGAATTGAAGACCGTATTTGGCACCTGCATAGACATGAAACGGCTAATAGAGCAATGGGTACCCGCAAGATCTATAATTCTAGCACATAAATGATGCTTCACCCGCAAGGCACAAGGCCCGCAATCCGAGGAAGATATAAGCGACAGTGTGAAAACAGAAGATGGGATGAGGGGGGTCGACGGAGGCCATGCAATGACGCAGCACGGGTTTGATAGGTGAATAAAGTCAATGACTGGCATGTCAGAGTGAAGGTGTTGCTATATCTGTGCCGTGTTACCTGGAATGGGCTTAATATCGGTAACAAAACGGAATTAGCGCTGTGTCAGTATGGGAAAAGCAAAGCGAATTACGCGAACCACACCGTCATCTTCCCTCCTCGATGCCTCCACTAAGGTGCTCGACTACGCAGCGGTGTCACTGAAAGAGTTTAGTAACTTTACTTGACGAGCTGCGTGCAGGTGTCATATGCATGGGCGAAAAGCCATTAATGTCGCCCAGAAGGCACATAGCACCATGAGAATAAATATTTCATAACGCGTGACGAGCAAGCCAGCACCTTTTAATAAGAGAGCCTTTTCCCTAATTCTATCTATCCTCTATGCCCAATTAATCCTCCAAAGATATTACCGCCCTCATAACAAAGCAGAATCAACGCCAGCTTCCCGCCGAAGAAGCCATTCGACTCAGTTGGCCTGCATGTTCTACGTCAGCCGCCGTCGCCAATGGTTATTAACAGAGGCACATACAAAGTCCATACCGTTGCTACCACCTGAACCACTACTGTTTGAACTGTTACTGCTTGAACCGCTACTGCTTGAACTGCTACTGCTTGAACCGCTCCTGCTTGAACCGCTACTGCTTGAACCGCCGCTTTTTACTTCGCTCTCCTTGCCCTGGTTTAGGCAAGCAGCGCCTCTCAACCTGGACTTCTGCACCTTGGTTAGTTATCTTTACACTTAGTGTTATGGAAACATTGACGGCTCAAATGGAGGCATGCTTCTGGTGGGCTCACAATACTAACAGAAGCCATTTGGATGCCTTAGAAATTATATTCGAATTCCCTGCGTCTAATCAGCAAGCTTGTCTTCGAGTATTTATTCGTCAGGACCTACTACGGCTGAGAGTGCTTGTAGCGGTCTCGAGGTCTTCTGGTCTCACTAATAAATAGCCTGGGACGATGAGTATGATCGACTGGTGCACTGTCTTACTGGTAATCTCTCAATATGGATAAAGCGATAACCGTACGTTGCTGCCAGATGATGTGGATAGCTTGCTCAGATCTCTTGGACAGTAACAGTGCGCCTTATGTATATGGAAGGTAATGGCGATTCGATGTGAGCGCAGAAAAGATCAACAAGAGAAAAAAAAAACAATAGATGATCGACCGCCTGTGGCAGCGTGGGGCAAATTATACGTGCAGTCGCCGTCCGCTGGGTGTTTGGCTTGATTTGTTGAACATAGAGAGAGTGAATAACCAAAGGCGTCAAAATTCTGCGTATTTAAGGAACTGAACTTTGCTAACATAGATGCAGAAAGCCTTATGTCACCCACTTCTGTGGGAAAGTGGAGTCGTTACTTGACCGAATCTGGCTCACCCGTGAGCCTGGGGCTGTACCAGGGCGCAACGGCTAGTTCTACCAGCATATGCCTGTTCACCTTCAGACAAAACTTTTAAATCAAAATATGATTCAAATCGGACTTGCCGACATAGAGATGATGTCCTCGAATCCAAGATGGGACTTCGCTCCATACTTTGCTATACAATTACCACCGAAATTAACACAGCCTCGAACTTGCACGAGAACATGTATCACCTGGCTATTTCGGACGGAAGTGGGTCTCAACAATCTTGGGAAAGCATGAGCTAGATGAGGCGGACGAGCGAGTATCAGTGTTGGCAAATGACAAAACTAAGGTCCAACACAACAAAAGCAGCACACTGTCGAGCAAGAAAACAGATACACGAAGACCTAACTGCAATAAAATCTCTATTTAATTCTCTCGCAACTTGCGCTCTCCAATTTTCCAATTGATGCTGCCTGAAAGTGAAGTTGGTCACAACTGGGAGTCTTGCTCCAATAAAGACTTGACGCTAAAGTTACACACCGAAGCACAGCCTTCCTCCTCCGTCTTGACAACCAGCAACGGGCGCCTGCCGTGACCCGAATGGAATTCCGAAATACGAGCTCAAATGAATGTAAGTACATGTTGCCCGTCGCCGCAAATGTCACAATCACCAAACGAGCCACTACGTGGCCGCGAACATGTAAAACCAGGGCCACAAGCAAGCCAGCCCAAGGCACTCAATTAAACACATCATAAATGGCGCCACCGCAAATGCAATGCAAATGCTGTGGTAAGGCGTGCAGCAGACATACATGCTATGCGGCATGCCAAAATTACGTGACACGATCTGGGGTCAATAGTTCAAGACCTTGTCGGTAACCTTAGCCGGCATCCTCCCCGCCGCCAACGCACCCCTCCGGACCCATAGCTTTCCCTGTTTCTTCGGTTGTTTTACCTGGCCTTGCTCTATCGACGGAATGACACAGTCGCTCTATTTGTCCCTTTCTTCTCCTATATTCCTCGGTATAGAAGTCTTGGCACACGCATACAGTACGGTATCTGAGCTTCCCATGCTTCCTTAAATTACCTCACTAACGGTTACGTGGCAACATGGTGCGACAAAACAGCCTGACAACCCATTATTGTCAGAGTGTCCAAGGGCAAGGGCGAGGGCGGGCGCGGGCGCGGGCGCGGGCGGCAACAATCACCTTACCTCATTGTGACGTGAGGGCTTCTTTTACGATCGACCATTGTCTATATCAGGATGAAAGTCAAATCTGTCATCTGTTACACCCTTATCGCTGCAGATTTTGCGATCCCTGTACTTGATCTACGCTGCTGAATGCGGGGTTGTGCATTTACGAGATATAAGATAGGCGTAAGTGGTAGAGTGGGATCGATCTCAAAGCCACAGGTCTTATCGTACAGTAGCTGTCCCACCATGTTACCTGTAGGTGATCTTCAAAACAGTATGCATGTTAGATATCATATTCTCAGAAGCTTTCCAAGTAAGAAACACATATTTTCTATTTAAATTTCGGTCCGGCTATGTTGGGATCCTATGATCATTCCTGTAGCTTAGGCTTTTTGGTTCTTCACCGGTCGAGGCGGAAATTGCCTGGATATTTGACTCACTCATCTAACATCTGACCGGGTCCATTCCTGGATGATATCATTCCAGTAGGAAAGCAGAGAGGCTGAGAAGCCCCATTTGTAGAGGCATTTTAGTAAAGAAAAGCCTCACATTCTGAATGAAGCAGCGTGAAGATTGTGACGTATTACTCGATTGCCGCTTGCCGCTTGCCGAGCACCGCCATGGGTTGATCCCTTGTCGTGAAGAGAGGGGCGGAGCGGAGCTTTTCTTATTGGTAGGCCAAATTACAGGGCTACATATTGTTTTGAAATGCCTTTCCAAGATGGGGGCCATGGAGAATTATATTTCTTCTTAGCGTGTTCTAGGGCAGAAGGTGTGGACCACAATGCGGCCGGTTACGTTTCAGGTCCTCGCTCGCCGTCACGGGTCGCATAAAAGAGGCCCCTAGATTCCCAATTGCTCGCTAAATTGTTTTCCGTTGTTGTAAGATGTTGATCTTCAATCAACGGGGCACTTTAATAGTGGCTTAGATTACCAGGTGTCGTAAAGATGGGGCACACCAGGACCAAAGTGTGCTAACGGTGTCGTTGTGCGGTCAATGAAAAGATGCATGGGATTGCTATTCTTATCTCATCCGTCCTCGGTGAGAGAAATGAGCCTTAGGATATTCTAGCGGCACGCTAAAGCCTTGTCATCATAGCACTGGAAGTTAGCTGGAAATGCAGTTAACCTGGGTCATTTGCACTTCCGGGTCGGGACCGTGAACGATATGAGATAAGGGCGTGTTGGGATTCACGTGAAGTCTTTTACCGGTCTGAGTGTGGACGTCCGAAAAGTTTCCGGCGTCTGTACCAAAAATTGGCATTCAAGATATATCCGTTCGTCAGGATAGGGAGGCGCTTGGCCATAGTGATAGACTTCGTGAAGGGGAATATGTAGAGCTTATTGAAGGGCCGGCCTTGACTGAACAGAATTCCCCTTATTCTTAAACCAACAGAAACCTATCACCAATTCTACCTTGGTCCAAAGGGGAAATTTAGATACTTCTCCAGTATTTGTATCCATCATAGTATCTATCTTCACAAACGACAAGCGTTTCGCCGGTCTGCTTCCAATATCATACATCTGAATCCCCCCCTCCCCTCAATAGAACTACAGAACAACACAAGCCCTCTTCAGAGCTCAGCCGGAGCAGCCCTCACAACGCAATCATAACCCCCACCATCCCCACTGCTCCAGCAGCCGCCGCAGCCACCATTCCCGTCGCCCTTGGCGCAGCATTCTTACTCCCCGTTGTCGGCGTCCCCAAAATCGCATACTGCGCACTATCCAGCGCCGCCTGCTGACTACTCAGCGCACTCTGCGCACTGCCGGGGACTCCTGTAAACCACGGTTGAGTCGTCAACGAGTCATACCATAGGCCTGTGCGAAGATAGGACTGGACAGAGGCAGGGGCCGCACTGTAGACGGCTTCCAAAACCGAGGTAAATTGTGGCGAATCGGTCCAGGTCGACTCAACGGAGACGAGGGCGCTGGCGAGGGCGGTGAGTTGCGAGCCGGTTACACTGGGTGGGGAGGTGTAGAATTCGGAGAGGACGGCGGATCTGTAGGGTTTCAGTTGTCAGTCGGATGGAAGATTTTTTGACAGGGTTGATTGGAGGTTGACTTACGGGTCATCTTGAGCCAGCGTGAGGCTAGCGAGGGAGAGGAGCCCCGCAGTGGTCAAGAGGGAGAATTTCATCTTGCACGGTAGTTGAGTTTTGTTGAAGCACGTAACAACGAGGATGTGAGTAAAGTCTTGGACACCTAGTGACCTCTTTCTATATGTGAAGCCTGACAGTGAGAATGAGCGACCGGCAGTAACGATTGAGAATGGAAACAAT
>Ga0335072_10007862_pt1 | contig 15500 bp, 5 predicted proteins | sample Lox_Sample_21_FD_206725 | JGI IMG/M metagenome (GOLD analysis project Ga0335072, IMG submission 206725) | Soil microbial communities from Loxahatchee National Wildlife Refuge, Florida, United States - Lox_Sample_2.1 | ecosystem: Environmental > Terrestrial > Soil > Wetlands | place: USA: Florida... | reverse complement strand
AAGTCCGCGGTGCCCCATCCTCCGTGCAGATCGAGCGTCCAGGTGCCGTGCATTTCCCAGGGACCGCCTTTGACGCTGGCGGGTGAATAGTCGTTGAGGACGCCGCCGAAGTGCACGGCGAGAGGTTTTTCGGCAAAAGCGGTGGCAGGGGGAACGAGCAGAAGGGTAGACAGGACGCTGAGGGTGAAACCAGGGATTTTGCGGGTCATAGCGGTCTCCGGATTCTGAGGATGGGCGACGGTACCGCCGGAAGGCCGCCGAGGGTGGCGCAGCCGAGGCTCGGCTGGGCAGACGATCGGTGCCGGATCGTGGGCGAAACTGCGCCGGAACTGCCGACACCATGCGGCATGAAACCGGAAGGGTCAAACAGCAACAGAAGGAATGTCCGGCTGCCTGCTAATGCCGCCTTTTGCCGTGGTGGCGGGGCGGGGTACAATCGGCTCATTTCTCGTGCCAACGACGGGACTGGCCCGGAGATCTCCCATGGGTGAGCCGACGTTCGAACCACTGGATGGCGGGAAGATATCGGACAAGCGGCTGGATTCGTGGAAGGAGATCGCGGTTTACGTTAACCGCGATGTCACCACAGTGCAGCGGTGGGAGAAGAGGGAGGGAATGCCGGTCCACCGGCATGTGCATGCGAAGCGCGGGTCGGTGTACGCGCTGACGGCGGAGCTGGATGCCTGGGTGCAAAGCCGCCGATTCCCGGTGGGAGCCGCTGAGACGGCGCCCGGCGCTGCCGCGATGCCTCAGGCTCAGGCAGACGATGAACCGAAAAAGTTACCGAGAATCCGTCCCTGGCTGGTGGTTGCTGCGATCGCATGTCTGGGCCTGGCCGCCGTGGGCTGGATGGTGTGGCGAGGGCGCACCAAAAGCACAACGCATTCCGGGATTCGATCGCTGGCAGTGCTGCCTTTGAGGAATTTGTCGGGCGACCCGGCGCAGGACTATCTCGCCGATGGGATGACGGAGGCACTGATTGGGCGTCTCTCAACCATCCACAATCTGAGACTGATCTCCCACACGTCGGTGATGCGATTCAGGAACCCGCAGACTTCGGTTCCGGAGATTGCCAGGGAGCTGGGTGTGGATGCAGTGGTGGAGGGCTCGGTGATGCGGGAGGGCAGCCGGATTCGGGTGACGGCACAGCTGATCCGCGGGGCGACCGACGAGCATTTCTGGTCGGAGACGTATGACCGTGAACTGCGGGACGCGCTGACGCTGGAGAGCGAACTGGCGCAATCCATCGCGGAGAAGGTGGAAGTCAGCGTGACCGGGGAGGAGCGCGAGCGGTTGACCGCGAGCCGCGCCGTGGCGCCGGAGGTGTATGAAAGCTATCTGAAGGGGCGCTATGTTCTGGAGATGGGAAACACCCGTGCGGAACTGGAGCAAAGCCTCAGCGATTTTCAGGAAGCGATCGATCGGGACGCGACCTTCGCGCCGGCTTACCTCGGCCTGGCACGGGCTTACACGGAGCTGGGGACGGTTTACGGCGGGGTATCTCCGTCGGAAACGCGGCCGAAGGTGGTTTTCTTCGCCCGGAAGGCCCTGGCACTGGACCCGAACCTGATACGAGCCCACGTGGTGCTGGCCAGTGTTCTTCAACAGGAATGGCAGTGGACGGAAGCGGAGGCGGAATATCGACGGGCGCTCGCGTTGAACCCGAATGCGGCGGATGCTCATGCCGGATACGCTCTGTGGCTGATCTGCCAGGGGCGCTCGGAGGAAGCCGTTTCGTGGATCGAGCGGGCACGGGAACTGGATCCGGTGGTCGTATCGGGCGGCAGCGTGTCCGGGATTCTTTTTCATGCGCGCCACTACGAGGAAGCGATCCGCGAGTCGCGCAGTGCGCTGGCTTTACGGCCAAATGACGCCAGCGCACTCTTCTACCTTGGATTCGCGCTGATCGCCAACAACCAGGCTGCTGATGCGGTGCCCGTCCTGAAAAAGGCGGCGACTCTATCCAAAGGCAGCCCTGCCATCATCGGATTGCTGATCCGGGCGGAGGCCCATGCAGGCCAGCGGGGCGATGCCCTGCGGCTGCTTGAGGAATTGAAGACCCGCAGCCGATCGGGCTACATTCCGACGGCCGCGTTTGTGAACGCCTACCTCGGGCTTGGCGATAACGAACAAGCTTTCCACTGGCTGGAGCAGGCTTACAAGGAACAATCCAACATTCTGCAGTTTCTGAAAACGCATCCTTACTTCGACCCGATCCGCAACGATCCACGGTTCGCGGATCTGGTTCGGAGGGTTGGCCTGGGATAACGGATCGTGATTGCTTTGCGTTGGGAAACAAACGAGAAAACGCCGGAGCTTTGGCTCCGACGTTGGCTTTCTGCTGTGGACGATGTCGATCGGCATTGCGGCTTCCCACATCTGCCAAAGGCGGGCAGATGTGGGGCACCCGGTGAGTCGTTTCTGGTCTAGACCGCTACGGGGACGTTGACCTTGTCGTACCAGCTGTGCGCGGCTTTGAGGGCCTTGTTGACGTTCTCGATGTTCTCGACGCCTTTGGTGTTGAGCCACTGTTCGAAGGCCTTCGCGCCCTCTTTGGCGTAGATAGCGATGCCGTCTTTCCAGGTGGCGCGGCCGCAGAGGACGCCGTTGAAGGTGGTACCGGATTCGGCGGCGAGCTCGAGGGTCTCGATGAAGACGGGGTTGGAGACGCCGGCGGAGAGATAGATGAAGGGCTTGTGCGACGAGGAGGCAGCGGTGCGGAAGTGTTCGAGAGCTTCGGCGCGCGTATAGGCCTGTTCGCCCTTGAAAGCTTTGGTGCCGGCGACGAATTCCATCTGGACGGGCACTTCGACTTTCAGCACGTCGACGCCGTAGCGCTCTTTGCCGAACTCCTCCATGGAGCCGGTGACAACGTCGGGCTTGCGCTTCGCGTAGGCCACGGACTTTTCGTCTTCACCGTGGACGGCGTAGCCGACCAGTTCAAGGAAGAAGGGGATGTCGTGGGCACGGCACTCGTCACCGATGCGCTCGACCCAGGCCTGCTTGAGGTCGTTGACAGGCGATTTTTCGTAGGGAGTGTAGTAGAGGAGGATCTTGATGCAGTCGGCACCGGCTTCCTTGAGGCGTCGAACGCTCCAGAGGTCGAGCAGATCGGGAAGGCGGCCGGGGAGGGCGGCGTCATAGCCGGTCTTCTCATAGGCCAGCAGGAGGCCGGCCTTGTGGCGGCGCCTGGCGGCAGGGAGGCCGAACTCGGGATCGAGGAGGATGGCCGAGGCGTGCTGGGTGAGGACGTCGGTGACCAGCGACTTGAACTCTTCGAGGGCCGCGTCGGGAACATCGGCGACGCCCTTCTCTTTGGCGAGGGATTTCTTCAGCGAACCGCGCTGATCCATGGCGGCAGCGGCGATCACGCCGCGCGCGTCGGATACGGCTTTGAGTCCGGCGAGTTTGCCGGGGGTCAGATTGATCGACATCGTTTGCTCTCCTGCGCTGCGAAATATTCGAATAAGACGTTTCCCCCGTAATTTTACGCGTGAGGAGGGAGGGAGGGGCAGGTAGCGAAAGTAACGTATGTGAAATTTGGGGCAGTCGCTGGGTGGAAATCCTCACACCACGGAGGACACGGAGTTGGGGACGGAGGGACGGTCTGCGCTAATTTGCCGGGATGTAGGTTAACCGGATCACGTCGTCGGCGATCCGATCGCTGGTCATGAGGCGGAGCGGCGGCCTGGGACCGGCGAAGAATGGCTTGCCACCACCCAGCACGATGGGGTGGAGGTAAAGTCGATACTCATCGATCAGGCCAGAGTGGGCGAGGCTTGCCGCCAGGAGCGACCCTGCAACGTCAATCTCGCCAGGCTGTGCGGTCTTTAGTTCACGGATCACGGCTTCGATGTCGTTTGAGACCAGCGTGGCGTTGGGGCCGACGGACTGCAGCGAGCGCGACACGACCCACTTCGGCTTGCTCCGCCATGCCGCGGCGAAGTCGCGTTCGTCCGCGCCCCAGTCCGGAAGGTCGTCGTCCCAATAACGCATGACTTCGTACATGCGGCGGCCGTAGACCATGCCGGTGAGGCCGCGGACCTGCTCGACGAAGTGGCGGAAGAGCGCGGGCCGGGGCGGGCCCATCTTCTGGTGATCGATGTAGCCGTCGAGGGACTGGTTCAATCCATATACGAGCCTGGCCAAGGTAGAACGCCTCCGCCGCAGATTCTTCACGATAGCTTAGCTGATGGTCTGCGCGCTTCACGGACGGAAAAAGCGCTCACCACAGAGGACACGGAGAGCACAGAGCTTGGGGGGCCGCAGCGCTCAGGGGGCGAGATAAGGGCGGAGGCCTTCCCAGGGGTAGAGGCCGGTGGGGCCGCCGGTGTCGTATTCGACCTGGGGGCGGCTGGTGAAGCGGATGAAGAAGCCGACGATCTGGCTGTTGTAGTTGCGGGTGTTGTTGAGGGAGAGGAAGCCGCCGGCGAACCAGTGATCGCTGAGATGGTAGGCGAGTTCGCCTTTGAAGTCGTAGTTGCCGCTGACGACGGACTCGGAGGAGTAGTACGGATTCTTGTTGGCGACCTGGAGCGCAGTGTCGAGCGGGAAGTACGGGACGCTGTCCTGCTGGAAGGCTTCGACGCCGAAAGCGGCAACGGCGCTGTAATGGATGTTGGGACCGTAGCGGCCCTCAAAGGAGAAGGGCACGTTGGCGAGGTAGTAGGCCTGAGGGCTGAAGTATCCGCCGTGACCGTAGGTGAAGAAATTTTCGTTGTTGCTGTAGTGCATGCCGAAGAAGTTGACGCCGACGGTGAGATTGCCTTCGTCCGGAACTTCTTTGACGCGGAAGTACGCACCGGCATCGCCGTTGATGCGGTTGTTGCTCTGAACGTGGACGCCGTCGAGGTGCTGGCCTCCGGCGCTGACGTAGTAGCCGGAGCTGGGATCGCTCCTGCCATACTGCACTTCGCCGCCGGTGGAGACGACACCGCCCCAGACGTTGCCTTCGAATGCGGGGCCGGCGGAGCCGGGATCGTGGAGGCCGGAGTACGAGAGCTGCGAATCTTTGACCGAGTCGCGCGTTGCTGTGATGACGAGGGGGCCGTTGCCAGGCTTCCAGTAAGCGCGGCCGATGACATTCGAGACGAGGAATCCCCAGGGCGAATAGCCGACAGCTGCGGCGAATTTTTCTGTGGCGAACTGGACTTCGCCACCGACGCCGACGGCATTCTGCTGATTGAGGACGGCGTTGGCGGGCGCGGTGCCGAGTTGCTCGGCGATGCCTCCGGGCAGCAGCGGGGATTTGGTGACGGCGCCGGAGTCGAGGAAGACGGGATTGGAGACGATGGTGAGGCGGCCGCCGATGCTGAGGGGTGCAGAGGCTTCAAACGGGGCCTGGAGCGCGGTGAGGGAGTCGAAGCCGGAGGTGCCGCTGCGGTGGTTGACGACGCCGGTGCCGCCGGCCCATGCGCTGTAGCCGGCTTCGATGGTGGAGAGGTTCATCTGCGCCTGCTCGCGGAGATCGCGCTGGCGCACGATGGAGGGACGTTCGGAGTGGCCGCGGAGCGGGGGCAAGTTCTCCTTCATCAATTCTTCGTCGCTGATGCCCTCGGGGCGCTCGAAGTAATCCTGCGGCGGCGCGGACGCAATGACTTGTGTCGATGGGGAATATTGAGTGGAAACGATGGAGGGATCCGCCGGTTTCTTCGCAGTGTTGAGAGTGGCCTGGGCGCGCTGCCAGGCGGGATCGATGGTGGTGGAGAGGGGCACGATGGCGGCGCTGGTGTCGAGGCCGATTTCGACGGGCTGGTCCTGCGTGTCAGGCAGCGCGGGACGGGCGGCGATGCTGGCTCCGGTGTGGATTTCCGTTGGTGGCTGCGAGGCTTCCGATGAGTCAGGCCCGGGCTGCGGTTGTGCGGGGTTGGAATTCTCGGAAATTGGCGGAGGGGCGGGAGGTTCGGAGCCGGATTTGGGAGATGGAGATAGCGGGATGATTTTGCCGGTGCCGGGGCCGCTGATGTCGGGGGTGGAAGTTGGGTTGCTGCTGTTGCCGAGCTGCACGGGCGCGGTGCCCGTGTAATAAGGATCGGGGCCGAGGGTTTGATTGCTGGCGCGGTTGGGATTGGGATGGCTGAAGCTGGGCAGTGGAATGCCGGGGTCGGCGGTGTCGGATTCCGGGTTGAGCAGGTCGACAAGGCCGGAGGGACCTTTGGGGCGCGACTGCTGCACGAGGTCGGCCTGGTTGAGCTTGTGGGCGAGTTCAGTGGCTGGGCTCACCGGCGGCATGGCTTTGAGTGAGGCGCGCCAGTAGTCAGCGGCTTTGGCACGATCACCGCGGGCGGTTTCAAACTGCGCGGCCGCGGCGAGGATCTTCGGATCGTTGGGATATTTCGCCAGAGCATCGCGGAGCCAGGCTTCGGCCTGCTTCATGTTCTGGACGGCGAGCGCGGCACCGACCATGCTCTGGTAGTCGTTGGCTGAGGCGTTGGTCATGTCGAGCGAGAGATAGATGGCCATCGCATCTTTGGGCTGGCCGGCCTCGACGAAGCCCGCGGCGAGAGCTTTGCTGACGGCAGGATTGCCGGGGAAAGCCTGAGCGGCGGCGGTGAGGATATCGATAGCGCGGCGGGTATTGCCTGTTGCTGTGGCCCGGGCGGCGCGGCGCTGTGCCCATGTGGCCCAAATGGTTTGCACCTGGCGGCGCTGGTCGTCGGTCATGTCGTGACGATCGCCGAGGGTCATGAGCTGGCGATAGAGGTCGCGGTCGTCGCCGATGTTCATCAGCGTCCATGCATTGGCGATGTCAAGCGAGGCGGGGGCTTGCCTGCCGGCGGCGTGGTAGTAGTCCTCGACCTGCGTGAGGAGGCCGAGGGCGCTGCGCTCATCGCCGTTGGCGGCATAGACGGCGGCGAGCGTCTGCTGGTAGTCGGGATCGTTGGCGAGTTGCTTGCGGACGGACTGCGGAATCTCCTGAATCTGCGCGAGCGCGTCGGCGTCGTGATCGGTGGCGTGGAGTGCGGCCATAAGGCCCTTCCAGGCGTCGAGGTTGTCGGGATGCTGCGTGAGGACGCCGCGGTAGATGTTGTAAGCGCCATCGGGGCGGTTGCGGTCGAGATCGAGCGCGGCGACCTGGAGCTGCAGCGCGATGGGCAGCGTCTGGCCGTTGTCCTGATAGATTTTGACGGCGCGTTGGAGGAAATCCTGCGCGATGTCGGGGTGGTTCTGGCTTTGGTAAATGGCGGCGAGTTCGGCGAGGAAGCCGGGGCTGCGCAGAGCGAACGAGTAGGCATCGGGCGGCATGCGCTCGACGACGGCAATGGCGTCATCATCGCGGCCGGCGAGGTGCTGCATGGAGACCAGGCCCTGCCATGCGTCGATGTTGTTGGGGTCGGCGCGGATAACGGTGTGGTAGATGTCGGAGGACTGCGCGTAGTTCTTGTCCTGAGCGAGGAGCGCGGCGTACTGGAGGGTGATCTCGGTGCGAATTTTTTCGGAGCCGGCGGGGTACTTGAGGTTGATCGCCTGGACGAGGATCTTCTGCGCCTGGGCGTCCTGACCGGCGGCAACGTAGGCGCGGGCGAGGTGTCGCAAATAGTCGGGATCGCGGGCCGCAGATTTTTTCAGCAATGGTGGGAACTTGTTCGCTGTGAGAATGGCGTCTCTTCCCTGCCCTGCTTCGGCCTGAGCGTTGAAGAGGCCGCGCCACCAGGCAGAAGACTGCGGCTGCCGGTGCAGCAAAGCCTGGTAGGCGGGGACGGCCAGGTCGGGGGTTTGCATGCGCATGTAGGCGCCGGCTTCTCCGCTGAGTGCGTCGACACTGCCGGGTCGCAGAGCGAGCGCGGATTGATACTGGTGAACGGCTTCGTCGAGGCGATTGGCGTTGAGCGCCTGGGTGCCCTGCTGCATGGCGTTCCAGAAGCGGGCGGTGGAGAGGGACAGCGCGATGACCGGAATTTTGAGGCCGTGCTGCTGGGCCTGCTCAAAGTAGTCGGCGGCTTCGGCGAAGTTGCTCTGCTTCATGCGGACGAAGCCGAGACCGGCGAGCGCGCGGGGGTTCGCCGGCTGCTTGACGGTGATGTCGACGAACATCTGCTGCGCGCGACTGAGGTGATTGGCGGCGAGTTCGCTGAAGGCTTCGCGCTCAGCGGGTGTACGGGCGATGCCGGCGGTTGAGCTCGATTGCTGCGCTTCAGTCTCGGCCAGCTCTTTGGCGAGCTCGGGATCGGGATGAAGCCTGAGGTAGTCGCGCACGGCGGGCATGGTGGCGGGATTCTGCACGTCCCAGGTGAGCGCGGTGCGGAGCGCGGTTTGCGCGGTGGCGTCCTGCGGATACTGGCTGAGAATTTTTTCGCCCTCGGCGCGAGTGCGCGGATCATAGGTGAGGACGCGGCCGAGATCGATGGTGTATTGCGGATCGCTGGGATACTTCGCGGCGAGACCGCGCAGTCCGTTGATGGCGTCGGGCAGCTCGGCGGGGACGCCGGCTTCGGTGTCGTAGTAGGCGAGCGCCCAGTTGTCGGGCGGATGCGTGCCGAAGCTCTGGCGGTAGATTTTGAGGGCTTCTTCGTTGTGGCCGTTCTTTGCGAGCTCAGCGGCCTGGCCGAGGAGTTCATTCTGCGTCTTGTTGCTGACGAGGGCTTCGATGCGTGCGATCTCGGGGCTGTTGGGATTGACGGCGCGAAGACGTTCGACGTAGGTCTCGGCTTCTGCATCGTTACCGGAGAGCTTGGCCCAGCGGCCGAGGCCGGCGAGGGCTTGTTGATTGTTGGGATCGGAGAGAAGGATTTGCTGCCAGGTTTGCGCGGCAAGATCGATGTGGCCGGACTGCTCCTGGGACTGGGCTTTTTCGATGAGGGTTTGCTCGGCGGACTGGGCGTGGAGCAGGAACGTGCATGCGAGCATCGCAAAGGTGAGGAATGCAGCCGTTTTGCGGAGACGCGGTTTCATTGTCGCTACCTGCATACCACCGGACTTTCCGGGGACGCGATCACACGAAAGGAGATGGAACTGGGCGATGGAACGGAAGTTCCATGGAGGAGTTCTATGCGAGGCGGTGGGCCGTAGGCGGTAGGCGGTAGGCAGTAGGCCGTAGTCGGTCGCGCGGATTTGTTCGCCGGACTTTTTCGTGTTGCTATTGGTCGGCAAAGCGCAGGGGCTAAAGCCCGATTCTCCTGGGGCCGGTTCGGCATGACTAGTGTCGTGCGCTGTTATGAATGCGGCGCGCTCACGCGCGTCTCCCATGTCCCAACACCTGGGACATGGGGCACCCGGAGTGCTGCGGCGTTGGTTCACAGGCTCTCCACGACTTGCAGGCGGCGGCGAGCGCGGGAACGGAGCCAGCTGCGAATCCAGATGGCGAAGACGAAGCTGATGGCGAGGACGGCGAGGTCGACCATCCACGGCACCTGCATGAACCAGAGCTGCAGAGCGGTCCACCAGGGCAGAACGCCGACGCGGTAGACGTTGTTGCCGATGCGGTAGCTTTCGAAGCGCGGGCCTTCGAGCAACGCAACCGTGCCGGAGACGGCGCTCGACTGCGAGGCTTCAAGGAACGCTTTGAGCATAGGGGCGTAGTTGGTTGGGGTCTTGACATTAATGAGCACGACCGTACGGCCGCTGGACCAGGGCGACTCGATCTCTTCGACGAGCGCGTCGGGAACGCCGGTGGTGCCGATGAGGCCTGAGGAGAGCTGATCGGTGCCGGGGATGCGCCACCACATGTTATGCACGGCAGAGAAGAAGCCACGAGTGTCCTGGACCCTGAGGGCGTTGTCGCCGAAGGTGACGGGCATGCCGGAGGCGAGATGGCCGACCGTGCCGTTGCTCTGACCGGTGGCGATGATGAGGAAGTCCTGATCGGCGCCGGAGTGGAGAGACTCGGGGCCGGCGACGGTGACGCGGAGGGTGGGATAGCCGGTCTCTGCGCCGAAGTGGCCCATCATCGTGAGGTAGGTTTCAATCTCCTGCGAGGAGGGTTCGTCGGGAAGGACGACGGTGGTTTCGCTGAGGTCGGCGTAGCGGGTGAAGGGAAAGCCGGCGTTGGAGAAGAGCTCGAGATTCGGCATCGACGCCTGGTGCGGGATTCCCTGGAGATCAATATAGGAACTGCGCAGGATTGCGCCCATCTGATTGCCGGGGATGGTGAGGTTGCAGCTGCCGCCCTTGAGCATCTGGAAGGTGAAGCGGAAGCGCATGGAGTTCGAGAAGGGGCGAAGGTTAACGATGGGAATCGCGATGTTGACCGATGACTGGCGCGAGGCGTCTTTATCGGGGAAGAGCGGGATCGATCCGAGGTAAGCGTCGTTGGATTCGACCTGGAGACTGGAGATGGGGCCGATGGGGACGGAGTTATAGCGGTAGTCGAGGTGTAGCTTGACGTTTTGCTGCGCGTCGCGGAAGAAGAGGTCAGGCGGAATTTTGTAGTAGGCGATGAGGGGTTCGTTGCCGTCACCCTGAAGGGCCTGAGCGGGGCCGGTCCACAACGGGACGCGGCCGCGATTGTCGGCGACGCGCCAGCGCGGGGCATCGTCGGCGCTGCTTTTTGCAGGGAGATTGAGCTGATTGACGGAGGCGGTTGCGCCCTGCAAACCCGGCCAGCCGGTAGCGAGGGCCTGAGCGGCGATCAGGGTCTGGTCGGCGTTGTTGCCGGTAACGATGAGGACCTTGCCGTAGGGATCAACGGGATTGGTGCGGATGGCGAGGGTGGGGGAGAGGGGCGGGTCGAGCTTCAGGCCGGGCGGCAGGGCGTTGACGTTTTCCGCGATGAGGACGACGTTGCCGGGCGGCAGATCGCCAAGGGAGACGGGGAAGCGCACCGAGCGATAGTCGGCGAGCAGGCCGAACCAGGAGGTGACGACGCCGGCGGCTTCGAGGCCTTTCATCGAGGGGGCAGAGCCGAAGACGATGGGGATAACGGGCGGCTGTGCGAGCTGCGAATCGAAGAATGGAAGCGGCAGGAGCTTGAGGTCGTCGGCGAGGGGCAGCAGATCGCCGGACATGGCGATGGCGGTGTTGGGATCGACGTGCGCCCAAAGCGAGGAGTTGGTGGGATCTTCGCAGGAGGTTGCGTAGTGGGCAATGAGCTCGAAGGTGAGCTGGTTGTTGCGAACGAGGAGGTCGGGTGGAACGACGACGTCGGACTGGATGACGGCGCCATTGTTGGGCTGCGGAACGGGCAGCGTGGCGAAAGTAGTGCCGTTGAGGGTGATCTTGAGGTGACTTTGCGCGGGGATCAGGCTCGGCGAGAAGTGGTAGTAGAGGTGCATCGAGGCCTGCCTGACCACTTCGTTTTGGGGGATGGCGAAGTAGAGGGTGTCGTAGGCGTCGGTGCCGCGGAGATTGATGGTGTTGGTGCTGCCGAGGTCGAAGAGGTTGGTGCGCGTGCTGAAGGAGCCGGCGGTGGGCGGTGCGGCAGCCGTTGAAGTGGCTGCGTCTTGACCTGTTGCTGTGGGAGTCGCCGGCTGGGGTGCAGGTGCGGTGGACTGCGATGCCGGCGGCGCTTGTGTTGGGGCGGTTGCTGCGGGTTGTGGTGTTTGCGGTGCGGGGGTGCTGGTTTGCGCTCGCGCATGCGCGGACCAGCCCGCGAGTCCGAGGGTCAGCAACAGGACGAGGCTTTCGGCGGCAACCTGGCGGCGCTTGTTTCGGTTTCCGCTGCGGCGGGGGACCATGGCGGCGATGGACATGCCGAGACCGCGGATGGCGATGCGGATGATGCGGGCGAGACTCTTGAGGGGCTGATCGACTTCGCGGGACTCGCCCCAGCCGAGCCAGGAATCGGCGCGGGAGAAGAGGACCATGGTGAGCATCTCTTCTTCGGCAACGGTGAGCGGGTCGAACTGGAGGCGCAGGACGCCGTTGGCGAGGGCCACGACCCGGGCGGGCAGTTCGGCATCGCCGGTGCGCAGCGGGAAGATGACGCGGAGTGCGTCGCCGGAGTTGGCATGCATGCCTTCGAGCAGCTCCATGGCGAGGCCGCCGGAAGAGACATCGATGGTTTGACCTGGAACGATGCGGCCGTCTGCGAGTTCGACGCGGACGGGCGCGGCGAAGTTGATGCGCACGTGCTGGCGGGTCTGGCGAGCTTCGCGAGCGACGGCGACGCAGACGCTGAGGATGACGATGTTGAAGGTGGTCCAGAGGGCGTTGGTGATGATGGTGCCGGGATGGGTGCCGTCCCACAGCCAGCCGAGGCCCGGGATATGCAGGAAGCGCGGGATGACCATCAGCAGGCCGAGCATGTTGAAGGCGAGCAGGACGATGAAGGGCTGGGCGATACGCGCGTCGAAGAAGGTGCGGGTGACGAGTCCGCCCTTGGCTGTGACGTTGAACTTGCCTGCTTTCGGGTTGAAGAGAGCGAGGAGGGTGGGCAGCAGGATGTAGGGCGAGAGGACGGTTTCGTAGATTTCGTTCCAGAACGAGTGGCGATGGTAGCCCTGGATGCGGCTGTTGGTGACGCTGGATAACGTGAGGTGCGGCAGCGCGTAGGCGAGAATGGCGATCCAGTAGCCGGGAACGTTGGTGAAGCCGAAGATGAGGTAGATGAGGGGCGCGGTGAGAAAGATGAGACGCGGCAGCGCGTAGAGGAAGTGCGTCATCGCATTGAAGTAGCAGAGGCGCTGCGGCCAGGTGAGGTTCGGCGCGAAGAGCGGGTTGTCGATGCGAAGGATCTGGATCATGCCGCGGGCCCAGCGGATGCGCTGCTTGACGTGAGCGCTGAGGCGTTCGGTGGCGAGACCGGCGGCCTGGGGGATGTTGATGTAGGCGGTGTTCCAGCCGTGAATCTGCATGCGCAGGCAGGTGTGCGCGTCTTCGGTGACGGTTTCAGCGGCAATGCCGCCGATTTCGTCGAGGGCTTCGCGGCGGAGCACGGCGCAGGAGCCACAGAAGAAGGCGGCGTTCCAGAAGTCGTTGCCATCCTGGACGATGCCGTAGAACAGCTCGCCTTCGTTGGGGATGATGCGGAACTGGCCGAGGTTTCGCTCGAAGGGATCGGGCGAATAGAAATGATGCGGCGTTTGCAGCATGCCGAGGTTGGGATCCTTGAGGAACCAGCCGATGGTCATCTGCAGGAAGCTGCGGGTGGGGACGTGATCGGAGTCGAAGATGGCGACGTAAGGGGCGCTGAGGCTTTTGAGCGCGTTGTTGATGTTGCCGGCCTTGGCCTGGGTGTTGTCGGGACGGGTGATGTAGCCGATGCCGGCTTCGATGGCGAACTCGCGAAATTCTTCGCGGTTGCCGTCGTCGAGGATGTAGACGTGGAGCTTGTCGGCGGGCCAGTCGATGTTGAGGGAGGCGAGCGCGGTGTAGCGGACGACGCTGAGGGGCTCGTTGTAGGTGGGGATGAGGAGATCGATTTCGGGCCAGTCGTCGGGATCATCGGGCAGGGCAACCGGCGCGCGGCGCAACGGCCACACGGTCTGCAGGAAGCCGAGATAGAGGATGGCGAAGGCGTAGGCTTCCGCGACGAGGAGCAGGACGATGAAGAAGACATCGACGGGACCCCATTTGGTGCCGGGATCCTGGAAGAAGGCGAGGACGCTGGAGACGCGCCACCATCCGTAGCGGAAGGTGGCGAACATGGAGAGCATCATGAGGATCAGCGTGATCAGGTAGGAATCCGAAACGCGGCTGAGCCAGACGCACAACAGCACCATGAGCAGACCGAGCACGGCCTGCTGCGGCCAGGAGAGAGCGAGCGAGCCGAAGAAGAAGAGAGCGACGACGCCGAAGGCGATGAGGACGAGGCGGAGGAGTTTAAAGAAGGGTCCGCGACCGGTCTCAAAGCCTTCCCAGAGCTCTTCCTGGGTCATCGTTCGCTCCAGCGAACGCCTCGCTGGCCAGTACCGGCGGCGACGGAAGTGTTCCGAATCCACGTGACCAGGCCCATGATGTCTTCGGAGGCGGGCGAGCTGGGAGCGTAGTCGATGACGGTCATGCCTTCGGCCAGAGCTTCGCTCATGGCGGGGCTGCGGTGGATGGCGAAGGGCAACAGGCGCTCGCCGAGCTGCTGGCGGAGAACCTCGCGCACATCGAGCTGGAGTGGAGAGGACGGATCGAACTGGTTGAGGACGTACCAGGCCTGGAGAGGTTTGCCGTGGAGGCCTTCCTGATTGCGGAAGAAGCTTTCGAGTACGGGGAGCGTGACGACGGAGGCCATGTCGGGCACGACGGGAACGATGACGAGCGGCGAAAGGCGCGTGGCCTGGCGCAGCATGGGAGCCGAGCCGGTGGTGACGTCGATCAGGACGCGGCTGACGTCCTGGGCGCCGCGCGTCATTTCACGGCGAAGGAGGTCGGGGTCGGCATCGTAGCGCTCGGCTTCGAGGGTAAGGACGCGAATGGGCGGATCGCTGGTGCCACCGCTGAAGGTGCGCACGACGCCGGGTTTGATTTCGCGCGCGCCGAAGTAAAAGGGGAGCACACCGAATGAGCAGGTATCGGTGAGGAGTACGCGCTCGCCGCGCGCGGCAAGGGCGCGACCGATGGCAGCAACGAGGCTGGTTTTGCCGACTCCGCCGGCGAGAGAGAAGAAGGTGAGGACCGGGACCTGGCCTTCCATGCGGGAAGGCTGGAGTTCTTCGGGATTGCGGCCGAAGATGCCGCGCAGAGCAAACCAGCGCGAGGCGACTCGTTCGCGCGACTGCTGCAGCGAGTCGGCGTCCGGAACTTGTAGAGGCACGGGCGGTACAACAGCCGGTGCGGCGGTTTGAGCGTGCATGGCCGGCGAAGGCTGAGGCGTGTGCAGAACCTGCGGCGGAGGGGGAGCCATCGGAGCCTGAGTCATTGGGGGTTGAGCCATCGGAGCCTGCGTCACAGGAGGCGGGACCACAGGAGGCTGAGGCGGTGGTGGATGGGTCGCCGAGGTCTGGACGAATGACGTGGGTGGCGCCGTATGCGGTGGGGGCGGCGAAGGTACGCTCTCGGCCAGCCATGCCGGACGCACTTCGGAGGCCTCCGGTTCAGGGATTCGCTCGATCGAGCGCTGATCGGGTATACCGGCTTCACGAAAATACGGAGCGCCGCCCAGGCCATGCCGAGTGGGGACGCTGGTCTCAGCAGCTTGCTGTGGTGCGGGCATTCTCTCCGGTTCCGCCGGATTCTCGAAGAGGCGGTCAAAGGGATTTTCGCGACGGGCGGGCGCGGCGGCACCCGCTGCGGCCTGGCGCTCGCTGCCGGGCAGGAGGTCTTCCCAACGCGGACCTTCGCCCAGAGCGGGAGGATGACTCTGCGCCTCTTCACGGGCGACGCGCGCCTGGTCTCCGAGATTGCGTTGACGCATCTGGGCCCGCATCTGCTGACGCGACGCGCTGAAGTCGCGGTACTTGGCGCCGTGCAGGTTCGCCCATGAGTACAAGGTGGCGACGTCGTCCGCCTGCTCGGTGGTTTCGGGCTTCCGGGCGTTCTCGTCCGGCTTCATGTCGACCTCACCCTCGGCTTGGAGCAGGACCGCTGCTCTTTGATCGACTGCCGTGGAGAACGCTGGATAGCCATTGGAAATGCTTTGGCTGAACAACGATTGCCACGGCGATAAAACATCGCCGTTCTGGTTATCCCCC
>Ga0335072_10007861_pt1 | contig 15503 bp, 12 predicted proteins | sample Lox_Sample_21_FD_206725 | JGI IMG/M metagenome (GOLD analysis project Ga0335072, IMG submission 206725) | Soil microbial communities from Loxahatchee National Wildlife Refuge, Florida, United States - Lox_Sample_2.1 | ecosystem: Environmental > Terrestrial > Soil > Wetlands | place: USA... | reverse complement strand
GCTGGAGGGCGCTCTTTGGCGCGCAAAGCGGCTGGCGGGGGTTGAGTGCTGATGTACGGCGACGAATGGGGGCGTCTGATGAGACGTCAGCCTCGGTACTACCGGGTTCGGTGTAAGGGCATCCATAAATTCTTATGAAATTCAACAAATTTCACTGGGGAGTGGAAAGATAAAGGCGAGCGCGGCCGGAAATTGCATAGAACCTCGGTCCAAAGCGCGGCATCCAATCTTGCGAGACAAAGGAGCATGGGCATGACAACCGTTTCCCCGACGAGCGCAACACTCGAAACTCATGAACCGCTGACCCATCGGAGCGCGTGGAAGGCTCTCCAGTCGCACCATGCAGAGATTGGAAACCTTCACCTGCGCGAACTTTTCGCGAGCGATGCAGCACGCGGTGAACGCATGACGGTCGAGGGCGCCGGCCTCTTCCTGGACTACTCGAAGAACCGCGTGACCGATGAGACCCTGAAGCTGCTGATCGCGCTGGCCGAGGAGTCGGGGCTGCGCGCGCGCATCGACGCGATGTTCAGCGGCGAGAAGATCAACATCACGGAGAAGCGTGCGGTGCTGCACGTGGCGCTGCGCGCGCCCAAGGGCGCAGCGATCCTGGTGGATGGCGAGAATGTCGTGCCCGAGGTTCATGCCGTGCTGGACAAGATGACGGATTTCGCGATCCGCGTGCGCAGCGGCGACTGGAAGGGACACACCGGCAAGCGCATCCGCAACGTGATCAACATCGGCATTGGAGGCTCCGATCTGGGGCCGGTGATGGCTTATGAGGCGCTCAGGCATTACAGCGAGCGCGCGATGACCTTCCGGTTTGTCTCGAACGTGGACGGCACCGACTTTGCCGAAGCGGTGCAGGGTCTCGATCCCGGGGAAACCCTCTTCATTGTTTCGTCCAAGACCTTCACGACGCTGGAGACCATGACCAACGCGCACACGGCGCGCGACTGGTCGCTGGCCGGGCTGGGCGGCGACGCCGCGGCGGTGGCAAAGCACTTTGTGGCAGTGTCGACCAATGCGACCGAGGTGGCAAAGTTCGGCATCGATACGGCGAATATGTTCGGTTTCTGGGATTGGGTCGGCGGACGCTACTCGATGGATTCGGCGATCGGGCTTTCGACGATGCTGGCGGTCGGGCCGGAGAACTTCCGCGCCATGCTCGACGGTTTTCACGAGGTGGACGAGCATTTCCGCACCGCGCCGTTCGAGCGCAACCTGCCGGTGCTGCTGGGGCTGCTTGCCGTCTGGTACAACGACTTTTTTGGCGCGCAGACGGTTGCGGTGCTGCCCTATGAGCAGTACCTGAAGCGCTTTCCGGCTTACCTGCAACAACTCACCATGGAAAGCAACGGCAAGTATGTAACGCTGGACGGGACGAAAGTGGACTACGCGACAGGCCCGATCTACTGGGGAGAGCCGGGAACCAATGGCCAACACTCGTTCTACCAGTTGATCCACCAGGGCACGCGGCTGATTCCGTGCGACTTTATCGCGTTTGTCCACACCCTCAATCCGCTGGGCCGGCATCACGACATGCTGATGGCCAATGTCTTCGCACAGACCGAGGCGCTGGCATTTGGCAAGACGCCCGAGCAGGTGAAAGCGGAGGGTACAGCGGACTGGCTTGTGCCGCATCGCGTGTTCGAAGGTAACCGCCCGTCAAACACGATTCTCGCCGACCGGCTCACGCCCGCGGTGCTCGGCAAACTGGTGGCGCTTTATGAGCACAGCGTCTTTACGCAAGGCACCATCTGGCACATCAACCCGTTCGACCAGTGGGGCGTGGAACTCGGCAAGCAGCTTGCACAGCGCATTATTCCCGAACTCGAAAGCGAGACGGAGCCGGCGCTGAGCCACGACAGCTCGACGGACAACCTGATCCGCAGGTACAGGAAGTTCAAGAGCCAAGGTTAAGCCAGTTGCAGACTGGCTGCGCCGTCCGTCCAAACGGTACTCCCATTCCGATGTGGCATCTCTGGTTTTGCTCGAAGGCCGCGGCCGATGAATTCGGCTTTACCGCGCGCCGACCAGCTCCCCGCTCCGGGCCGCGTGGCCGTAGTGGCTCTCGACATAGTTGTCGAGAATCTGCTTGAACTCGGCGACGATCGTATCCCCACGGAGGGTGGTGTAGAGTTTGCCGTCCACGTAGACGGGGGCCTTGGGCTCCTCGAAGGTGCCGGGAAGGCTGATGCCGAGGTTGGCGTGCTTGCTCTCGCCGGGACCATTGACAACGCAGCCCATGACGGCCAGCTTGAGCTCTTCCACGCCCGCGTACTTTTTGCGCCACTCCGGCATGGAGGCGCGGAGATAAGACTGGATCTGCTCGGCGAGCTCCTGGAAATAGGAGCTGGTGGTGCGGCCGCATCCGGGGCAGCTCGTGACCTGAGGCATGAAGCTGCGGATGCCGAGCGACTGGAGGATCTGCTGTGCGGCCTGGACCTCCTCGGTGCGGTCGCCGCCGGGCTTGGGGGTGAGGCTGACGCGAATGGTGTCGCCGATGCCCTCGAGCAGAAGCGGCGCGAGGCCGGCGGCGGAGGCGATGAGGCCCTTGGTTCCCATTCCGGCTTCCGTCAAGCCGAGGTGCAGCGGGTAATCGCAGCGGGCAGCGAGGGTGGTGTAGACGTCGATGAGGTCGCGGACGCCAGAGACCTTGGCTGAGAGGATGATCATGTCATGGCCAAGGCCATAACGCTCGGCGGCGCGGGCGGAGTCGAGGGCGCTCGCGACCATGGCCTCCATCATCACGTCGCGGGCGGGCTGCGGCTGCTGCGAGCGGGCGTTCTGGTCCATCATGCGGGTGAGGAGCGCCTGATCGAGGGAGCCCCAGTTGACGCCGATGCGAACCGGCTTGTGGTTTTCGACGGCACACTCGACCATGGTGCGGAAGTTGTCGTCGTCTTTGCGGCCGATCGACACATTGCCGGGGTTGATGCGGTACTTGGCGAGAGCGCGAGCAGCGGCGGGGAACTTTCTGAGCAGCAGGTGGCCGTTATAGTGGAAGTCACCGATGATGGGCACGCGGATGCCGCGCTTGTCGAGGCCTTCGACGATGTGCGGAACGGCCGCGGCGGCGTCTTCGTTGTTGACGGTGACGCGGACGAGCTCGGAGCCGGCCAAAGCCAGGTCCGCGACCTGGCCGATGGTGGCTTGAATGTCGGCCGTGTCGGTGTTGGTCATCGACTGGACGACGACCGGGACCTCCCAACCGACGCGAACGCCGCCGATTTTGACTGTTGGTGTCTTCCTGCGCTGAATCTCCGCCATAGTCCTAGTTTACCCGGTAAATGGCATGCGGGCCGGGCAGTTTTTTGCCGGACTCTGCCGGGACGGAGCATACGGCCTGACTGCACCGAAGGCGCAACTCCCGCCGAACCTCCTGAGCGGTACTCCAACGTTCATGTGCATTTCCGGCGTCTTTTCAAGTGATTTTTTGCGATGAAGAAGCCACGTAGCCGCTGCACTCCGCACAGCGTCAATGAGAGAGGCGCGATCGCCCTGTAAAATCGAGCTAACCCCGCCTCATTCCGGCATCGGAGGCCCCTTGCTTTATTGGCTGCTTTACGAAAAGCTCTACCCGTTTTTTCACCCTTTCCGGATCTTCCGCTACCTTACTTTTCGGACCGCCTTTGCGTCGCTGACCGCGCTGCTGATCGCGCTGTTGATCGGACCGTACGTGATCCAGAAGCTGCGCGAGTTTCAGATCGGGCAGTTTATCCGCGAGGACGGACCGCAGTCGCACCTGAAGAAGTCGGGCACGCCGACGATGGGTGGGGTGCTGATCTGCATCGCCATACTGCTGCCGACGGTACTGTGGGCCGATCCGGCGAATCCGTTTGTGTGGATCACGGTGTTTTCCACTTTTGCCTTCGGCGCCATTGGCTTTGCGGACGACTACATCAAGGTGGTGAAGCGGCGCAGCCTGGGGCTGACGGCGCGGGCCAAACTGCTGTTTCAGGGGCTGGTGGGAGTGGTGGTGGCCGGGGCGCTGGTGACGCTCGAGCAGTTCAAGATGTTCTCGACCGAGCTTTCGGTGCCGTTTGTGAAGAGCTGGCGGCCAGACCTGCTGTGGCACATGTGGCCGGCCACTTTGCCGCACATGGCTTTGCTGTCGTTTGTGCCGTTCGTGATCTGGGTGGTGTTTATCCTGATGGGCTCGTCGAATGCCGTGAACCTGACCGACGGGCTGGACGGGCTGGCGATCGGATGCACGATCATTGCCGCGGGGGCGCTGGCGGTGCTTACGTATGTGAGCGGCCACGTGTTTTTTGCCGACTACCTGGAACTGCAGCGCATGCCCCTGGTGAGCGAGCTGACGGTGTTTTGCGGGTCGATGGTAGGCGCGTCGATCGGGTTCCTTTGGTATAACGCGCACCCGGCGGAGATCTTTATGGGCGACGTGGGGTCGCTGGCGCTGGGCGGAGCGATTGGGACGGTCGCCATCGTGATACGCCAGGAGTTGCTGCTGCCGTTTATCGGGGGCATTTTTATCATCGAGGCGCTCTCGGTAATGCTGCAGGTGGGCAGCTACAAGCTGCGCAAGAAGCGGATCTTCAAGATGGCTCCGCTGCACCACCATTTCGAGCAACTGGGCTGGCATGAGTCGAAGGTGATTGCGCGGTTCTGGATTGGAGCGCTGGTGTTTGCACTGTTTGCACTCACGACGCTGAAACTGCGGTAGGCGCGCTCCGCTGACCTCGGGGTGCGGTGCACAATAGAGAAGTTGTGAAGTCCGCCCAAGGACGCATGCGCATGATGGAGCTTAAAGGCAAGAGGGTTCTGGTGGTGGGGCTGGGGAAGTCCGGTCTGGCGGCGGCGCTGTTTCTTCGCCGGCGCGGGGCGCAGGTGACGGTCTCGGACGTGCGCAGCGCCGAGGCGCTGGCCAAGGATATTCCGGCGCTGCTCGACGAGGGGATCATGGTGGAGACGGGCGGGCACGGGCTGCTGACCTTCCGCCGGCAGGACCTGATTGTGGTGAGCCCGGGCGTGCCGCTGGATACCTCAGAGTTGACGCAGGCGAAGAGCTTCGGGATTCCGATTATCGGCGAGCTGGAGCTAGCGGCGCGGTTTATCCAGGGCAGGATTCTGGCCATTACCGGCTCGAACGGAAAGACGACTACGACGGCGCTGGTGGGCGAGATTTTGAAGGAGGCCGGAGTGCCCACGCTGGTGGGCGGGAACATCGGCGTGCCGGTGGTGGGGCTGATTGAAGAAAGCACCGCGGAGACATGGTCGGTGCTTGAGGTGTCGAGCTTTCAGCTCGAGAGCACGGTGGAGTTTCACCCGAGCATCGCCGTGATTCTGAACATTACGCCCGATCATCTCGACCGTCACGGCACCTTTGAGAGTTATGCAATGGCGAAGGAGCGCATCTTCGCGGCGCAGGACGGGAACGACTCGGTGGTGCTGAACGCGGACAATACGCGGACGGAGCTGGCCGCATCGCACACGACGGCGAAGGTTTACTGGTTCTCGATCGAGCACCCTGTGGCGCAGGGAGCATGGGTGGAGGGCGGATACGTTGTTTATCGCCACGCGCAGGAAGGCGAAGTGGAAATGGTGATGCCGTTGAGCGGGATTCCGCTGAAGGGCGAGCACAATGTGGAGAACGTGCTGGCCGCGGTGTGCGCGGCGCGGCTGGCGGGCGTGGATGCGGGTGCGATCCGGCGGGCAGTGGAGAAGTTTCAGGCAGTAGAGCACCGGCTGGAGTTTGTGGCCACGGTGAACGGCGTGGAGTACTACAACGATTCGAAGGCGACGAACGTGGATGCGACGGCAAAAGCGGTTGCAGCATTCCAGACGGGGATTCATCTGATCCTGGGCGGCAAGGACAAGGGCTCCGACTACCTGGTGCTGGCGGACCTGCTGCGGAATCGCGTACGGGCGGTGTACACGATCGGGTCGGCGGCGGCGAAGATTGAGTCGCAACTGCGCGGGGTGATCTCAATCCACTCCTGCGAGACGCTGGACCGGGCGGTGAATGCGGCGGCGGCGGCGGCGCGGCCGGGTGAGGTGGTGCTGCTGGCGCCTGCCTGCTCCAGCTTTGACCAGTTTGAGAACTATGAGCACCGGGGCCGCGTCTTCAAGCAACTGGTTACGGAACGGCGGGGGTGGAATCGATGGCAAAGCGCGTAGGCGTGGACAAATGGCTGTTTTTTACCACGCTGCTGCTGACGGTGACCGGGCTGGTGATGGTTTTTTCAGCCTCGGCCGTGGTGGCGCAGGAGCTTTACCACACGCCGTACACGTTTGTGGGCAGGCAGGCTTTGTGGGCACTGGCGGGGGTGCTGGCGCTGGTGATCCTGATGCATGTTGAATCGAGCTTTTATAACTCGCCGCGGTTTATCTATCCCGCCCTGTGCGGGACCACACTGCTGCTGGTGCTGGTCTTATTTTTTCCCGGCTCGCACAATGTGCATCGCTGGATCCGCTTCGGCAGCATCCTCACGCTGGAACCTTCGGAGGTGGCGAAGCCGGTGCTGATCCTGTTTCTGGCGTGGTTTCTGCACACGCGGCTGGACGCCATGCGGGACTGGAAGAGGACGCTGGCGCGGGCTGCGATCATGCCGGTGGTCTTTATTGCGCTGGTGCTGCGGCAGCCGGACCTTGGGACAGCGCTGGTATTGGCCGGCGTCACGGCGATGATGCTGATGCTTTCGGGGATGGAATGGAAGTATCTGCTGGGCGCAATCGGGGCAGCGCTTCCGGTGCTGGGTGCGATGCTGTTCCTGGTGCGGTGGCGGCGTGCGCGGATGCTGGTCTTTCTGCACCCGGCCTCGGACCCGATGGGCGCGGGCTACCACATCAACCAGTCGCTGATCGCGGTGGGCACGGGCGGATTGACGGGGGTGGGGTACATGCAGGGAATGGCGAAGCTGTTTTACCTGCCGGAGTCGGCAACCGACTTCATCTTCGCCAATATCGCGCAGGAACTGGGCTTTGTGGGCGCTCTTCTCGTCGTGCTGCTCTTTTTGCTGCTGGGCGTGCGTGGGCTGCGGGCGGCCTTTCGCTGCCAGGACCCGTTTGACCGGCTGACCGCCTTCGGAATCACGACGGCTGTTCTGCTGCAGGCGTTCTTCAATATCAGCGTGGTTTTGTCGCTGGTGCCGACCAAGGGGATTCCACTGCCGCTGATCTCTTACGGCGGGACTTCGATGTTTTGCACGCTGGCGAGCATTGGAATTCTGCTGAATATCACAAAAAAAGCCGACTGAAACGTGAGCCGAGAAGCGTATCCCGTTGGTTCGGGACGTAAGAGCGTGCGCGTTATAGCGGTTCTCCAATTGGTGTGGAGCGAAGAGCAATCGTTAAGTGGCTTTTTCATCAAGAAAAAGCCACCTTGAATGACGCCAGAAACGCCACATAGAAATTGGAGAACCGCTCTAACATCTTGCAACAGAACGGCACGGCGGGCTGGGACGGCCGGTGATACGCGACTTTGCGGCGATTCCGGGGTTTCCGGTAGAGCGGCTGCTGCGGTTTTGCGGAGGAGCAGAGACGGGCGTCCAGAGGCTTAACCGCATCAAAAAATCTAGCTCTTCGAACCCGCGCGGGAGCGTGGATTTTGAGAGCGCTTACCTGGTAACAGCCTATGGTAACCTTGTGAGAGTTACCACCAACCGGCAGCAGATGTCCGGGACAAGAGGTTCCTATAGGCTTTTCTTCCCCTGCATTTCTCTACGAAAGGCAAAAGCTTGGCGGAACTAAGGGTTCTCATCGCAGGTGGCGGCACTGGCGGCCATATTATTCCCGCGCTGGCAGTGGCCCGGGAGCTGGTTGCGCGCCACGGAGCGGAAGTGTTGTTTGTGGGGACAGCGCGCGGGATGGAAATCCGCCTCGTGCCCGAGGCGGGTTTTCGGCTTCGACTGATCGACGTCGGGCCGTTGAAAAGCGTGTCGCTGGCCACGCGGATACGCACGCTGCTGCGGCTTCCGGGGAGCATCGGGGAGTGCAGGCGGCTGATCCGGGAGTTTCGGCCGACGGTGGTGTTTGGGGTGGGCGGGTACGCATCAGGTCCAGCCATGGCGGCGGCGCTGCAGCTCAAGGTGCACACGGTGGCATTCGAACCGAACGCCATGCCGGGGCTGGCTAACCGATTGGTGGGCCGGAAGGTGCAGGCAGCGGCAGTCAACTTTCCCTCGGCGGTGCAGTGGTTCAACAACTGCGAAGTGACCGGGATTCCGGTTCGCCCGGGATTCTTCAGGCTGCAACCTCCCACGAGCGCGGCCCCGCATCTGCTGGTGTTTGGCGGTTCCCAGGGGGCGAAGCTGTTCAATACCGTGCTGCCGAAGATCATCGGGGAATTGCTCGGGGCGGTTCCGGGGCTTACGGTTCTTCATCAGAGCGGCGTACGTCATGCCGAAACGACGCAGGACGCGTATGCGGCGAGCGGGGCAGACCCTGCGCGGTGGCAGGTCCGGCCATTCCTCGACGACATGCCGGCGCGGTTTGCCAAGGCGCACCTGGTGATGGCGCGGAGCGGAGCTTCCACGGTGGCGGAGCTGGCAGCCGCCGGCAAGCCGGCTCTACTGGTCCCGTTTGCCGCGGCCACCGATCAGCACCAACGGCGTAACGCCGAAGCCATGGTGAGCGTGGGAGCGGCCGTGATGCTGCAGGAGGAGGATCTGGAAGTCTCCGGAAGACTGATTGAGACGCTGGCAGGACTGCTGAACGCTCCCGCGCGGTTGGCATCGATGGCCGCGGCGGCACGCACCCAGTCTCATCCGGCGGCTGCCGAGCGGATCGCGGACATTCTTGCCGGGCTTCCACCCGAGCCGGCGCTGCAGCGGGCGGGTTAAGGCGGTTCTCCCATTTCCATGTGGTATTTCTGGCGTTGATCGAGGTGGCTTTTTCCTGTTGAAAAAGCCACTTGGCGACTGTCTTTCGCTCTACAGCAACTGGAGAACCGCTACAGGTCCGACAAAAAGGCCCGCCTGCCGGAGCAAGCGGGCCTTTTATCCTGACTTGCGTGGAGGTTACCTGCGGCCACCGCCGCCGCCGTGGAAGCCACCCCCACCGCCGTGGAAGCCGCCACCGCCGCTAAAGTGTGCGCCGCCGCTGAATCCTCCGACGTGTCCGCCACTAAAGCCGCCTACATGCCCGCCGCTATATCCGCCGCGAAAACCGCTGGAAGAAAAGCCCCGCGCGGCAGGGGGTCCGCCGCGATACCCGTACCCGCCCGTGTAAGGAGCCCGTCCGCCGTATGCTTCATGGCCGCCGTACCCGTATCCACCACGATAGCCATATCCGTAGCCGCCCCCGTAGCCATATCCGTAGCCGTGACGCCATCCCCAGCCATACCAGGGTCCGGCACCGATGAAGACGCCGCCGAGAAACCAGCTAGGACCGTAATAGCCGTAGGGCGCGCAAGCGTATGGGTAATAAGAATAGTATCCCCACTCGCAGTCGGGCGGGCCGTAGTAGCCATAGTAGCCCGGAGCAACCACAGCCGGGCCGACACCAACACCAACCGCAACCTGGGCATTTGCCGTAAAGGCAAACGGTAGAACCAGAAGCATTGCGATTAAAACCAAGCGGGATTTCCGCATGACAACCTCCTCGTGCTGTCCCGTTGCGCCTTTCCGGCGACGAGTCCCGGAGTTGCCTCCGTCTTCAGCACCCTCCGGCCTTGCGATCTTCCGGCCCGGCCGGCTCCCATTCTTTAAGACAAAATTTCCGCGCTTTAGTTGCGGTTGTTTTTTCAAGAATCATTCACAGTTGGAGTTGCGCGCAAGGGATTTTTTTGCCGATTCAAAGCAGGCGCGGAGCCGCTTGGCGCATGCGTAAGCGATTGCGTGCAATTCGCACAAAAAATGGCCTCTCCGTTGAGGAAAGGCCACCGAGCGCAGTTGGTCCGAACCAGACTACCTGCGAAAGTGTTCATAGCCGCGAACCGGAGCGACAGGCCGGTCGACGACCCGCCCCCGTCCATAGTCGACAAAGCCGCGCGCGACGGGTACAGGCATCCTGGCGCCGGCGAAGTTCCACCGGCCGGGAACCCAGTAGCCGTTCGCGTAGTAGCCGGCTACCCATACGTATCCGGGTCCAGGGCAGGGTGGAACATAAGCCACCGGCGCGCCCACGCCCACGTAGACACCAACTTCGGCCGCCTGCGCCGGAACCGCCGCGAGGCCCAGCCCGCCAGCCACCAATGCCGCTCCCAGCACCCACTGCTTCATGTTGCCCATATATCCTCCGTTCCAGCCGGCCGCTCGTTTCGAGATCGAGGGCCGCTCCGGCTGCCTGCCTTTGGGAAGCTCGATTGCTGATGCTTCCCGGCGCGCCGGTTATGTCCTGATTCAACAGCGCGGAGGAGCAAAGGTTGCGCGGGCCAGATGAAAATAAAATGCCGCAACTTTCTGCCCAATCGGGGTTTGGAGGGGCTATTCTTCTACCTATCCCCCACCGTTGATGGCGTGACGCAAATCACCAAACGCCGTAGAGGATGGCCTTATGCTGATGGCGTCGCCAGGAGACTTCGAGATGACTATCGAGGAGTGCCGTCGCCTCATGGGGAGCTTCCGGATCAGGGCGCCGCGTCATGGGCGCGGGGGGACGATTACGCTCCTGGTTTGCGCGGCGTTATGTATGTTGGCGGGGCTTGCCGGCTGCAATGTGATTGTCGAGAATGCCGCCACCCCTTCTCCAGCATTGCCTGCAGCCACGGTCTCTCCGGTTGGCGGCTCTCCCATCCGGCACATCGTTGTGATCATGCAGGAGAACCGCAGCTTCGACAACCTGTTCAATGGATTTCCGGGCGCGGACACGGCACAGAGCGGCGAAAGCGGCGGCGCGACGATCCCATTGACGCCGGTGTCGCTGGCCGACTCGCGCGACCTCATCCACTCGCACCTGCAGTGGTGGCAGGATTGGGACCAGGGCAACATGGACCAATTTGCGCAGAGCGGTGCAAATCCTCCCACGCTCCCCTATTCGTATGTTCCGCGCAGCGACGTGGAGCCTTACTGGGACCTCGCATTGCAGTACACGCTTGGCGACCGCATGTTCCAGTCGAACACCGGTCCCAGCTTTGTCGCACACCAGTACATGATCGCCGGGCAATCCGGTGACGTGGCCGAGGACCCGACGGGTACCATCTGGGGGTGCGACGCCGATCCGAGTACGCGAGCTGCGCTGATCGGGCCGAATGGCACCGAACTGCCGGGGGTGTTTCCGTGTTTCGATTATCGGACCATCGCCGACCTGCTCGACGAAAAAGGGGTCACATGGCGCTACTATGCTCCTGGCAGCAACGACCAGTTTTTTGTACTTTCGGCCTATCAGGCCATCCGCCACATCCGCTATGGCAACGACTGGGAGCAAAATGTGATTTCTCCGCAGAACCGGGTGCTCACGGATATTGCCGCCGGCGAACTGGCGCAGGTGACCTGGATCGTTCCCGACTTTACGCACTCCGACCATCCGGGATCCGGGAGCCTTGAGGGCCCGGACTGGGTGGCTTCAATCGTGAATGCCATCGGCAACAGCAACTTCTGGAATTCGACGGCGATCTTTATCGCGTGGGACGACTGGGGCGGATGGTATGACCACGTCAATCCACCCATGATCGACAGCATGGGACCGGGATTCCGTGTCCCGCTCCTCGTGGTCTCGCCATACGCGAAGCACGGATATATCTCACACCAATTCCATGAAGCCAGCGGCTTCGTCCGGTTCATTGAAGAGAACTTCGGAATGGGGAATGTGGGCACTCGCGACGTTGCAGCGGATTTTTTTGCGGATTGTTTCGATTACACGCAGACGCCCGCCCCGTTCGTGCAGATCAGGACAAGAGTCACGGCGGCCACGCTCATTGGCGAAAGACAATCGGGTCCGCCGGACGACGATTGAAGATGGCTTGATGCCGCGCAGGACGCAAGCGCCGACGGTGGGCAGCTATTCCTCGGGATGGCTGAGAGCACCAAAAGACTGTCGTGGAAATCATGGCCGCCCTTCCGGATTCGCTTTCGCAGTGGAATTGCAGAGTCTTCTTCAGTGGCGCACTGCTGTTTGCAGGCCGCAAAATGTGATTCCTGCGACTCGCCCTGCAGACGGCATGTTTACCGTCGGCGTACGGCCGCTCGCGGCGCCGCCTGCCGAAGGGCCTCGGCGTCTGTCGATCGATAAGCAGATCCAAGCAGATCCACGGCGGCCTTGAAGCTACCACCGAAGGCGAGATGTAACCGGCCGGCGACCCCGGGCGGCTCGCGCCTGTTACATTGGAGTATCACCCTCCATGTTTGCGACTTCCCAGCACGCTCACTTTATTGGCATCGGCGGCATCGGCATGAGCGGGATTGCCGAGATTCTGCTCAGCCTTGGCATGAAGGTGTCAGGCTCCGACCTGCGGCGCAGCGCGATAACCGACCGGCTGGCGCAACTGGGCGCCACGGTCTACGAGGGACACGAAGCTGCGAACATAGCCGGAGCTACGGTGGTTGTGACCAGTTCTGCCGTGAGCGCCGGCAATCCGGAGGTGATCGAAGCGCACGCGCGCAAGATTCCGGTGATCCAGCGGGCGGAGATGCTGGCCGAACTGATGCGGCTGAAGTACGGCATCGCCATCGCCGGGATGCACGGCAAGACAACGACGACCTCGATGGTGGCCGCTGTGCTGACGGCCGGAGGGCTCGACCCGACGGTGGTGGTGGGCGGGCGCGTGGACGCACTGGGCTCGAACGCGAAGCTGGGCAGCACACAATATCTGGTGGCCGAGGCCGACGAGAGCGACCGGTCGTTCCTGAAGCTTTCGCCCATTCTTGCCGTGGTGACCAACATCGACCGCGAGCACATGGACTGCTACCACGACATGGCCGAGGTTGAGCGGGCGTTTGTGGAGTTCATGGATCGCGTGCCGTTCTACGGCGCGGTCGTGGCGTGTGCGGACGATCCCCTGCTGGCCGCAACCCTGCCGCGAGTGCGGCGGCGCGTCTTCACCTACGGAGTTGGTGCAGATGCAGATTATCGGCTGGAGTTTGCGGGAGCGGGTCAGGGAAGCGGGCCATCGAGATTTGTGGTGCACACGGCCGCCGGTTCGCTGGGATCATTTGAGCTACACGTGCCCGGGCGCCACAATGTGCTGAACGCCACGGCGGCGGTGGCGGTGGCGCGACTGCTTGAAGTGCCGGCGGGAAGGATTGCAGAGGGCCTGAAGAACTTTCGCGGAGTGGACCGGCGCTTCCAGAAGCGCGGCGAAGTGCGCGGCGTGACGGTGATCGATGACTACGCCATTCATCCCACGGAGATTCGGACCATTTTGGGTGTTGCGCGAGGGTGCCGATACCGCAGGATTCACGTGGTGTTTCAGCCGCACCGGTATACGCGGACGCAAGATTTGATGGATGAGTTCGGCGGCGCGTTCGCCGATGCCGACACAGTTCTGGTGCTGCCGATTTATCCGGCGAGTGAGAAGCCGATTGCGGGCGTAACGGCGGAACGGCTCGTGGAGCGGATGGAAGAGCGCATGGGGGGCGACGGGCCGCGCGTGAGCTTTGTCGCGGAGTTCCCCGCCGCGGTCACCGAGGCGGTCTCAGAGGCAGGGGAAGGCGACCTGATTCTGACGCTGGGCGCGGGCAGCGTGAACCAGCTCGCGCCGCTGATTCTGGCGGCCCTCGGGGACCTGCAGCCCGCGGCTGTTACCGCCGGCCATGCGGGCTAAGGATTCTTGAACGGCCTATAGCCGGCTGGCGAAACTACAGATCTTCAACCTCGTCGATCGCGCGCATGGACTTGAATCCCGCGGTTTTTCCGTTGCAACTGAGTTGTTCTGGAACGATACTGGGCTCGGCGAGGAACGATCATGGCCGATGCGCTTCACGACGATCTCCGTCACACCATCCGCTTATGCTGGAAGAGCCTGCGCGGGCAGGAAGTCTTCAAGGCCATCAAGGTGGACAAGGACCTGGCTGCGGCTATGCCCGAAGAGTTTTCGGCGCGGGGCCAGATCACGGCTACCATGTCGTGCGGCAGCAGCGCCAATCGACTGTGCGAGATTCTGGTTGGCAAAGACCTGAGCGATTACGTCAAGAGTCCGGATGCGATCGACCTGAGCGAGGGAGGAAGGCTGTCGACGGCCATGCTGGCGATGAGGCAGACTGACGGATACGTGCTGGTGCGCATCAACGTGATAGGCGGCGGCGCCGGGCATAGCTACATCTTTCTCTCCCAGCAGCGCAAGGCGGGCGAGGAACTTAAGGGATATATCTACCAGACCAATGTAGGCTGCTATTTTAAAAGCGCGTTCGACTTGATCGCGTGGATCGACGACGAGAAGTCGGAGATCGAGGTCGACCTTGCGAAACACTTCTCGGAGATCGTGAAGGGCTTCCAGTTGTCCCCCGGCTTCACTTACCAGGAGAAGTACATGCTCTCCGACAAGGCGCTGAGGCAGGACGAGATGGCCGACTTGAAAGACAAGTCCAAGGGCGCCGACGCGGCCCGCTTCCGCATCATGTGGACGCCGGTGGTCGAAGCGACGGCGGAGGCCAATCTGCTGGCCATCCGTCAGCTTTTGCCGGCGGAAAAGGCGCCGGCCGTGAAGTTCGCAACGGTTTGAATGTCATGGGGCGAGCGGCAGCTTTCCCCCTTCCGGAAAATGATCCTCGCTGCTTGTCCGGCGCCTGTTTGCATGGGGCGGGCAGGTGCGGGTCCGCGCCGGCTTAAACGCCGCGCGTTCTCAACCCCCTGCCTGAGATCGCGACAAGGCTTGAAATTGGGAGAGCAAACATGAATACTTAAGTTTTTACTTGACAAATAATCGGTCTGAGACTATACTTAAGCAGATGCTAAATCTTCAAGGAGCCGACAGGATGCCAGAAGCAACCGTAAACCACTCGACCTTCACCATCGAACGCAGTTTGACCGCCACGCCGGAGCGCGTCTTTGCGGCGTTCTCCGACCCGGAGAAGAAGCAGCGCTGGTTCCGGGAGAACCAGGCCTTCGCGGTGTATGAACTGGATTTTCGGGTGGGCGGGAAGGAGACTTCCAGCTTCACGCTCAGCGATCAGACGCCGTTTCCGGGAGTGGTTTGCACAAACGACACCTGGTATCTGGACATCGTGGAGAACCGGCGCATCGTGCTGGCTTACACCATGACGCTGGGCGGCAGGCGCATCTCGGCGTCGCTGGCCACCTTCGAGTTTGCGCCGGCCGGGGATGCGACCAGCCTGACGTTTACCGAGCAGGCCGCGTTTTTCGAAGGAGCCGACGGCCCGGAGATTCGTAAGGGAGGGTGGATGGAGCTTCTGGAGAAACTTTCAAGGGAGATCGCGGGTTAAGGCGAAGCGGATGGGGCTGGCGATTGGGGAGTTGGACGGACTTTGGCTGCCGAGGTATCCGGCTCGCGCCGCCAGCCGCACGGGATACGCCAACCCTGGTTTTGCTCCAGGACGTGTCCGTGGGGGCGGCGCGCGAAAAGAATGGGCGCAGCGAAATGTTTTGTAACGGACGCGTGTCTTAAGTCAGTACCTCACGTATATGGAAAACGCAAAGCTGAAATC
>Ga0335072_10007858_pt1 | contig 15504 bp, 12 predicted proteins | sample Lox_Sample_21_FD_206725 | JGI IMG/M metagenome (GOLD analysis project Ga0335072, IMG submission 206725) | Soil microbial communities from Loxahatchee National Wildlife Refuge, Florida, United States - Lox_Sample_2.1 | ecosystem: Environmental > Terrestrial > Soil > Wetlands | place: USA... | reverse complement strand
GCGGTGCGCCACGCTGCGCTGTGACGGGGCGCGGTGACAGGGGCTGGGCGTGCTGGCAGTATTTGCGCTTGTGCAAGGTGCACCGGTATCGAACGCCGGCGATGCAACGGCCAAGAGCGGGGGGGGGAGCAATCATGTTTGTTGGGACGCATGCCATGCGCGCGCCAGAGCACCCTGCGGTGATCGACAGCGCCAGCGGTGCGATGATCACGTATCGCGAACTGGATCAGCGGTCCAATCGCCTGGCGCAATATCTTTATCGCGTGGGCCTGCGGCGCGGCGACACCATCGCATTGCTCTTGGAAAACCACCCGCGCTTTATGGAAATCGTCTGGGCCGCGCGGCGATCCGGCCTCTATCTCACCGCGGTGAACCGCTACCTGACGGCGGATGAAGCCGCCTACATCATCGACGATTGCGATGCGGCATTGCTCTTGAGTTCGGCCGCGCTTGCCGAGGTGGCGATGCATTTGCCGTCCCGGCTGCCGCGCTGCCGGCGCTACCTGATGGCCGGCGGCACGATCGACGGCTGGGAGTCTTATGAAGCCGCCGTCGCCGACTGTCCCGCCGAGCCTCTGGAGGAGCAATGGCTGGGCGAGATCATGCTGTACAGTTCCGGCACGACGGGCCGGCCGAAGGGTGTGCGGCGGCCATTGCGGCCGCTGAAGGTGGACGAGGACGATATTCTGGTGATGTTCACCCGCGGCTACGGCTTCGATGCCGATACCGTGTATCTCTCGCCCGCGCCGATGTACCACGCTGCCCCGCTGGCATTTTCCATAGGCGTGCAGAACGCTGGCGGGACCGTGGTGATGATGCCGCGGTTCGATGCGGAGGCGGCGCTGGCGGCGATCGAACGCTACCGCATCACGCACAGCCAGTTCGTGCCGACGATGTTCGTGCGCATGCTGAAGCTGCCCGCCGAGTGCCGCACGCGCTATGATCTTTCCAGCCATCGGCTGGCAATTCATGCCGCGGCGCCGTGTCCGGTCGAGGTGAAGCGGGCGATGATCGACTGGTGGGGCCCGATTATCCACGAATATTACGGCGGCACCGAGGGCAACGGCATGACCCGCATCGACGCGGCCGAATGGCTGGCGCATCCCGGTTCGGTCGGGCGGCCGATCATCGGCGTGCTGCATATCTGCGATGAAGCCGGGAACGACCTGCCGCCCGAGGAGCCCGGCCTGATATATTTCGAACGCGATGCGATGCCGTTTGCCTATTACAAGGATCCGGAGCGCACGCGGGCGGCGCAGCATCCGCGGCATCCGAACTGGTCCACCCTGGGCGACATCGGATACGTGGATCGGGACGGCTTTTTGTATCTGACCGACCGCATGGCGTTCATGATCATCTCGGGCGGCGTCAACATTTATCCCCGCGAGATCGAGGATGTACTGATTACGCATCCGCAGGTCCGCGACGTCGCGGTATTCGGTCTGCCGGATCCTGACATGGGCGAGCAAGTGAAGGCTGTGGTGGAACCGATGGACGGAGCTTCACCCGGGGACAGCCTTGCGGCGGAGCTGATCGCTTTCGCGCGGGACCGGCTGGCGCACTACAAGGTGCCGAAATCGGTGGATTTTGTCGACATGCTGCCTCGCCTGCCGACCGGGAAGTTGTACAAGCATGCATTGCGGGCGGAGTATCTGGCGAGACTGCCTGCGGTGTGACCTGCGTTTGATATGACGTGCCTTCGGAATGACGTGCCTTCGGTATGCTCTGCCGCCGGTCTGCCGCGGCAACGGAACCCGGGCAGACGCGGTGCGCGGCGTTTTGCCAACCGGGCGGGCTTGGCAGCGTTCCCCTGCGATGGGACGTTGCAGCGCCGCCCAACCGAGACGGAGGAAACCGCGATGATCGAAGTCTGGACCTGGCCAACGCCCAACGGGCACAAGGTGCACATCACGCTGGAAGAACTGGAATTGCCTTACCGGGTCGTCCCGGTGAACATCGGCAAGGGCGACCAGTTCAAGCCCGAATTCCTCGCCATCACGCCTAATCACCGCATTCCCGCGATCATCGATTCCGACGGCCCTGGCGGCAAGCCGCTGACGCTGTTCGAATCCGCGGCGATCATGATCTACCTGTCGGAGAAGACCGGCGGAAAACTCATCCCGCAAGACCCGGTCGGCCGCTACAAGTGCCTGGAATGGATGATGTTCCAGATGGGTGGCGTCGGCCCGATGTTCGGTCAGTACAATCACTTCGCCAATTATTCGGTGGAGCGGCTGCCCTATGCGATCGATCGCTACACCAACGAGGTCGCACGCCTCCATCGCGTGCTGGACAAGCGGCTGGGACAGGTGACATGGCTCGCGGGCGATGAGTACAGCCTTGCGGACATCATCACATTTCCCTGGATCCGCAATCCGCAACGCCGCAACGTCGATCTGGCCAATTATCCGAATGTGAAGCGCTGGCACGACGCGGTGGCCGCCCGGCCGGCGGTGCAGCGCGGCGTCGCGGTGCTGACGGAGAAGCAGCGCAAGGGTGGCATGACGGACGCCGAGCGCGACGTGATGTTCGGCAAGACGCAGTTCGCGGCGCATTAGATGCGTCACCATGGCGCCATGGCGGCCGCCATGGCGATACGATCACCTGCTGCCCTGCGTGCCGGCCGACGATGTGCCGGCGGATGCCGGCCGGCCGGGGTCAGGCCTCCAGCACCAGCGCTGCCTGCATGCCGTTCGGGCTGCCAAGCCCGGTGCAGGCATCCCATCCCGCGGTCGCTTCGAAGGCGCCGTTGCTGCCCCGGGCGATATCGCGCAATGCGCCCGGCGCGCCATAGAGCATTGGATTGACCAGACCCACCGGACGTCCCTTGGCGGCATTGATGCGGGCGATCAGCCCGGCCCACAGGGGCGCGACGGCGCTCGTGCCGCCGACCGCCGCCGCGGCGCCGTCCACGCGCATGGCATAGCCGGTCTCGGGATCGGCGTTGCCGCAGACGTCGGGCACGCCGCGCATGGTCAGGCGGGAGGTCTGGCCTTGCTTCGTCACGTGGAGCCCCACCTGCCACGGCGGCACCGCGAAGACGCTGCTGACCCCACCGCCGCCGGCGCCATTGTTAGCGCCGCCATTCCAGACCGTCTCACCGGCGATCGCGCCGTCGCGGGTCTGCAGGCGGGTGCCGCCGCAAGACAGCACGTGCGGGCTGGAGGCAGGAAAATCGACATGATCCGCGCCGTCGTCGTCGCCGTCGCTGGAACCGCCGTCGCCCGCGGAGACGCACACTGAAACGCCCATTGCCGCCGCGGCCGCAAGTGCCGCGTCGAATGCGGCCATTGCCTGCATGGACCAGGCGGCTTCCGGCCCGCCCCAACTGATGGAGATCACCGACGGCCGGTGGAGCATGTCATGCACCGCGGTCGTCAGCGCGTCGAGGAAACCGGCCTCCGTGTTCGGCGCGAAATAGACGACGATCTTCGCGGCGGGTGCGATCGCTCCCGCCATCTCGATATCGAGCGATACTTCCGCATCGGGTCCGCTCGGATCGCCGGTTGGCGCATTGGTCGCGCCATCGACCGAGACGCAGCAGATGTCCGGCGCCGGGCTGATCCCGAGGCTGGCGAACCAGGCCTGGAGGTCGGAGGCGCGGTAACCGCCGCCAAGTTCGATCAAGCCGATGCACTGGCCGGCGCCATCGCCCTGGGGAAAACCGTAGAGGGCGGCGACCGCGCGCGGATCGAAGCCGCCGGTGGCGGCCTGTGCGCTGCCGGGAGCAGCGCGGTGGCGAAAATGCGGCCTCGCCACGGGCCGGTTGTCCAGGCCCAGGACGACCATGACCGCATCCTTCAAAGATTCCGGCAGATGTACCGCTCCGTTGCTGGCGCGGAAGGTACCGCCGGCGTGCTCTATGCGCTGGAGGGTCACGCCGAAGGCGGCACTGAATGCCGCGGCCGGGCCCGACAGTGCCACAGTACCGCGTGCCGCGTCGGCCTCTGTCACGTTCAGCCGGTTCGCCGCGGCGAAGCTGCGCACGGCGGCAATGTCGTCCGGGCGGGCGCTGAACGCGCGGGCAAAGTCCTCCCGGCTCAGGTGCTGTGCCGGCAGCCTGCCGGTGGTCCGGCGCAGCACCACGCTGACCTGGCATTGCTCTGTCGGGTCGGCGATGCCGATCGCGCGCGCGCCGCGCGGGAGTTGTCGCTCGCTGCCTGCCAATGCGTGTCCCACCATGGCTGAGGTCCTCCTGTTACAAATCGTGATCGCAGTCTCAAATCGGCGCCGCGCGGCGCGGACGCCGGCGTTCATTCTTAGTCTGTAATTCTAACAAGTCCGGGTGGACGAAAGGTTAACGCCGCGCGGCAGGTTAACGCCGCGCGGCGGACCAGCGGCGATTGCTCAGGAGCCAGCAGCCCAGGGAAGAGACCGCCAATCCGGCCACCGTCAGCGGTGCCAGCGCCTCGCCGAGCAATGCCCAGGCCATGAGGGCCGCGGTTCCCGGCATCAGGTAGAAGTTGGCTGTAGCTCGCGCCGCGGTGCCGCGGCGCAGCATGACGAAATACAGCACCATGCCGCCAAGCGAGACGAAGGCCGCGTTCCACGCGACGGCGGCGACTGCCCCCCAGGTCCAGTCCGCGTGCGGGGTCTCGAACACCGCCATCGACACCCAGCATGCCGCTGCCGAGGCGAGGAACTGCACCGTCGTTCCCTCAAGCAGCGGCACCACGCGGCAAAAGCGGCCGAAATAAAGCGTGCCGCCGCAAAGCGAGAACACGCCCACCACCGTCAGCAGCAGGAGCCGCAATTCCACCCTGCTGTGCAGCGCCGCCATGCCGACGATCAGTACCACGCCGCCGGCGCCAAGCAGCAGACCGAACCACTGCCGGGGGAGCAAGCGTTCGCCGAGGATCGGCCACGCCAAAGCCGCGGTCAGCAGCGGGTTCAGCGTCTGGATCAGGGCGATCGGGGCGGCGGGGACCCGGGTCATCGCGTAATGCGCCGTCATCAGCAGCACGGCGTTCATCAACACGCCGGCGACGGCGCAATGCACCCAGACCATCCCGCGCAGCGGCCGCCACGATCGACGCAACAGCAATGCGACCGCGACCAGTGCCACAGCGCAGACCGACATCCGCACCGCGACGAACAACAGCGGGGACAGGTGACGCAAGCCGACCCGGGCCGCGATGAACGACGAACTCCACAGCAGCACGAAGCCGAAAGGCGCCAACCGGTCCAACATCATCCATCTTGCTTGCGGCGAACGGGATGCCGCCTGGGGTCTCTGTGTAGCCCGGGTTGGGCAGGAAGCCTTGGACCGATTCCGCCGCGACGGCTGGTCCTTGGCAAGCAACTCTAACGCAATTCCGGCGCGAGGGAATAAAGCGCGGCCCGCCGGCGTCCAGTCGTTGTGACGCCCTGGCGGGCGGCGCCGTTACCTCGCGTCGGCTTCCGCAGGCCGCAACGCTGCGTTAAATTCTGACGTGCTAGGCTCACTCGCGCCGTTTCGCTTGAACCAGGAAATCCGTCGCCGATGACTGCCCGAATCCTGATCGTCGACGACGTGCCAGCCAATACGCGGCTGCTGGAGGCGAAGCTCGTCGCCGAATACTACCAGGTGTCCAGCGCCAAGAACGGCTTCGACGCGATCACGATGGCCAAGGACTGGCAGCCGGACCTGATCTTGCTCGACGTGATGATGCCGGGAATGGACGGCTTCGAGTGCTGCCAGTTTCTCAAGGATACGCCCTCCACGCTGCATATCCCCGTGGTCATGGTCACCGCGCTGGGCGAGCCGGTCGAGCGGCTGCGCGGCCTGGAGGCGGGTGCCGACGATTTTCTGACCAAGCCGGTCGAGTACGAGACGCTGATGGCCCGGGTGAAGAGCCTGGTCCGGCTCAAGCGATTGCTCGATGAATGGCGCGCCCGCGGCGAGACCGCGCGGGCTTTGGGTCTGTCCTCTGACCGGGTGTCGATCCCGTCGGTCGCCGGCGCCAGGGCCCTGGTGGTGGACGATTGGGATTTGAGCGCCCAGCCGCTACAGGATGCGCTCACCCGCGACGGCATCATCCCGGGCCGGGCGCGCACCCAGGCGGAAGCGATTGCGCTGTCCGGGGCCATCCCCTTCGACCTGATCGTCCTCAGCCTGTCGCTGGCCGAGGAAGATCCGCTGAAGCTGGCGTCCTCGCTGCGCGCTGCCGATGCGACGCATGACATCCCGTTGCTGCTGGTGGCCGAGCCGGAGGAGCGAGACCGGCTGCTGCGGGCGTTCGACCTCGGGGCCAACGACTGGCTGCTGCTGCCGCTGGACGAGAACGAACTGCGTGCCCGTGCCCGCAACCAGATCCGCCGCAAGTTCTACCAGGACCGGCTGCGCGCCGATGTCGGCACGGCGCTGGAGATGGCGCTGACCGACCCGATGACCGGCCTCTACAACCATCGGTACCTGATGCGCCATTTGCGCAACCTGCTGGAGGGGCCGCAGGAACGCGATCTGGCGGTGCTGATGATCGACGTCGACCATTTCAAATCGGTCAACGACGAGTACGGCCACGCCGCGGGCGATCAGGCGCTGCGGGTGATCGCCGAGACGTTGCGGAGCAATACGCGGGTCTTCGACTCGCTGGCGCGGTATGGGGGCGAGGAATTCGTGGTGGTGATGCCCGGCAGCGGCAGCGACGAGGCGGCCATTGCGGCCGAGCGTCTGCGGGCGGCGGTCGAGGGCCTGTGTTTCGAGCCCGATCCCGGCCGGCGCTGCCGCCTGACGATCAGCGTCGGGATCGCCTGGACAACGGAGGAGACGCGAACGCCAGAGGCGTTGCTGCGCGCGGCGGACTCCGCGCTGTACGGCGCCAAGCGGAGCGGCAGGAACAGGGTGGGGGTGGCGACCTACGCCAGCCGGCTCACTTGATCTTGCCTTCCTTGAACAAGACGTGCTTGCGCGCGACCGGATCGTATTTTTTCAGCTCCAGCTTGCCGGTCTGCGTGCGGGCGTTCTTCTTGGTGACATAGAAGAAGCCGGTATCGGCGCTGGAGACGAGCTTGATTTGAACGACGTTGGTTTTGGCCATGCCTGGGTACCTCGTGAAGCGGCTAAAATGCGCAGGCGAGGGGACGGGGTCAAGATCCGCGTCCGGATCGGGACGGCCGGCGGGGGCTGGCGGCGCGGCGGCCGGGCCAGCCTCGGCGGGGGCTCCCTTTAACCCGATCCTAACCCGAAGGTGCGAGCGTGACGTTGCGCAAAACTACCGAAGGAGATGACCATGCGCAGCGAAGGCATCGTGGCAGGGGGATCCCCGCAGCCTCGGGGGGTTGGCTACCCCAGCCCGATCGACCGCCACCCCGTATTCATGTTCGGCTGGTTCCCGATTGGCGCGCCTGCGGCGCGGCGCGGCGGATCGGCGGAGGAGGCATTGCTCTGCATCCGGGAGGAGGCAGGCGAGCCGCCGCCGGAGATCCACCCCCACCAGCATGCCGACGTGACGGCGGCTGACGGCCACCGGTTCATGTTTGGCGCGGCGGCAGAGCAAGCCGTCAGCGCGCCGCCGGATGAACCGCGTTACTACTTCTGGGACGTGGGCGAGGCCTGATTCTCGGACGTGGGCGAGGCCTGATCCCAGTCTGATCACGGATCGGGCGCCGGTAGAAAACCCCATTCGTCGCGATCGTGCACGCCGCCGTCACTTGGCGCTCGGCGGGCAATGCGCCATCCTGTCGGCGAGATAGTTCGATATCGAAGGATTGGCGATGCCAGCGATCCCCAATCGCCTGCCCGGTCTCGATTTTGGCCTTGGCGAAACCGCCGACATCATGCGCGCTCAGGTCGAGGCTTTCGCGGCCGAGGAGATCGCCCCCCGCGCCGCCGCAATCGACCGGGACAACGCCTTCCCCATGGATCTGTGGGGAAAATTCGGTGAACTCGGCGTGCTGGGGATCACCGTGGAGGAGGAGTTTGGCGGCGCCGGCATGGGCTACCTGGAGCATGTCGTGGCGATGGAGGAGGTCTCCCGCGCCTCGGCCTCGGTCGGGCTTTCGTACGGCGCGCATTCGAATTTGTGCGTCAACCAGATCCGGCGGAACGGCACGGATGCCCAGAAGCGGCGCTATCTGCCGAAGCTGATCAGCGGCGCGCATGTGGGCGCGCTGGCGATGAGCGAACCGGGCGCCGGATCCGACGTGGTCGGCATGCGCACGCGGGCAGAGAAGCGCGGCGAGAGGTATGTGCTGAACGGCGGGAAAATGTGGATCACCAACGGTCCGGATGCGGACGTGCTGGTGGTCTATGCCAGGACCACGCCCGACGCCGGCCCGCGCGGCATCACCGCGTTCCTGATCGAACGCGGCTTTGCCGGGTTCTCCACCGCGCAGAAGCTGGACAAGCTTGGCATGCGCGGCTCCAACACCTGCGAGCTGGTGTTCCAGGATTGCGAGGTGCCGGAGGAGAACGTGCTGGGCCGCGTCGATGACGGCGTGCGCGTGTTGATGAGCGGACTGGATTACGAACGCGCGGTGCTGGCGGCGGGACCGCTCGGGATCATGCAGGCCTGCATGGACGTGGTGGTGCCGTATGTGCATGAGCGCAGGCAGTTCGGTCAGCCGATCGGCGAATTCCAGCTCATGCAGGGCAAGCTCGCCGACATGTACACCACGATGAATGCGTGCAAGGCGTATGTGTATGCGGTGGCGAAGGCCTGCGACCGCGGCGGGCCGACGCGCAAGGACGCCGCCGGTGCGATATTGTACGCGGCGGAGAAGGCGACATGGATGGCGCTGGAAGCCATCCAGGCGCTGGGCGGCAACGGCTATGTCAACGACTACCCCACCGGCCGGCTGCTGCGCGACGCCAAGCTGTACGAGATCGGCGCAGGGACCAGCGAAATCCGCCGGATGCTGATCGGCCGCGAATTGTTTGCCGAGACGGCATGAGCAGGAAAGGCATTTTGCCGCAGATGAAGAAAGGCACTCTGCCGCAGATGCACGCAGATGCACGCGGATTGTTTCGTGCCGCACGCACAGCCGCGGCTCACATCGCAGCCTATACATTGCGGCGAAGTCAGGGGTACCCGCTTCCAGGAACGCAAAAGAATTTATGCCGACGCAGTCGATATAATTCATGCCGAGGCCGGATGCCGCGGACAGACTCCGGCCAATCTGCGTCCATCCGCGTGCATCTGCGGCTGAATATACCTTTAAGGCTATTGCAATCAGCACCGATGGTGCGGGGGTTCCCCGCATGATCCTGCGTTCCGACATCGACGTGCGGTCAGAGGAATTCGCCGCCAACGCCGCGGCGATGCACGCGCTTGTCGCCGACCTGCGCGACAAGGTCGCCGCGGTGGCAGAGGGCGGCGGTGAGACTGCCCGCCAGCGCCATCGCGCGCGCGGCAAGCTGCTGGCCCGCGAACGCGTGGCGGCGCTGATCGATCCCGGATCGCCATTCCTGGAATTGTCGCAGCTTGCCGCCTACGGCCTCTATAACGGCGAGGTACCGTCGGGCGGCATCGTCACCGGCATCGGCCGCGTCGCGGGCCGCGAATGCGTCGTTGTCGCCAACGACGCCACGGTAAAAGGCGGCACCTATTTCCCGATGACGGTCAAGAAGCATCTGCGGGCGCAGGAGATCGCGCGCGCCAACCGGCTGCCCTGCCTCTATCTGGTCGATTCCGGCGGTGCGTTCCTGCCGATGCAGGACGAGATCTTTCCCGACCGAGAGCATTTCGGGCGTATCTTCTTCAATCAGGCAAACATGTCGGCGGCCGGCATCCCGCAGATCGCCGTGGTCATGGGCTCCTGCACCGCCGGCGGCGCCTATGTGCCGGCAATGAGCGACGAAAGCATCATCGTGCGCAAGCAGGGCACGATCTTTCTCGGCGGGCCGCCACTGGTGCAGGCGGCGACCGGGGAAATCGTCACCGCCGAGGACCTCGGCGGCGCCGATGTGCACGCGCGAACCTCCGGCGTCGTGGACCACTACGCACATGACGACCGCCACGCGCTGGCACTGTGCCGGCATATCGTCGCGGGGTTGAACCATGTGAAGCGGCCGGCGGCCTCGCTGCGCCCGCCCGTAGCCCCGCGTTACGATCCGGCGGAACTCCATGGCATCGTCCCCTCGGACGTGCGCGCGCCGTATGACGCGCACGAGCTGATTGCGCGTATCGTCGACGGCAGCGAATTCGACGAATTCAAGCGCCTCTATGGCACCACGCTGATCTGCGGCTTCGCCCGCTTGTTCGGCTACCCGATCGGCATCCTCGCCAACAACGGCATTCTGTTTTCGGAATCGTCGCTGAAGGGCGCACATTTTGTCGAGCTGTGCAGCCAGCGAAAGATTCCTCTCCTGTTTTTGCAGAACATCACCGGCTTCATGGTCGGAAAGAAATATGAATCCGGTGGCATCGCCAAGGACGGCGCGAAATTGGTAACCGCGGTTTCCACCACATCGGTGCCGAAGCTGACCGTGATCGTCGGCGGCAGCTACGGCGCCGGCAATTACGGCATGTGCGGCCGAGGCTACGATCCGCGATTTTTGTTCATGTGGCCGAACGCGCGCATATCGGTGATGGGCGGGGAGCAAGCGGCCGGCGTGCTGGCAACGGTGCGGCGCGGCGCCGGCGGGATGTCGCCGGAAGAAGAGGAACGTTTCAAGGCGCCCATCCGCGCGCAATACGAGACCCAGGGGCATCCGTATTATGCGACCGCGCGGCTTTGGGATGACGGCGTGATCGATCCCGGCGATACACGCCGCGTGCTCGGCCTGGCATTGTCGGCCGCATTGAACGCACCGATGGAAGAGACACGCTTCGGCGTGTTCCGGATGTGACGCGCATGTGCGGCAGACGCGCTAGCCACGACACGCCCTGGCCGGAGCTGTGGCCATCAGCGCACGGACACCACTTGCTCCACGATGCGACACGCACCCGATCAACCCGCGCCGATCGCCGGATCGGGCCCGACCGTCACGGGGAGCGTTAGCGCGCATGTTCCGCACGCTCCTGATCGCCAATCGCGGCGAGATCGCCTGCCGGATCGCGCGGACCGCGCGGCGGCTCGGCATCGAGACCATCGCCGTGTTCTCCGATGCCGACGCGGACGCCCTGCACGTCCGCACTGCCGATCGCGCCGTTCGCATCGGACCCGCCCCGGCACGCGACAGCTACCTCGACATGGCCGCCATTATCCGGGCGGCACAAACAGCCGGAGCCGAGGCAATCCATCCCGGCTACGGCTTCCTGTCGGAAAACCCGGACTTTGCCGAGGCCTGCGCCGGCGCGGGACTGATCTTCGTCGGACCCTCGGCTGACGCCATGCGCGCCATGGGTTCCAAATCAGCCGCCAAGGCGCTGATGGAACGCTCTGGCGTGCCGCTATTGGCGGGCTATCACGGCGACAACCAGGAGCAGGAGTTTCTGGCCGCCCGGGCGGAACAAGTCGGCTTTCCGGTCGTCATCAAGGCGGTCTCCGGCGGCGGCGGCCGCGGCATGCGCGCGGTCGACACCAGCGCCGGTTTCGATGCGGCCCTGCGCGAGGCACGCCAGGAAGCCGCATCCGCCTTCGGCGACGACCGGGTGCTGATCGAACGCTATCTCGAACGCCCGCGCCACATCGAAGTGCAGGTCTTCGCCGACACGCACGGCAACGCCGTCCACTTGTTCGAACGCGATTGCTCTGTGCAGCGCCGGCATCAGAAGGTGATCGAGGAAGCCCCGGCCCTCGGCATCGATCCGCATCGCCGCGCCGCCATGGGGCAGGCCGCCGTCGCCGCGGCACGCGCGGTTGGCTATGTCGGCGCCGGTACCGTCGAGTTCGTTGCCGACCGCGACGGATTCTATTTCCTGGAAATGAACACCCGGCTGCAAGTGGAGCATGCGGTCACCGAGATGGTGACGGGATACGATCTCGTCGAGTGGCAGTTGCGTGTCGCGGCCGGCGAGCAATTGCCGGTGACGCAGGAAGAAATCCGTCTCGCCGGCCATGCGATCGAGGTGCGGCTCTATGCCGAGGATCCGGCGCGGAACTTTGCCCCGTCCGCCGGACGGCTGGTCGCCTTCCACATGCCGGACGCGACCGGGACGGTGCGGATCGATACCGGCTTCGCCGCCGGCGACACCGTTTCAACCCATTACGATGCCATGCTGGCGAAGCTGATTGTGCATGGCGATACGCGCGATGCCGCACTGACCGCGCTGCAAGGCGCGCTCGCCGATTGCGACGTGGTGGGGGTAGAGAGCAATCTCGACCTGCTGCACCGCATCGTGTCGCATCCACGGTTCGCCGCCGGTGGGGTCGATACCGGCTTCATCACCCGCGAGGCGGAGACGCTGCTGGTGGGGCAGGCTGTGCCGTCGGACGAGGTGCTGGCCGCCGCGGCGCTTGCAGTGCTGACAGACGAGGCGGATTCGGCCGCGCGCAATGCCGCGGCGAGTGCCGATCCGTATTCGCCATGGCACGCGCGCGAGCAATGGTGGCTGAACCTGGCGTTCGAGCGCGTGCTGGAGTTCCATGCCGGCGAGGCGGTTTATCCGGTGGTGGTGCGCCGCGACGGAGTGGCGTGGTTGCTGTCCATTGGCGATCGGGTCCGGCGGGTGGCCGCGTCGCACGCGGCCGATGGCGTGCTGGCCATGACACTGGACGAAGCGCGCATGCACATCCGGGTAACGCATGACGGCGAGACGCTGTCGATGCGCCATGCGGGGGCGACGTTCCGCTTCACGCTGCCGGATCCGATGGCGCACGCCGAAGCCGAGGACGAATCAGGCGGCCGGCTGAGCGCGCCTCTGCCAGGGCAGGTGACGCAGGTTCTCGCCGAACCGGGTGCGGCGGTGAAGCGCGGCCAGGTGCTGGTGGTACTGGAAGCGATGAAGACGGTGTTTCGTCTGGCGGCGCCGGCGGATGGTGTGGTGGAACGCGTCGCCTGTCGCGTCGGCGAGACGGTGCAGGAGGGGCAATTGCTGGTGGGCTTCGCCGACGATGCGAATGACGGTGCGTCGGCGTAACCGTCGGGGAGAACGCCCGCGACAGATCAGGCTTGCGCGGCCACGGCCTCGGTTCCACGGCGTTGGCCAAAGAACCGCGCAATCCAGGTGCAGACGATCAGTTGCATCGGATGATACAGCATGATCGGCAGCAGGATCGGGCCGATCGCGGCAGTGGAGACGAGCGCGGTTGCGATCGGCACGCCGCTGACGATGGATTTTTGTGAGCCGCAGAACACCAGCGCTGCCTGGTCGGCGGAATCGAAGCCGAGCGCCCGGCTAAAGAGCATGACCGAGAGCAATGCGGTGCCGAGCAAGAACGCCAGGACCAGGGCCAGTGCGACGAGCATTGCCGGCGGCACCTGCTGCCAGATGCCGCGTACCACGGCGGCGCTGAACGCGGTGTAGACGACGATCAGGATGGAGCCGCGGTCGGTCACCGACAGCACGCGCCGATTTTGCTCCGCCCAGGCGCCGATCCACGGGCGCAGCAGGTGACCGGCGACGAAGGGGAGCAACAGTTGCAGCGCCACGGCGGCGACCGCGCCGAGATCGACGCCGTGGCCGTGCAGGTTTGCCAGCGCACCGAACATCAGCGGCGCCAACACGATCCCCGCCACATTGGAGACCGTCGCGGCACAGATCGCGGCGGCGACATTGCCGCGGGCGATGGAAGTGAGCGCGATCGAGGACTGCACCGTGGACGGCAGCACGCAGACAAACAGCACGCCCATCCATAGCGACCGCGGGAGCAGACCGGGAGCAAGCGCGAATATTGCGAGGCCAAGCAACGGAAACAGCAGGAACGTGGTGCAGCCGATCGCGGCATGAAGCCGCCAATGGGTCATGCCGTGCACGACGGATGCGCGCGACAGGCGGGCGCCTTGCAGGAAGAACAAGGCGGTGATGGCGACGGTCCCCAACGCGTGGAAGATCTGCGCGCTCACGCCGCTGCAAGGTACGACGGTTGCCGCGATGAGCGTGCCGGCAAGCGCCATGATGAAGCCATCGATCGGCAGCCGGCCATGCGGGATGCGGAACCTCAGTGGGGCCGCGGCAATTGCAATGCTCATGGGCAGGGTGCCTCCATCGATTGGGCGCTACGCGTCGCCCGGCGGTGCATGGCTGGTTTGATGGTGCGGACCAGCCGCCGCGGCGGTGGCGATACCTTGCGGGCCGGTCAGGCGGTCAGGGCGATACGGGAAATGTTGTGGGTCCGCCGATCGCACCGCTGGTCGGGATCGTTTCGGCGGCAGCGTCCTGCGTCAGCAGCCAATGCAGCTTCTGGTACGTCGCGGCGGAATCGGCGGGCGCCGTCAGGAAGGCGGCCAGCGCGGAGAGCGCGAGTGCCACATAGATGATGCTGTCGCTGCCGTTGACCGTCATTGCCAACTCCCCCGCGTGATGACCGTGCCATCGTGGCGGCAGCCGCCGCCGTTGTCTGTGACCTGCCTCACTCGATCGGATGTTGCGTGACGGGGTCTCAGTGTTTGCCAAGAGACCGCATGGATGCCGCATCCGTCTCTATTGCTCTGCGTGCTTGCCTTGCACAAAGAATATGATGTTTGCAGTTCGGGACAACGGCGAATGCGCTGCATTATTCCCGGTGGTAAACGCGGGGGATTTGGTGCGGAAGATCGTGCGGTTTTCCGGCGAAAAATCCCGGGGAGAATTCGGTGATGCCGGGATCGCCGTGGAAGTGCCGGGCGGCGGCATCGCGTTAGCGCCTATGGGCGCAGGCCGGCCATTCACGACTTTCCTTGCTGCGTGCTGCAAGGACGTGGATGGTGCGCCTGCGCGCACCATGACACGGGGGACGTTTTACGCCCGCGGGTGCGATTTCCGCCACACCGCCATCAGCCGTGCGGTTTCCACGCTGGTGTAGCGCTGCGTGGTCGACAGGCTGGCGTGCCCCAAAAGTTCCTGGATCGAGCGCAGATCGCCGCCACCCTCGAGCAAATGCGTGGCAAAGGAATGGCGCAGCGCGTGCGGCGTCGCGTGCTCTGGCAATCCGCGCAGCCGGCGGAACAAACGCATCGTGCGCTGCGCCACTGCCGGGTCCAGCCGCGCGCCGCGCACGCCGACGAAGAGCGGAGCATCCGGGGCGGGCGAGGGATGCAGCGCCAGCCATGCGCCGATGGCCTGCCGCACGGCGTCGAGCACTGGCACCAGCCGGGTCTTGCTGCCCTTTCCCGTCACGCGCAGCGGCGCATCGCGGCCGGGGAGAGGTGCGTCGCGGAGATTGAGCGCCAACGCCTCGGCAATGCGCAGGCCGCAACCGTAGAGCAAGGTGAACAACGCTTCGTCGCGCGCCTGGACCATCGCGCGGTCGGAGATTTCTCCCCCGGCCTCCTCGACGACCGCGCGCGCTTGCTCTTGCGGCAGCGCCTTCGGCACCGGACGTTTCGCGCGTGGCGTGGCGATCTGGCGGGCGGCCGGATTGTCCACGCCGTGGCGGCGCGCGAGCCAGCGGAAGAAGCTGCGCACCGCCGCGAGGTGGCGGGCCCGCGTCGCGTTGCCGGCGCCGTCATTTGCCTCCGCGGCGAGCCAGGCGCGGAAATCCGACGGCCGCAACGCCGCC